>CAFBOO010000001.1_pt1 | contig 230727 bp, 224 predicted proteins | sample 7269511 | NCBI WGS metagenome assembly CAFBOO01 (sample SAMEA6814121, study PRJEB35770) | freshwater metagenome | biome: Freshwater; feature: Freshwater reservoir; material: water | place: Czech Republic | collected 2017-07-26 | depth 30m m
AGAACTTGAAGAACGCACAGTCACACCAAGCCTTGAGACATATCTCAAGATCATCAAAGATAGCGGTGGCACCGTAAATAAGCTTGACCTTTGGGGCAAGCGCCGTATGTCATTTGAAATCTTGAAAAAAGGCGAAGGTATCTACGCAGTTGTTGATATGAACTGCGAACCAGCCGCAATCAAAGAGTTGGATCGCCAACTTAATTTGAATGAATCGGTATTACGCACAAAGGTTATACGTCCCGAATAATCCACATCCCTGGAGCGTCGCTCCCGGTATGTCATCCGTAGACGGTAATTTAAAGCAAGGACTCCACGAGTAGACAAGAGGTAAGTAAATGGCAGCAGGAGATACAACAATCACAATGATCGGCAACTTAGTTGACGATCCCGAGCTTCGTTTCACACCATCAGGTGCGGCCGTTGCGAAATTTCGTGTTGCCTCAACACCTCGTTATCTAGATAAGACAACGAACGAATGGAAAGATGGCGAGAGCCTTTTCCTTCAATGTCAGATCTGGCGTCAAGCTGCTGAGAACGTTGCAGAATCGTTGACTAAAGGAATGCGCGTCATTCTCTCTGGTCGCCTGAAGCAGCGTTCATATGAAACTAAAGAAGGTGAAAAGCGCACAGTATTTGAGGTAGAAGTTGATGAAGTTGGTCCATCACTACGTAACGCAACTGCAAAGGTGACACGTGCACAACGCGCAGGCGGAACAACCGGTGGATTCTCGGCACCAGCTGCAACCGGGGCAGAGTCATTTAATGACGATCCTTGGGCTGCTGCTTCAACAACAACAAATGCAGGCGGCGGATGGGCAACCACCACTTCCGAAGAACCACCTTTTTAAGCCTTTTCCAACTAACCATCCATTCCTAGTTAATAATCTAAAAAGTTAAGAAGCTAGGGCCCACTTAAAAGGAGCACCACAATGGGAGCAAGAAATAACCGGAACCTCAAGGAACCGAAGAACAAGGGCGCAAAAGCTGCTGCCTTAAATAAGAAGTTCAAGAAGAAGCCTTGCAGCTTCTGTCGCGACAAGGTGACATATATCGATTACAAAGATATCGCCACCCTTCGCAAGTACATTTCCGATCGCGGCAAAATCCGCGCTCGTCGCGTCACTGGCGCATGCACACAACACCAACGCTCGGTTGCAACAGCTGTTAAAAACAGCCGCGAAGTTGCACTCTTGCCTTACACATCGACAGCTCGCTAAGGGGGAATGACAAAATGAAACTCATCCTAACTCGCGAAGTTCCAAAGGTCGGTTCAGCTGGCGATGTAGTAACCGTTAAAGATGGTTATGCCCGCAACTTCTTGTTGCCACGTGGCGTAGCAATCGCATGGTCACTTGGTGGAGAAAAGCAGATCGAAGGAATCCGTCGCGCTCGCGCTGCACGTGAAGTCCGCGATATCGATCACGCTAAAGAGATCAAGGCATCACTAGAAAATGCATCAGTTATCGTCAACGTAAAAGCTGGCACAGCTGGTCGCCTATTCGGTTCTGTCACAGATAAGGACATCGCTGCAGCCATCAAGGCAGTAGCCGGTGTCGATATCGACCGTCACAGCATTAAGACTGCTGGACATATCAAGAAGGCTGGAGATCACACAGTTAAGGTTTCACTTGCACATTCAGTTGTTGCAACAGTTACCGTGACAGTGGTTGCAGTTAAGTAATTTAAGAGTAAAGAAAACCCCGGCCGCTAATGTGGTCGGGGTTTTCTCTTTTGATTTGGCCTTATCTCAGCAATTGAGAAGTCATAAATTACTTTCGTACACAGGGGTTAGGTATAAACACCCCACCTCTGACCTGCACTTTCCTCAAAAAGTGCCACCTCTCAAAGAGTTACCCACACCAGGCGCACAGGGATTTACACAGGAAAAGGTAGTTATCCACCTAGTTGTGCACAGCTTTATCCCCAACCCTTTTCGCTTTTGTCAGTGCCAGGTGGGAGGTTTCACCCGTGAGCATCGCCGAATTTCCCAACAACTCATCAAGAGCAAATGCCTCCTATAACAACTCTCAAAATAACGTGGGTACCGAATTCGAGCGCACACCACCACAAGATTTAATCGCCGAACAATCTGTTCTTGGTGGAATGCTTTTATCGAAGGATGCGATTGCAGATGTACTCGAAATTTTACGCGAACGAGATTTCTATCGTCCTGCGCACGAGCTAATTTATGATGCAGTTCTAGATCTTTATGGTCGCGGAGAACCAGCCGATGCGGTCACTGTTTCTGCCGAACTCACTAAGCGCGGAGATATTGCGCGCGCTGGTGGCGCACCTTACTTACACACTCTAATTTCATCTGTACCAACTGCGGCGAACGCAAGTTATTACGCGAAGATTGTTCGCGAACATGCAATTATGCGCCGCTTAGTTGAAGCCGGAACAAAGATTGTGCAACTCGGTTACAACGTCGAAGGTGAAGTCGATGACGCGGTCGATCAAGCACAAGCCGAAGTTTATGCAGTAACCGAACGTCGCACATCCGAAGATTATGTACAACTCGCAACGTTATTACCTGAAGCACTAGATGAAATAGAAGCGATTCAAAAGGGTACCGGCATTGAAGGTGTTAAATCAGGATTCCGCGATTTAGATTTACTTACACATGGATTCCACCCCGGCAACATGATTATTTTGGCAGCGCGTCCAGCCGTTGGTAAATCAACGCTTGGTCTTGATATCGCCCGCCATGCATCAATTCATGATGGAAAAACTTCAGTAATCTTCTCACTGGAAATGTCTCGCTCTGAAATCACAATGCGTATGCTCTCTGCTGAAGCGCGCGTTGGGCTAAATAACATTCGCTCTGGCCAGTTAACTGATGAAGAGTGGTCAAAGTTGGCGCGCCGAATGGGCGAAATCTCTGCAGCACCTTTATTTATTGATGACTCGCCAAATCTTTCCATGATGGAAATTCGCGCTAAAGCCCGCCGCTTAAAGCAGCGCCACGACCTTAAATTAGTCGTTATCGATTACTTGCAGTTGATGACTAGCGGCAAGCGCGTGGAAAACCGTCAACAAGAAGTATCTGAATTCTCGCGCCACCTAAAACTTATGGCGAAAGAGTTAAACGTTCCCGTTATCGCTATCTCGCAGCTAAACCGTTCACCAGAACAGCGCTCAGATAAGAAGCCGATGCTTTCAGACTTGCGCGAATCTGGTTCGATTGAACAAGATGCTGACGTAGTTATCTTGCTCCACCGCGATGATATGTATGACTCGCAAAACCGATCAGGTGAAGCAGATCTAATTGTGGCAAAGCACCGTAACGGACAAACCAAAACTATTACAGTTGCCGCACAACTTCACTTTGCGCGCTTTGCAGATATGGCACCTAACGCCGGTGCTGGACGCGACTTCACTGCTCCGCAAGATCCTGCCGCTGGTGCCTGGAACGAATAAATTTATTTTGCGTTATTTTTTGCGCGATCAGCAATATAAATACCAATTAAAACAATTGCTCCACCAAGTAATTGAATCGCACTCCATGATTGCGATAACCAGATCCAAGCGAATATGCCGGCAATTACCGGCTCCAACATTCCAATAACACTTGACGTTGACGCACTTAGCCTACGAATTCCACCAACTACAAATAAATACGGAACTATTGTTCCAAAGATAATTATGTAAGCAATTAATAACCAACCAGGTGCGCTGTAATCAGAGAATCTACCCTGCAGATTAATCTCTGTTGTAAAAATTTCAGTTGGGAAATTCCAAATTGGCAATACCAGCGACCAGAAAAGCCCAGCAAATCCCATCCCCCAAACAACCATCGCTTGTGCCGAACGTTTTGTGCCCAGCGATTGGCTCATTAAGAAATAAATTGCCAGCGCCATAGCGGCGCCAATAGCCCCAAGAGTCCCGATTAAATCGAATACAAAGCCTTGCCAAACTTTGGCGACCAAGATCAGACCAAATAACGCAAGCGCAATTGCGACCCACATATCTTTTGCCACTTCTGTTTTACGTACGAATTTGATCCATAGAACGATCCAAATGGGAGCGGTAAATTCCAGGATTAGCACCAAACTCAGCGGAACGCCCCGTGAGATACCAATGAAGTAACCCAACTGCACCATGGCATAACCGAAGATTCCGTAGAAAATTAAGGTCGGAATTTCGCGACGTTCAGCCTTTAGCGATTTACGGTCTTGAATAAAGGTAATAAGAAAAAGCAGAAAAAAGGTACCGATAGCGCGAACTTGGGCCAATCGAAAAGTGGTCATATGGTCTAGAACTAAAGTGACGATTACCCCGTTAAATGAGAAAAAAATCGCGCCTATAACAAGATAGAACTCACCACGGTACTTACTAAGCATTAGGTGAGCCTATCTGAATCTAAAGTTAGAAAGCGCTTTCTGAGATCTCCATAATTGAGTTATCAGCACCTTCAACGATCTTACGATCGGCTGCGATGTGGGGCAGGTAATTCGCAACAAAGAACTGCGCCGATGCGATCTTGCCAGCATAGAAATCTTTATCTTTGGCAGATGCTGTGCCAATACGCTCAGCTGCTATATCTGCCTGGCGCAATAGCAACCAAGTTGTGATGATGTCGCCAACGGCCATCAAAACACGCGAAGTGCTTAAGCCAACCTTATAAATTTCAGGAGCTGATTCTTGGGATGCCATGGCATGTCCGACAAGAACACCAACCATGCCATTGAGATCGTCCAGTGCTTTAAGTAGCGCTTCTTTCTCTTGGGCATGTGCGCCACCAGATTCGGCAAATGTTTTAATCTCTTTACCAAGAAGCCCAAGTGCTTTGCCGCCATCTTTTACAACTTTGCGGAAGAAGAAATCAAGGCCTTGAATTGCAGTTGTACCTTCATACAAAGTATCGATCTTGGCATCGCGAACATATTGTTCGATCGGCCAATCTTGAGTAAAGCCAGCGCCACCAAAAGTTTGCAGTGATTCTGTACCAAGTAAAGTCCAAGACTTTTCAGATCCATAACCTTTTACTACTGGCAAGAGCAGATCATTTAGCGCTTCCATTAGCTTTGCTTTTTCTTCATCCCCGGCAACCTTTGCCAACTCAATTTGATCTTGAATTGAGGCTGTATAAAGCATCAAGGCGCGCATTCCTTCAGAGTAAGACTTCTGCACCATCAGCGAGCGACGCACATCTGGGTGGTTAATGATTGTTACGCGAGGGCTGGCTTTATCGTTCATGACCTTCATATCCCCGCCTTGAATGCGGGTTTTCGCGTAAGAAAGAGCCTGCTGATATCCAGCCGCTAAAGTTGCAATCGCCTTGGTACCAACCATCATGCGCGCGAACTCAATAATCTTAAACATCTGCGCGATTCCTTGGTGAACCTCACCTAGCAAATAACCAACCGCAGGTTCTTTTTCTCCAAGATTTACTTCGCAAGTAGCAGAGACGTTAAGCCCCATTTTACTTTCTAGAGATGTTACAAAAACACCATTGCGTTTTCCAAGGTCGCCTGTCTTAAGATCAAACATAAACTTAGGAATTAAAAACAGGGAAAGTCCTTTTGTTCCCGGTCCGCCACCTTCGCGGCGCGCAAGAACAAAATGCATAACATTTTCGTAGAAGTCAGCATCTCCTGATGTGATGTAGCGCTTTGTTCCGGTGATGTGCCAAGTGCCATCTGCTTGTTGCACAGCCTTGCTGCGACCGGCGCCAACATCGGAACCCGCATCTGGTTCTGTTAACTGCATCGTGGCGCCCCAGTGGCGATCGACCATTAATTTGGCCATCTGCTTCTGATCTTCTGTACCAAGAACATATGCAACATGAGCGAATGCATAACCAGATGCGTAAAGATGAACTGCTGGATTTGAACCAAGGACCATTTCAGCAATCGCCCAACGAACCGCTGCCGGAACTTTCATGCCGCCTAAATCAACCGGCGCATCAAGGCGCCACCATTCACCATCTATATAAGATTTGTAAGATTTAATAAAACTTTGAGGAAGTGTGACATTTCCAGTTTCTTTATTAAGGATTGCACCGATGCGATCTCCTTCAACAAAAGATGCCGCAAGATCATTTTCAGTAAGGCGCTTCATCTCCTCCAACATCCCCATCGCAGTTTCGCGATCGAGTTCACTGAAGATGGAAGTTCCAAGAACTTTTTCGGTCCCAAGCAGGTCAAAGAGGCAGAATTCGATATCGCGCAGATTGGCGGTGTAATGGCTCATGGGCAAATAATGCTACCCACCAGTAACTTAAGCAAGCCCAAGCGCGCACTTTGCCTGACTTTTCCTTGGGGTCAGATAGGCTCGCGGCGTGCTTCTAAGTGATCGCGATATCCGCGCAGAAATTACCGCCGGCCGCGTATCCGTTGAGCCCTATGAAGAATCGATGATCCAGCCATCTTCAGTTGATGTCCGCCTCGATAAATTTTTCCGCGTCTTTGAAAACCATAAATATTCGGTAATCGATCCATCGATCGAACAGTCAGAGCTCACCCGCGAAGTCGTTGCCGATGATGGCGAAGCATTTATCTTGCACCCGGGCGAATTCGTTCTGGCCAGCACCTACGAAATTATTACCTTGCCAGATGACATCGCTGGGCGCCTGGAAGGAAAATCATCCCTTGGTCGCCTTGGGTTGCTCACCCACTCAACTGCCGGATTTATCGATCCTGGTTTTTCCGGACACATCACCTTGGAACTTTCCAACGTTGCTAATCTGCCCGTTAAATTATTTCCAGGTATGAAAATCGGTCAGCTCTGCTTGATCAAGCTTTCCTCCCCTGCCGAGCACCCATACGGTTCAGCAATTTACGCTTCACGTTATCAAGGTCAACGCGGGCCGACCCCAAGCCGTTCCTTCATGAATTTTCACCAGAGTAAGATCAAGTAACTAGCAAGGGAATACATCCCTGGCTTAAGGGGTTGGAGTAACTATGGAAATCATCATCGCGCTCGCCGTAGTCGGCTTACTTGTCCTTTTCTTTATCGCGCAATACAACCGATTAATCCGCTTAAATATCAGCGTTGATGAATCTTTTGCACAGATCGAAGTACAACTAAAGCGCCGTACTGATCTGATCCCCAATTTGGTTGAAACTGTTAAGGGTTATGCCGCACACGAACAAGGTACCTTCGACGCAGTTGTTACAGCCCGCGCCAAGGCAACAACAGCATCAACTGTTGCAGATGTCGCAGCCGCTGACGGTATGTTGACGCAAGCACTTCGTGGGTTGCTGGCAGTTGCCGAGGCGTACCCAGATCTAAAAGCATCGTCTAACTTTCTCTCCCTTCAAGAAGAACTTTCAACGACAGAAAATAAGGTTGCCTTTTCTCGCCAGTTCTATAACGATAATGTGCGCAATCTAAATACTGCTGTAAAAACCATCCCCACTAGCTTCTTTGCGGGTTTTGCCAAAGTAACAGAGCGCGAATTCTATGAAGTCGAAGATCCACAATCACGCAATGCGCCAAAGGTAACTTTCTAACACCTAATGGCAACGCACGATTTTCGCGCACAAGAGAGTGCAAATAAAGGTAAGACTTATTTTCTGCTTGCAGCAATGGGCTTACTCACTGGACTTGTTGCTTACGCAGCGCTTACCTACTTTGGCGCTGGCACATCAACGTTTATGGTGCCACTTGCAGTAGGCATTTCATTAATCGGAGTTTGGGGTTCTTATTATGGCTCTGACAAATTAGTTATCACTATGACTGGTGCCAAAGTCATTCAACGTGAAGATAATCCAGAACTATTTAATGTAATTGAAGAAGTTGTAATCGCTAGCGGGCTACCTATGCCAAAAGTTGCAATCGTTGTGGATAGCGCACCAAATGCATTTGCCACAGGTCGCGATCCGGATCATGCGCTAATTGCATTCACAACCCGCATCCTAGAAATTATGGATCGCGATGAACTGCAGGGCGTAATTGCCCACGAACTATCTCATGTTGCCAACCGCGACACTTTGGTCTCTGCTGTTGCTGCAACCACCGCTGGCGCAATTGCAATTCTGAGCGATTTTCTAATGCGCATGATGTGGTTTGGTGGGGGACGTCGTGATCGCAATAGCAACGCTAATCCAATTATGTTGGTGGTTTCTTTATTCGTTTTAATCTTGGCACCAATTGCAGCAACGCTGCTTAAAAGTGCAATCTCGCGTCGCCGTGAATCACTTGCTGATGCAACCGCAGTTTCCTTTACGCGAAACCCAGCAGGCTTGCGTAAAGCGCTAGAAGTATTGGCTGCAGATTCAACTGTGGTTCATCAGAAATCAAATGCGGTTGCCCATATCTGGATCGAATCTCCGCTGGATGGGAAAGCAGTTTCAAAGATGTTTTCTACGCATCCACCGATTCAAGAGCGCATTGCAACCTTGCGCGCTATGGAATCTTTAGGCCAGGGCAGCTAGCGCCATTTAGTTAGGCCAGATTAACTAGCGCCATTTAGTCGCGAGACTAAATCCAACTCCCACGAAACTAAAGCCAATAATCATGTTCCATGCACCGATACCCGGGATCGGATAGCGAGTCTGGCTGACGTAGAAAATAACGATCCAGAAGAGGCCGATCAAGAAATTGGCGACCATAACTGGCGCTAACCAACTTGGACTCTCAAGCGAGCCATGTGGCTCGGCATCATAAACCTGCTCTTCGTGAGCGTGGCTCTCTTGGACTTTCTTACGCAATTTCGACTTAGGCATGGGCAAAGGTTACAGGCTAAACCCAATAGATGGAACTGCGAGAGACGGAAAGAGCGAACGCCTTTGTCCTGCCAGAATTAGGCCATGGCCCGCATCCTCGTCGTCGATAACTACGACTCATTTGTCTTTAACTTGGTTCAGTATTTGGGCCAACTAGGCGCAGTTTGCACCGTGAAGCGCAACGATGAAGTTTCAGTGAGCGAGGCATCTGATTACGACGGCGTTTTAATTTCACCAGGACCCGGAACCCCAGAAGAAGCGGGCGTAAGTATTGAGTTAATTAACTATTGCGCAGAGAAGAAGATTCCTTTATTTGGAGTTTGTTTAGGACATCAAGCAATAGCGGTCGCATTTGGCGCAACCGTTTCGCGCGCACCGGAATTACTACACGGGAAAACATCACAAGTAATTCATCAAGGTAAAGGTGTATTAACAAACCTACCTTCACCATTTACCGCAACTCGTTATCACTCACTTGCTGTAGAACGTGACACCGTGACTGATGTACTTGAAATTACTGGCGCAACCGAATCCGGAGTTGTTATGTCACTTCGCCACAAGACCTTGCCAATTGAGGGAGTTCAATTTCATCCCGAATCAGTATTAACTGAACACGGACATTTAATGCTGGCTAACTGGTTGGTGCAATGTGGAGATACAGGTGCGCTCGCAAAATCAGTTGGTCTCTCACCCGTTGTGGGGCGCCGCTCTTAAATTACGGAGCTTTGTTAATAGTAATTGTTACTGGCTTACCAATTGTTTGTGTTGTTCCAGCATCCGGTGCTTGTCTAATTACAACTCCAACGCTCTGCGTTGCATCGTAATCATTGAATTCGCGAACTAGGAATCCTGCCTGGATTAAGAGCGTCTTGGCTTGAATTGCTTCAACACCAATTAAGTTAGGCACTTCGACTTCACCGCTAGCAATGGTTAATACAACTCCAGAGCCGGCTGTGATTGTTGACCCTGGTTGCGGAGTAACGCTAAGGACAGTTCCCTGCACTTCATCAGAAGGTGCAGCCTCAGTCTTTGCAATAACTAAACCTGCGGCGGCAAGTGATGCGCGCGCATCTATCAAAGACATTCCAACTAAATCATCAGGAACGATTGCATCGCCTGGACCTTTAGAGATAGTCAAAGTAACTGCCGATCCTTTTGTGGCTTGCGTTGTGGCAAGTGGGATTTGGCTGGCCACGCGGTCATTTGGGATACGTGGATCGGGGGCGCGCTGAACTGTGACCGTGTAGTCACTTAACAGCGCGCGCGCTTCAATTTCTGTTAGACCAACCACGTTAGGAATTGCATTACCTAAAGAAGGTGTGGATCCACCATTTAAGGAGAGCCCTAGAACTGCTGCAACACCGATGACTAGTACAACTAAACCAGTAACAATCACAGTACGTCGTGATGCAAGTGGCGCTCGGGCAACTTTAGTAGAAATATTTTGTCCCGCTCGAATCTTATTAATATCTAGCAACATCGCATTTGCGGATGCGTAACGATTTTCTGGTTTCTTGGCGAGTGCAACAGTTAAAACAACTTCCACGCTTTCGGGTAGATCTGGTTGTACCTGTCGTGCAGGAACAAGTGCACCTGAAACATGTTGGTAGGCAATTGATACGGGAGTTTCACCACTAAATGGAGGACGACCGGTAAGTAATTCGTATAACAAACATCCGGTTGAATAAATATCGGTTGGTGTATCCGCGACTTCACCAAGTGCTTGCTCGGGAGATAGATATTGAGCGGTTCCGACAACGTTCCAGGTGCTAGTTAGCGTCGCACCTAAATCATCCATAGCGCGGGCAATTCCAAAGTCCATCACCTTCACATCACCCTTATTGGTGATCATTACGTTTGCAGGTTTAATATCACGGTGCACAATGCCGCGTTGGTGTGAGTAATCAAGTGCTTCCAGAATTCCGGAGCCAATTTCAAGGGCGCGATCAAGTGGCAACCTTTCGCCACCATGAATTAATTCGCGAAGAGTATGGCCTGAAACTAACTCCATAACTATGTATGGAGCAGGGTCTTCACCAGAGTCATAAACCGCAACTATGCCGGGGTGGTTTAAACCCGCAGCAGCCTTTGCTTCTTTTCTAAAGCGCGAAACGAAAGTGGGATCTTTTGCTAAATCACTACGCAGAATCTTTACGGCAACTTCGCGAGATAAACGTTGATCTTGCGCAATGTATACATCAGCCATTCCGCCGGTGCCGATCATTTCACCAAGTTGGTAGCGGGCGCCCAAGATTTTATTCATCATGGCTTAGCCGCTCCAATCTTTTCTATGTCGGTAGAACTTGACTCGACTAAGTCCGCGATAATTATGGTGACGTTATCGGGTGCACCATTTATATATGTTGCATCCACCAGTGCATCAACAGCTTCTGCGGCACCTTTACCTTTAATCAAAGATTTGATTTCCTTATCCGTTAGGACTCCAGTGAGTCCATCGCTGCATAATAAGTAGCGATCCTTAATCTTTCCTTCGAAAACTTGCAGGGCGGGTTCTAGATTTCCTTCCCCCATTAGCGCTTGCGTGAGCATCGAGCGCTGCGGGTGATCTTGCGCATCAGATGGCGATATGACTCCCTTGTTTAATAACTCTTGCAAGACGGTGTGATCGGCACTTAACTGGTCTAAATCGTTGCCGCGCAAGCGATAGGCGCGCGAATCACCAACGTGAAGCAGAGAAATTTCTGCACCACTAATAAATAAAGCGGTGAGGGTGGTTCCCATTCCAGCTAGTTGCGGCTCATCCTGAGCGACCACGTGAATTTGACCATCAATTGTGTGCAATGAATTCAAAAAAAGATCACTTGCAGAATCAACATCAATTTCTGCATTTGTAAATGTTGGTGCAATGGCGGCCAAAGTGTTTATTGCAACCGATGATGCGACTTCGCCTCCGGCGTGCCCGCCCATTCCGTCGGCAACTGCGATTAATTGCGGACCGCTTAGTGCGGAATCTTCATTGCCATTACGCACTAAACCGACAGCCGAACGCGCTGCGCATTGGAAGTACAACTGGCTCATGAGGATTAGCCTAATGGTGTTAATCTCAAACTATGAAGATCTACGCTCACCGCGGGGCATCTCATGACTTCCCCGAGATGACAGCGCTGGCCTATGAAAACGCGGTCAAGCAAGGTGCAGATGGTTTCGAGTGCGACCTTCGACTTACCAAAGATGGCGTTGCAATCTTGTGGCACGACGCCGATTTAAAGCGCCGCGCCGATAACGATGCCGTTGTTGCAGAGACTAAATTGAAAAAACTTAAAGCTATTTACCCTCAGATCCTGACACTTGATGAATTCCTAGATTTTGGTATCACTGAAAAAAAATCGTTATTACTGGAGACAAAACATCCAGTTCCGTCTCGTACCAATATTGAAGAAGTTATCGTTGAGAGATTAGCGAAAGAAAAGTCGCGCATCAAGAAATCAGAAATAGATATAACCGTAATGTCGTTTTCATGGTTTGCAGTTGAGAAAATCAAATCACTAAATAAAGAAATTTCTACTACGTTTCTGTTGCATGATTACACCCCTTGGTTTACCGCACGCTATTCATCGGCTCAATCAATCGGTCCAGGAATTAATTTACTGCGCAAAAATCCGGCGCTAGCAAAGCGCATAAAGAGCACTGGCCGAAAGTTAAACGTATGGACGGTTAATGAAGCATCGGATATAAAGCTCTGCCAGCAGTTAGGTGTCGATAATCTGATTACAAATCGTCCTGGCTATGCGCGAGAAGTCCTAAACAATATTTAATTTGGGGATTAATAGGTGATTAATAGGGGAACCTTGCGCACTTTTAAGCAGGTATCCTTGACCAGTGAGCGCAGCAGAAAGCCAAAGATTCGCCTATTTAGGACCTGTAGGCACCTTTACTGAGGCTGCGCTAAAGAAGATCACTTGCGATTCAGATGTGCTCATTCCTTATGCAAACGTAACTGCAGCGCTAAACGCGGTTCGCCAAGGTGAAGCTCAATTCGCACTTGTTCCAATTGAAAATTCTGTCGAAGGCGTCGTCGCTCGCACATTAGATGAGCTAGCAACGGGGGATCCTCTAACAATCGCCGGCGAGGTCACTTTGCCTGTGACTTTTGCACTAATGGCAAAACCCGGCACAAATAAGATCTCGCGAATTGGCACACACCCACATGCGGAATCACAATGCCGCTCTTACATTGCCAAGAATTATCCCCACGCAGAAATCGTTCCAACTAGTTCAACGTCGGCCGCAGCCGAACTTGTTAGCAAAGGCGAACTCGATGCCGCGATTGCATCGAGTGTGGCAGCCGGACATTTTGGTTTAGAAATACTGGCAGAAGATGTTGGAGATAACGCCGGCGCCGTTACGCGCTTTATTTCTGCGCAAAAACCAGGTTGGATTCCTGAACCAACCGGCCACGACCGTACTTCCATGGCGATCTTTATTGATATTGACCATGCAGGTGCACTGCTTGAGATTCTGCAAGTATTTGCAAAACGTGAAGTTAACCTGACATTTATTCAGAGTCGTCCCACCGGCCGCGAGTTAGGTCACTACCATTTCATTATTGATGTCGAGGGGCATATCAACGATCCAGCGGTTGGCGGAAGCATCGCCGAGCTGCAGGAAATTTGTGACGACATCAGATTCTTAGGTTCGTATCCAAGAGAGGCGCAATAATTATGATTGATATTAAATTCTTGCGTGAGAACCCTGATGTAGTTCGCGCCTCTCAAAAAGGTCGTGGCGAAGATGTCACTATCGTCGATCGCGTGCTGGTAATTGATGAAATTCGTCGTGCTGCACTCTCCGAATTTGAGACTTTGCGCGCCGAGCAGAATGCGCTATCTAAATCAGTTGGCGCTGCTAAAGGCGACGAAAAGGCAGCGCTCCTTGAAAACGCAAAATCCCTAGCGGATAAAGTAAAAGCGGCAGATGCCAAACGCACCCAAGTTGAAATAGAAGCAAACGCTTTAGTTATGCAACTTTCAAACCTTTTAGATCCAGAAGCGCCGATTGGCGGAGAAGCAGATTTCGTAACCATCGAACATGTTGGAACACCACGCGATTTTGCAAAAGATGGATTTGAAGCAAAAGATCATGTTGAGCTAGGCAAACTATTAGGTGCAATCGACACCGAACGTGGCGCCAAAGTTTCTGGATCTCGTTCTTATTATTTAACTGGTGTTGGAGCGATGTTGGAATTCGCACTTGTTAACTATGCAATTCAAAGCGCGCTAAAAGCAGGTTTTACTCCCGTCATTCCACCAGTGTTGGTTAAACCAGCTGCGATGGAAGGCACTGGATTTCTAGGACAGGCCGCTGAAAATGTCTATCATCTTGAAAAAGATGACTATTACTTAGTTGGAACAAGTGAAGTTCCACTTGCGGCGTATCACATGGATGAAGTGCTCCCAGCAGAGAAACTACCGATGCGTTATGCCGGGTATTCATCTTGCTTCCGCCGTGAAGCCGGAAGTTATGGCAAAGATACTCGCGGGATTATTCGCGTTCATCAATTTGATAAAGTTGAAATGTTCTCTTTCTGTAAGCCCGAGGATGCCAAAGCCGAGCATGCCCGCCTTTTGCAATGGGAGAAAGATTTCTTAAATGCGATGGAGATCCCATTCCGCGTAATTGATGTGGCATCAGGTGACTTGGGATCAAGTGCGACTCGTAAATTCGACATTGAAGCTTGGATCCCAACCCAGAATGCATATCGTGAAGTAACAAGCACCTCTAACTGCACTGAATTTCAAGCCCGCCGTTTAAATATCCGCTACAAAGATGGCGATGGTACCAAAGCGGTTGCAACACTTAATGGCACATTAGTAGCAATTCCGCGAATGATTGTGGCTATTTTAGAGAACCACCAAAATGCTGATGGCACGGTAAATGTTCCGGCATCACTACAACCATTCCTAGGTACAAAAAGATTTGAGCTTGTGTGATTGAACGTCGCCCCAAATTAATTGCAACAGATCTTGATGGCACGATCGTTCCTCATAATGAGGGAATATCACATCGGACGATTGCCGCTTTTACCAAGGCGCGAGATCTAGGTGTTGAAATATTTTTTGTGACTGGTCGACCTCCGCGTTGGATGAGTGATATCAAAGAAGCATTTGATTTTGGAACCGTAATCTGTTGCAACGGTGGGCTTTTATATGACCTACATAATGACAAAGTTCTTGAAGAGTGGATGATTGAACCAACTCAATTACAAAACGCCGTAGATGTTCTGCGAAAGACAATTCCTAACGTTTCATTTGCAGTTGAATCAAACGATCACTTTCATCGAGAGATTGCTTACATCCCACGTTGGGATATTGGAATGGATAACGTGGGTGTTGACACGATTGACTCAGTCACTAATCGCCCAGCACTAAAGTTATTGGCTCGCCTATCGCAACAAGAAATTTCTGCCGATGAAATGTTGGCGCTAGCGACGCCAGCCTTACAAGGAATCGTAAATGTCACTCATTCTGCAACTAATGATTCCCTGCTTGAAATTTCGGCGCTTGGAGTTTCTAAAGGTGAAACACTTGCAATGATGGCTGCACGAATCGGAATCGGTGCAGAAGATTGCGTTTCGTTCGGTGATAACCCAAATGATTTCTCGATGTTGCAATGGTGTGGACGCTCATACGCAATGATCGATGGCCATCATGCCGGACCTGCAAATGCTAAAGATGTTGCACCACCTCATAATCAAGATGGCGTGGCGATTATTATTGAAAAGCTTCTGGAACTTCCGCAGTAATTAGCGCCGATTTTTACTGGCTGAGAACTTCGGGTAATCTCTCCCACGGAGGGCTCGCATAGCGGCCGAGTGCACCGGTCTTGAAAACCGGCAAACGAAAGTTTCGTGGGTTCAAATCCCACGCCCTCCGCCAGTTTTCTCACAGGTTGTGGCTGACTTCATAGCCGATGTACGGCGTTACGCCTAGCCACATTTTGCATTCAAGCGCACACTTCTCTTAGTGATCCACAATCCTTAATCAGGAGCTAAAGGGGTAAAATGTCCGGAGTCTTTTCTCCAACTCGCGCCAAGATTAAAGAGCGCACGCTTCGCACTGACAAGTGGTGGATACAACCTGCGATTACCTTCGGGGTTTTATTGAGCTTCGTTATTTATGCAACGTTCCGCGCATTCGAAGGTGCAAATTACTACAAAGATCACCTGATCTCGCCATTTTATTCACCATGTCTTTCTGAAGCATGTCTACCCGAAGCAACAATTCTTGGTTGGACTCCAGTCAGCGCTGAAATTTTTAACTTTGCACTTTCACCGGCGCTAATTATTTTGATCTTTCCACTTGGATTCCGTATGACTTGTTACTACTACCGAAAGTCTTATTACAGATCTTTTTGGATGTCACCACCTGCTTGTGCGGTTGCTGAACCACACAAGAAATACACAGGTGAAACTCGCTTCCCACTGATCATTCAAAACTCTCACCGTTATTTTTTCTACGCAGGCCTAGTTCTCAATGTCATTCTTACTTATGATGCAGTAATCTCTTTTAAAAATCCTGAGGGTGAATGGGGACATATGAGCGTTGGCTCGCTTGTCCTTTTGGTTAGTTCAACACTGCTCTGGTTCTACTCAGCATCATGCCACTCTTGCCGCCACACCATTGGCGGGCGCTTAAAGAATTTCTCAAGGCATCCAGTTCGTTACAAGCTATGGAGCTGGGTTTCAGTTCTGAATCATTCACACCAACAGTTTGCTTGGTACTCACTTGCCGGGGTTGCATTTGCCGATATCTACGTTCGCCAAGTTGCAACTGGCGCCTGGACCAATTTCTACTTCTTCTAAAGGATGCCAATAGATATGACAACAGATAAATCAACTCTAGAACGCCATAAGTACGACGTTCTTGTAATTGGTGCAGGTGGAGCAGGGTTGCGTGCTGCAGTTGAAGCTCGCGAATCAGGTCTGCGCGTTGCAATCATCTGTAAATCTTTATTCGGCAAGGCCCACACTGTCATGGCCGAAGGTGGTGCTGCCGCATCAATGGGTAACGCGAACTCAAACGATAATTGGCAAGTCCACTTCCGCGACACAATGCGTGGCGGAAAGTTCCTTAACCATTTCCGTATGGCAGAACTACATGCCAAAGAATCTCCAGATCGCATCTGGGAACTTGAAATGTGGGGTGCGCTCTTTGATCGCACTAAAGAAGGAAAGATTAGCCAACGTAACTTCGGTGGACACGAATACCCACGTCTTGCCCACGTTGGCGATCGCACGGGTCTAGAACTAATTCGCACGATGCAACAGAAAATAGTTGCCCTGCAACAAGCAGATAAGCGTGAGCACGGCGAATACGAGTCACATATTAAAGTTTTTGCAGAACTTACAATTACCGAAATTTTAAAAGAGGACGGCAAAATTGCTGGTGCATATGGTTACTGGCGCGAATCAGGATCAGAAGTTTTATTCGAAGCACCTGCGGTGATTATTGCAACTGGTGGCGTCGGCAAGACTTTCAAAATTACCTCTAACTCTTGGGAAGGCACTGGCGATGGCCACGCTCTTGCCCTAAAAGCGGGCGCTAATTTAGTTGATATGGAGTTCTTACAATTCCACCCAACTGGAATGGTTTGGCCACCATCAGTTCGTGGAATTTTGGTTACAGAATCTGTTCGTGGTGAAGGCGGAATTCTTACCAACTCAAATGGAGAGCGCTTTATGTTCAAGTACATTCCAGATGTATTTAAGGATAAATACGCTGACAATGAAGCCGAAGCCGATCGCTGGTATGAAGATCAAGATAACAATCGTCGCCCACCAGAGTTATTGCCTCGCGATGAAGTTGCGCGCGCGATTAACTCTGAAGTTAAAGCAGGCCGCGGTAGTGAGCATGGCGGGGTGTTCCTAGATGTTTCAAAGCGTCTATCTGCTGAAATAATTAAGAAGCGTCTGCCATCTATGTGGCACCAGTTCTATGAATTAGCCGGCGTTGACATTACAAAGGAGCCAATGGAAGTTGGCCCAACTTGTCACTACGTGATGGGCGGCGTTGAAGTTGAGCCGGATACTGCAGCAGCAGTTGGCGTACCAGGGTTATATGCAGCCGGTGAAGTTGCTGGTGGAATGCACGGCTCTAATCGTCTTGGCGGAAACTCACTTTCAGATCTTTTGGTATTCGGTCGTCGTGCAGGAATGGGCGCCGCCGCTTACGTTAAGCAGACAACTGCAGTGCCAGTAGCGGAAGCAACAGTTGCATCAGCTGCCGCAAGAATCGAAGCGCCATTTGCACGCAGTGGTGGCGAGAACTCTTACTCACTTCACGCTGAACTGCAGGAAGTAACCCACAACTTAGTCGGCATTATTCGCACTGGCGATGAACTAAAAGATGCGATTGCAAAGATTGCAGATATCAGAAAACGCAGCGCCAACGTGGCAGTCTCTGGCGGACGCAAGTTCAACCCAGGTTTCCACTTAGCATTCGACTTAGACAATATGTTGTTAGTTGCCGAAAGCACCGCTAAATCTGCGATCGGTCGCGAAGAATCTCGTGGTGGTCACACACGCGATGATTTCCCCGGTATGGATATGGGATGGCGTCAGCACAACCACATCTCATCATTTGATGGAATACAAGTAACAGTGCGCAAGCAAGCGCTGCCATTTATGCCAAAAGAGCTATTTAGCCTCTTCGATGTTGAGGAGTTAAAGAAATATATGACACCAGATGAAGTTGCGAAAGGCGGCTCTAACTAATGGCGCGCAAAATAAATCTTCGCATCTGGCGAGGAGATGCAACTGACGGTGGCCTACAAGATGTTCAGGTAGAAGCCAACGAAGGCGAAGTCGTTCTCGATGTAATTCACCGCGTACAAGCGACCCAAATGGGTGACTTGGCAGTTCGTTGGAACTGTAAGGCCGGCAAGTGCGGTTCTTGTTCTATGGAAATTAACGGTAAGCCACGCCTTGCTTGCATGACGCAGGTTGCTGCATACGGTGATGAAACGATCACGGTTACACCGCTTCGCGCATTTCCTGTGATCAAGGATCTAGTTGCTGATGTCTCATTTAACTATAAAAAAGCGATGGAGATTCCTGCATTTGAGCCACCAAAAGAGCTAGTTCCAGGTGAGGCCAGAATGCAACAAATCGATGTTGAGCGCTCGCAAGAGTTCCGCAAATGTATCGAGTGCTTCCTCTGTCAAGATGTATGTCACGTAGTCCGTGACCATGAAGAGAATAAGAAATCCTTTGCTGGCCCACGTTTCTTTATCCGTATTGCAGAACTTGATATGCATCCTCTTGATACTTTGAAAAACCGTAAGCGTACCGCGCAAGAAGAGCACGGACTTGGAATGTGTAACATCACTAAGTGTTGTACTGAAGTTTGCCCAGAGCACATCAAGATCACAGACAATGCAATCATTCCGATGAAAGAACGCGTCGCAGATATTAAATATGACCCAGTCCGCTGGTTAGGTTCAAAGATCCGCAAACGCGAGGGTATCGTTTAGAACATGAAGTCTCTGCTACTCGTCGCAATTGGCGGCATAGCAGGCACATTGGTTCGCTTTGCCCTTTCTCTTGTAATACCTAATGATCGCACCGGAACCCTTGCTGCAAATCTAATTGGCGTCGCACTTGCCAGCGCTCTGTTGGTTCTTATGGAACGTCGTGATACACCTGAGTTGAGACATCTTCTGCTTCCGGGATTCTGCGCCGGTATGACAACTTTCTCGGCCGTAACTGTTCAAGTATTTGAGCCAGCATCTGGCGGTGCTCTTTTCCTGGCAGCAAATATTTTCTTAAGTCTGTTGGTTGTGATTATTGTTTTGCCGATTAGTCGTAAGTTCATTCCGGTGCACAATTGAATACGTTATATGTAATTTTAGGCGCAGCAGTTGGCGCACCAGCCCGCTTTGCGATTGATCAATATTTTAGAAAATTTACAGATAGGCCGCTAGGAACATTTCTAGTCAATGTTTTTGGTTCATTTTTGATCGGGCTAACCTTTTCAAAGTCTGAGAAAGTTTATGATTTAGTCGCAGTTGGTTTTGCTGGAGCATTCACAACCTGGTCAACATTTATGCTCGATATTTACTTGGGCTTTGAGCTAAAGCGTTACAAAGCGGTCGCCCTGAATCTCAGTGCTTCGCTCGTATTCGGCCTGCTAGCAGCGTGGATAGGCATCCAGCTCGCCTCGTGATATCATCTGATATCACATCGGAGGTTTTAAATGGCAGACCTGCTCATTCGGGATCTAGCGCCCGAACTCGTTATCGCACTTGATGCCAAAGCAAAAACGCTCGGTATTTCACGAGTTGAATTAGTGCGCCGCACAATTACCCGTGACATAGCTATTTCGGCAGAATCAGTTACCGAACAACACCTGGTGGCGCTGACTGAACTCTTGCCGGATCTTGGTGACGTTGAAATCATGCGCGGCGCGTGGAGTTAGAAAACTGGCTGATCGATAAGTCTGCACTTGTACGCCTTAGCGATTCACCGCAGCGAAAACTTTGGGCAGAAAGAATCAATTCTGGTTCAGTACACCTCTCAACGATGACTCGATTAGAAGTCGGATATTCCGCGCGCTCGTCACAAGATTTGGAAAGCGCGTTCGCATCCCCACCTTTAGTAAAGATGCCAATCGAAGGGGTAACTCCGGCAATTGAAGAACTGGCGTGGCAAACGCTTCGCCAATTAGCAAGGCGCGGACAACATCGTGCTCCATCAATTCCTGATTTATTGATTGCAGCAACAGCACAATTATGCGGCTTGATCGTGCTTCACAACGATAAAGATTTCGAGTTAATTGGTAAAGCAACAGGCCAGAGAGTTGAAAAGCTAAAACTCTAACCGAGAATTGAAGCCATCCAAGCTTCGATTGCATCAGGGTGGCGTGGGATATTTTCACTTAAATTGCGGCAACCATCGGCTGTAACAATGACATCATCTTCGATACGAATACCGATACCGCGATATTCAGGAGCGAATAGTTCATCATCAGGTTGTATATAAAGTCCTGGCTCAACAGTTAAAACCATTCCTTCACGCAGTACACCATCGCGATACATATCTTGACGAGCATGTTCGCAATCGTGAACATCAAGACCAAGGTGATGGCTAACTCCGTGCAGCGTCCAACGACGATGCAGACCAACTTCTGGTTGCATTGACTCTTCAGCGGAAATAGTTAAAACACCCATGTCTGCCAAACCTTGCGCAAGAACGCGTTGTGCAGCGCGGTTAATTTCTAAGAATTGAACTCCAGGTTTGACTGCTGCAAAACCAGCTAGCTGTGCTTCATAAACCAACATATATAAGGTGCGTTGTGCTGGAGAGAATTTTCCATTGACCGGCAAGGTGCGAGTTATATCTGCGGTGTAATAAGAATCCATTTCGACGCCGGCATCAAGTAACAACAATTCACCGTTGCGGACAGCGCCATCATTGCGGATCCAGTGCAATACGCAGGCATGTGATCCAGCTGCGGCGATTGTCGTATATCCAATGTCATTGCCTTCTAGACGAGCGCGTCCAAAGAAAGCGCCTTCCACAATTCTTTCACCACGTGGATGATCTGCTGCTGCCGGCATTGCCGCAATTACATCGCTAAATCCGCGACCAGTGGCATCTACGGCTGCCTGAAGTTCGGCAACTTCATACTCATCCTTGACCAAACGTTGCTCGGATGTAAATGTAAGAAATTCTGCTTCGCGCGCATGCTTAGAAATTAACTTATCCATCAAAGCATCTTCACCGCGAACAAGAAGTGTCTCTTTACTAAAGCGCAGCAGGTCTTCAATTTTCTCAACATCGCGAGTCTGGATTTGATAAACGGTATTTGCCTCATCAAGTGTGAAATGTCGACCTACCCAAAGTTCTCCGTACTTACGATCTGTATAAAAAGCATCGCTCTCACGTGTGGAGCGAGGATGCAGGTATAGATAGGAATCGTGTCCACCGGTTTCATTTGGTTCCATGATTAATACTGAATCTGGAACCGCATCGGCACCCTGCACACCTGCGTAAAAAGCAAAAGCGCTGTGAGGACGAAATACGTACTCAGTATCGTTTGAACGAGTTTTGTAATTTCCAGCCGGAATCACGATACGAATATTCGGGAATGCTGCAGATAAAACCTGGCGACGGCTGAATGCATAAGTAACAACTTCAAGTGGTTGCAGTCCTTCTAAGTTCGATGGTGCCCAACCTGTGCGCATAAATTCAGCGAACTGCGTTGGAGGAGCAACATCGTAAGGACGAGCATTCTTTACATCTGGTGTTGCAACCTTGTCATTCATATTGCTAAGAGTACAGAATAAGTAAAAATCTGAAAGTGCCAGAAAATGGTATTGACCCGAGCGTAAATACGCATAGAGTTAGCGCATTATGTCGATAGATACGCAGCAGATATCAGATTTAGCGCGTGAGATCCGCATACAAATTCTTCACACCATCAAAGGTGCTGGCATGGGCCATATCGGTGGTGATTTTTCTGTTACAGATATCCTGGCAACGCTCTTTGGTTCGGTCCTTAACGTAGATCCAAAGGATCCGAATAAGAGTGACCGTGACCGCTTAATTCTAAGTAAAGGTCATGCCGCTGTGGCGCTTTATTCAACTCTAGCCTTGCGGGGCTTTTTCCCAGTCGAAGATCTAAAAACATTTGCTCAACCTTTAAGTAAGTTAAATGGCCACCCAAATCGCAATAAAGTTCCTGGCGTCGAATCAAATACCGGCCCGCTAGGCCACGGTTTTCCAATCGCGGTTGGCACAGCAATCGGAGCGCAGTTGGCCAAGAATGGCAGCCGCTCATTTGTAATTATGGGAGATGGTGAGTTGCAGGAAGGTAGCAACTGGGAAGCAGCGATGTTTGCCGGCCATCGCAAACTCACTAATTTAATTGCCGTCATTGATCGCAATGGTTTCCAACAAGGAAGTCCGACTTCAAAAACTAACGAATTAGATCCACTAGATAAGAAGTTTGAGTCATTTGGATGGGAAGTCCGTGTTGTCGGTGGACACGATTATGCAGCGCTACATAAAGCGCTTACCGATCCGCAGACCAAGCCGCGAGCGGTAATTGCACAGACCACAAAAGGCAAGGGCGTTGATTTTATGGAAGGCAAGGCCGAGTGGCACCATAAAGTTCCATCTGCTGAACAATATGAAGCAGCCTTGCTGCAGCTTGGACAGCAATGAGCGAAAAAATGGAAGAGTTTGATAACCGCATAATTTTTGCTAAGACTCTAATTGCACTTGCTAACGAAGATCCTAAAATTGTTGTTGTCTGTAACGACTCGGTTGGTTCAAGTAATTTGACCGAATTTCGTGATCTATTCCCCGATCGCTTAATTGATGTAGGCATTGCAGAGCAAAACATGGTGGGTGTAGCAGCCGGCTTAGCGAACGCCGGATTTACGACATTTGTATGCGCCGCGGCACCTTTCTTAACTGGACGGGCACTTGAACAAATCAAAGCCGATGTGGTTTACACACGAACAAATGTAAAACTCTGTGGAATGAGCCCAGGTATTGCCTATGGCGAACTAGGACCAACACATCATTCGATCGAAGATATTGCCTGGATGCGCGCTCTTGATTCACTCCCAATTGTTCTGCCTGCAGATGAAGCACAAACAGCTGAAGCGGTTCGTTGGGCGGCAAATATGGTCGGCCCAGTTTTTATGCGAATTGGTAGATATAAAGTCCCGTCAGTTTCGCACGGACAATCTCCTGCGTTTATTCCAAATAAAGCGATGCGCATTATCGATGGCAGCGACGTAACAATTATCGCAACCGGAACTCTAGTCTCGCGTGCAGTGGCAGCCGCAGCAGAATTAAAAGTCGAAGGAATTTCTGCAAGAGTTATTAATCTTTCAACCGTTTCACCACTTGATACCGCTGAAATACTTGCGGCAGCGAAAGAAACCAAGGCGATCATCACCGCAGAAGAATCAGTTACTCGTGGTGGCATTGGCGGTGCCATCGCTGAATTTATTGTGCAGAACCATCCTGTTCCGATGAAGTTAATGGGCATCGATACATTTGCCCCAACTGGGTCAACTACTTTTCTTCTGGAACATTTTGGTTTGACTGCAGATTCAATCGTGGCCTCTGCCCGAGAGCTCTTAAAGCATGGAAAATAACTCGCCTATAATTTTAGCTATCGATCAAGGTAGTGGTTCTACAAAAGCGCTTGCCATTAATTTAAAAGGTGAAGTTCTTGCACATGCAGAAATTAAGATTGTGACTTCATTCCCTCATCCGGGGTGGGTAGAACAAGATCCAGAGGAAATTTGGCAATCAGTTGTTACGGCAAGTAAAGAAATAACCAAAGCGCACAAGATTTCTGCAGTCGGATTAAGCGTCCAACGTGAATCTGTTTTGTTTTGGGATCGCACAACAGGGAAAGCGCTATCAAAGATCATCACCTGGCAAGATCGCAGAGCCTCCGATTTAGCGGGAAAACATTGGGAATACGCAGCCCAGGTGAAGACGTTAAGCGGTCTGGAACTCGATCCGATGTTCTCGGCGCTTAAAGCGCAATGGTTACTTGAGAACAACAACTTCAATAAAAGCGATATTTGTATCGGAACCATTGATTCTTGGATCGCCTTCAAGTTAGGTGCTGGCCATATTGTTGAAGTTGGAAGTGCCAGCCGTACTCAGTTATTAGATATTCAAAGCGGTAACTGGAGCCCAGAGCTACTTTCTATATTTGGTATTAGTGAGTCACAACTACCCCGCGTCTGTGCATCCGATGAAAAACATATCTGCACCAATATGCAAGCACTAGGTCTAACCAGCGATGTACCACTTTCTGGAATTATGGGAGATTCACACGCAGCACTTTTTGCCCACCAAGGTTGGAAAACAGGTGTCTTCAAGGCAACCTTCGGCACCGGTACTTCGCTAATGGGAGTTACCGAGATAAACCCTCAAACAATTGCTTGGTCAATCGACAATAAAATAACGCGCGCCGTTGAAGCAAATATTCTCTCAACAGGCTCCACCTTGGTTTGGTTAGCAGAACTGCTCAGCACAACACCAGATGAGTTAGCAAAACTCGCTCCGGAATCAACGCAACAAGTAGAAATTGTTCCCGCATTTAACGGTCTCGGCGCCCCATGGTGGGATCGCGAAGCAACCTCAGTCATATCTGGACTTACCCGAGGATCCAAACGCGCTGATCTTGCCGCAGCTGCGTTGCGGTCAACAGCTGCACAAATAAATGATGTCCTTGAAGATTTTGCTAAATCAAATATAGAAATAGATTCTCTATATGCCGATGGCGGCGGAGCGCGCAATGAATATCTAATGCAGATGTTGGCAGATTTAAGTGGAAAGAGGATTAGATCATCGCAACTTCTTGAGCTATCTGCCTTTGGTGCAGCTATGGTTGCAGCGATTGGCGCCGGCCTTGCCACAATTTCAAATATCGAAAAAATCGAACTTAAATATTCTGATTACACCTCAGCAATTTCAGAATCTGAACGCCAGATAAGGCTAAAAACCTGGCGAAAAGCGGTGCAGCAATCACGTTTAAAGATGAATTAGAGCCCTATCCACGCACGCAATAACCTTCTAGAATCTAAAAATCGAATGGCAAAGAGAGTGAGATCAAAATGGGAAAACTAACTTACGGTGCAGGTATTTGGGCATTTGGGCAATTCGTGGACCGCTACGCCGGCGATGGTTATGGACCTACTCGCACCAGCCAACAGATGATCGAAGATGCTGCCAAAGTTCCTGGCCTCAAGCACTTAGATATAAATGTGCCATTTGATATTCCAGAGCGCACAGCGGTTGAGATCAAAAAGATGCTCGATGACAACGGACTCATCTGCCGTGCAACAACTCCGCATATCTATATGCGTGAATATGTAAAGGGCTCATTTACAAATCCCGATACCAAGCTTCGCTCTCAAACTAAAGATCGCGTCCGTGAAGCAATCGCCGCTGCCGAAATTCTTGGAGCAACGTATGTAAAGTTCTGGCCTGGTCAAGATGGTTTTGATTTTCCTTTGCAGGCAAATTATTTACAGATCTGGGATTACACAATTAATGGCATTCGTGATCTGGCAAATGAGAACCCAAAGGTGCAATTTGCTATTGAATACAAGTGCAAAGAACCACGCGTTCGCATGACTCTGGCAACTGCAGCAAAAACACTCCTTGCTATTAGTGAAATGAAAGTTGATAACGTCGGAATAGTCATGGACTTTGGCCATTCACTCATGGCGCAAGAAACTCCTGCAGAATCACTTCTACTTATCCACCGTCATGGCAAATTGGTTAGCGCCGAGCTAAACGATAACTGGCGCGGTTGGGATGACGACCTTCCAGTTGCTTCAGTACACCTATTTGAAACTATCGAATACATGCTTGCACTGCGCAGTATTAATTGGACTGATCCGATTTTGCTCGATCAATTCCCATTCCGCGAAGATCCAGTTCGCGCACTTACTCGCAGCATCGAAATCATTACCTACCTTGAAGAAGTCTGCGATCGCGTTGACATCAACGCCCTAAATCAGGCCCAGAATTCACAGGATGCCTTGGCTGCCCAAGCGGTAATTTGGGATGCGATTATGCAAGAGAAACGTTTCACACGCTAGAAAAATACCTGTAAACTCACACTTGTACTTGGAGACGTCGCATAGCCCGGTCGAGTGCGCCTCACTGCTAACGAGGTAAGGTGTAAAAGCCTTCAGGAGTTCAAATCTCCTCGTCTCCGCTCTATTGAGCATGAATACCCTGCCTTTGAATTGCGTCGGGGTATTTTACTTTTGCAGATTTCTTTGTTCGCCTACTTATATTAATTCCAGTATTCAATAGCATTGGCTTGTGTCAAGGCGCTGCCCATCAGTCTTGGGCATCTGTAACGCTGAACGACCAGTATTGAAATTTTCAAACTAAACATAGGAGCAAAGTAATGCCGAATAGTCCGAAGTTATTGCGAGGCGTTATACCTCCCGTATGCACACCTTTTACAGCAGATTATGAGGTAGATGAAAAATCACTTCGCCGTTTAATCAATTACCTCCTCGATGGAGGAGTCACTGGCCTCTTTGTTCTTGGTTCAACTAGTGAAGTTGCATATCTAACTGATAAGCGACGTGCAGATGTAATTCGAATTACAATTGATGAAACAGCAGGCCGCGTTCCGGTTGTTGCAGGAGCAATCGATATGACAACGCTTCGCACTAATGAACATGTGCGCGCCGCTGTCGCGGCTGGAATTGACGGAATTGTTGTAACTGGGCCATTTTATGCCCGGACGCATCCTGAAGAGATTGCACTTCATTTCAGAATGGTTAAAAAGGAATGTGGTGATCTTCCTCTGTACGCGTACAACATCCCAGTTGCTACAAATGGAGTAAAACTAGAAGTCGATACGGTGCTCAAACTTGCTAACGAGGGCGTAATACAAGGATTAAAGGACTCCTCAGGAAACGATGCTGGAATCAGAGCGGTTGTACTTGGCGCTCAGAAGATGGGATTAAAAGAATTTGTGGTTCTTACTGGCTCTGAACTAACTGTTGATTCAGCTTTGATGGCGGGTGCACATGGAGTGGTTGCAGGTGTTGGGAACATTGATCCAGCAGGTTACGTAAAGATCTTTAACCTTGTAGCTGCTGGTGATTACAAATCCGCGCGAGCAGAACAAGAGCGCCTTACTGAAATGTTTGGATTAGCTGATGTTGGCGCCCTGGGACGTATGGGCCGAGGGTCATCAGCAATTGGTGCCTTCAAGGCATCATTAAAGCTACTAGGCATCATCGACGATGCACGAGTGGCGCCGCCACAGATTCCTCTTAACTCTGATGAAATTGCTGCGATTTTGCCTTTCCTAAGGAATGCAAATTTACTCAAATAGTGATGAGTTAGGGAAGATTCAAAATGGAAGATTCAATACGCCCTTGGGGAAATTTGAATTAACAATTACAGTACGTGGATGACTAGACGTAGCATTCTTGTAACAGGTGGGTCCCGAGGTATTGGGGCGGCAATTGCTCGTGAATTTGCACAAGCTGGGGACCAAATAGCGATTCATTACGTCTCAGCGCAGCCGGTTGCCGATGAGGTATGTAAATCTTTGGTGGGTGACGGGCACATTACCGCTCAAGCTGATCTGCGTGATGCTGATGCTATCCGCACGATGGTTGAGCAAGTTGCAAAAGAATTTGGAAAAATTGATGTATTAATTAACAATGCTGGAGTTTTTGTAGATCATCCAATTGAAGCAACTACATATGAACAATGGCAGGACGCTTGGGCGCAAACAATCGGAATTAACCTCATTGGTGCTGCAAATATCTCTTGGTGCGCGCTACAACATATGCCCAAGAACGGTACCTCTCGAATTGTTAATATCGGATCGCGTGGTGCTTTTCGTGGTGAACCTTTAAGCCCGGCATACGGCGCATCAAAAGCTGCGATTGTGGCTTTCGGTCAATCAATTGCAAAAGCGTTAGCACCAATGCACATTGGAGTTACCACGCTCGCCCCAGGGTTTGTTGAAACTGAGATGGCTTCTAGGTTGTTAGATGGTCCGGAAGGTGATGGAATCCGCGCGCAAAGCCCATTTAATCGTGTTGCACGACCAGATGAGTTAGCAAAAGCCGTTTACTTCTTGGCATCACCAGATAATGAATGGGCAAGCGGAGCAGTATTAGATTTTAATGGTGCTTCTTACTTACGGATGTAAATTACATTGAAGAATCCAATCAATTGAATGGAGAGGTTGACTATGACTGGTAAGAGAACGGCGATTGTAACTGGAGGAGCATCTGGAATTGGTGCAGCATGTGTGCGCAGGTTTTTAAAGGATGGGATTTCTGTCGTAGCACTTGATTTAAATGAAAATTTGCTAAGAATAATGCAAAGTGATTTAAATAATCCTAACCTGCATATAGTTGCAGGAGATGTTTGCAATGAAAGTGTTCGTGGCAAAGCAATAGATTTGGCGGTAAGTGAAGGTGGATCGTTAGATATTTTGATAAATAATGCTGCAATATTTTTACTCTCCGGCATTGATGCTACCCGCGAACAATGGCAGAGAACTTTTGAAGTAAATCTCTTGGCGGGCGCCAATTTGGTAAGCCAAGCGCTGACCCAACTTCGCAAGAGTGCCAACCCGGCGATCGTAAATATCGCCAGTATTTCTTCGCATCGCGCCCAGGCTGGAAGATGGACATATAACGCAATGAAAGGGGCACTCCTTGAATTAACTAAGTGCCAAGCGCTAGATCTTTCTATAGATCGAATTCGAGTTAACTCAGTAAGTCCAGGTTGGATTTGGACAGAAACCCTTGATGAAGCTGCAAATAACGATCGTAAAAAATGGGAACCAATTTGGGGCCGTTACTCAATGCTAAATCGTTGTGGTGAACCAGATGAAGTTGCAGCAGCCGTTGCTTGGCTGGCTAGCCCTGATTCCAGTTTTGTTACCGGCACAGATTTAGCTGTAGATGGTGGTTATTTGGCGCTAAGCCCTGAATCCACGGACACTCTCGACTTACAGAGAGGTTAGCCCATTGAAAATCATTGATTCACATATGCATTTATGGGATTTAAAGACAGATACTCACCCATGGCTTACTGATCCTGAAGTTGAAGAACTTCCTTTTGCAACGATAAAAAATTTAGCAGTTGACTATCTTTTGCCTGAATACCGTCAAGATACTGCCACAGTCGAACTTGCCGGGTTGGTTCATGTAGAGGCCGCATGGGATCAAACTAACCCTGTTGCTGAAAGTAAATGGTTAGCAAAGACTCTGGCCGATTTTGAAAGACCGTATGCGATTATTGCAGGAGGTAATTTATTAAAAGCTGATTTCCCAGAGTTGCTATCTGCTCATCGTAAAGCAAGTGATCGTGTCATTGGAGTAAGACAGATTCTTAATTACCACGTTGATCCAAGGTACACATTTACCGATAGTCCAGAGATTATGTTTGATAAGACATGGCGTAAGAACTTTGGCCACCTAGGTGATCAAGGAATGATCTTTGATCTTCAAATATTTCCGGATCAATCAATAGGTGCTGCGGGATTGGCGCAAGAATTTCCTCAAACCAAGATGGTAATCAACCATTTCATCATGCCACTTAATTGGGACCGCGAAGGAATTGCGGATTGGAAAGTTGAGTTAGCAAAACTAGCAAGACATGAGAATATCGCAATTAAATTAAGCGGCCTTTATATGTACCACCGAAGTTGGCCAAGTGAGGCGATGGATACTCTCATCGATACCGCGCTGGAATTATTTACGCCAGATCGCGTGATGTGGGGAAGTAATTTCCCGGTCGATCGCCAATTTGTTTCATTGGAAAAATTAATTACCGACTTTGAAACTAGCCTGGCCCGTCATGAATTGGCCACTCGTGAAGCCGTGATGTGGAAAACTGCGAACAATTGGTATCGCTTAGGCGTTATTTAATTTTCCTTTTCGTTGCTGCCCAAATTACAGAACTTTCCTTGCGGGCCTTGGCAGTGTCATAGGCCGCGATATCTTCTAGTTCTTCCATGGCATCAAGGGCTTTTTCGTAGAATAATGGCGAGATTAAAATGGCTGCTTCTTCACCATTTCGTGTGATGAGAATTGGCTCTTTCTCTGCCTTATCTATTAGTGAGGGTAAATCGCGACGAGCATCAGTCAAAGGTGAAGTCTTCATAAGCGTATTGTAGGGAAATTAAAGTTTGATTAACAGAATTAGCCATCGCCACTAATAGACTGACCCAATGCCCTCATATAAAGTAGCGATCGTCGGCGCGGGTCCTGCCGGCTACTTTGCGGCGCAAGCGTTGCAGAATTTGCAGACAGAAGAGTTGCAATTTTCCATAGACATGATCGAACGCTTGCCTACGCCATGGGGTTTAGTGCGCAGCGGTGTTGCCCCAGATCATCCCAAGATTAAAACTGTCTCTAAGGTCTTTGAGAAGGTAGCGAATGCGGGAAACTTCCGCTTATTTGGCGATGTTGAGCTTGGTACAGATATTTCTATCGAGCAGCTAAAAGAGATGTATGACGCTGTTGTGATTGCTACCGGGTCTGCGATCGGCAAGAAGTTGGGTATTCCGGGAGAAGATCTGCCGGGATCGATATCGTGTGCCGAATTTGTACCTTGGTATAACGCACATCCGGATTTTCACGAGACTGATGTGTTACTTGATTGCCAGACTGCACTTGTAATTGGGGCGGGCAACGTCGCCATGGATGTGGCACGCATGTTAGCCCTTGAACCAAGTGAGCTTGATGCAACAGATACGGCAGATCATGCAATTGCTGCACTTAAGGCATCTGCGATTCGCGAAGTTGTGCTTAGCGCTCGCCGCGGTCCCGAACATGCCGCCTTTACTTCACCAGAACTTCGGGAGCTTCCAAAGTTAGAGCACACCAATGTTTTTATGGCCAAGTCAGATATTGAAGCTGCAGTTGTGCGCGCTGGATCTGAGATTGAAAAAGATACTAGAAGCAATCTTGATGCGATGTTGTTGATCTCTGAAAAAGAAGCCACCAACCACGACCGCACCATGAAGTTTCAGTTCTTGGCTACACCAGTTGAAATTAAGGGCAACAATCGAGTTGAAGAAGTTGTCTTCCAACGGACTGGCAGCGATGAGAGATTCTCAATTAAGTGTGGTCTAGTAATTACTGCAATTGGCTATGAAGCCGCGAGTATCCCCGGAATTCCATATGAGCGCGGCAAAGTCGTAAATAACGAAGGCCGAGTTGATGAAAATCTCTATGTAGTTGGCTGGGCCAAGCGTGGTCCATCAGGAGTTATCGGTACCAATAAATCTGATTCCACAGAAGTTATGAAGTTATTAGTCGAAGGTCTTAAGACTGCAAAATCAAATGGTGACATTACTGATTTGCTTACAGATAAGAGCCACGTATCTCAAGAAAAATGGGAGGCTATTAACGCATCAGAAATCGCGGCTGGTGAGCCTCTTGGAAAACCAAGAAAGAAAGCAGTCACACGCGAGGAATTACTTAGTTTGGGCGGTATTTGAAAAGCCTGTAGTATTCACGGTCTAGCGTGCGTAGCTCAACGGATAGAGCATCTGACTACGGATCAGAAGGTTAGGGGTTCGAATCCCTTCGCGCGCACATAGTGCGTAAGCGGAATTTGCCTCCCTAAAATGCCAAATGGCATAACTGACTGATGCTTTATCAGTAGGTCCTCCTAATAGGAGGAATTACGATGCTAGTAAATGACTGGGTAGAAATACTTTGGGGAGTTCTTAATGTTCGCCCAAAGACACTGCAAAACTATAAACATCAATACGGTAAGTATTTAGAACCCGTAATGGGCTCTGCAGAGCTCGATCTTGTAGAACCTGTAAAAATACAAAAGTGCTTACTCGCACTGCCGCCACAGACTTCTAGGCATTGTCTAATGCTGGTCAAGACAATTTATCGCGAAGCGACCTTGTACGGGCACACCACTAAGAACCCGGCGTTAGGATTGAAAACTCCAGCGATTCAAGTATCAGAAAAGAAGTTTCTAACGTGGGAAGAAGTCGACGCTCGGTCGTGGGGTCGTTATGACGAGCAAATTAGATTCTTAGCACTACACGGATTGCGATGGAGTGAGGCAGCAGCGATTACAGAGTCAGATATTCGAGATGGGTTTGTCTTTATTTCGAAGTCAATCTACGGCCCTTGTAAATCTAAAAGCAGCATTAGGAAAGTGCCTTACTTAGGCCACTTTGCACCTCTTCCGGCTAGCTACAAACCTATGCAGAAGTGCTCAAATACCCACGGAGTAACTGTTCATAGCTTGCGATTTCTAGGAAATTTGTGAGAAGTGTATGCATTTATGCGTTAATTCTTAATCCAAACGGTCACTATCTTACAACTCTACTTGTTCCCAACCTTATCTTGATCTAGTGATTTAGCACCAGCCTTTAGTGAGACTGTAAAGCCAGAAAGGCTTCTCTTTATACTTAGCTTGGCATCGCCGTTGTTATTAGTTAACACCGCGACCGTAATAGTCTTGAACCCTTTCTTTGTCGCAGTAAATTGAAGTAGTGAGTTAGAAAATTCTGTATTGATTGATACCGAGGAATTCTTACTGCTTGTTATTTTCGTTACTAATTGAGACTCTTTCTCTGAAGTCTCTAATGAAGATAACACTTGGTTAACAGTAACAAGGTCTGGAATTGAAACTTTTATAGATAGTGTCTGTGGAGCAATAGAATTCGTAGGACCAGTAATTGTAGTAGTTGTGGTGACGGTTGCTGGTTTCAGAACAGCACCGGATCCTGTATCCCATACACGCCCATCCGAATCTGTTGCAACTCCACCTTGAATTTTTGTCTGCACTTTTTCAGAATTTAACGTTCCACTTTTAATCTCGAACTCATTTCCGTTGTATGTAACATTCTCTCCGTGCCAACCAGTCACATTGCCACTTGAAGAAGCAGTTGTTTGAAAAATAATTCGACTACCAATCGGGCACCCCATATATTCGATGGGCATCGTTCCACCATTTGCAAATGGATCAGCACTCGTTGCAACGATAACTCCACAAACCTTGCCATTAGGATGAACAACTGCATAACCTCCCAAACCGCTCTGAACTGGTTGGGGAGTTGTTGTAACAGTTTTGGTCTCAGGGAAAGTCATAACAGTTTTGGTCTCAGAAGAATTAGATGTATTTTGTAACGAAGTTGGTGTAGAAGCTGTTGTGGAACTTGATTGAGGGCTTGGCAAAGAAATTGGAATGTACTTTCCTGGCTGATAATTTCCATTCAAGACGGCATACCCCGTAGCAGGGTTGCCTTTGTTGTCCATACATAGATTAACGCCCGAATTTTGGCACCCAATAGCTATCAGCGCAGACAAGCCTGTTGGTCCAACAACTCTATTTAGTTGGTTGCCATTTACGTCATAAATTGTCCATTGACCACAAGAGGTCCAATTTAGTGATGAACAAATTCTCTCGTAAGTGTCATCTGTCGTTGGAGTTGGAGTTGGAGTTGGAGTTGGAGTTGTCGTAGCAGTATTGGTATCTAAGATAATAGAAGAGATAGCGGTTTTGGTATCTGAGCTAGTAGAAGTGATGGCAGTTTTGGTATCTGAGCTAGTTGAATTGATAGCTGTTTTGGTATCTGAGTTAGTAGAAGTGGTAGTCGGTGCTACGAAAGGCGCACTCATAGTTGTAAAACTCTTCGAAGAAGTAAAACTAGAGCCTGCGTTTGATCCATTAACTGTAAATTGGTAAATTGCACCCGGCATTAGTCCAGTTAAATTGTATGCAACCGTGTACTGATTTCCTCCATTATTACCTGTGCAGGAACTCATAGAATCAATCCAGGTCGGGGCATAGTCGCCGGTAGCCACCACGCCAGTAGGTCCAGTTACAGTGTAGGTATAACTCAAATTGTCTCTCTTTGGATAAAGCATTGAACCTGATAATGCCTCAAGACAAGTGACCCATTGAATTTGATTTTGACTATCCGCAATGCCATTTCCACGACTATAGATTTCTGAAGTTCTTCCGCTTATTAACCAGATGCCTACACTAATCTGTGAATTTGCATCAACCATTGAGTTAGTTGGAGTAGGCGTTGGAGTAGGCGTTGGAGTAGGCGTCGCAGTAGGCGTCGCAGTCGTAGTCTCAGATGAGCTTGGTGTCGTTGGGGTTGGGGTTGGGGTTGGGGTTGGGGTTGGTGTAGGCGTTGGCGTTGGCGTTAGAGTGGAGGCTGAGTATAAAAAATTTAATACCGCATACCCTAAAGGTACTTTGCTGTTATCCCCACACAAGTTCACATTAGCAGTTTGGCATCTAGCGTAAGCAATGAAGGCGGACATTGGAGCAGGACCAACAACCCTATTCAACTGATTTCCATTGGCATCATAAATACTGAACTCGCCACAAGAGGTCCAACCCATTGTTAAGCAAATTCGCTCATAAGTGTCGTCATTCGCAGCACTTGGAACTTGACTAAGAGGCACAAGCATCGATATCGAGATTGCGACCAAAGCAACCCTTACAAATCTTTTCATCACCTTCACCTCTTTACCCCAGTGTGAGTGCGACTATAGTGATTGTCAAGGCAAAAGAAGAAGGTCGCCTCAAAGATTGGATGCATCGTTTCACCGCTGCCATAAAGTGGATCATCACTCCCCTGTTACCTGGATGTATCCGCTTTAGTAGAGACATCTAAGCGTCTAGCAGACAACTCTGAGCGTGAATATTTACCAAAGAGGATTTCCTTTGATCGGATAGCCCAATGGCAGAGGCAGAGGAGTGAGAGCTACTTCTTCTTATACCCAGCAGGACACTTCGGTTTAACCGCCGTTACCTTCTTGGTTACTTTGCCCTTTAGGCAGGTAATGGTCGCAGTTTTTTTGTCAGTGCCGGTCTTTGCAGAAGTACTTTTCTGTCCCAAAGAGACGCTAATTTTATTTGTGCTGTAGTGGAAGCCAGAAGCTGAAAAATTTAACTGACCCTCTGAGCTTCCTATTGAGGTGGCTGCCACTTGCTTTACTCCATCTTCAGTAACTACTGAAATTGATGCGCCAATTCCTAGGCTGGATGATCCCCAAATACATTTTGCTACTTCATCTGCAATACTTAAATTATAAGTTCCAAGATTCACTTCACCATTCTCTTTCAGTGCGGTTGCCGCAACCTTAAAATCAAGATTTCCGATAGAGTCTAATTTCGGAGGACCTTGTGCAAAGACTGTGGCATTAGTTGAAATAACACCACTGAAAGAGGGACTCGAACTCATAGTGCTTTTGCACTTTGAAACCCAAGAGTCACCCGCTTCTTCTAAGGTTGTTGTAGAAAACTCCCAAACGCTGTGCTCAATCGTTAACTTAGGATCAATATATTTTTCAGTAGATTTCCATTGATCAATTGCATCCCACCCAAGGCCGTACCAACTTTCACCACCACTATAATTTGTGTCTATTCCCCAATTTTTTTTCAACTGCTCAAACCAATTTTGATCAAGCTTGACAGTATTTGTGCCGCTACTTCTTGCGGTTGGCGATTCATCAAAAGCCTTTTTATGTGGGCTTCCAGACCACCAATCATTGAATCCGTCTAAAGTGTGTGGAATCTGAGTGATGCCCGCTTGAATTTTTACAGGAAGCCCCTCGAAAATTACCGCAGTTGGCTTTCCTTTACCTAAGGACTTTGAATACGCTCTAGTTTCTGAAGTTCTAGAAGTAACCCAGTTAGACAGACTTTTTTCATTGAATTCTGGTGAAAGTTGGGTACTTACCCGAAACAATGTATTTTGTTCAAAATCAGTTTTCACCAGGCAATAGTCATAAATTCCATTTTGGGGATTGGAATCAACTAATGGGTGAAAATTAGTGTTTTGGAAAAATGAGTCACCGTATCCTGTACGAGCACACCAAGTATTATTCGAATCTAGCTTTTTGTATTGATTAACATCAGTGATATTTACTTCTATAACCGGAGTCAAATTTAATTTGAATTGTGTATACCATTTGTATAGAGCATCGTAGCCAATTGAAATTGTAGCCAAATATTTCTGCTTACCGAGATTTGTATTGATCTCCCAAATACTGCTGCGAGCGGAGTCAAGTGGCCAAATACTGTTCCTTCTTGAATCAATATCTTCCGTAGTCCATTCCAAATACCTATCCCGGTTACTAGTTTTAAAGGGCTTCGTAGTTACAGGTAGATATTTGAGAAAGGATGCTGATGACCAGTTAGATTCCCCTTGTTTCCTAAAATCTATTGAATTTATGCATCTTTCTGTAATTTCTTTGGAACATTTTGGAAAGACCGCATTGCTCCAATTTAACCAGGACTTATTCACATCACTTATTTCAATACTCGGTATGTTTGTGAATTCAGGCCGAGGTGGAATTTGCCATTGACCAACCCAAGCCAATTGATAGAAGCCTGGGATAAGTGGTGCCATATAGGACGCCGGTGCAAGGTGAGGAAAGGATGGAACTTCTGCTCGGGAAGTCGATGGAACCAAAATGGTTATAACTGAAAGCAATGCGGCTAAGGCGCGTTTCACATATATATCGTAATCACTTTAGGAGATATTTCTAAGTAGGTAGTACAGATACCTACACGCTCAAAATTAACAACCGGGGGTGGCTTGGATCTTTGAACAACTTTGTGTCATACTTTAAAAACAAATTAGGACCTCGGATAGAGCGTGTGACCTTTTGAGCAGGCGTAAGCAGGCTCATAAAGGGTTGAAATGTTTGTATGCAGAATGCATCAACACATTTCATCCTACGGATCAGAAGGTTAGGGGTTCGAATCCCTTCGCGCGCACGAGATGAGCCTTTCGGTGCCTTTCACACCGGAAGGCTTTTCTTTTTATTCTGGCTATGAGCTCAATACTTCGCGCAGGCCGCTGACTAAACGATCGACATCATCGCGTGTTGAATAAGGGGCAAGTCCTGCTCTTAACGCCCCGTCATCTCCTAAACCAAGTTTTCTAGAGACTTCAAGTGCGTAGAAATTATGGGCGGGAACATTTACTTTCTTTGCAACCATCGCCTGATAGATGTCACCACTGAGTACGTTAGCAAAAGAGAAGTACAGCGTTGGAGTGCGGTGCTTAGCGTGGCCATACATCGTGACACCAGGAAGTGATTTGATGGCACTTTCCATATAAACCAGTAGTTCATCTTCGTAGGCTTCAAGCGCGTTCATAGAGTTAATAATCTTTTCACGCCTGGTTTTGCCATCGCCCGGGGCCATATCTGCAATGAAATCAATAGCGGCAGTTGCTCCAGCCATGATCTCGTAGGGCAGGGTTCCAAACTCAAATTTTTCAGGAACGTTAAATGTGGATGGCAGGAGTTTGTCGTTATTAAGTGATTTAAGAAGTTCGGGGGATGCGGCAAGCGCGGCGCAATGTGGACCCATTAACTTATAGAAAGAGAATCCAAAGAAATCTGCGCCGATGTCTTTTGCGCTAATAGCCGCATGTGGAGTTAAGTGAACGCCATCAACATAAAAGAGGGCTCCAACTTTGTGAACCGCTTCTCCGATGGCCTTTAAATCAGGTCGGGTTCCGATGGTATTTCCAGCACCAGTAACTGCGACAAGTTTGGTTTTGGTGGATAAAACTGCCTCAACCGCGGCGACGGTCAGCTCAGATGTAGCAACATCGAATTCGGCCCACCGAATGGTTGCACCAACTGCTTCGGCTGCTTGAATCCAAGGTCGAATATTTGAATCGTGATCTAATCTGGAGACTACGATCTCATCTCCAGCTTTCCAAGTTTTAGCAAGAGTGCGCGAGAAGTCATAAGTTAATTGCGTCCAAGAGCGGCCATAGACAACGCCATTTGGATCGACATCGATTAAATCTCCGACTGCTTTGCGAAATCCAAGAACTATCTCTTCAGCATTCTTTTCGGACTCAGTATTTGTATTGCGATTAGAAATCGGTTTTGTAATTGCATCGGCGATAGCAGCGCCTACGACATCTGGGACTTGGCTGCCCCCTGGGCCATCAAAGAAGGCTAGGCCAGTATTTAGTGAAGGGAAATGGGAACGAATTCTCTTAACGTCATAGCTCATGTGCGGCAGAGTATCAGGATAGGCGCTTAAAGCAAGAGAGATTTTTGAGTTACTTGAGTCAGCGCTTTTTCAAATTTATTACTTGCAAAACTCTCTTGGACATCCTCAAACTTTTCCATACCCCATTGCCAAAAATCAAAATCTATATCTGATACTGAACTCTGAATTGAAGCCCACAAAGTCCAGCCATATTTTGCCAACAGAGCGAATAACCAGGCCCGGGCTAATTTTTCTGGACGAGGCCCTCCGTAATAAGAGGTAACCAACTCATCGAGTGCCGATAAAGGCAACTTCGCTTCACTCCAGATATTCCCAAGTTCGAAGCAAGGATCGTTATTGCCAGAGTATTCGTAATCAATTAACCAAATCTTCTTACCGTCATCGATAAAATTGGCAGGAAGTAAGTCGTTATTACATGGAACTCTTCCCTCATCTAATACAGCAAGAGCCGCTTTCATTCTGGAAAGATGATGGGTGTATTGGTGATAACCGTTTGGAAATCTAAAACCAGATTCAGTTACCAGTTTTTGGTAATTTTCCTGAATAACAAACATGTCAAAGTCTCTAGTAAATGGGGCTGCTTTATGCAGAAGCTGGCAAGTGCTGGCAATCCTGCTTAAGTTATTAGATACATCAATTTCGGAGTAAGTCTTACCTGGTATGTAACCGATTACCAATAAACCAAATTCAGGCAAATAATCAAACACAGGTGCACCGACCCCAATCCCAGCAGCAATCTTTGAGTTTTCATATTCAGAGCGGCGATCTATGGCAAGGAGTGATGATTTATTACTAGATATTCTGGCGACATAATCCCCGGACACAGTTGAAATTTTTAGGTTCCGATTAGTGAGTCCACCAGATAATTCAGTGACCGCTGTTCTGTTCTGCAAACGTGGAACTTTATCTAACAAATCGTCAAATTCATGACTAGATTGGCTCACACGCAAAGGATACAGTTGCGTCGTGAATGTTCAAGAGTTACCAACGCGCGCAAAGATTGTAATTATTGGCGGTGGAGTTGGGGGCGCCTCAGTTGCTTACCATCTTGCCCAACTTGGCGAAAAAGATGTAGTACTAGTTGATCGAGCAGATTTAACTAGTGGATCAACTTTTCATTCTGCTGGACTTGTCGGACAGTTGCGCGCAGATCCAACACTCACCAAGATGAATATGCACTCAGTAGATTTGTACAGAAATTTAGAGAAAACAGATACTCCACCAGGATGGAAAGAATGCGGCAGCATCAAAATTGCCTCTACTCCAGAACGAATGCAAGAGATTAGGCGTCAGATAGGTTGGGCCAAGACTTTCGGGCTAGACCTAAAAGAAATTAGATTAGGTGAGATAAAAGATTTATTCCCGCTGCTAAATATGGAAGGCGTACTTGGTGGCTGTTACATGGCATCAGATGGACAAGTCGATCCATCTCAATTAACCCAAGCGTTAGCAAGTGGTGCCAGAAAAGAAGGCGTAAAAATCTTTACCCACACGCGAGTGCTAAAGATTAATACCGAAAATGGCAGAGTTACCTCAGTGTCAACTGATAAAGGCGAGATCGAATGTGAAGTTGTAGTTAATTGCGGTGGCATTTTTGCCGCTGAAATCGGGCGAATGGTTGGCGTGCGCGTCCCGATTGTGCCGATGAGTCATCAGTATTTAATAACTGAGAATTTTTTACCAGATAATTCAGCCACTCTTCCATCGTTAAGAGATCCAGATAATTTGATCTACTTCCGCCAAGAGGTCAAAGGCTTGCTTATGGGCGGGTATGAGAGAAATTCCAAGGCGTGGCGGACAAGTCACGAATCATTGGATTCAATACCAGCGGATTTCAATGCAAAATTACTGCCAGAAGAATGGGATAGGTTCGAAGAGATTGCTACGAATGCTGCCATGCGCGTACCTAAAATGGGCGAAATCGGCATCAAGAATTTTATAAATGGGCCGGAAGCATTTACACCAGATAATGAATTTTGTTTAGGTGAGAGCTCTGTTGGCGGTTTCTATATCGCTGCAGGTTTTTGTGCACATGGAATTGCTGGTGCTGGTGGTGTTGGCAAAGTAGTTGCCGAATGGATTGTGGCGGGTGAACCCACGATGGATTTGTGGCACATGGATATCAAAAGATTCTCTGATGCATATAAGTCGCCTAAGTTTACCTTGGCCAGAGTTAGCGAAAATTATGAAGCTTATTACGATATTCATTATCCGGGAGAAGAACGCCAAAGTGCGCGCGGTGAAAAGAAATCTCCAATTTATGATTGGCATCGCGAGAACCATGCAGTTTTTGGAGAGAAGGCAGCATGGGAGCGAGTTAATTTCTATTCCAACCCAAACGAGAGCCAATTCGATGAAACGCAAAGGCCACATGGTTGGGTAGGAAAGAACTGGCATCCTGCTGTGGCTCTTGAACATCACGCAACCAGAACTTCAGCCGGGATTTTTGATGAATCAAGTTTTGCCAAAATTGAGGTAACCGGAGAAAGCGCAGGAGAATTCTTATCTTTAGTCTGTGCAAATAACGTTGTAAGAGGCGTTGGCAGAACAATTTACACGCAAGCGCTAAATACCAGCGGCGGTATTGAGTCCGATTACACCGTGACTCAAACCGATGAAAACACATTTTTTATAGTTACAGGCACTGCCTTTCTAAGCCATGACATGGGTTGGCTGGAAAAGATTCGTAGGCAAAATAATTTTGAAAACGTGGCGATAAAGGATTTAACGCAGGAATTAGCCTGTTTCGGGATCTGGGGCCCTAACGCTCGAAAAATTCTAAGTAAATGCACGGACACGGACCTATCAAATGAAGCCTTTGGTTTCATGCGCTCTCAAATAATTAAAGTCGCAGGTGTGCAACTTCGGGCAACACGAATCACCTATGTCGGTGAATTAGGTTGGGAGCTCTACATCCCTAGAGAAAAATCTTTACAAGTTTGGCTTTCATTAATTGAGGCTGGAAAAGAATTTGATTTACGCCCCTGTGGCTATCGCGCGATTGAGTCTTTGCGGTTAGAAAAGGGATATCGTGCATGGGCAGGTGAAATAAATAGTGAAACCAACCCATACGAGGCGGGGCTGGGTTTTGCAGTCTCGACCAAGAAGGAAAATTTCATTGGTCGGCAAGCGGTGCTGACCGCAGAGTCGAAGAATAAAAGAAAGTTAACTGCTTTAACTTTTAGTGACATCAGGGATGTGCCGCTGGGCAACGAGCCTATTTTCTTTAACGGTGAAGTTATCGGCAGAATTAAATCAGCTGGTCAGGGATACACCCTAAAAACAGCGATTGCCTATGCCTATCTACCTTTGGAACACAGCCAACCGGGAAGAGAATTAAGCATCGAAATGTTTGGTCAGGCTAAGACCGCTACAGTTAGAACAGAGCCACTTTTTGATCCAACAGGAGAGCGTATAAAATGAGCAAAGTCTTTTTATTTGTTGAAGTTAATGTAAAGCCGGGCCAATTTGATGAGTTTGTTTCAAAACTCAAGAGCCATATTGCAGTAATCCGAACCGAAGCTGGCTGCGAATTTATTGATATTTATCGTGACACCCAGAAGCCAGATGTTGTAAATGTGTGGGAGATCTGGACTGATCGCCCATCTTGGGATGCTCACATGGTGAACGAAAATAGCAAAGCCTGGCAAGCGGTGGGGCCAAATTATGTATTTGGCGAGACTATTACGGTTATGGACTCTTTGTAGAAATTCTCTAAAGCCTGCCCTACTATTGCGCAATGACATACCAACTTAGAGATATCAAAGGTTCTGTAGTAGTAATCACTGGCGCAACAACCGGAATCGGTGCAGCCGCAGCTAAACAACTTGTTGAATTAGGATGCAAAGTTGTTCTCAATGCCCGTAATGAGGCAAAACTTAAAGAGATGGTTGACGAGCTAGGTGCAGGAAATGCAGCTTACTTAGCAGGGGATTCATCAATTCCTGATGTATCGCGTGCTGTTGCAAAGAAAGCTATCGATACATTCGGCACAATTGATTGTGTCGTACCGAATGCGGGTATTGGTATGTACGGATCGGTCCTTGATTACAGCGATGATGAAGTCAATCGCATGATGCGCACAAATTACGAAGCAAGCGTCCATATTGTTCGCGCGACCTTGCCAACGATGCTCGCTAAAAAAGCTGGCGACATCATCATGGTTTCATCCGTGGCAGGTTTTCGTGGCGGCGGAGATGAATCAATCTATGCCGGAACTAAGCACGCACAAGTTGGTTTTGCTGGCGGCCTTGATCGCGAACTTCGCGAAAAGGGTGTGCGCGTTGCACTAGTTTGCCCAGCAGGCACAGATACTCAGTTTGCGATCGAAGCAGGACGTACAGCCGGTGAACCAAAGCTTGCTAGCTACTTGCGCCCTGATGATGTTGCTTTCCAGATCGTTCAAATCATGCGTCAACCACTTACAGTGCGCACACATATTTGGACTCTTTGGTCTATGCAGCAACAGTCATAACGCACGCTTAATTACTTAAGCGAAGCAACGCCCATTTCGCAAGCAATTGATGAGGCAAGTCCATCATTTGCTGTCGCAAGATCTGGGTGTCGTACGCCGGTCTTGATTGAGCCAACCCATGCGGTTAATTCATTGATGTATGCCTGCTCGAAACGGCCCATCCAGTTTTCATAAAGTTTTCCATGCGTACGTGGTGGAAGATTGAAATCGTATGAGATGGAAAGCCCACCCAGGTTATCTATTTCGAGTGAACCATTTTCCATCAGAGCTTCCATGCGAACTTCATAACCGTAGGTGCTGTTAGCTGCGATATCTACAGTCATTAATACACCTGATTCGGTGTGTGCTAAGACTGTCAGTGGATCCTGCAATTGATCGTTGGCATATTTGGTGCGCTTCATTGCAACAGTTGACATAGAAACAAATTCTTCACCGAGTAACCAGCGTGCGATATCAACTTCGTGTACTGCAACATTTGTAAGCAACATGGCGGTGGTTGCTGTTGGAGAACTTACATTGCGAGAAATACAACGAAGGTGCAGCACTTTGCCGTATTTGCCGGATTCAATTTCTTTCTTCATTTCAATGTAGCTCGGATCAAAGCGACGCATGAAACCAAGAGTGATATTCAAATTCGATGCATTTGCTAATTCAGCAACCTTCTTAGCGTCAGCAGATTTTGGAGCAAGTGGCTTTTCACAAAGAGTGTGCTTGCCGGCGTTGATACTTAAAGTTAAATGTTCTGGGTGTAACCCATCTGGAGAGCAGATGATAACTGCATCAACGTTGGCATCACTTACAAGTGCTTCAACAGAAGCATGTTGGTTAATTGCCGCGCCAGATTTTGCGGAGAGCTCTTTTGCAAGTGAATCCATGCGTGGACCATCTAAATCAAATAACGCTGTTACAACGGCTCCGTCTACGTGTTCAGTTAAGTAACGCGCATGTCCTGCGCCCATGATTCCAACACCGATGATTCCTACCCGTAGATCAGACACTTTTACTCCTTGTTTGTTGGTTATTTGATTTATGAATTAGCTAAAGCTGGTGCAACAACGTTATGAAGGTAATCAACTGACTGCTTCATTCCGGTGATTGGGCCTTGCCCTAAACCAGGCATTTCACCGGTAATTGCCACATCTTGTTCGATGACATACCAACCTTGGTAGCCCGCGCTTTCTAGCGCCAGAATAGTTTCAAGAATCGGGACATCGCCTTGTCCAAGGGGAGTAAACAAACCTTTCTGCACACCCTCCATGATGCTCTGTTGGCGCGCAAGCACAGGTGGAACCGATTTCATATTTACATCTTTGAGGTGTACATGGCCAACTCGGCTGGCGTACTTCTTGGCAAATTCAACAGTGTCTTGTCCACCGATTGTCATATGGCCAGTGTCTAAACACCACATCACATCTGAGTTATCGACAACGCGATCTATGTCGCGCTTTGTTTCAATAACGGTTTGCAAGTGTGGGTGCACAACTTGAACAAGACCATGGTCTTTACAGATCTGATCGACTTCGGCGAGCATCTTAAAGAATTGGGTAACTTCATCGTTGCTTAACTCTTCAGGATTAGCCCAATCCCAAGTCTGAACCGGGCAAGAGACAAAGTGGGTGGCACCGATCTCTTGAAACTTCTTGCTGGTATTAATCGCCATTTCGCGCGTGGCTTTTTCCTGCGACTTATCGTGTAAAACAACTGGGGTGAATCCGCCGATCATTGACATCTTAAATTCTGCTAACTGATCTTTTAGTTCGGCTGAATCATCAGAGAAGAAGCCAGGTGCACCAATTTCAGTTGCAGGAAGGCCAAGACTGGTCATCTCAGAGAGAACGCGCTTGGTTGGCAACATCGCGCCCCAACCCGGAACTTCACAAATTCCCCAAGAGATTGGCGCCGATGCGATGCGTTGTAAGAATGTAGTAGGCATTGGCTGATCATAACTTGAGCGGTAAGGTCTGAACATGACTATGGATATTGGCGGATCTTTCCGGCACGAATTAACTGGCAGTTTCTCGCAAGGTTCGGACTCAAACCCCACCGTTGCGATGGTTGAGGCCTCTTATAAGGCCAATAATTTGCACTTTCGCTACGTAAACTGTGAAGTAAATCCAGATCAGTTAGAAGCGGCTGTACAGGGCGCTAGGGCGATGAATTGGAAGGGTTTTAACTGTTCCATCCCTCACAAAGTAGAAGTAATTAAATATTTGGACGGCCTTGGCGAATCCGCATCTTTAATCGGGGCAGTTAATTGTGCGGTTAATCGAGATGGCAAATTAATTGGTGAAAACACTGACGGCAAGGGCTTCCTCAAATCCTTCCTAGAGCTAACTCCAGCAACCGGCAAAACCATCGTTCTATTGGGCGCAGGGGGTGCTGCACGTGCAATCGCAGTCGAATTGGCACTGGCAGGTGCGACAAAGTTTTATGTGGTCAATCGCTCGCGCACTCGCGGTGAAGAACTTGCTGCGCTCTTAAACGATAAGACAAAGGCAACTGCCGAATTTGTGGAATGGAATAAGACTTATTCGATTCCACTAGATGCTGAAGTCATAATTAATTCAACTTCTATGGGCATGGTTAATACCGAAGGTAAACAAGATATTGATTTCGATTCGATTCGCCCAGGGATGTTGGCAGCCGATGTGATTGTTAATCCGCCACAAACCTATTTCCTAAATGAAGCTGGCAAACGTGGTGCAACAACCCTGCAAGGATTGGGAATGGTTGTAAACCAAGCGGTAATCGGAATCAAGTATTGGACTGGCGCAGACGTTGATGCCAAAGATTTAAATGATGAGCTGCTGCGCGTATTGGGTCTTGCTTAAACTTTAGAAAGATCAGATTCGGCAACTACGCGCAGGGCTTGTGCGGCAATTGTCAGCGCTGGGTTCATGGCAGCCGATGATGGGAAGAATCCACCATCGATCAAATAAAGATTGTGGTGATCGTGGCTGCGGCAATATTCATCAACAACGCTAGTGCGCGGATCTGTTCCAGCTACAGTTGTGCCGCATTGGTGTGAGTTCATCGAAATATCAAAGGGCTGTCTAAAGATCGCTTGATAGCCCGTTTTACGTAAAACCTTTTTGGCTCGGCGCAGCAGCTCCATATGCGTTTTCATACCGACAGATTTGCGGGCAAGCTTAATTGCCCCGTTTTGTGCGATAGTTACGCGGTTTTCAGGGTGTGGCAGATCCTCGCTCATAACCACAAATTCAACGCTGTGATCGGAAACTAAATTTAGTAACGGCAGAGGTACGTGCTTGGCAAATGATTTCATCATGATGCCCTGAACTTTTCCAATCAATTGAACTGCGCCTAACGGATAACCCTTGCCACCATCTAAGTACCAATCTGTAAAAGAAAGCGTCTTCTGAAAAGTGACATCGTTCTTGCGGCGCATATCAATGGCTGCGATATGGCTGTTGTTATGCATCATAAAGTTTCGGCCAACTTGATCAGATGAATTTGCAACGCCTGATCGCAATAACAAAGCGGCGGTATTTACCGAACCAGCCGAAATGACAAATTTCTTTCCATAGATTTCTAGCCTCTGGCCATTGCGAGTTGCCTCCAGGTGGCTTACAGATTTACCATCGGCAGTTAAAACAATTCGGTTGACTTGAACGGATGTTTCTAACGTTACATATCCAGTAGCGATCGCCGGATTCAGCGCGTTAACTTCAGCATCACTCTTGGCATCTAATTTACAAACGAACCCATCACAAGTTTTGCAACGGATACATTTTCCACCAGGTCCTAAATCAATTCCCATGGAATTTGAATGTGGGCGAACGCCAGCCTTGGTAAGTCGTTTGCCGAGCTCTTCTACATATGGCTCGTGCTTCATCGCAGGGTATGGAAATGGCGTGCTGCGATCATTGCCATAAATATTCTGGGCATCACCATGCACTCGGTATAACTCTTCAGCGTCGTAGTAATACGGTTCTAAATCTTCATATGTAAATGGCCAAGCAGGGGAAATACCTTCTTGGTGTTTGATTACTCCAAAGTCGAAGCGGCTAAAGCGCGGCAACGATGCGCCATAAACCTTGCTGTTGCCGCCAACAAAATAGTGAACTCCGGGAACAAAAGAGTTTCCCTTTGCATCAACCCATTTTTCATCTGGCTTGTAGCGAGTCTTCATAAATATCTCAGAAGGCGACCAGTTCTCGGGTTCGCGTGGCATTCGCTCGCCACGCTCTAAAACCAGCGTCTTTACGCCCTTATTGGCCAGCGCAAAGGCGGTTGTGGCCCCACCCATCCCAGAACCAACAATGACCACATCCGATTCAAGGCGAACCGGTGTGGTCATTGTTGTCTGAGCTACTAATTAACGAACTGGGGTAAGCGCTTGGTCTTTCTTATCAACTGTCATCGCACCAGTCATGATTGCAACAACATCGTTCATTGTGTGAGTCTTTGGAGTAACGACTGCAGCGCGCTTTCCGAGGCGTTGAATCTGAATACGATCTGCAACTTCAAAGACCTGAGGCATGTTGTGTGAAATCAAGATAACTGGCATACCGCGATCACGAAGTGACTCAATTAACTTAAGCACCTGACGTGATTCGCGAACACCAAGTGCCGCAGTTGGTTCATCCAGAATAATTAACTTCTGGCCAAATGCTGCAGCGCGCGCAACAGCAACTGCCTGGCGCTGTCCACCTGAAAGAGTTTCCACTGCCTGTGAAATGTTTTGGATAGTTCCGATACCAAGTGCTGCAATATGATCTTTAGCCCCTTTACGCATTCCAGAGCTATCGAGCATGCGCAAAACTGATCCAAGCGGACCCTTCTTACGTATTTCGCGACCTAAGTAAAGATTTGATGCGATATCCAAAGCTGGTGCAACAGCAAGTGTCTGATACACAGTTTCGATACCGGCATGGCGACCATCTTGTGGACGTTTAAATGAAACGGTAACTCCATCCAAAATAATCTGTCCTTCATCAGGAACTTCAGCACCTGATAAACATTTGATCAGAGTTGATTTGCCCGCACCGTTATCGCCAACAACAGCAAGAACTTCACCGGGAAAGAGTTCCAGATCTGAGCCGTCGAGTGCAACAACGCGACCATAGTTCTTAGTTACTCCAACAGCTTGCAGGATAGGGGCTTTACTCATTTGCGTGCCTTTCTGATCCATTGGTCAACAGAGACTGCGAAGATAATTAGAAGCCCAATTGCAAGGAGCTGGTAGTAAAGATCTACGCCAGCAAGAGTTAGACCGTTACGGAAAACACCCACGATGATCGCACCGATTAGTGAACCAAAGATGGTGCCGCGGCCACCGAATAGTGATGTACCGCCGATAACCACCGCAGTGATGGAATCTAGGTTTAGATCGCTGCCGGTATTTGGGCTAGCCACAGTCACGCGGCCGATCACGATCCAAGCAGAGAGTGCGAAGATCAAACCAGCAACCACATAAACACTCATAAGGACGCGGTTAACTGAGATACCAGCAAGGCGCGCTGCATCGATATCGTCACCAACTGCGTAAACGTGGCGACCCCAACCGGTATAGCGAAGTATGAAAGCTAAGACCGAGTACATCGCAATCATGAATATAACACCTGTTGTAATTCGGAAAGGCCCAATATTTACATAATGGCCAAGTGTTAGTAGGAATGGATCCATCTCAATTGAAGGAACGGTTCCTTTTGTCAAAGTAAGAGTTAAAGCAACGAATACATTGTAAGTACCCAAGGTAACGATAAATGGGGGCAACTTAACTTTGGTAACCAAGAAGCCGTTAATTGCGCCACCGAGCATGCCGACAAGAAGTCCAGCCGGGAAGGCAAGCCAGATAGCCCAGCCAACTGGATGGCCCTCGCCAGGACTTCCTTGAACTAACTTCGCCATAGTCATTGAAGCAAAGACTGCGATAGCGCCACAAGAAAGGTCGATACCTGCAGTCAAGATGATCAAAGTCTGTCCGGCTGCAACTGCTCCAACGATCGCAACTTGCTGCAAGATAAGTGAGAAGTTTGAAGGTGTTAAGAAGTTTTCATTGAAAAAACTAAAGATAATTGATGCAAAGAGAAGTACGAAGGCGGAACTAAGCCACGGGTATTTGTGGAGAGTAGCCTGGATTTTCTGGCTTAGTGACGCGCGGTCGTGGAACTCCGACGCTGCATCGTATGTGGCCGTATCTTGACTCACTTGTGATCCTTTCAAAGTTGCGAACTTTCAATTTTATAATTTGCTAAACATAGTGGTAATTCAAATTCTTATCGGTATTTGTTAAAGAGGGCGACTGCCGAAGCAGCCGCCCTCTTTATACGCACTCTTTAGTTATTAACTAAAGGCTTGGGATTAACCCCAGGCGTTTGCTAGACCGTATTCAGTTGACTCTGATGGAACACCCTCTTGTGGGTCATCAGTGATCAACTTGACACCTGTATTGAAGAAGTCAAGGCCTTCTGAGTTAGCAGGCTTTGTACCGTTCTTTACGATGTCATAGATTGCTTGTACGCCAAGGTCAGCCATCAACAATGGGTACTGCTGTGAAGTTGCATTGATGCAACCTGACTTAACGGCACCGATACCGGCTCCGCCACCGTCAACTGAAACCATTGCATCGATCTTTACGCCGGCAGCAGCTGCTGCAGCACAAGCACCGATTGCTGTTGGCTCGTTGATTGTGTAAACAACGTTGATCTTCTTGTTCTTAGCAAGAAGCTTCTCAAGACCTGTACGGCCGCCTTCTTCGTTAGCACCTGTTGCTACGTTTCCAACGATCTCGTAATCGCCACCTGAGTACTTGCCAGTCTTGGCTTCGTCTCCCATGACCTTAGGATCCTTAACATCGATTCCCATTCCATCAAGGAATCCGTTGTCGCGGCAGTAGTCAACAGACACAATGCGATCATCGAAGATGTCGAGAAGTGCGATTGTTGCCTTCTTGCCAGCAAGCTTTGCAGCAGTCCACTTACCGATCAAACGACCAGCTTCGCAGTTATCTGTAGCGAAAGTGATGTCGACGATGTCGGCAGGATCTGGTGGTGTGTCAAGAGCAATAACGAATAGACCAGCTTCGCGGGCCTTAGTGATTGCTGAGTTAACTTCTGTTGATACTGGAACGATCAAGATTCCAGCGTGCTTTGCAGAGATAGCATTTTCAATTGCTGAAATCTGACCGGCGTAGTCTGACTCATCTTTACCAGATGAAACAGTTAGTTCTACTCCTAGAGTTTCTGCCTTAGCAGTTGCTCCTGCGATCATCGCAACGAAGAATGGGTTTGACTGATCTTTTGTAATTAGTGAAACAGCAACTGTGTCGCCGCTGCCACTATCGCTCTTTGAACATGCAGAGAGCACAAGCATTGACGCTGCGGCTACAGCAACAATTGCTGCAGTGCGGCGTGAGAAAAGCTTTGCCATATGTATTTCCTCCTATAGGTGGGTCAATCGCAACCGATACTACATAGGGTCAAGCCGCAAAAGAAGGGTTTTTAGGTGAAAAATCGATTGTTACCCAACCGTTACGCGCGGGGCTACCCGCGGATTATCGCGATTTCAAAAGGCGTCAAAGTAAGGGGTGAGCCACCCGAAATTGGGGTTGTCTCAGCATATGACCACCAGTCCATGATTTGGCTGGCCTTTTCGCATTCGCTGGCGTGCAAACTTTGTATCGTTTTGTAACCAGCCAGCACATTTGCTGTAATTTCGATAGCCCATGGCCGAAGGGAAGCGACAACGATCTTTTTAGCCTCACGGTTTTCAAATGCCACCCAAGAGTTATCTAGTGATGTGGCGATGGTGATTTCGTGTGCGTGGTGTGCGCCTAGTGCAGACAGCGCATGAAATGTTGGAGTGAATTTAATTGCGTCACCATCGGGATAAATAATTCCAAAATCCCCGAACAGTTCGTGCCATGTTCCGGAATAAGCACCGGCGCTCGCAAGAGCGAAGATCGAACCAAGCGTCCAGGCGGCACCTTCAATAGTTCGAATCCTTAGAGCCATTTCAGGATTTGCAAAGTTGATTCGCTGATCACGTGAATGTCCAGTTTCAGGATTGCCACGCGTTGAAAAAGTTATTGGAGAGATCAATACTTGTGGCGCCAGAAATTCTTGTACAAATTGAATTGACTCTCTTTGGGTGTAGAGCGTCTTAAAGATTGTTTCAGTATCAGATGAATGAAGTGTTGGAACCATTGAATACGAAATAGATTCGCCAAAGTTATATTTGTTGCGATGTAGGTCAACTAAATATGCATCAGTTCCCGGAATGAATGAGCTGAGTGACTTATTTTTGGGCAAGTCACTAACTTCAATAATTTCTCGGCCTTCACGATGAATTAATATTCGAGATCCTGCTGGTATTTGTTTATTTAAGTGCTCCACTTCCCGGTGAAGTTTGTCTCCGGAGTCAGAAGAAAGTAAGGCTGCTTCCACAATCAAACCATTAGTTGAAGCGCTAATGATTTTCTGAGCTGTCAGGGATTCTTCATTGATTCGCAGGTGGTCTATATCAAGTAAGAAAAGCGCTGTATTTAGCGCATCTAGCGGCGGTAGCGGATCGGTATTGAACTGCAATCCGATGCTCGGCAACGAATCGATCTCTTTCACGACAATCTTGGAACCATCAGGTACTTGCTTACTTGGGGGGCTGATCTCAAATGTCACGCTTTGTTGCCAAAGGCTTCCGGCGCTTGTCACAAAAGGTCGAGGTTCACTAAGTGAACCGCTATAAATCTTGTAGGTGTTATCTGTCCAGTTGCGTTGATCTTCAGCTTCTAAGACTTTTCCAGTTGAAGTAACTTTGATTGATCGGTTATCTAGCGCAGCAAAGTGCATCTGATTTGCCGCAGGAAATAGCCCTTGTGTAACTCCGTCCACGACGCGCTGTGGTGAAATAGCAGCTGGCAATTGGTATTGGTTGCCTTGAGATTTAACTGTAGATTCCATCCAGTCTGCAGTGTTAAGACAGAAACAAACTCCCCAACGGTTTACTGAATACTCAGCAAGGCCAAGTAACTCGTAAGAAATTGTAAATTTGTTATCTTTTGTAATAGTAATTTCAGTTCGAGCATCAAGTGCGCCAGCAAATAAATCTTTTATGGTGATGGTGCAGATATCACCATCTACTTTTACATCTTCACTATGTTGATCAGGATCAAGAGTTGACCAATCCCAGGGGCGAATCGCGGTGTAGAGCAGATCGATTATTTGGACATTTTTATATCTAACATTTCTAACGGCCGCACGCGCCAGATCAAAAGTAAAATCCCCGTGTTCAACTCGCGTTGTATCGGGCCAGTGGTTGGTGCTCACCGCGCTGTCATTCCACCATCGACTGCATAAGAAGCACCCGTTGCAAAAGATGATTCTGTTGAAACCAGCCAGTTAACAATTCCGATGAGATCTTTGGGATCTCCTATGCGACCAAGTGGTGTGCGACGAATTAAATCTGGACCCTTTTCTGGGTCATTGACAATTTTTTGAATAAGTGGTGTTGACATTGTTCCTGGAACCACAACGTTGGAGCGGATGCCTTGTTCTTTGTAATCAACGGCGATGATGCGCGAGAGTCCCATCATCCCCGCCTTTGATGCGCCATATGCGGTGTAGCCCGCGCCTTCCATGGTCATGCCAGTGGGCGAACCGATCAAAATTACCGAGCCATGACCTGATTTAATCAGCGCAGGCATTGCATATTTAACAGATAGAAATGCCCCGGTCATATTTACATCGACGGTTCTCTGCCAAGTATCGAGTGAGACATCGGCAATCTTGGAATCTTTCCCAACCAGTTGAATACCAGCACAAACAACGAGTGCATCTAACGCTGGAATATTAGAAAAGGCTGACCCAACGCTCTCTTCATTTGTGAGATCTACTTTTTTATATTCGCATCCCTTATTAGCAGAATCTGTACGATCAAAGTTGTAAACGGAAGCCCCTGCATCTACTAGCCCTGTGATTAGTGCTGAACCAATTCCGCCACTGCCGCCAGTTACGGCTACTTTGTATCCCGATAAGTTCATGCTTTTAATCCTATCGATGCACGTAAGAATTTAACGCTTTGCGCCGCCCATATTTCTTCCAGCGCAACCGTTTGTTCGTAACTTGATTGGCGCGGCGTCCAGAGCTCGATTACGGATGTGATGTCACGGTTTGAGCCGCCAACAGCAGTAATCACACCTTGCACATCAAGACGGCCTTGACCCAGCGCCGTTCCCTGCACCGTAAATCCCATCTGACCATTGCTGCGCACGATTTCAAAATCTTTCATATGAACATTGATTGCTCGTGGCGCAAGTGCAGGAACAACTGTATTTGGAGCCTCCACTGCACCTAATGAGTTAACCGTATCCAAACAAATGCCAACCCAGTCGCCACCCAATTGATCAATAATTTCATTAAATTGCGCACAAGTTAAACGGTCATGGTTTTCAATCGCTAACTTGATATTTAATTTGCGAAATTGATCTGCAAATGGCGCGAGCAGTGAATTGATTTCATTCATCGTAGGTTCATGATCTTTAGTATCAATAACGATGCGCAAAATCGGTGAACCCAAGATCGTAGCGATCTCAAGAAAACGTACAATATTTGCGGTTGCGATACCGCGGGTTCCAACTTCAAGTGCGATTCCAAGAGAATCTGCCGTTGTTTTTAACTGGCTCAACTCCTTGTTAGATAAGTGACCAATCGGCAAATTATCGGCAATCTGCAGTACATCTGCACCAAAATCGTGTGCCTTATCCAGAAGTTCGAAGGCGGTCATGGATATCGGATAGTCGTTGTCGATGCCGCCAATGGCCCAAGGAAAGGTGAAGCTAGAAATTCCTAAACGCATGGAGTTACTTATCTCCACCAGTTATTTGTTTAACGCTAGCCAAAACATTTTCTGGTTTGAAGATGGCATCCCAATCGTCGCGGAATAGCGATCCTTGAGCGTTCTTAAGCGCCATCAGGGCGCCATCAGATAACTTCCAATTCAATTCTTCAAATAAAAGCGCGATACTAATTTGCAAGTGTCCCATGCAGAAATCTTTAGCTGCTGCTTCAGGAACTCCCAGGTCAATTACTTTCTGCAACCCCTGGGTGATTACTTCAATACAACCATTAATCAAAGTTTCACTAAGTGCTGGTTCAAGTAAGGCCATTTGTTCAACAGTTATGCGGTGGCTCTGGCTGATAGGTGCGAACATTTCGGTGGCAATAGTTTCTACTAAATCTGCTTCTTCTTCGGTGCCCCAAGCAATCGCAAAAACCAACGCTTGTGTGGCAAGTCCACCGCCCCAATAATCGCGACGTGCTGCAGGATCAGTCTCGCCCAGTAAACTAAATACTGGCGGATGTGTTGGATGGCAGACGAAACAGCTGATGTCCTCACGCTTTTTTACGCGACTTGCTGCAATTGCTGCTGGATCTAAGAAGAGAATCTTTGTTCCGGGATCTAATTTTGGTACTACTTCATCTGAAATCTGTCTGACTAAAGCATCGGGAGTTGTAAAGATAACAACATCTGTTCCCTTTAAAGCTTCATCTAGTTCCATAACCGTCAATCCAGCCTCGCGAATTCGCGCTTGACCAGCTTCAGATTTTTCGACAAAGCGAAGTTCATATTTCTTGGTATCAAGCAACGGCTTGGTAACACGATTACCCATTTTTCCGCCTGCACCCAGAATTGTTACGACAGTCATCAGATCTCCTTATTAAAGTTTTTTCAACTCTAGCAGTAGCAATATCCCCTGCGGTAGACTCTGCCCCGTGTTAGATACCACTGCTAATAAGTATGTAATTGGTGTTGATTACGGAACACTTTCTGGACGCGCGCTATTGGTGCGAGTTTCAGATGGTGCCGAGATCGCAACGGCGGTTTACGAATACCCCCATGCAGTATTAGAAGATTTATTGCCAGCATCGGGTGCAAAGTTGCCACCGGATTGGGCGCTGCAAGTCCCATCTGATTATGTTGATGTTTTGAAAGTTACCGTCCCCGCAGTACTTAAAGAATCTGGGATTAACCCTGATTCAGTAATTGGTATAACCACCGATTTTACAGCTTGCACCGTATTGCCAGTTAAAGCAGATGGCACACCTTTATCTGAACTCACCGAATTCGTGAATAATCCACATGCTTATGTGAAGTTATGGAAACATCATGCGGCGCAGCCTCACGCAGATCGCATCACCGAACTTGCGCACGCGCGTAAAGAGCCCTGGATTTCTCGCTATGGCGGCAAAATCTCATCTGAATGGGAGTTCGCCAAAGCGCTGCAAGTTCTAGAAGACGCGCCAGAAATTTATAACGCGATGGATAAATGGGTGGAAGCAGCAGACTGGATTATTTGGCAACTCTGCGGAAATTATGTTCGCAATATCTGTACCGCTGGCTATAAAGGTATTTATCAAGATGGCAAATATCCAAGTAAAGAATATTTGGCAGCGCTAAATCCTAAATTCGAAAATTTCATATCTGAAAAGCTTGAACATGAGATTGGTCAACTTGGTGCTGTTGCCGGCAAGTTAACTGCGCAAGCCGCAAAGTGGACAGGTCTGCCAGAAGGAATTGCAGTTGCAGTCGGAAATGTTGATGCACACGTAACTTCTGCTGCCGCCAATGCGGTTAACCCCGGACAGATGGTTGCAATTATGGGCACATCAACTTGTCACGTAATGGTTTCGGAAAAGTTTGCAGAAGTTCCCGGAATGTGTGGTGTGGTCGATGGTGGAATTATAGATGGCGCACTTGGCTATGAAGCAGGTCAATCTGGCGTCGGCGATATCTTCGGATGGTTTGCCAACAATTACGCACCAGCCGATTACACAGCCGCGGCTGCTGCAAAAGGCGTAGATATACATACCTATCTCTCTGATTTAGCTAGTGCGCAACCGGTGGGGGCACATGGCTTAGTGGCGTTGGATTGGCAGAGCGGCAACCGCTCCACTCTGGTTGATCATCAGTTATCCGGTTTGATTATGGGGCTAACGCTTTCAACTAAGCCTGAAGAAATTTATCGCGCAATTGTTGAGTCAACCGCTTATGGTGCACGAAAGATTGTGCAGACATTTAACGAATCTGGAGTCCCAGTTAAAGAATTCATTGCTGCCGGAGGATTGATTAAGAATAAATTCGTTATGCAAATTTATGCAGATGTTTTAAATATGCCAATTACTATTATTAAATCTGCACAAGGTCCGGCGCTCGGTTCAGCAATTCATGCTGCAGTAGCCGCTGGTGCATATAAGGATGTGCAAAGCGCCGCCGCTGCTATGGGCGGTGTTGCCCAAGATCGTTATCAACCAATTTCAGCAAATGCCAAAGTTTATGATCAGTTATATAAGCACTACAACGACCTATACGAATCCTTCGGTCACAACGGTGCGATGCACTCACTTAGAGCCATTCGCGATCGCGCACTTACATCTATGGAAGGCAAATAATGAGCGGTAAGAAAGAGTTACGCCAGAGAGTTTGTAAATTAAATATTGACTTGCAGCGTTATGGATTGGTCGCATGGACTGCCGGCAATGTCTCTGAGCGTATGCCAGATGGTGATCGCTTCATGATTAAACCAAGCGGCGTCAGTTATGAAGATTTAGAGCCATCACAAATGATTATCTGCGATCTTGATGGCAATGTTCTTGAAGGCGATCTTTCACCATCGAGTGATACTCACACACATGCTTATATCTACCGCCACATGAAAGAAGTTGGCGGCGTTGTACATACACATTCGAATTACGCAGCAGCCTGGAGCGCTATTCACAGTTCTATTCCATGTGCGCTAACTGCAATGGCAGATGAATTCGGTGGCGAAATTCCACTGGGACCTTTTGCGCTAATTGGAAATGATGCAATCGGTAAAGGCGTTGTAGAAACCCTGACAGGACACCGCTCCTCTGCCGTGATTATGAAAAATCACGGAGTTTTCTCAATTGGTAAAGATGCAACAGCAGCAGTTAAATCTGCGGTGATGTGCGAAGATGTTGCAAAAACAACTTGGATTGCTAAGACGCTTGGCACCTTGCAGTTAATCGACCAAGAGAGCGTTGATAAGTTATATGACCGATATCAAAATATCTACGGTCAGCGCGAAAAATAGCGGTTTCATTCTTCTAAACTCAGTTTCATTCTTCTAATATCTTGTGGGAAGATTGGCCAATGGCTAACGATGAACGTTTAACCCTCTCGGTCGACTGCGGTGGACTGTTTTTAAAGAGCTGCGTACTCGACGAATCTGGCACCATGCACTCAAAGCCAGGCCGCGTTGAAACTCCATACCCACTTTCACCTGAGCGTTTTATCGAAACCATCAAGAAAATATCTGATTCGTTGCCACCTACATATCGCGCAACAATCGGTATGCCCGGAATGATTCGACATGGTGTTGTTATTTCAACACCTCATTACATGACTAAGAGTGGTCCACGCACACGAATTGATCCAGAACTTCAAGAACAATGGAGTGGCTTTGATATGCAAAGCGCCCTTCTCAAAAAGTTAGCAATGCCAACTCGCGTATTAAACGATGCCGAAGTACATGGCGCTGGGATTATTTCCGGTTCAGGATATGAAGTTGTAATTACATTAGGTACCGGACTTGGCTTTGCAATTTTTTACGGCGGTTCACTTTCACCTCACATTGAATTTTCACATGCACCTGTTCGTCGTGCCACCACGTATGACACTTGGATTGGCGAACATGAACGCCGCCGCTTGGGTAATGCCTTCTGGTCGCGTCGCATTCGTGCCATGGTTGATGAACTGCGCCCAGTATTTATGTGGGATCGTCTTTATATCGGCGGCGGAAATGCGCGTTGCATTCGCCAAGCAGATTTAGATCGCATGGGAGATGAAGTTGTGATTGTTCCAAATGCCGCAGGTGTTGCTGGTGGTGTACGCGCTTGGACGCTTGAGCAATATAAGTAAGTTAACTATTTTTTAGCTGAAAAATTCCGGCTGCAATTCCAGCAAATTCTGCAGCTCCTGTTGCCCCAGCCTCTGTGGCACCGGAAACTCGAAAACTTCCAAATTGCTTTTCTTTAGCTGCCGCGATCACTGGGTTGTTAATCCATCCACCTGCGATCACAACGTTCTGCGCCTTGCCAGTGAATTTCTCGATTAAAGCAACCATTTCAGAGGAGTCATCCACTAAATGTTCTACAGTTGCGCGAAAAAGTGCCGCCGGTGAAACTGCATCATCCAAATTGGTTACTGATAATCCGTGATAATCATTTACTACACGCATCGCACTTGCACTGGGATCAATCTTTAGGGCGGCTTCCCCAAGAGCAATCTTCTCTTCACGTGTTGCAACACCCACTAGTGCGCAAGCACGTTCTAGCGTTAGTCCCGTTGGAAGTGCGCCCAACAAGGTGTAATGGTCGGCAATTACTGAACAACTTAAACCAACATTTGCTGCAGCTAATTCGGCGATGGCATCTCTTGTTAACGGTGCTTTAAAAGTTCTTAACAAAGCTTCGGCCGTTCCCATGGAATCAAAGAGTGAGCCCTCGTTGATTGCTCCGCAATAGTAAGCAGCAGTGAAATGATCGTGTCCAGCGATTGTAATAACGGCGCCCCGCAGATTTTCTGGTGCTTCATTGTTAACGATACCGATGGGCTCGCCTGCAACTACAAGTCTTGCCAAATAGTCTTTACCACCGCCCACCAATGCAATTGCTTCATCCCAAGGCTTGCGTGATTCGACATCAAAGAAACCGGTGCGGCTAACGAGTGAAAGTTCATTTACGATTTCTGCACCTAAAGAATATGCCACCCACTCAGGTGCTGATAGAAAATGCTTTGCCTTCTTCGACTCTGAGAAATTTTTATTTAACCAGAGAGTCTTTGAAATGGAGGCGATCTCATTTAACAGCGCACCTGCACGCGCACGAAATTCATAATCTCCAAGTTCTTTCAGAATTGGTTCAGTAATTCCGCGGGGATCATGCCAAGCCAATCCAGGGGCTAGTGGATTTCCGGCGCCATCAATTAAAACTCCGGTTTCGCTAAAACCAGTAAATCCAATGGCTAATACTTTTCCGCTAGCAATTTCTGCCGCCTTTGAAGCAACTGTAATTACCGTCTTTGCCAGCAGCAACATATCGATATCGCTGAAATTCTTCGCATGTTTCCAAGGGGTTGGCTCGGCATATTCGGCTAAGACTTTTAAGTTTAAATCGGTAGCTACCGCTTTTATACGGGAGGTACCGATATCGACACCGATCAGAATTTCTTGGGACATTTTTATTCGGCGTCTCGGGCCAATTCTGCAAGTGGGGGACGGCAGACGATTGCATTAGGGCCGGTAATTGAAAATGAACCAGCAGAGAATGGAATTACGATCGCATCACCTTTTGTAATTGTCATTGCTGGAGCGTTGCTAAATGTTATTTCACCATCTCCATCTAGGACTAGGGCAACTGCAAACCCTGCTGGGAAGTTTCCAGTTCCGGGCGCTAAGTGGGCACGGAAATAGCCATCTGATTTAAGTGGCAGAACCGAACGAAGTGATCCACCAGAGAAAGAGGTGTTGGTAATTAGCGAGTTAAATTCGGCATCGGTTAGTGGGTCAAGCTTTAGCGCATCGGTAACCGTTTCAAAACCGAGCCCCAGGTGACCGTCTTTAATTCCGTCTACTGCAAAACCTTCCCATTCCAGCAGCGCGCTGAGATCTGTTGGCTCCTGAAGTTCAAGGACAAAAATTCCAGCATCAATTGCATGTGCAACACCTGCAGGAACAAGGACAGCATCTCCAACTTTTACTTCAATACGGCGAAGTGAGGCAAGAAGCGCGGCAGAATCTTGCGCGCGAACTAACCTTAATAAATCTTCTTTATTTTGTTTAGCGGCAAAACCTAAACCAACTCCGGAACCAGCGGGTGCTTCCAAAATAATCCAAGCTTCAGTTTTGCCGTGATCTAAACCTAAATGAGTTTTAGCAAATGCTTTATTCGGATGATAATGAACAGGTAGGCGCTGATCAGGATCAAGTAACTTAATTAATATTTCAGTACTAAGTCCAAAATTCTTAACGTGATCTGCACCAAGCCAGCCATCGGAATCGGCCTTAATAGCATCACGTAACAAAGTTCCATCTTCTAACCGAGAAAGTCCTTGTTCGGCTTCACCGAAACGAGTTGTTACCGAGCCAATCCATTCCTCGGGACGCATGGGACCGCCAGGACCATGTCGTAGCGCACCGATTCGATTTCCACCTCGGTAAAAGTGATCGAATTGATTTGAAGGAAGCTTGGCGGGGGTAGTTGAATTATGCGACATGGTTCTAGACTACTTGCAGGAACAATATATTTACCACCTAAATTGGAGCCAGTTAATGTCTGATGTATCAATTCGCCTGAAGCGTCTATTTAATAACGGTCGTTGCTTTGATATCGCAGTAGACCATGGCTTTTTTGGCGAGGGTACTTTTCTAGCAGGCATTGAAGATATGAAAGCCGCGGTTGATACCTTAATTACGGCAGCCCCTGACGCGATTCAGCTAACTTTAGGTCAGGCAAAGTTGCTGCAGAACCACCCAAACCCACACAAGCCTTCGCTAGTACTTCGCACGGATGTGGCAAATGTTTACGGAAAAGTAATTCCAGATCACCTATTTAGTATTTTGCTGGAAGAACCAGTTTTGCAGGCAGTTCGTCTTGATGCCGCAATTGTTGTAGTCAATCTGCTTGACCTGCCAGGTCGCCCCGAACTTCGTGATGCTTGTATCCGCAACATTATGACTTTGAAAGCGCAGTGTGAACATTACGGTATGCCGCTGATGGTAGAACCGCTGGTGATGAAAGATTCTTCAGCGGGTGGGTATACATCCGATGGTGAATTAGAGAAAGTTGTGCCATTGGTTCGCCAAGCAATCGAGCTTGGGGCAGATGTTATTAAGGCTGACCCAACTGATGTTGCCTCCGATTATCACCATGTGATTCAAACAGCTGGAACTGTTCCAGTTTTAGTTCGTGGAGGCGGTCGTGTATCTGATGAAGAACTTCTAAATCGCACCGCTGAAGTTTTAAAACAAGGCGCAGCAGGAATTGTTTATGGAAGAAATATCATCGCTCATCCAAAACCTGCCAAAATGACGCAAGCGCTTATGGCGATGTTGCATAAGGGCACTTCTGCTGCAGATGCGCTAAAGATTGTTAACCCTTGAAATGTCATCGCAAAAAATAGTTAAAGTCGGAATCATCGGCGGCGGCTTAATGGGCCGTGAGTTATTAGCACTTGTTGGACGCTGGGATGCGTTATTAGACCATCCAGTACGACCAGTAATCACGGCGATTGCAGATACATCAGATGCGGTACGTGAATTCTTTACCAATGCTGGGGTCGCCGAGTCATATAGTGATTACAAGCAATTGCTGGCTAGCCCCAATGTGGATGTCGTATACATCGCTGTTCCGCATAACCTGCACGAAGAGATTTACATCGCAACCGTTCACGCTGGTAAGGATTTCTTGGGCGAGAAACCATTTGGAATTGATCTAGCAGCTGCTGAAAAAATTGCCGTGGCGTTAGTTGGAAAGCCCAACTTTGTACGCGTATCTAGCGAACTTCCTTTTTATCCTGGCGCGCAAGCTGTTGTACGTGAAGTTCAGACTGGCAATCTTGGTGAAATAGTTGAAGTTAGGTCTGGGTTGTTACATTCCTCAGATATTGACCGCAAAAAGAAAATCAACTGGAAACGCCAGCGTAAGTTCTGTGGCGATATTGGCGTATTAGGTGATCTCGGAATGCATGCAGCACATATTCCCTTGCGTTTGGGTTACACGCCGACAAAAGTCTTTGCCGTACTGGATGACATTGTTACTCACCGCGAAAATTCTGCAGGGGAACAACTTCCTTGCGATACTTTCGATAACGCTGTTTTAGCGATGCGCGCGAAAAATCCAGGCAACAATCGCGAATTTCCGATGTATTGGGAGATGAAACGCATTGCACCAGGTGAGAGCAATACATTCTTCTTTTCAGCTATTGGCATGACTGGTGGCGTTCGATTTAGCACAAAGAACCCTGCGGTTTATCACACCTTTGCACTGCGAAACGGCGAGCAAGTTTGGTCTGAGATACAACCCGGCCATGTAACTAACTGGCCAGTGATCACTGGTCACATATTTGAATTTGGTTTCCCTGATGCGCTGCTGCAAATGTGGGCGGCATATTTTGCAGAACGTGAAGGCAAGCTTGGCAATCGTTTTGGTTGTGCAACAGTTGCCGAAGTAATTAACTCACATAAAGCATTTGCTGCTGCAATGAAATCTCACGAATCTCGCTCAGAAATATCTATGTAACCATGGCTAACTTCGCATCCACAAAGATTGCGGTTATCGGCAGCACGATGATGGATCTAACTGTCTATGCAGATATTTTGCCGGCGGCAGGTGAAACACGATTTGGTGAAAGTTTCACAACCGGATTTGGTGGGAAAGGTGCTAACCAAGCAGTGATGGCTGCTCGCACTGGCGCCCGCGTAACAATGATTACCGGAATCGGTAAAGATGGCTTTGGTGATGAAAGCCTGCAGAATTTTAAGGACTCACAGATGGATACATCATCCGTGCTGCGATTTGATACCCATACAGGCGTGGCACATATTTGGGTTGATGGACAAGGCCAAAATCGCATCTCCATCGTGCCAGGTGCGAATTTTCAACTAACGCCGCAAGACGCCATTGAACAAGTTAGTAAATTAAAGGACGTTACCGTTCTAATCGCGCAATGCGAGATTCCACAAGAGGTAACTTTGGCGGCCTTTCGCACTGCGCAAGAGGTGGGAATCACAACAATTTTAAATCCTGCACCTTATCAACCACTCACAGATGACTTGTTGGATCTGACAGATTGGCTGATTCCAAATGAAATTGAATTTGCAGAATTAGATAAATCTCATCGCGAACCAAGTTCGGATGCAGTAATTGCATCGCTGCGCAGTAAAGGCCGCACAATTGTCACACTTGGAAGTGAGGGAGCAGCGCTAGTTACCAAAGATGGTCACGTAAAGAGATTTGCCGCAAATAAAGTTTCAGTAACAGATACGACTGGTGCTGGTGATTGTTTTATCGGTGCCTTTGCCGCTGCCTTAGCATCAGGTGCAACGGAAGAAAGCGCAATTCAGTTCGGAATTGATTGTGCGACTAAAAGCGTTATGCGTAAAGGGGCACAATCTTCATACCCAACTTTAAATGAAATTGATTTCAGCCTGATTTCAAAATAACGCTGCTGTAGGGAACTGCATCACCTGTGTGAATAATTCCTAAAGCTTGGCTCACTTTCACTTTGAAATCCTCGTGCGCGATAATCGTGGTTGGTAAGCCGCCATGATGCTTCTTATATTCAGCAACCGTTGCGGCATCAACCTTTGCTTCAAATTCAGCGGCAAGAAACATCCCAGTTAAATCTAAGTGCGGCAAGATCGCATCCAGAACTTGGCAGACCGTTGGAGTTCCCATCACAAGTGCCAGATCTATAGTTTCGACGCCCGGATACGTTGGAAAAGGGCCATCCACAATTGCAATCGTATTTACATGGCGAAAGCGCGCCAAGAGTGAAGCAAGGTCGCCATTAATAATTCCATTTTTTATCATGAAATAATAATTCCCTAGTAATCGCCTTCGCACAAGCGCTAAACTTGAAAAGTGCCCGAACAATTAGCCGATCAGAAAGCCGCCCTAGCGCGGATTCAAGAACATCTCGAGAAATCTAGCGAACGAGTCTTGATTGGAATCATCGGCAAACCTGGCGCAGGAAAATCAACCCTTTCCAAGTTCTTAATGGGCAAACTATCTAAAGAGTTGGTCACCGTTGTTCCAATGGATGGTTATCACCTGAGCAATAAAGTCCTAAAGGATTTGAAACGATCTGATCAAAAAGGAGCGCCAGATACCTTTGATGTTGCCGGCTTTGTCTCGCTGGTGAAACGAATTCGTTCAGAACAAACTCAAAATATCTACTATCCGATATTTGATCGGGCAATTGAAGAGTCAATCGCTGCCCAAGGCGTAGTTACGTCCGCCACCAAGGTAGTAATTATTGAAGGCAACTATTTACTCCATGATGAGGGTGGCTGGGAAGTACTTAACGATCTCTTGGATGAAAGTTGGATGGTTGACGTCGATGATGACAAGCGAATCTCGCGGTTAATTTCGCGCCATATCGCTTACGGCAAAGATCCGGAAGCCGCTAAAGCTTGGGCAAAAGGAACTGATGAAGTAAATGCAAAGTTAATCGAACGCGGGCGTGCCCGTGCCGATTTTGTTGTTGCTATTGATTAACTACGAAGGGCAACTGCAAACGAACGGAAATCTTCGACCAAGATGTCGATCTCTTTCTGTCCGTGGGCAAGGCTAATCAACCACTGCTCATCTAGCCCCGGAGGCGTAATAATTCCGCGGTTAAGTGACCAGAGCCAAGATAACTCGGCAACTGCAAAATCTGTTGCTTTGTAATCGCGATAGTTGCGAACTGGCGCTACAGACCAAGTAATACAGCCTTTAACTCCAAACCCAACTGTATGTGCTGGAAGTTGGAACTCTTCGATAATTTCAGTAATTCGATCGAGAGCTTGTTGGTTGAGCGCTTCTGCCGCAGCCAAAGTTTCTGCTGTACAAATTTTATCAACCGCTCTGATACCCGCCATTGCTAGCGGATTACCGTTGAAAGTACCGAAGTGCGCCATCTTGCCGTTGGATACAAAATCCATGTATTTCTTTTTCCCGCCGAATGCAGCGAGGGTAATTCCGCCACCGATTGATTTGGCGAGGGTAATTAAATCTGGTTGAACGCCAAGGCGTTGTGCCGCCCCTTGATGACCTGCAGTAAGTCCTGTTTTAACTTCATCAAATATAAGGACGATGCCATATTGGTCGCAGAGTTCGCGTACACGTTCTAGATAGCCAGCATCAGGTAGAACGATGCCGATATTTTCAAGAACTGGTTCGACAATAAAACAAGAAATTGTTTTTGAGTGCTTTTCAAATATACGTTCCAGCGCATCTGGGTTGTTATATGGAACAACAAAGACATTTCCAGCAACTAAATTTGAATCTGCAACCGGAGTTGGATCTTCAGCATCGCCAGCTTTTTCTACAGATGGTTTGCTGGAAACAACGAATGGGTCATAGCTACCGTGGTAGCCGCCTTCGACCTTTACGAGGTCGTTCTTCCCGGTCGCTGATCGCGCAACACGTACGGCATACATTGTTGATTCGGTGCCCGAGTTAGTAAAACGAACTTGATCAATTCCAAAGCGGCGACAAATTCGCTCTGCCGCATCAGTTGATATTGGAGAAGGAGTTACAAAGAGCATTCCGGTATCTAGCGCCGCTTTCGCTTCTTCGACAACAACAGGGTTGAGATGGCCGGCGAGCATTGCGCCGAAGCCCATTGAGAGATCCAGAAGCTGGCGCCCGTCGACATCGGTCATCCAGGCACCTTTGGCCGAGACGATTGAGATCGGATATGGATCCCAATGTTGAAAACTGGAGGTGACGCCAAGGGGGAGTGACTTCATAGAGCGCGCGCTCTCGGCCTGTGAACCCTTGGTGTTGTTAGTAAATAGTTGCCACTCTGAAGCCAGTAAGGAAGCTACTTTTTCAGGAGATATCGGCGTGGATGTTGCTGGTCTTGATCTAAAAGTTTCCGCATGATGCGATTGTGTAATCATTTTAAAGCTGTACGGCAAAGGTTTCTGATTTAGAAACTCGTTTGAGAAGTACTCTCCCCGTCATTTTCATTCTTTCGAATGTGAGATAAGTATCTCCGAAGTCAAAAAAAGTTGCAACCCCACCCCATTTTTATGCGAGAAGTTCGGGCGTGTCTCCTAAACTTCCGATTGTTATGGAAAAACCAACAATTATTCTTGCAACAAGCAATGGCGTAGGAATGGGCCATTTAGCGCGCGCATCTGCGATAGCACTTGCCTTAAAAGAATATGCAAATCCAATTATTGTTTCTATGGCCAGCGGAATTGCTGAAGTACCAGAATTTATGGGAATACGTTGTGAATATATTCCAGGCCGCGATCGTTTATGGATGTCGCGCGAAAAATGGGACGCGTACTTGCGTGACAGATTATTGGCGCTAGTCGATGAAACTAGCGCAAGAGTTTTATCTTTCGATGGCGTAGTTCCATACCCAGGTGTTATTGCTGCAAAATTTGGCCATCCAAAACTTTCATTAGTCTGGGTACGTCGTGGTCTTTGGCAGAAGAAACCGCAACGCTTTGTACTTGGTTTGCAATCAAAGATGATGGATCACATCGTTGAACCTGGTGACATCGCGCGCAGTTATGACTTTGGGCCAACCGCTATCCGTAAAGATGCGACGCTAACTTCACCCGTTTCGCTCTTTCAAAAAAACGACGCCTTTACGCGCGATGAAGCGCGCAAAATTCTGGGGCTAGATTTGAACCGACCCGCTGTTCTGGTTCAACTCGGAACTGGCGATAGCGATGTGAACGAGAAGATGACGGCAGCGTTATCAGGGTTACTTGGGTGGAAAGACTTACAAGTGATTTTGACTAAGCAACCACTTGATAAAGATGGCAAATCACTCGCGCCAGACGGTTTAGATATTCGCGTTGTGCGTTACTTCCCCCTGGCGAAAGTGCTGCACGCCTTTGATGCCAGCGTTTGCGCCACCGGCTATAACGGGGTTCACGAATTGTTGCCGGCGCGAGTTCCGACGGTTTTTGTCTCAAATATTCGCGGAACAGATGATCAAGAAGCGCGCGCTAAATGGTGCCATGATTTTGGATTTGCCCTGCGCGCCGATCAAGCAATTCTGGCAGATGTGACAGCCAAAGTGAGTCAACTACAAGATCCTGAAATTCGCGCACGTTTATCAGGTAAATGCGGACAATTGCCTGATCCAACAGGCGGTGTGGAAATTGCCAAGATTCTCTATGAACTCGCGATTGCGAAAGAACCCATTCGCCCTTCGAGACTCACTTATCTACGTTTAACCATTCAAGAACATATTAATCGCGGAATGCGCCATGTTGCATATCTCGGTCTTCGCAGAGCTGGCCTCATTTATCGTGCACTCCACCCACATATAGTTGTGCAAGTTACGCGCCAAGAACCACCAGTTTGGGGTGATCAAAACACAGCCAAAGAGCTACATGCGCTAATAAAAGGCGAGCAACGTTTTGAACATTTAATTACTGGGGCATCCCAAAAATATAAATCTCGTCGTGCGCAAATTGCCGAAGCCGCGTATGGTGAGCATGTAGAGGTGATAAAAAAGAAATGAAAATCAGAACTTGGTTTAAGAAGACCCAAATTGGCCGCGTTGTCTGGCGCGTAATTATTGGCGCAATTGGGGGGCTAATAACTGTACTTGGCGCAATTGCTTTGGCTGGTCCCGGCCCTGGAATTTTAATTCTCTTGGCTGGTCTTGGAATTTTGGCAACTGAGTTTGCTTGGGCAGCGCGTGTAATGGTGCACACGCGAACTTATGCACAAATAGCCGCTGATAAAGTTGGGATACCCAAGTGGGTGCAATTCGCTCTCATAGCGGGGGCCGCAGTTATTTCGATCGTGGCTATCTTGTATTTATATTCGACAGGAAAGATCTAAACAAGCGTTCCTCTGAAAATGGCGCTTTAGAACTGAGACCTAATATCCCAGAGATCCTTAAAGACGGGGTTAAATAAAGTGCTTGCTAAATATTTAACTCCATCTGATCCACCGGTACCAGCTTTTTGACCGATAGTGCGTTCCACCATTTTCACGTGGCGATATCGCCATTCTTGTAAACCTTCATCAATATCCATCAGCCTTTCGCAGACCATTGCAGATTCTGGATCGTTGCGATGAACGGCAAGTAATACTTCAATAACGCGTGGATCTGATTGATAGTGAGTTGATTTATCGCGTTCCAGAATTTCTGCGGGAATTTTATGTCCTCGCTTACTTAAGTAAGCCAGCGTTGAATCCCAAATCGAATTGCGAGATGTAATCTCTTTTATCTCTGCTTGCACATCTTTCGGTAGGTGCGATGACATCTTGCTATCACGTCGACCTAGTAGCGCCTCCACTTTTCTAAACTGTGCAGATTGAAAGCCGCTAGATGATGATAAATATCCACGGAATGCGTTGAATTGCAGGGGTGTCATCGTCTCTAAAATATCGACTTGGGTCACACAAACTTTAAGAATTGTACGAATACGGCCAAGCAGAGCTAGTGATTTATGGGTATCCCCGGATTCTAAGGATTTACCCGCCGCGTTAAATTCGTGAATTAATTGCTTAAACCAGAGTTCATAACTTTGGTGAATGATAATAAATAACATTTCATCATGTTCGGGCCCTTCAGATAGTGGCTTTTGAAGATTTAACAGGTCATCAATTGCTAGATAAGAGGTGTAGGTGAGCGCTGAATCAAACTCTGAATCGCTCATGTAACTCTCGAATCTGTTTTTTCAATTTTTTCATATTGGCGAGTTGCAACTAGGTCGCGAATTCGCGCAAAGCCATCCCAAACTTCGACATAGGAAGTAGGAAGTGGTGCAATAGCTAATCGAATCGAATCTGGGGTTCGGTAATCTGGAATTACATCTGCAAATTCACGAAGTGCTACGCAAATTCGATCAGCATCTGGGTGACCGAGTGAGATGTGTCCGCCACGCTCTTGCGGGTTGCGCGAGGTCAATAAAGTAAATCCCAGTTCAGCAAGCCACGCGTCATAGAGTTGAATCATCATCTCAGTGCCAATCGCTGCTTTCTCAGATATCGCTCCGATGCCAGCTTCTTCAATCATGCCAAAAGCACTTTTTATACAACGCAAACCGATTAGAGATGGACTGGCGATTTGGAATCCACGAATACCTTCAGCTTTTTCAAAGTTGGGACCCATTGCAAATTGGTCACCTTGCGAGAACCAGCCTTGAATCGGGACTTGAAGTTGCGCCTGTACTTTCTTATTTACATATAACCAGGCAGGAGATCCAGGACCTGAGTTTCCATATTTATAAGTACAACCAACTGCGATATCAACTCCATTTTTATCGAAATCCATTTCAATTGCTCCAACTGCGTGGCTGGCATCCCACAACATAAGCGCGCCATGTTTGCGAGTTAAATCTGTCAAAGATTTAATGTCATTGCGCGCACCTGAGCGATATTGAATAACTTCTAGCGTTACAAGTGCTACGTCATCGTTTAAATAAGGAGCGAGAATTTCTGGGGTAATTCTTTCATTTTCAGCAGACCCTGGAGTTTCGTTATCGATAATTACCAAGTTAAGACCAAGTTGCTTGGCTAGCCCTTCAAGAATGTAACGATCTGTTGGAAAGTTAGCGGCGTCAGTGATTACTGTCTTGCGTCCCGGCCGGGCGTTTATCGCAGCAAGTGCTAGTTGGTAGAAATTAACTGATGTTGTGTCGCACGCTAGAACTTGGCCAGCAGCAGCTCCCAGTGTTGCGCGACCAATTAAATCGCCAGTTGGCTGAGCTTCATCGACCCAGTGGCCCCATCCAGTTACTACTTCTGGACCCCACTCATCTTTCATAAAAGAATTAACGGCATCAATTGTCGAAAGTGGAAGTCGACCTAGTGAGTTTCCATCTAGATAACAGATATTTGGATCACTAACCACAAATTGTGAGCGAAAACGTGCCAGCGGATCTCGAGAATCTAGGTCCAGTGCGAATTGTCGGTCAGTGGCTTTCATGGTTGAAAGGTACGCTCTCCCATCGTGGCGCGCAATCTTGTAAATATCGAAGAGGTCAGTAAAGCCTTTGATATTAGAGCGCTGCTCGAAAGAGTTTCTTTAGGTGTTTCTGAGGGCGATCGCATCGGAATAGTTGGTCGCAATGGCTCAGGGAAAAGTACACTTATGAAAATTATTGCAGCGGTTGAAAGTCCGGATGAAGGTCGAGTAACAAAATCAAATTCGGTAAAAATCGGTTTCCTTTCACAAGTTGATTGGGCAGATCCAAATTCGACTGTCGGTGATGTTGTACTTGGCGATAAAGCCAAACACGAATGGGCTAGCGATGCTGGAATTCGCGAAGTCTTTACCGGTCTATTTGGCGGATTTGATGACCACTTATTTGAGAGAACTTTTGGGACTTTATCTGGGGGAGAAAGACGTCGCGTCGGATTGGCAAAGTTATTAATCGATGACTTAGATCTAATTCTTCTTGATGAGCCAACAAACCACTTAGATGTAGAAGGCGTTGCCTGGCTGGCCAGCCATTTAAATAACCGTAAATCGCTAGCCGTATTGGTTATTACTCACGATCGTTGGTTCTTAGATGCAGTTACTGAACGAACTTGGGAAGTCGTCGCTGGAAAAGTCGAAGAGTATGACGGCGGTTATTCAGCATTTGTGTTAGCAAAGGCGGAACGAGCGCGCCAAGCAAATGCAATGGATGCCAGGCGAAATAACTTGATCCGCAAAGAACTTGCCTGGTTGCGACGTGGCGCACCAGCGCAAACCACTAAACCAAAATTCCGCATAGATGCTGCAAATGTTTTAATTGCTGAAGAACCCGCGCCGCGTGATCAAGGCGAACTCTTAAAGTTTGCGCGCAACCGACTTGGGAATACGGTATATGAAGCACATCATCTACACGTGCGAGCCGGCGATAAAGAATTAATTGATGATCTTTATTGGAATGTGGGGCCAGGTGACCGTATTGGAATTGTTGGAATCAATGGCGCCGGTAAAACCACTTTGATGCGTACTTTGGTCGGAGAGATTCAACCTTTTGCTGGCAAATTGGTCACTGGCGTGACTGTTAAAGCGGCATTTCTTACGCAGCATTTAGATGAGCTAAATCCACAGTGGCGAGTTCTTGAAGCAGTTGAAAAAGTTGCAGCTCATATTGAGCTTGGAAATGGAAAATCACTTTCCGCATCTCAACTCTGCGAACGATTAGGTTTTGATAAAGATTCACAATGGACACCAGTTGGGGATCTCTCTGGTGGTGAAAAACGCAGACTGCAACTGACCCGCCTTTTAATGGATTCTCCAAATGTTTTATTACTAGATGAGCCAACAAATGATTTTGACATAGAAACTCTTACCGAACTTGAAGACTTACTTGATAGCTATGGCGGAACTCTGGTTGTAATTTCCCACGATCGCTATTTCCTGGAAAGAGTTTGTGATCAATTTGTTGGCCTGTTGGGTGATAAGGCCTTGCGTGATTTACCACGTGGTGTTGATCAATACCTTGAGCAAAGGGCATCTGCTATACCAGGTGTGGGGGTAGAAGAAAAAAGCAAGACGGTTTCATCTGCAGCAGAACAACGTCAATTTAAGAAAGATTTAGCACGTTTAGAACGCCAGATCGAGAAAGTAAAGGTGCGGATATCCGAACTCGAGCAGGATCAGACCAATTCCGCATTCGATCCAGCAGAATTATCACGAGTAACGGCAGAACTGGAATCTGCGCGAATGGAATTGAACTCTCGCGAGGAGGAATGGCTAGAAATAACTCTTCTGCTTGAGCCATGAGTTAAAATAAATTCATGAGTAAAATTTCACACGCCGTAGAAGCAATTCTCTTTCGAAGCCGTTTTTTATTGGCTCCGCTATATCTTGGTTTAGTTGGCGCATTGGCGCTTTTGGCTTATCGATTTATCGTGGAGTTTTGGCATTTGGCTGAAAAAACTGTAGAAATGTCCGCCAGTGAATTTACCTTGGCGCTTTTGGCGCTGCTCGATCTAACGCTCTTGGCGAACCTTATTTTGATGGTGATCTTTGCCGGATATGAAAACTTTGTCTCCCGAATTGATATCGCAACTGAATCTAAAGATCGCCCGCATTGGATGGGCACGATTGATTTCAGTGGGCTAAAAATAAAGCTGATCGGTTCATTGGTTGCAATTTCAGTTATTGAACTCTTGAAAGATTTTATCGGGCTCGCCGGTGAAGCCGAAGTTGGAGAAGGAACCATTTGGCGTATCGCTATACATCTAACATTTGTAATATCTGGAGTTCTCTTTGCGTTAATGGATTGGATTGCAGATAAACGCAAGTTTGACGGCACACATTCCTAGGCAGCTCGTTTCTGTTGAAACTAATCTAATTTGAATAAGAGCAATTCTCGTTTAGATATTCTCGCGGCAATCTCGGGTTTAATGATCGCCGTACAAGCACGTGCCAATGGAGAACTCTCGTATCGCATGGGAAATCCAATTGAAGCCGCACTTGTATCTTTTGGTTCAGGCTTAATTATTATTTCCTTAATTTCAGCTTTCAACCCGGCAATTAAAAACGGAGCTAGAAATCTTCGTGGTGCCCTTAAGCGCAAAGAAATCCCGCTTTGGACTCTCTTTGCCGGCATGCTTGGTGGAAGTTTTGTAGCTGTGCAAACTCAAATTGTTCCAATTATCGGCGTTGCTATTTATTCGGTGGCATCGATTGCAGGACAAACTGCTGCATCTCTAGTGGTAGACCGCATCGGATTAACTGGTGGTGGGAAGAAGCACATAACAGTTAGGCGGGTAGCGGCCGCTGGAATAACAGTATTAGCAGTACTAATTTCCGTCCTAGATCGCATAGAAGCTAACGATCTTTCCGTTTTAGCGGTCTTGTTGGGTTGCGTTGCTGGGGCAATTGTTGGCGTACAACGTGCGCTTAACGGTCAAATCAACGAAAGTACACAACAAAGCTTTACGACTTCTCTGCTCAATTTCATTATGGGAACAACAATTCTGGTGATCTTCCTAGGTATTGGCATGCTGATTAACCGCACCGAGATAGTTTCACTTCCGGCTGGACCATGGTGGATGTATACCGGTGGAACTATCGGAATTATTTACATTGCTTTCACTTCAACGATCGTTCAACATTTGGGAGTTCTTACCTTCACCCTTATTAGCGTTGGAGGGCAGCTAGTCGGTTCGCTATTGATTGATTTCTATTCACCAACTGAAGGTGTCAATGTCAGCGTTTACTTGGTAACTGGGATCGTTATGACTTATTTAGGGGTTATTGTGGGCGGCGTCGGTAATTTACCGAAGCGGAAATTAGCGAAGCGATAATAAAGAAAGCGGCAATCGCGTATGAAGAACTCTTTACCCATGGCAGCGTCGCTGCGTAATAGCCAGCCAAAGTAATTCCAACACCCCACAAAAGTGCACCAAGAACATTTGCGGATAAGAATCTGTAGTAATTCATCTTGGCAGCGCCAGCGATCGGCGGGACAAAAGTACGGATCCAAGGGAAGAAGCGCGCCGCAACAACTGCCCACCAACCAGTTTTATCATAAAAAGATTCGGCGTTTACAATCATGCGCTGCATTCGCGGTGACTGTTTCTTATCTAAATAAGGGCGCCCAACAACGCGTCCGATTACGAAGCCAACTTGATCTCCAAAAAAAGCAGCAAGAAAAATGATAGATACTAAAATAACAATATTTATATTTCCGTGAGCTGCCGCAACTAAACCTGCGCTAAAAAGAATTGAATCTCCCGGCAAAAAGAAGCCAAAAAGTAAGCCAGTCTCAATAAAAACAATCGCACCGATTACTAAATAGAAGATAAATGGGGCAAGCGAAGAAAGTTGGGCATCAAATGATGCGGCTAACTCCATTTAAACGCTCTTTTTAACCGCAGCAGCCACCTTAGTGACCACTTGTGAATCGAAAACGCTAGGGATAATAAATGAGGCATTTAACTGCGATGGGCTAACACATGATGCAATTGCTTCGGCCGCTGCAATTAGCAACTCATCAGTGATCTTATGAGCATTTGCATCGAGTAGCCCACGGAAAATACCTGGGAAGGCTAAGACATTATTGATCTGATTTGGTTGATCGCTTCTGCCGGTAGCGACGACGGTTGCATACTTGCGTGCTATCACAGGATCAATTTCAGGATCTGGGTTTGCCAGTGCAAAAACAATCGAACCGGATGCCATAGACGCAACATCGTTTTCCGTTAAGACATTCGGAGCACTTACCCCAATAAATACATCCGCGCCCTTCATGGCATCAGAGATATTTCCGGTGAAGCCTTGCGTAACGCAACCGTTTATATCGAAGGCAATTATGGTCTTGGCTCCGCTCTTGGTGAGCAACCTAGTAATTGCAGTACCTGCAGCTCCAGCACCACTCATCACGATTCTTACTTCGCCCAATTTCTTATTTACTAAAATTAGTGAATTAGTTAAAGCAGCCAATACGACAATTGCAGTTCCGTGTTGATCATCATGGAAAACTGGAATATCTAATAAATCACGTAAGCGTGCTTCGATTTCAAAACAACGAGGTGCAGAGATATCTTCCAAATTTATTCCACCATAAACAGGAGCGATTAGTTGAACGGTACGAACAATCTCATCAACGTCTTGAGTATCTAAACAAACTGGCCACGCATCAACATCGGCAAATCGCTTAAATAGCGCTGCCTTACCTTCCATAACTGGTAAAGCTGCGGCAGGCCCAATATTTCCCAAACCTAAAACCGCAGAACCATCAGTAACAACTGCAACTGTATTTCGCTTCATCGTTAAACGACGCACATCCGATGGATCATCAACGATGGCTTGGCAGATTCGAGCTACGCCAGGGGTGTATGCACGCGAGAGGTCATCGCGGGTCTTTAGTGGAACCTTTGATTGAACTTCGAGCTTTCCACCAAGGTGGAGCAAAAATGTGCGATCACTAACTTTGCGAACGGTTAATCCAGAATGTGCAGTGAGCGCAGTGGTGATTTCCTGTGCGTGGTCGGCATTGATGGTGTCACAAGTTACGTCGATTACAACTTTTTCCAATAGTGATTCAACAACATCAAGAGCGGTAATAGTTGCACCGGCCCCCGTAATTGCAGCGGTAATTAAAGCAACAGGTTGTAAATCGGGAGATCCTTCAACACGGATTGTGATTGCGTATCCTGGGGAAGTTGATGCCATTTAAACAACACCGTAAAGGCGATCGCCGGCATCACCAAGACCGGGAACGATGTAACCATGCTCATTCAATTTTTCATCTAGTGCACCAGTTACGAGTGTGATTGGAACACCAGAATTTGCAAAAGCATCTTCCAAAACTTTTACACCTTCAGGCGCAGCAAGAATGCAGATCACAGTTATGTCGTTAGCGCCACGTTCGATAAGAAAGTTAATTGCAGCAACCAATGTGCCACCAGTTGCCAACATCGGATCAAGCACGAAACATTGGCGACCGGCTAAATTCTCAGGCAAGCGATTGGCGTAGGTGCTGGCTTGCAGAGTTTTTTCATCGCGAACCATTCCGAGAAAACCTACCTCGGCAGTTGGAATCAAACGTGTCATTCCTTCAAGCATGCCAAGTCCGGCTCGCAGAATTGGTACAACAACCGGACGTGGATCGGAAAGTTTTAACCCCGTGGTTTGTGTGACTGGAGTCTTAATAGAAACTTTTTCAGTTCGGACATCGCGAGTTGCCTCGTAAGCCAGAAGAGTTACAAGTTCTTCAACTAGATGGCGAAATGTTGGCGAATCCGTTTTTTCATCGCGCAGAACGGTCAATTTGTGAGTTACCAGCGGGTGGTCGGCGACGTGAACCTTCATGGTTCATACCCTACAGGGGTTTCCATCTAGCCCAATGAGTGGGAATATGTCCGATGTGACGGACGCACTTGTGAACGAGGTAGATATCGCAGTTGCTGCGTGGCACGAGGATGGGCGCTGGAACTTAGCGCAATTACCTGATGCACATGATCTACCACACATTATTGATCGCCTTAAGTCACAACAAACAAATGGTGGTGCAATCGCACTCTTAGCAATCGATGAAGAATTCTTTATGGTGATTAGAGTCCTTGGTGCGCACATCAGTATGTTTTTGAGTGATGTAACTTGCGCAATAGATTACGAAGTTGCGGCAGACTTTTTGGAATTATGTGATCTTGATTCCCCGGATGAAGAAGATGAACCGCTTCCAGTCGGACACTTAGATATTTTATCTGACTTAGGTGTCAATCAGATGGAACTTTCTGCGCTGTGTGATGATGCAGAACTTTTTCCTGATGAACAGCTGGAAGCAATCGCTAGCCGATTAGGATTTGCAGAAGAATTTTCAGAACTATTGGAGCTCTAAGAATTTCTAATAAGTCAGCAGAATCGCTTATGGATCAAGCGATCGAAATTGCGCGCCAAGCAATTGCTACCGGAGACGTTCCAGTGGGCGCAATTGTTGTAAATAATGCTGGTGAAATAATCGGGCAAGGTTCAAACGAACGCGAAGCCAACAACGATCCAACAGCGCACGCCGAAATAGTAGCCATCCGAAGCGCCGCATCTCGTATTAAAAATTCACGCCTAGATGGTTGCACGCTCATAGTCACGCTTGAACCATGTGCAATGTGCGCAGGCGCGATTGCGCAATCACGTATTTTGAATCTGATATTTGGAGCTTGGGATGAAAAAGCGGGCGCGGTGGGCTCGGTTTGGGACGTTATTCGCGACCCACGCGCACTTCATAAAGTAAATGTGACTGCAGGAATTCGCGAAAGTGAATGCGCAAAATTGTTAACTGACTTCTTTGAAGGTCAGCGTTAACTAAACAAGCAATTGATAAGAAGGATTCAAGATAGTAAGCACTCCTTCTTCTTCGCCAACCATTCCTTCTGCGCGAATTTGAGCACCAACTTCCAAGCCCGCGATTTCGCGGCGACCTAGGAAGTGCAGAGTTACTCCACCAGATTGATCCCAAACTTCTACCTGTAATAGTGGAGCAGCACCCTTTGCCCCGCTCTTTATCGCAGTCACTTGACCTTGCACTTGTGCGCGCTGGCGCCATTGAATCCTGCCGATCGGCGTTAAATCTTCGGCGTAATGGCTAATCGGTTCGGTTGGCTTTATGACATCTTTGATTGGCTTAAATGCTTCGGGTGAGGAAACAGAAGCTTTTGTAGCAACGGTCTGCGGTTGCACTGTCAATTGTGATCCAGAAGTTATGCGATCCACGTCAAAGGGAACAATCGTTGCAACCACGCGTTGTAATTGCGAAATTGGAGCGGCAATTTCTTCAGCCGTTTGATCGTGGAGTAAACGCCCTAAGAAACCAGAATAAGCGCGTCGAGGAAGCAGAAGAGTTAATTCAATATCATTTTTCTCTGTCATGCGGATTGCGTAATCAACGGCAGCATTTGCTAACCGGCGGTCAGGGCAATCAATTAATTCAAGAGTTACATCATCGAGGGCATCGGATTTTGCCCATGCATTCTTGATATCTTCTGCTCTGCGATCATCGATTACGAAGTGAACCGCGCTCAAATTACGAGGCTTCAAGCTGCGCGCATAGCGAATTGCACCAACAGTTGCCAGGTCCACGTTATCGACCAAGACTGTGACGTTATGTCGAACAATTGTTGTCGCCCGCTCTTGTTCTTGACGGACCAGCAAAGCTTCTTGTTCGCGTGTGTATTGACGACGCAAACGCAAGAAAGTCATCACCAATATAGGCGCCGTTACCAGAACTAACCAGGCTCCTTCAGTAAATTTAACAACTGAGAAAATTATGACTATTGCAAGAGAAACAGATCCTGCAGCCGCATTGATTACGACCTTAACTCGCCATCCTTTTGGTTTTGTTCGCAAAGAATATTTTGTCATACCAAAGCCAGCAAGTGTAAATCCAGTAAAGACGCCGAGTGCGTAGAAAGCAACAAGATGTTCTACGGAACCGGCAGTAATAATCACGAGTAGTAATCCGCCACCAGCAAGTAAGAAAATTCCGTTTGAGAAAGCTAATCGGTGCCCACGCTTAGTTAATTGGCGAGGCAAGTAACCATCGCTAGCAACAAAGTTGCAGAGCAGTGGAAAGGCACTGTAAGTGGTGTTTGCACCAGCAAAGAGAATAAGCATTGTCGCTAGCTGAACCATAATAAACATAAAGGTGCCAAAGGCGCCTTCGCCTACGGCCGCCTTGGCAATCTGTGAAATAACGGTGGGAGTTCCTGATTCATATGGCATGGCTTGGATGTGATGTGCGAAATATGAAACTCCAAGAACAAGCATTCCAAGTAAGCAGCTCATAATTACCAAGGTGCGTCGGGCATTTACATGTTCAGGAGTTTTAAATAGCGCGACACCATCTGAAATTGCTTCTAGGCCAGTTAGTGAAGATCCGCCGTTTGCGAAAGCGCGAAGCAGAATAAATATTGCAGCACCTGTCAATAACCCTTGTTCTTGCCCAAGTTCCACTGCACCTGGAAGATCGGTAGCAAGAGTTGGCAAAGTTCCTTGTGACAAGCGCCAGAATCCCATTCCGAACACAATCAACATGCAACCGATGAAGAAGTAGGTTGGAAATGCAAAAGCTTTTCCTGCTTCTTTGACGCCGCGGAGGTTTCCGTAAGTTAAAAGGATGATTACCGTAAAAATCATCGGCATCTTCCACGGCGATAAAGATGGAAAAGTAGAAATAATTGCAGCAACTCCGGCTGCTGATTGAATTGCAAGCGTGACGATGTAATCAAGTATCAGCGCAACTGCTGCGATCTGAGCAGTAACTGGTCCAAAGTTATCGCGCGAGACGACGTACGCACCACCTGTTTTTGTGTAAACATCAATCACGTTGCGATAAGAAAGAGTGATTAAAACCAAAATTGCTAATACAACTGCCGTCATTGGCATCAAGATTGCAAAGGCAGCAAGACCAAATGCTGGCAACAAAGCGATCAAAATTTGTTCGCTTCCGTAAGCAGAAGATGAAATACAGTCGGATGAGAGAATTCCGAGGGCATAGCGCTTGGATAAACGTTGGTGACCTAAAGAGTGCCTATTTAACGCACCGCCCAGAAACGCCCGCTTGATCTTGTAGCTAAGCGGATCGCTCAGGTGCGCATGTTCCTGCATTGCAACGGGCTGCGGCGCACCATCTGTCCATGACTTTGGCACACAAACTCCTTCAGTTACCGCGGCTGGCGCGTCTAATTACCTGTTCAGTATGCTCATCTTATGCGCACTCAGTTATATATAGATGGTCAATGGGTCGATGGAAACGGGACTTTGGATGTAATTGATCCAAGTGATGGCTCGGTAATTGCCAAAGTTGCCACAGCCGGAGATGCCGAAATGGAGGCCGCCCTTGCTGCCGCCGATCGCGCCGCACCGGCCTGGGCTAAAACCGCACCTCGCGTTCGCGCCGAGATGTTGCGTAAAGCATTTGAGTTAATGATTCAAGAGGCTGATTACCTCGCCGAACTAATTTCCAAAGAAAATGGCAAAGCACTTCCTGATGCAAAAGGCGAAGTTGCATATGCCGCAGAATTTTTCCGTTGGTTCTCTGAAGAGGCCGTTCGCATCTCTGGCGATTTTCGTATGTCACCAAGTGGCGACAAGCGAATTCTGGTAACTCATCAACCAGTTGGTCTCTCACTATTAATAACACCTTGGAATTTCCCGGCGGGGATGGCAACGCGCAAGATCGGCCCTGCAATTGCAGCGGGCTGCACCATGATTTTAAAGCCAGCAGGTGAAACTCCACTTACTGCGCTGGCAATCGTTGACATTCTAGATCGTGCCGGAGTTCCTAAAGGCGTAGTCAATTTAATTCTGCCAACTCCAACCGGCCCAGCAATTGCCAAGATGTTGCACGATAAACGCGTTAAGAATATTTCATTTACTGGTTCAACCGAAGTCGGTCGCATCATTCTGAAAGAAGCCGCCGATAATGTAATTCGCTGCTCAATGGAGCTCGGCGGCAATGCACCGTTTCTTGTTATGGATGATGCCAACATAGACGAGGCAGTTAAAGGCTTAATGTTGGCCAAGATGCGAAATGGTGGCGCAGCTTGCACCGCTGCAAACCGCGTTTATGTGCAACGTCCGGTTGCAAAAGAATTTATGGAAAAGTTCGCTGCCGCAATGGGGGCATTTGTTATGGGACGCGGTCGCGATGCCGGCGTTCAACTTGGCGCGAGCGTTTCAGTCAAAGAACGAAATAAAATTGCCGAACTCGTTGATAATTCAATCAAGGCAGGCGCAAAGGTGTTAATGGGTGGCAAAACCCCAGATGGCCCAGGTGCTTTCTATCCTGCAACAGTTTTAGAAGTTGATAAAAAAGCCGAAATTTTGAACCATGAAGTCTTCGGCCCAGTTGCTCCGATTGTTATATTTGATAAAGACGCAGAGGGTATTGAATTAGCTAATAGCACCGATTTTGGTCTAATTAGTTATGTTTATTCGCAAGATCTAAAACGTGCGATCCAAATATCTGAGGCGATCGAATCAGGAATGGTTGCGATCAATCGCGGCATGATTTCAGATCCTGCTGCACCATTCGGTGGCGTTAAGCAATCCGGTCTTGGCCGCGAAGGTGGCTTTGATGGTATTCACGAATTCCTGGAGACGAAATACATTGGGGTAGAGATTTAATTAATCCAGCGGAGGATGAGGGATTTGAACCCTCGAAAGGTTGCCCTTTACACGCTTTCCAAGCGTGCGCACTCGGCCGCTATGCGAATCCTCCTGGCGGGATCGCTCCCGACTGGCTAAGGGTATAGGTGTAACAACTATCCTTACGCCAGATCCCTCACGCGGCATTACCGCGCTGAACTCCCCCAGGGTAGGAATACAGCAAGGGTAGGCGCGCTCTAATGGGTGCGTGGGGGGTCCTTTATATAGTGCAGGTCAGTGATTTGTAATAGGTTGTAAATATTCTTGCGCAGAAGAGAGGAGTGAATATGACACTCGCGTTGTATAGAAAATATCGTCCATCGGTATTTGCAGATGTAATCGGACAAGATCACGTCACTGTTCCACTTGCTAATGCACTCACTTCTGGAAAAACACATCACGCATATTTATTTAGCGGGCCTCGCGGTTGCGGAAAAACTTCTAGCGCTCGCATCATGGCGCGCTCACTTAACTGCGAAAAAGGTCCAACCCCAACTCCGTGCGGACTTTGCCAATCTTGTAAAGATTTAGTCGCAAACGGTCCGGGCTCACTCGATGTCATTGAACTCGATGCGGCAACACATGGTTTAGTTGACGATGCGCGCGATCTGCGCGATAAAGCTTTCTTTGCACCAGTACACAGCCGTTACAAAATTTACATAATCGATGAGGCACACCAACTTGGGCCAGGAGCTGCCAACGCGCTTTTGAAGGTTGTTGAAGAACCGCCTCCCCACGTAATTTTTATCTTTGCTACAACCGAACCAGAAAAATTAATCTCAACAATTCGTTCCCGTACCCACCACTATCCATTCCGACTTGTTCCACCCGGAATCTTGGGCGAGCATCTTGAAAAGATCTGCAAAGAGGAAGGCGCCACCGTTGCAAAAGGCGTTATTCCTTTGGTTGTGCGCGCTAGCGGCGGATCAGTTCGTGACGCGCTTTCAGTACTTGGACAACTTCTTGCTGGTGCTGGCCCAGATGGAGTTAGCTATGAAATAGCAATTCAACTTCTTGGATTTACTGATGGTGCACTTCTAGATGATGCCGTTGACGCACTCGCCGCGCGCGATGGTGCAACCTTATTTAAAACCGTGGACCGAGTTATCGAATCAGGACATGATCCCCGCAGATTTGCTGGTGATTTTTTAGAACGATTGCGCGATTTAATGATCGTTGATGCACTTGCGGCTACGAACGCCAATTCAATTTTGCGCGAGCTGCCTGATGATCAACTCGAACGCATGCGCACCCAAGCGACCAATATCGGCGCCGCCAATTTGTCACGATGTGCCGACATTGCAGCAGAAGGTTTAACTCAAATGCGCGGTGCAACTGCGCCACGATTAATTCTTGAACTGATCTGTGGTCGCATGTTGTTGCCAGGTGGCGACAACACCGAAGCCGGAATGCTTTCACGCATCGAGCGTTTAGAACGTGTCGAAAACATCACCATCCCAGCCCCAGTTACTTCCCCCGCCCCTGTAGCCGCACCGAAATCTGAACCACCGACAAAATCTTCAAAAGAAACTGTTGGCGGAGGCGACTTTAAAGAAGCTGTTCCCAAGTCGCCAAGCCAAGCAGTTTCTGTGAAGGAAGAAGCACTTCCCAAGTCGCCAAGTCAGACAGTTTCTTCTGTTCCCAAGTCTTTTGATATCGCTGGGCTAAGACGTTTGTGGCCGGACGTAATCGAGAACGTAAAGAAGCGACGTCGCCTAACGTGGTCTTTGCTTTCAGCCTCCGCACAAATCGTTGCAGTGGATGAGAAGCTCATAACTATTGGAATCGTAAACGCTGGCGCTCGTGATTCTTTCGTCCGCTCTGAATCAGAGGAAATTCTTCGCCAAGCATTTATCGAAATCGTCGGGATTGATCGCAAGATCGAAGTCGTAGTTGACGCGTCCATTGATATGACTTCAACACCTGAAGCGCGCGCTGTGCGAAAAGATGAAGCACCTTCGGATAAGAATTTATTGTCGGGCGCAGCTTTACTTGCCGCCGAACTTGGTGCCACAGTAATTAAAGAAAAGAATAAGGGCTAATGAGCACTGGCATGTATGAAGGTGCGATCCAAGATCTCATCGACGCACTTGGTCGCTTGCCAGGTATCGGACCAAAGAGTGCCCAACGAATTGCTTTTCACATTCTGCAAAGCGATGGCGATGCCGCCCTTAACTTAGTTGATGCAATTCGCACCGTTAAAGAACGCGTTAGATTCTGTGATAAATGTGGCAACGTCTCTGAAGAAACCGAATGTCGCATCTGCCGCGATCCCCGCCGCGATCCCGCGCAAATTTGTGTAGTTGAAGAAAGTAAAGATGTAATCGCAATCGAGCGCACTCGCGAATTCCGCGGCAAGTACCACGTGCTTGGTGGTGCAATCAGTCCGATCGATGGCATTGGCCCAGATCAACTGCGTATTCGCGAATTAATGGTTCGTTTAGCTGATTCAAATATCACCGAGGTTATTCTGGCTACCGATCCCAACCTCGAAGGTGAAGCAACAGCAACTTATTTGGCACGTCTGATTAAGCCTCTGGGCATAAAGGTTTCTCGATTGGCCAGTGGCCTGCCGGTTGGCGGAGACCTCGAATATGCAGATGAAGTCACGCTCGGCCGCGCATTTGAAGGCCGCCGTAACGTAGAAGGCTAAACGTCTCACTATCTGAATGGCGTAACATCTCATTTAATGAGATTTCTCATAATTAGGTGGCTCGAAGGCGAAAATTGCTTCACTATTGACCCATGGGGTTAATCGTTCAGAAATACGGCGGATCTTCGGTGGCCGATGCCGAGGGCATGAAGCGTGTTGCTGCCCGCATCGTGGCGGCGAAGAAAGATGGCAACCAGGTCGTTGTCGTCGTTAGCGCCATGGGCGATACAACTGACGAACTTATTGATTTGGCGAATGCCGTCACCCCAATCCCGGGCGGACGCGAACTAGATATGTTGCTAACTGCTGGCGAGCGAATTTCGATGGCACTGCTTGCAATGGCAATTTCGAATCTGGGTCACGAAGCTCGTTCATTTACTGGTTCACAAGCCGGAGTTATTACAGATTCAGCCCACGGTCGTGCTCGCATTATTGATGTGACACCTGGTCGAATTCAAGAAGCGCTCGCCGATGGCGCAATTGCAATCGTTGCTGGCTTTCAAGGAATTTCGCAAGATACAAAAGACATCACAACTCTTGGTCGCGGCGGCTCAGATACAACGGCAGTTGCACTCGCCGCAGCACTCGATGCCGATGTCTGTGAGATTTATACCGATGTTGATGGTGTATTTAGCGCCGACCCACGTGTTGTTCCAACAGCGCGCAAATTAAAATCCGTCACCTACGATGAAATGTTAGAACTCGCAGCAGCTGGTGCAAAAGTTCTGCACTTGCGATGCGTCGAATATGCACGTCGTTACAACTTACCAATTCATGTACGTTCATCATTTTCACCAAACGAAGGAACCTGGGTGGTTGAAAACCATCCCGAAGGAGGAAACATGGAGCAAGCCATCATCTCGGGAATCGCACACGATAAAACCGAGGCAAAAGTAACTATCGTTGGCGTTCCGGATCGAACTGGTATCGCAGCCCGCATCTTTCAAGCAATTGCCGATGCCGATATCAATATCGACATGATTGTTCAAAACGTTTCTGCAGCCGCCACCGGACTTACCGATATTTCATTTACAGTTCCGAAGGCAGAAGGCGCTAACGCAACTGCAGTATTGAAACGTATCCAAGGTGAAGTCGGTTTCGCCTCTATTCAATACGATGATTCAATCGGCAAACTTTCACTTGTTGGCGCAGGAATGCGCTCACATCCTGGTGTGACAGCCACATTCTTTGCAGCAATGGCTGAAGCAGGAGTAAATATTGAAATGATTTCAACTTCAGAAATTCGAATTTCAATCATTTGCCGCGAAAGCGACCTAGAAAATGGTGTTCGCGCCGCCCACACAGCATTTGGGTTGGATGCTGATCAAGTAGAAGCAGTTATTTACGGAGGATCAGGGCGATGACTAAGAAAGTAAAGAGTAAAAAGAAACTTCCCTCACTTGCAGTAGTCGGTGCAACCGGTGCAGTTGGCACAGTCATGCTCGATATTTTAAGCAAGCGTAAGAATGTGTATGGTGAAATTCGCCTGATCGCATCTGCGCGCAGTGCTGGCAAGAAATTAATATGCCGCGGTGAAGAGCTAACAGTTGTTGCACTTTCACCTGAAGCATTCGATGGTATTGATATCGCAATGTTTGATGTTCCAGATGAAATCTCTGCCGAGTGGGCACCTATCGCTGTTAAGCGCGGAGCAGTCGTAGTCGATAACTCCGGTGCATTTCGTATGGATAAAAAAGTTCCATTGGTTGTGCCAGAAGTAAATCCAAAGGAAATTAAGAATCGTCCAAAGGGAATTATCTCTAACCCAAATTGCACAACTCTTTCAATGATTGTTGCTATGGGAGCACTTGATAAGAAGTTTGGCCTGAAAGAACTTGTGGTCTCTTCTTATCAGGCAGCATCAGGGGCTGGACAATCTGGAATCGATGCACTGCACGACCAAATTTCAAAGGTCGCTGGTAAGAACCTTGGATCTGTTGCTAAAGATCTCCGAGAAGTAATTAAGGATCTCGGTCCCTTCCCAGCACCACTGGCAATGAATGTTGTTCCTTGGGCGGGATCGCTAAAAGAAGCGGGCTATTCATCCGAAGAACTTAAGGTTCGTAATGAATCACGGAAAATTCTGGGAATGCCAAAGCTCAAGGTTGCAGTTACTTGTGTTCGTGTTCCAGTTATTACAACTCATTCACTTACCGTGCATGCCGTCTTTTCAAAAGTTGTTACACGTAAAGCTGCACAATCTGCTCTTAAAAAAGCAGAAGGCGTTCTCCTATATGACAATCCAGAGAAGAAGGAATTTCCGACACCTGCTGATGTTGTAGGAACTGATCCAACTTGGGTCGGGCGCGTGCGCCAGTCTCTGGATAATCCAAAGGCGATTGATTTATTTGTCTGCGGAGATAACTTGCGTAAAGGTGCAGCGTTAAATACTGCACAAATTGCAGAGCTTGTTGCTGCTGAATTCACTCGCTAATTTCATAACACCTCGCCTGTAGACTCCACCGCATGACAATCGTTGTCGCAGGTGCCACGGGTCTAGCCGGTTCGGCTATTGTCCGCGCCTACGAAAAAGCTGGCGAAGAAGTAATCGGCATCAATCGCAGCGTGTGCAATCTTCTGGACCGCGAAGCAACGGTTGCATTTCTCAAGAAAGCTAAGCCTGCAATCGTTGTAGATGCTGCGGCAAAGGTAGGCGGCATCGGTGCCAATAACGCTTTTCCTGTTGAGTTCTTAGCCGATAACGTACGAATCCAAAGCAACTTAATGGAAGCAGCACATGCTGCAGATGTTGAAAAATTTATCTTTTTAGGATCAAGTTGTATCTATCCACGCGATTGTGCACAGCCAATTAAAGAAGAATATTTACTTACAGGCCCACTTGAAGAAACTAATTCGGCATATGCGATCGCCAAAATCGCAGGTATCGAATTGATCAAATCTTTCCGTAAAGAATATGGTCGCAAGTGGATTTCATTAATGCCAACAAATCTTTATGGTCCACGCGATAACTTTGAACTTCAGGGATCACATGTTCTGCCAGCATTTATTCGCCGTTTCGTAGAAGCGCAAGCCGAAGGTCGCGCCAAAGAAACGCTATGGGGGACTGGTTCACCGATGCGTGAATTCCTACACGTCGACGATCTTGCAAATGCGGTTGTGCTCGCAGGTGCAAAATATGATTCAGTGGTTCATATGAATATCGGCAGTGGAGAAGATCTGACAATTAAAGCGTTGGCTGAACTCGTGGCAAAAGCAGCAGGATTTAAGGGAGAAATTGCCTGGGATTCATCAAAACCGGATGGAACACCGCGCAAGGTTCTTGATGTTACAAAGGTTAAATCGCTAGGTTGGGAGCCTGCGATCTCACTGAAAGATGGAATCGCTTCAACCATCGAGTGGTACATCGATGCAACTGCAAAGGGAGTAAGCCGACGATGAGTAGAAAAGTTGCTTTTATAACTGGTGTTACCGGTCAAGATGGTTCATACCTTGCAGAATTCTTGCTAGCTAAGGGTTATGAAGTACACGGACTTATTCGTAGATCATCAACTTTTAATACATCTCGTATCGACCATATCTATGAAGATCCTCATGCCAAGAACCCAAAGCTCTTCTTGCACTACGGAGATTTAATTGATGGCGTTGGCTTAACAAACTTAATTCGCGAAATTAAACCAACTGAGGTTTATAACCTCGGCGCTCAATCTCATGTGCAGGTTTCGTTTACAATGCCGCAATACACCGGTCAGGTGGATGCAGTCGGTGCGGTTGGTTTACTCGAAGCAATCCGCTCTGCCGATGTTGATACGCGTTTCTATCAAGCATCAACTTCTGAACTCTATGGTTCAACCCCACCACCACAGAACGAACTCTCTATGTTCCGCCCGCAATCACCATATGCCGCTGCGAAGCTAATGGCTTACTGGTGCACAGTTAATTACCGCGATGGTTATGGAATGCATGCCACAAACGGAATCTTGTTCAACCACGAATCACCACGTCGAGGTGAAACTTTCGTAACTCGCAAGATCACGCGCGCAGTTGCGGCAATTAAAGCTGGCAAGCAGGAGAAAGTCTTTCTTGGAAATCTCACTGCGGTCCGCGACTGGGGATATGCCAAAGAATATGTTGAATCAATGTGGTTGATGCTGCAACAAGATAAGCCATCTGATTACGTTGTAGCTACCGGAGTCGGTGCAACAGTTAAAGACTTTGCGGAAGCAGCATTTTCACGCGCTGGTTTAAATTGGCAAGACCATGTTGAAACGGATAAGAAATATATTCGCCCAACAGAAGTTGATGCACTTATTGGTGACCCATCTAAGGTGGAAAAAGCTTTAGGCTGGAAGGCCAAGACTCACTGGAAAGAGTTAGCCGAACTTATGGTTGACGCTGATATTGCGGCGCTGAAGTAAGAGTTACCAAACTTACTTCTGGCGGACTAGCAACACGAATTCTTGCAAAAGGGCTTGTTCCCATTCCTGCAGAAACATGTAAGTAAGGCTCGCTGCCAAATTTAGTTAAGCCACGTGCCCGCCAAGTTGGAAGATCACAATTTGTGGTTAGCGCACGCGAACCACCAGGCAGAGGCAAGCGAACTTGTCCGCCATGTGTGTGTCCAGCAAAGATGGCATCTAATCCATCTTTGGCCATGCCTTCGAGAATTCTTAAATATGGCGCGTGGGTAACACCGATAGCTATGTCGCAAGGCCCAGGAATACCCGCAACGAGCGAGTAATCATCGAATTCCAAATGCGCATCATCGGTGCCGCGAGTTTCGATCGTTGTGTCCTTAATTTTGATTGTGGCGCGTGAACGATTTAGATTTATCCAACCACGAGATTGCAGACCTTTATCTAGATCAGGCCAAGGTAGATCAGCACCATGAATTCGTTTGCCATGGCTCGGTAGTAAATATTTAAGTGGGTTCTTTGGCTTCGGTGCGTAATAATCATTAGAACCAAAGACAAAGAGACCAGGCAGATTTAATAATTGATCAAGAGCGCCCAAGGCAACGGGAACAGCTTGCAGGTGAGCCAAAAAATCACCGGTTGAGACAACTAAATCGGGGGCCAGATCAATAAATGATTTGATATCTGAGATCTCGGTTTTGCGGGCTGGGGTTAAATGCAGATCAGAAAAGTGCAGAACCCGAATTGGTGCGTGGCCTGCGGGCAAGATGGGCATCTGGGCCTGGCGAAGTTGATAACTCATTACGTGAGAAGATACACCCAAACAATTCAAGGCATTGGAGCACCAAACTAGTGGGACTCAAAGAGACACTCAGGAGCGACCTCACCGAGGCAATTCGCAGCAGTGACAAGGTTGTTTCAAGCACTATCCGCATGGTGCTCACTGCAATCACAAATGAAGAAGTAGCTGGTAAAGAAGCGCGCACGCTTTCCGAAGATGAAATCATTACCGTCTTATCGCGCGAAGCCAAAAAGCGTCGCGAAGCTGCTGAGGAGTTTGCTAAAGGCAACCGCCCCGAAAAAGCTGCGGAAGAAAAGGCTGAAGGCGAAGTAATCGCTAAATATTTACCAGCACAACTCTCTGAAGATGATATTAAAAAACTGATCGCCGCCGCAGTTGCATCAACTGGAGCTGCAGGCCCCGCCGATATGGGAAAAGTTATGGGAGCAATTAAGCCGCAGATCGCTGGCAAAGCAGATGGTTCACTCGTTTCATCACTCGTCAAAGCAGCACTAGCCGGAGGAAACTAATGAAATTCGAATATGCAACAGTTCCACTTCTCTCACACGCAACTAAACAAATTCTTGACACTTGGGGTTCTGATGGTTGGGAACTCGTCACCGTTATTCCGGCACCGGGCGGCGAACAACTTGTTGCTTACATGAAGCGAGAGGTTAAATAGTTATGTCTGTAGATGTTCGCGCGAAGTTGGCAGAAAAAGGTTTAACTCTTCCTGTTGCTGCAAAGCCGGTTGCCGCTTATCTCCCTGCAACTCGTACTGGCAATCTAGTCTTTACTGCAGGACAGCTTCCGCTGGTAGACGGTGCAATGGCAGATACTGGCAAAGTTGGGGATGCGATTACGCAAGAGCGCGCTAAAGAACTTGCTGAAATATGTGCACTTAACTGTTTAGCTGCTGTTGAACTCGTAGCACCAGTTGATTCAATTGTTAAAGTTGTTCGCGTAGTTTGTTACGTAAATGGAGCATCTGGTTTTACAAGTCAGCCATTCGTAGCCAACGGAGCCTCTGAACTCTTTATGCATATTTGGGGAGATGCTGGAATTGCCGCGCGTAGCGCAGTTGGTGTTGCAGAACTTCCTTTGAATTCACCGGTCGAGATCGAACTCACCGTTGAAGTTGCTTAATTAGCGAGAACGCTTACTTAAACGCTCGACGTCGGTAATTAGCACTGAACGACCATCAAGTTTGAGCCATCCGCGACCTGCAAAATCGGCAAGCGCTTTATTTACTGTCTCGCGTGATGCGCCAACTAACTGCGCCAACTCTTCCTGAGTTAGATCATGGTTAACTAACAAACCTTCGGCAGTTGTCTTTCCAAAGCGATCACCAAGGTCGATTAAAGCTTTAGCTACACGACCTGGAACATCAGAGAAGACAAGATCGCCTACTGCTTCGTTGGTGCGGCGCAGTCGTTGTGACAAACGAGCTAAGAGTTGTAGCGAAACTTCTGGGTTCTGTTTAAGCCAAGGGATAACTTTTTCATGGCTAAGTGAAAGCAATCGCGCATCTGTGACTGCTGTGGCAGTTGAGGTACGCGGACCTGGATCAAAGAGCGAGAGTTCGCCAAACATTTCGCCAGGACCGAGAATAGAAAGTAAGTTTTCACGACCATCACCGCTAGATGTTCCGAGCTTTAGCTTGCCATCAATGATTACATATAGATGTTCGCCGTCATCGCCCTCTTTAAAGAGGATTCCGCCCTTGGCGATCTTTACCGTATCCATCGATGAGCGCAAAGAGACTGCGGCTTCTTCGTCGAGGGCTGTAAAGAGCGGGGCTCTGCGTACGACTTCTTCTTCTGGGGTCACATCGGTAGTTTACTCGTATGGCAACAGATAGCGAAACTCGCAAGAACGCACGGGCCATTTATCGAATATTGAGCAAGAGATATCCCAATGTGAGCTGCGAATTGGATTTTTCAAATCCGCTGGAGTTAACCATTGCCACAGTTTTATCTGCGCAATGTACGGATAAGCGAGTTAACCAAGTTACACCGGCGCTGTTTAAGCGATATAAAAACGTGCGGGCTTATGCCAAAGCACCGTTAGCAGATATTGAAGATTTGATTTATACAACTGGTTTTTTTCGGGCTAAGGCTAGACATATCCAAGGCCTAGCAATAAAAATCATTGAAGATTTTGAAGGTGAAGTTCCAGAGACTTTGCAAGAGTTAATTACTTTGCCTGGTGTTGGTCGCAAGACCGCCAATGTTGTCCTGGGCCACGCATTTGATATTCCGGGAATTACCGTAGATACACATTTTGGTCGGCTATCGCGTCGCTTTGAATGGACAACATCGCAAGATCCCGTAAAAGTGGAATTCGAAGTGGGAGAGTTAATCCCTCAAAAGGAATGGACTAACTTGTCACAACGCATGATTTGGCATGGCAGAAGAATTTGTCATTCCCGTAAACCTGCCTGCGGAGCATGCCCAGTTGCAAATATCTGTCCATCCTTTGGAATAGGCGAGAGCGATAAAGTTAAAGCCAAATTATTAGTAAAGAGCGATGAGGATTTCCGATGAAGCGGGCCACATTCTTAGTCTTGGCACTCTTGCTATCGGGTTGTGCGCAAACTCAAAGCGTTGCCGAAAAAGGCGAAGTAATTTCTTGCGCTAGCGTCCCTAGTGATTCATCGGTAACGAGTGGAACTCTCGTCGAATGTGTTGATGGTTCTAAAGGCCTTGCCCTGGAATCCTTACGCGGTCCGATGATTATTAACGTTTGGGGATCTTGGTGCGCATCGTGTTTGGATGAAATTCCTGATTTCGTCAGTTTTTACGCGAAAGCTAAAGAAAAAGTGACCTTGATTGGTGTAGCAGTAGAGGAATCATCCCCCGAGAACTCTAAAAGATTTATTATAAATAACGGCATAACTTGGCCAAATTATTATGATCGCGATGCTAAAACGCGCGGCTATTTTGGAATGGGAGTCCCCGTTACGTGGTTTATCGCTCCTGATGGAAAAGTGCAATACAAGAAAATTGGAATTATTAAATCTGAAGCTGAGTTAATAGCACTAACCGAAAAGTATTTAGGGATAAAAATTTAATGCTAACCGACATAATAATTGCCGCAGCCCTAGTTTTTTCGGCGGTATTGGGCTACCGCAGTGGTTTCATTCGTACGATTTTTAAGTTAATCGGATATGTTGCAGGCGGTGTTCTAGGAATCTATTTCGCCCTGCAGTACTCACATGATTGGGCTTTAGATATAAAGCGAATTGGTTTTGTAATTATTGCAATTATCGGTGGTGGATTTATTGGATCGTTAGCAGGTGGTGTGCTGGCGAAAGGCTTGCGTTCTACGGTTGTTCGTGGTCCCTTAGCGCTCTTAGATTCCGCGGCTGGAGCTGTACTTGAAATTGTAAGAACCATAATTATCCTTTATCTGATCGCCACAGTCTTGCTCTGGTCACCATGGAACTTAGTTCAGACGCAAGTCAGTGAAAGTCAGATATTGAGAAAAGTTCAGCCTTATATTCCAGGGCTAATTACGCAGGCTAATGACTGGGTTAAAGAAGAATTTCTTAATCTTCGTCTTTAGCGCTATTTAAACCTTCCGAAATCAACTTCATTACATTTGGGTCAGCTAAAGTGGTTGCATCTCCAACAGCTCGGTTTTCAGCGACATCTTTGAGTAAACGACGCATAATCTTGCCACTACGCGTCTTAGGTAGTTCGGCCACAACCATAATTTGACGAGGGCGAGCGATCGCCCCAATTTCCTTAGTTACATGGGCGCGCAGCTCTTTAATTAACTCCTCACCGCCTGCATTTGGAATCCCGCCGCGCAAAATTACAAAGGCGACAATTCCCTGCCCAGTTAATTCATCGGCAGCGCCAACAACTGCTGCTTCTGCAACTGCTTCATGAGAAACCAGCGCTGATTCAACTTCAGTTGTTGAAATACGGTGGCCAGAAACATTCATCACATCATCGACGCGACCCATCAACCAAATTGCGCCTTCCTCATCTAACTTTGCGCCATCGCCTGCAAAGTAAATTCCTTTAAAGCGAGACCAATATGTTTCTTTATATCTCTCATCTTCGCCCCAAACACCACGCAGCATTGATGGCCAAGGTTGATCCAAAATTAGGAAACCACCATGTCCGTTAGAAACTGGAGTACCGGAATCATCGACGACCTTCGCGCTAATTCCAGGAATAGTTGACATAGCAGATCCTGGTTTTGTTGCAGTTACTCCAGGAAGCGGTGAAATCATGATCGCACCTGTTTCAGTCTGCCACCAGGTATCAACGATCGGACAATTATTTGCTCCAATGACTTCGCGGTACCACATCCATGCTTCTGGATTAATTGGCTCTCCAACTGAACCAAGTAAACGAAGTGAAGATAAGTTATGAGCTTTTGGAAATTCATCTCCCCATTTCATCCAAGTACGAATCAAAGTTGGAGCTGTATACAAAATAGTTACGCCATATTTAGCAATGATTTCAAAGATACGTCCCTTGTGTGGAGTATCCGGAGTTCCTTCATACATAACTTGAGTTGCACCGTTAATGAGCGGGCCATAAACCACGTATGAATGGCCAGTAATCCAGCCTACATCTGCAGTGCACCAATAATTATCAGTCGCAGGCTTGATATCAAAGATAACACGATGTGTGTATGCCGCTTGAGTTAAGTAGCCACCGGTTGTATGGAAAATTCCCTTTGGTTTAGCGGTCGTGCCAGAGGTATAGAGGATAAATAGCGGATGCTCACTCTCGAAGAATTCGGGCGTATGTGACTTACTTTGACGTCCCACAATTTCATGCCACCAAATATCTCGATCAGAATTCCAAGCCGTTTCTTGTCCGGTGCGCTTTACAACCAATACTTTAGCGACGTTATGTTTTCCCTTGAGGGCATCATCTACTGCAGGCTTTAGAGCAAAGGCGGATCCTTTGCGGAAACCACCATCTGCTGTAATAACTAATTTTGCATCTGCATCTTGAATACGCGAAAGCAGTGCATCGGCAGAGAAGCCACCGAATACAACAGAATGCACGGCTCCGATGCGCGCGCATGCCAACATCGCAACCGCAGCCTCAGGAATCATCGGCAGATAAATTGCAACGCGATCACCTGATTTAATTCCAAGTTCAGTCAAGGCATGTGCGGCTTGCGAAACATCATCCAACATCTGTGAATAAGTAATCGTGCGAGTATCACCTGGTTCACCTTCGAAATGAAATGCCACGCGTTCACCACGACCTGCTGCAACGTGGCGATCTAGCGCGTTAACGGATGCATTTATTTTTCCGCCGATAAACCATTTTGCATATGGGGGGCTCCATTCCAAGACGCGGTCCCATGGCTTTTCCCAAGTTAATTCGCGAGCTTGTTCTTCCCAGAACGCTAAGCGATCTTTATCTGCATGTGCATACAGATCAGCTTTGGCGTTGGCTTGCCCTGCAAACTGCGCGCTCGGCGGAAATTGCCGGCTCTCACGCGAAAGGTTTTCTATGGAATCGCCAATATTTTCTGCACTCATAACTCTGCAGATTACTAGTCAATATCAACAGGGGGAAGGTTTATTGACTGTGATGGCTCAGATAAGAGAGATGATCGCCGCCTTCATATGGACCACTAACTATCGAAAGGAAATTATGCTCATCACATTTCTCGCTGGCTTGCTCAAATTGCTCTCCAACCCTGCTCTATTGGCTGCCTTGATCGCCTTCTTGCAGAAATCCCTCCACCCCTAATCGGCCAAAGCTGCCCCAAAAACGGTGAAAATCGCCATGCCTGTGCGCGAGTCTGCATGGCGATTTTTCATCCGTCCGCGAAGGTGGTTGGATATGACGTAAGCCTGAATTCGGCCCAATGAAGCGCTCGGTCAGGGATTACACCCGAGATAATTTGGAGTCATCATGGCCATTGCAACCCCAGAAATTTATGCAGAAATGCTTGATCGCGCTAAAGCCGGCGCATTCGCATATCCCGCAATCAACGTTTCATCATCTTCCACAATCATCGCAGCAATTCGTGGTTTCGCCGAAGCTGAATCAGATGGAATCATTCAATTTTCTTGGGGCGGTGCGGAATACGCATCCGGTTCAACTGTTAAGAACATGGTCGATGGCGCAGTAGCGCTCGCCGAGTTCGCACACGTAGTTGCTAAGAACTACAACGTAAATATTGCAATCCACACCGATCACTGCCCAGCAGAAAAGCTAGATGGTTACATGCGTCCACTTCTTGAAATTGGCGCTCAGCGCATTAAGAACGGGCAAGCACCTCTCTTTAACTCACATATGTGGGATGGCTCAGCAGTTGATATGAATGAAAATATGAAGATCGCTGACGAACTTCTTACAAAGTCAGTTGCAGCTCGCACAATTTTGGAAATCGAAATCGGTGTTGTCGGTGGCGAAGAAGATGGCGTAGAAGCAAAACACGATGCCAAGCTTTACTCAACACCTGAAGATGCTTTGATGACAATTGAAACTCTTGGCCTTGGAGAACGCGGTCGTTACATGGTTGCTGCAACATTCGGCAACGTGCACGGCGTTTACAAGCCAGGCAATGTGGTCTTGCAACCAAAGATTTTGCAGACTTTGCAGGATGCAGTTATTGCTAAGAAGGGTCTTGCTGCAGGCAGTAAGCCAATGGACTTGGTATTCCACGGTGGTTCTGGCTCACTACTTTCCGAGATCCGCGACTCACTTGATTACGGCGTAATTAAGATGAATATCGATACGGATACTCAGTACGCATTTACACGCCCAATCGTTGATCACATGTTTAAGAATTACGACGGTGTACTAAAGATCGATGGCGAAGTTGGAAATAAGAAAGCGTACGATCCACGTGCGTGGGGCAAGGCTGCAGAAGCAGGAATGGCAGCTCGCGTTGCACATGCTTGCGAAGATCTTCGCTCAACCGGCACATCGCTAAAGAAGTAATTACTCACTAATTCCAATCGTCGGAAAGGTTTCACCATGCCAGCGTTAGTTTTGCTCGGAGCTCAATGGGGCGATGAAGGCAAGGGAAAAGCCACAGATATTCTCGGTGACCGCGTTGATTATGTCGTTCGCTATCAAGGCGGCAACAATGCGGGCCACACCGTGGTTATCGGAGATCAGAAGTACGCACTTCACTTACTTCCATCTGGAATTTTAAGTCCTAACGTTGTTCCGGTTATCGGTAACGGTGTCGTGATCGATCCAGGTGTATTGCTCGAGGAAATTCGTGGCTTAACGGAACGCGGTATTGATTGCTCAAAGTTGGTTATTTCAACGAATGCGCATTTGATTACGCCGTATCACCGCACGATCGATAAAGTTTCAGAGCGATTCTTAGGTAAATCAAAGATTGGTACAACTGGTCGCGGAATTGGACCAGCGTATGCGGACAAGATAAATCGCATCGGAATCCGAGTTCAAGATCTCTTTGATCCATCAATCTTGCGTCAAAAGATTGAAGGCGCCTTGCGCGATAAGAACCAAGTGCTTATAAAGGTCTTTAATCGCAAGAACATTGAAGTTGAAGAAGTGCTTGATGAATATTTGGCATATGCCGAAATCCTGCGTCCATATGTTGCAGATACCGTTTTGCTGCTTGATCAAGCGCTTAAAGCTGGCAAGCGTGTTCTGCTCGAAGGTTCACAAGGAACGCTGCTCGATGTCGATCACGGTACCTATCCATTCGTAACTTCTTCAAACCCAACAGCAGGTGGCGCTTGCACAGGTTCTGGAATCGGACCAACCAAGATTGATCGCGTCATCGGAATCGTCAAGGCCTACACAACTCGTGTTGGTTCAGGACCATTTCCAACCGAACTCTTCGATGAAGATGGTGAAAAGTTGCGCACTATCGGTGGCGAAATCGGTGTAACAACTGGACGCGCTCGACGTTGTGGTTGGTATGACGCACCAATTGCGCGATACGCAGTCAGAGTTAACGGACTTACTGATTTCTTCCTAACAAAGTTAGATGTACTAACTGGATGGAAAGAAATTCCAGTATGTGTTGCCTATGAAATTGATGGCAAGCGAGTCGAAGAACTTCCCGCTTCGCAATCTGATTTCCACCATGCAAAACCAATTTACGAATATTTGCCGGGATGGAACGAAGATATTTCGGGTGCGCGCAAGCTAAGTGACCTGCCGAAGAATGCCCAGGATTACATTTCGTTCTTGGAAAAGATTTCTGGGGCACCGATGAGTGCAATCGGAGTCGGACCTGGCCGTGACCAAACAATTGTTGTAAAGGATTTCATCTAGCCCATGAAAATCCTCCTAGTCGGAAGCGGCGGTCGTGAACACGCACTTGCACTAGGACTCCAAGCAGATCCAGCTTGTACTGAATTGCATTGTGCACCCGGCAATCCCGGAACCGCGCAAATAGCGACCAATCACGCACTTGATGTAAACAATAATGAAGCAGTTCTTTCACTAGCAAAATCATTAAGCATTGATTTAGTTGTCGTAGGTCCTGAAGTACCACTAGTAAATGGCGTTGCAGACATACTTCGCGCCGCCGGAATTGCCACATTTGGCCCATCTAAAGCCGCTGCCCAACTTGAAGGATCAAAAGATTTTGCAAAAGGTGTAATGCGCGATGCGGGTGTTCCAACATCACGAAGTTTTACTTGCCAAACTCAATCTGAGATGGAACACGCACTTGATTCTTTCGGTGCCCCATATGTTGTAAAAGACGACGGACTCGCGGCCGGTAAAGGCGTAGTTGTTACAGATGATCGCCAAGTTGCTTTAGAACATGCCATCTCATGTAAGCGAGTTGTAATAGAGGAATTCTTAAACGGTCCAGAGATTTCACTCTTTGGAATTTCAGATGGACGAAATATTTTGCCGATGGAACCAGCGCAAGATTTTAAACGCGCCTACGATTTCGATAAGGGACCCAACACTGGAGGCATGGGTGCATATTCACCTCTTCCATGGGCGCCAGATGACATCGTCGATGAAACTTATGAAAAAGTATTAGCGCCGATGATCGCTGAAATGGCAGCTCGTGGAACACCGTTCGTCGGACTTTTATATGCGGGGCTTGCGCTGACAGATCACGGAATTCGCGTAATCGAATTTAATGCGCGCTTTGGTGATCCCGAAACTCAAGTGTTAATTCCTCGACTTAAAACTCCGCTAGCAACGCTTTTATATAAAGCGGCAACCGACTCTTTAGATGATGCTGTGCTCGAGTGGCGTGATGACAGTGCGGTTACTGTTGTATTGGCCGCTCCCGGTTATCCAGATACGCCACAAGTTAATGGGGTAATAACAAACATTCCAAAGATCGCAGATACTAAAATTTTCCATGCTGGAACTTCGCAAAGTGGAGAAAACTTGGTTTCAACTGGCGGCCGAGTTATGACAGTTACCGGAATTGGCTCGGATCTAACCCAAGCGCGCGATCGTGCCTATCGTGCGATCTCGCAGATTGAACTTTCCGGATCTTTCTATCGCAGCGATATTGCGCTCAATGCGTCGGTCGCCGAGAAGGGCAATTAAATGGGGGAGAATAAGCCAGTGAGCGTCCTTGCTGATCGTTATGCATCCAGTGCAATGCGCGCCATCTTCGCACCTGAAGAGAAAATAATTGCAGAACGCCGTCTCTGGCTGGCAGTAGCCCGTGCACAGAACAAATTTGGCCACACAATTTCAAATGCAGCAATTGCTGATTACGAAAAGGTAATTAAAAAAGTTGACCTGGCATCAATCGATGCTCGCGAGAAATTAACCCGCCATGATGTGAAAGCCAGAATTGAAGAATTCAACGCTCTGGCAGGACATGAATTAATTCACGCGGGCATGACTAGCCGTGACTTAACCGAAAATATCGAGGCTCTGCAGATAAAAAATGGTCTAGCGATTGTGCACGACAAAGTTGTTGCGGTTTTGGCACAACTTGGCGAAAAAGCCGCACAATATTCAGACCAGGCGATCGCTGGCCGTTCACATAACGTGCCCGCGCAAATCACAACGCTTGGAAAACGCTTTGCATCCGCAGCCGAAGAGCTGCTCTTTGCATATGAGCGTTTAGTTTCGCTACAAGATCGCTATCCGATGCGCGGCATCAAAGGACCAGTTGGAACTTCACAAGATTCAATTGATTTACTTGGTTCATCAAAGGCGCATCACAGCCTAGAACTAGAAATCGCAAATGAACTTGGCTTTAATCGTGTACTAGATTCAACTGGCCAGATTTACCCACGATCATTTGATTACGATGTTGTGACAACACTGGTTCAGTTAGCAGCAAGTCCGTCATCACTTGCGACTTCAATTCGCTTAATGGCTGGTGCCGAACTTGTAACTGAAGGCTTTAAGGCCGGACAAGTTGGCTCATCTGCAATGCCTCACAAGATGAATACACGTTCCTGCGAACGTATTAACGGCCTCAGCGTGATCTTGCGTGGTTATGCCTCGATGGTTTCAGAACTTGCTGGCGATCAATGGAACGAAGGCGATGTTTCTTGCAGCGTGGTTCGTCGCGTTGCTCTGCCAGATGCTTTCTACGCCATAGATGGCCTGCTTGAAACAACACTTACCGTACTTAGCGAATTTGGTGCTTTCCCTGCAGTAATTGCCGCAGAACTAGATCGTTATCTGCCTTTCCTAGCGACAACAAAGATTTTGATGGCATCTATAAAGGGCGGCGTTGGCCGCGAAGTTGCCCATGAAGTGATCAAAGAACACGCAGTTAAAGCAGCGCTGCTAATGCGCGAAGGCAAAGCAAATACTCTGCTTGATTCACTCGCTGCGGATGATCGTTTGCCGCTAGATCGCAAAGCGCTAGATGCGTTAATTAGCCAACCAATTGAATTTACAGGCGATGCTCGCCAACAAATTGCTCGAGTTGTAGATCGCATTGACGCGATTACATCCGCGCATCCTGCCGCAGCGCAGTACAAACCTCATTCCATCAGGTGAGTGGCTTCGGTGTAGCTGGCGCTCCGCCAGCACCAACTGTTGCTGGTTGGCAACACTTGCGCACCGGAAAAGTTCGAGACCTTTACACCAATGGTGCTGGCGAAATTTTATTAGTGGCATCGGATCGCATATCCGCATTTGATTGGGTACTGCCAACCACGATTCCAAATAAAGGTGCGATTTTGACTCAGCTCTCACTTTTTTGGTTTGAACTTCTCGAAGATATCGTGCCCAACCACATCATTAGTGATGATGTGCCAACACAGGTAATTGATCGCGCCGTAATAGTTAAGCCACTAGATATGTTTGAAATCGAATGTGTCGCACGTGGCTATTTGACCGGCAGTGGACTTAACGAATACAAAGAAAATCAAGCAGTCTGTGGAAATTCACTTCCATCTGGTCTAGTCGATGGCTCGCAGTTGCCAGGTAACATCTTTACGCCAGCAACGAAGGCCAAAATTGGCGATCACGATATAAATATTGATTTCGAGTCGGCAATAAAAATCGTGGGAGCCGATGATGCGGCGCAATTACGCGATTTGACGCTCTCCCTGTATGAAACGGCTGCTGATTTTGCCCGCAGTCGCGGCATCATCTTGGCTGATACTAAATTCGAATTTGGCCGCGATGCCAAAGGCGTCATAACCCTGGGGGATGAAGTGCTAACCCCAGATTCTTCAAGGTTTTGGGAAAGCTCGACCTGGCAACCAGGTAGCGCCCAAAGCTCATTTGATAAACAATTCGTTAGAGATTTCTTAACGAATAGCGGCTGGGATAAGAAAAGCCCGCCACCAGAATTGCCGGCAGAGATCGTAGAAAAGACTGCAGCGCGATATGAAGAAGCATATTTCCGTATTACAGGTATGAAGTTCTAGTAAGAATATAAGTAGAGAGAGAAGCAAATGGCAAAGATCGTGGTTGATGTGATGTTAAAGCCCGAAATTCTCGACCCACAAGGAGTAGCAGTCTCTGCCGCCTTGCCTCGTCTGGGATTTACTTTCGCCAAGAGCGTGCGTCAAGGTAAGCGTTTTGAAATAGAAGTTGATGGTGAGCCAACACCTGCACAGTTAGCTGAAGTTGCCAAGGCAGCAGAGACGCTACTTGCTAATCCAGTTATCGAAACCTTCACAGTAAGAGTTGAGAAGTAAATGAAAATTGGCGTCGTAACTTTTCCAGGAACGCTAGATGATCGCGATGCTGCGCGTGCTGCAACTCATGCGGGCACGATGGCAATCTCGCTCTGGCACAACGACGCAGATCTAAAAGGTGTTGACGCAGTTATTTTGCCGGGTGGCTTTTCCTATGGTGATTATCTGCGCTGTGGTGCGATCTCACGTTTTGCACCAGTAATGGAAAAAATAATTGATGCTGCTAATGGAGGAATGCCGCTGCTCGGTATTTGCAATGGCTTCCAAGTTTTATGTGAAGCTCACTTGCTGCCAGGGGCGCTAACTCGCAACCACGAACTCCATTTCTTATGCCGTGATCAAAAATTAGAGATCACAAATAACCAAACGGCTTGGACCTCTTCTTATTCAGTTGGTCAGGAAATTGTTATTCCACTAAAAAATGGCGAAGGCTCTTTTCAATGTGATGACGCCATTCTTGCTGCACTTGAAGGGGAAGGGCGAATAATTGCGCGATATGTAGGCAAAAATCCCAATGGATCACGGAATAAAATTGCAGGTATTACAAATGCACGCGGCAATGTAGTTGGTTTAATGCCACATCCAGAACATGCGATTGATACTTTAACTGGTCCGACTGCTGACGGTTTGGGATTCTTCACTTCAGTTTTGAAAGCTTTGGTGAAGTAATTGGCGCTAGATACTGTTGCGATTGCCCAAAGAAACCCAGATGCGGTTCAGCCATTTGCCGAACTTGGGCTAAAGCCCGATGAATATGCGCGCATCAAAGAAATTTTGGGACGGCGCCCAACTTCATCAGAACTAGCAATGTACTCAGTGATGTGGTCTGAACACTGTTCTTACAAATCATCGAAGGTGCACCTGAAGCAATTCGGCGACAAGGCAGTTAAAACAGATGCGCTGCTAGTTGGTATTGGTGAGAATGCCGGAGTTGTTGATGTCGGTCAGGGATATGCGGTTACATTTAAAATTGAATCTCATAACCACCCATCATTTATTGAGCCGTATCAGGGTGCAGCTACCGGTGTTGGCGGAATCGTGCGCGATATTTTGACAATGGGCGCTCGTCCAATTGCAGTTATGGATCCATTGCGCTTTGGTCCAGCCGATGCTGCAGACACGCGACGTGTTTTGCCTGGAATCATCGCCGGAGTTGGTGGATACGGAAACTGTTTGGGACTACCAAATATTGGTGGCGAAGTTGTATTTGATGAAACTTATATTGGAAATCCACTAGTTAACGCGCTCTGCGTTGGCGTTATGAAACATAGCGATATCAAACTTGCCAAAGCAGCTGGTGCGGGCAATTTAGTTGTCTTATACGGTGCTAAAACTGGCGGCGATGGTATTGGTGGTGTTTCTGTACTGGCATCTGAAACATTTGATTCAACTGGTCCAGCTAAACGTCCAGCAGTACAAGTGGGGGATCCATTTGTTGAAAAAGTTTTGATCGAATGTTCGCTAGAAATCTTTGCTGAAGATTTGGTTGTGGGCATCCAAGACCTTGGCGGGGCAGGCTTATCTTGCGCAACCAGCGAGCTTGCATCAGGTGGAAGCGGTGGCATGAAGGTCGAACTTGACCGAGTTCCGCTGCGTGATGCCACCTTGTCGCCGGAAGAGATTTTGATGTCTGAGTCGCAAGAGCGTATGTGCGCCATCGTTGAGCCAAAACACATCGACCGCTTCTTGGAAATCTGTAAGAAATGGGATGTCACCGTAACTGTTATTGGTGAAGTAACTGATGGCGAACGACTTGAGATTACCTGGCACGGAGATTTAATTGTGGATGTTCCGCCACGCACTGTGGCACACGATGGACCGGTCTATAACCGACCACTTGCTAAACCCGAATATGTAGATCGCGTGAATGCCGAAAAAGTAATTGTTCCTCGGCCAAGCACTGCAGGTGAAATTAAATCTACAGTCCTTAAGTTAGCCGCTACTCCAAACCTGGCGGATAAATCTTGGGTTACATCACAATACGATCGTTATGTTCAAGGAAATACAATTCAATCGCAACCTGATGATTCAGGAATGGTTCGCATTGATGAGAAAACACATTTGGGTGTGGCAATTGCAACTGATGCCAACGCAAACTGGTCCTACTTAAACCCATACGAAGGTGCTAAGTTGGCACTCGCCGAAGCAGCGCGCAATATTGCAACTGCAGGTGCTATACCTTTAGCGGTCACCAATTGCCTAAACTTTGGTTCACCTGAAGATCCGGGGGTTATGTGGCAGTTTGCAGAATCAGTCAGAGGTTTGGCTGATGGCTGTTTAGAGATGGGCTTGCCAGTAACTGGTGGAAATGTTTCTTTCTATAATCAAACTGGAGCCATTGCGATTTTGCCGACACCTGTAATCGGCGTCCTTGGAGTAATTGATGATGTGCGCACTAGAACGCCAATGAGTTTTGATCGTGCCGGCCTTGAACTTTATTTACTTGGTGAAACGGCCGATGATATCGCGGGCAGCGAATGGGCATACATGCATGGACAACGCGGTGGATGCGCACCAGTGGCTGATTTACAGCGTGAAATGCGCCTAATTGAACTACTTGTGGCTGGCCGAACTTCACAGATTTTCACAGCAGCACACGATCTAAGCCAAGGTGGGCTTAGCGCATCCCTTACTGAAATGGTGCTTCGCCATAACGTTGGTGCGGATATCACAATCGCAAATATAGAAGTTGCGCTGATTTCAGAATCACCAGGACGTGTAATTGTCGCAATTGACCCCGCAAAGTTAGAACAACTCTTAGCGCTGGCTAAAAAACAAGATATTGATATCGTCAAAATTGGTACAACTGGCGGCGATAATTTAGTGATTAATGGCGCGGTAATTCCACTTAATGAATTACGCACCGCACATACCGAAACTTTCCCGAAGTTATTTGGATAAAAGATGCGCGATCCTAAAGTATTAGAAGCGGTGAAACAGACCCTGGCTGTACTTGTGGAACGTTCGCCTGGTCGCGCCATTGAAGTTCGTATTCCTCCTTATGCCGCTGTGCAATGTGGAGCCGGACCAACCCATACGCGCGGTACTCCGGCTAATGTCATCGAGATGGATGCCGATACTTGGCTGGCGCTAGCAAATGGAGAACGCACTTGGGCTGATGCGATGTCGCTAGGACTCATTAACGCATCTGGTGCCCGTGCAGATTTAACTGAACTTCTACCGATTAGGATTAAGCCATGACGCGCCGCCCTGATGGATTGCTAAACCACAACGTCTTAGATGACGATAAAGCACCGCAAGATGCTTGTGGAGTCTTTGGAGTTTGGGCACCGCAAGAAGAAGTTGCCAAGTTAACTTTCTACGGACTCTACGCCTTGCAACATCGTGGACAAGAATCAGCAGGGATTGCGGCCAGTGATGGCGAGCGAATTTTGATTTACAAAGATATGGGTTTAGTTTCACAAGTTTTCACTGAAACCGATCTTGCTGGTTTGACTGGCGATTTAGCAATTGGGCATTGCCGTTACAGCACAACTGGATCAAGCACTTGGGTTAACGCCCAACCAACGCTAAGACCCACTAAATACGGCACTTTGGCCTTAGCTCACAATGGAAATCTGACTAATACTGGCGATTTAGCCGAGATGGTTCAAAAACTTGAAGGCAACACTGCCAAGAACGATCGCGGTGCAACTACTGATACCGAAATTATGACCGCCTTAATTGGACTGCAAGATGAGAAGAACGTGGAAGCTAGTGCAATTGCAGTACTGCCCAAACTTGAAGGTGCTTTCTCGTTGGTCTTTATGGATGAAAAAACTTTATATGCCGCGCGCGATCGTCATGGCGTGCGCCCGCTTGTTATTGGAAAACTCGACCGTGGATGGGTTGTGGCATCCGAGACGGCGGCGCTCGATATTGTCGGTGCCGCGTTCGTGCGCGAAGTTGAACCTGGCGAATTCCTAGCAATTAATGAAGATGGAATTCGATCACAGATGTGGGCAAAACCTGATCCCAAGGGATGCATCTTTGAATATGTTTACTTAGCGCGACCAGATACGACAATTGCCGGACAAGGCGTTCATGCAACTCGGGTACGGATCGGTAAGCGTTTAGCGATTGAAGCACCAGTTGAAGCCGATCTTGTCATTCCGGTACCAGAGTCTGGAACTCCAGCGGCAATTGGGTATGCACAACAATCTGGAATTCCTTATGGGCTTGGTTTAGTCAAGAATTCATACGTTGGCCGAACATTTATTCAGCCTTCACAAACTATCCGTCAGTTAGGCATTCGCTTAAAGTTGAATCCGCTACGCGAGATTATTGAGGGCAAGCGCATAATTGTTGTAGATGATTCGATTGTCCGAGGAAATACTCAACGTGCAATTGTTCGTATGTTGCGCGAAGCTGGTGCACGCGAGATTCACGTTCGTATTTCTAGTCCACCAGTTGAATGGCCTTGCTATTATGGAATCGATTTTGCATCACGCGCGGAATTAATTGCTAGCGGGTTAGAGGTTGAAGAAATCCGCCGCTCGATTGGCGCAGATTCACTAAATTATGTCTCGATGGAAGGCTTGATCGCAGCGACCACAATCGCCGAAGATAAGCTCTGTACCGCTTGTTTTACGGGCACTTATCCCATTGCGGTTCCAACTGATATGTCCGAAGGAAAGATGCGCTTAGAAATTACCGAAAAGGCTAAAAGCCATGAGCACATATAAAGATTCTGGCGTTGATATCGATGCCGGAGATCGCGCCGTCGAATTAATGAAGGCTTCAATCGCCAAGGCAACGCGGCCAGAAGTTATGGGTGGCATCGGTGGCTTTGCAGGCTTGTTCGATGCCAGCGCTTTGAAGAAAATGAATAAACCCTTACTTGCAACTTCCACCGATGGGGTTGGAACTAAAACTGAAATTGCTCGCCAGATGGGAATCTACGACACCATCGGTGAAGACTTAGTTGCCATGGTCGTAGATGATCTGGTTGTATGTGGAGCAGAACCGCTATTTATGACCGATTACATTGCAGTAGGCAAAGTAATCCCAGAACGCATTGCAGATATCGTAAAAGGAATTGCTCGTGGATGTGTAAAAGCAAATACCGCTTTAATTGGTGGAGAAACTGCCGAACATCCTGGACTACTTAAAGAAGATGAATTCGATATTGCAGGGGCAGCAACTGGTGTTGTGGATGCTGATAATCAACTTGGCTCGCATCGCGTAAAAAACGATGATGTGATCATTGCAATGCCAGCAAGTGGCTTTCATGCAAACGGATACTCACTTGTTCGACATATCTTGGCTACCCAAAAGTTAGACCTACATAAAATATATGAAGGCTTTGATAAAACCTTGGGTGAAATACTTCTTACCCCAACTGAAATTTACTCACTTGATTGTTTAGCGCTGATAAGAGCGCAGCAAGAAAATATCCGTACCTTCTCTCACATAACCGGTGGTGGATTAGCCGATAACACTGCGCGAGTAATTCCTGATGGCTTAATTGCCAAATACGACCGCACAACTTGGGCGCTACCTGCCGAGATGAAATTTATGGCAGAAGTTGCTGGCGTTCCACAACACGACATGGAGCGAACCTGGAACTGTGGCATCGGCATGGTTGCGGTAATTGACCCATCGATTGCGGATCTGACAATCAAATCCTTGGCGGCACGCGGCATGAAGGCATGGGTGGCAGGCTCAATTCACGCTCAAAGTGGCCCAGGAGCGGCTGCTTTGGAAGGTACCTACCTGACGCGATAACCTACGCGTCTTGACGAAAACAGCAATTAGTAAGGAGGTCGCCCAATGGGTCGCGGCCGTGCAAAAGCTAAACAGACAAAAGTAGCAAGAGATCTCAAGTACAACTCTCAGGAGATGGATCTTGATCGTCTTGCCAAAGAACTCCATGGTGAAGATTCATCAAATAAGTCAGGCGATGATGAAGATCCATTTGCAGAGGGAAATTACATCCCTCGTGCCTAAATTTTTCGCCTAACAATGCTTAAATTATCGTGAGACCAACTCCGTACGTTGCATCCCTTCGTATCTACGAACCACTTTCCGCATTTGAACCGGCAGATCGTTTGCGTTGGCAGAGCGTTGCCGCAAATGAAAATTCAAAACGTGAAGAACAAGAACTGGCGCTGCGCCGCTTAGTCTTTCCCGAACCACCAGCAGGTCGTCCCGATGGCGCGCACATTCTTGATATCGATGGGGTTCGTTACATCTCTCCTTGGTCGACTGCAACTCGTTGTTGGGCAGCCCTCGATGATTTTAAAGATTCACTTCCATCATCGGTTACTCCATTTTTCTTACCGCAATCTCTAGAAGATGTAATTACCGCGGGCGTTGATTTAATGGAAGATCGTGTGCCACATATATTGACTGAAAATTGGGTAATTCCACCGCGCTGGTTCTCACTCTTTATGGCGCAAGAGCGCATCCGTGGCGAAGATGAAGATGGACTTTTTTGTGTCTTGCGCACCAACATCGCAGATGCCAAAGCACGCACCGAAGTTGCACATCAAACAGTGCGCAGCGCATTCGGTGAAGGATCTGTCGAAGCTGAAATCGAACACTTACTCGAATGGCTAGATATGTTCCATAACAAATCACTTGTCGAGTTGGATTACGGCGGCTTGGCAAATTATTTAGATTACGGACTGCGTTTGGCAGGAGAAGAAGGAATCGAAGCTGACACATCTGTCGAAGATGTTCTACTTTCACTTTCAGGGCTAGCCGCCGGCGATGGCCAGATGGCTGGTCAGGGTTATGAGCGGCTGGTTAGCCGTTGGCGCATCGTGCAGGGCTTTGAATCTGCGATTTGATCCATCGTAACCCTGAGCAACTCTTGCTATTTGCGCGTACTTTGGCGGATACTTCCGACACTCGTTACAAATCGGACATCTGATTTGCCCGACTGAAATAGATGAAAAAGGTGAGCCATGAACCGTCTGCCCGATGCAGAAATCTTGCTCACTCCACGAGAAGTCGCCGATCTTTTTGGCGTTGATCCGAAGACGGTTACTCGCTGGGCCAAGGCCGGCAAGCTAACTTCGATTCGCACACTTGGTGGACATCGTCGTTTCCGCAAATCTGAAATTGATGATCTGCGCAACAATTATTTCAAGACAGATAATAAGTAACTTACTAATGGAATATTCAGTACTGCAATTCTTTCTTCTTGGCGCGCTCACATTTATCTTTGTTGGTGCAATTACGCCGCTTATGCGCAAATTGGCTTTGAATATTGGCGCAGTCGATGCGCCAAATTTAGCGCGCAAAGTTCAAAAGACGCCGGTGCCATATTTAGGTGGAGTCGCAATCGCACTGGGCGTTGTCGGAGCTTCATACGGTTCACTCTTAGCAGTTGATTTTTCTCTGGAAACTTTCCGGCTAGCAAGTTTTGTCTTAGTTCCAGCGATGGCAATTTCAGCAATGGGGCTAGTCGATGATTTACGCGGTTTGCAACCATGGCCGCGTTTAATTGCGCAGACATTTACCGGAGTTATTGTGGCTGTGATCCTTACCGCCACCGACACGATGGGTGTTGCCTTCGGAAATACATATTTAAACTATGCGATCTCCGTTTTATGGATTGTTGGTGTCTGCAACTCAATTAATTTCTTCGATAATTTAGATGGCGGCGCCGCTGGCACGGTTGCAGTTATTACCTTTTTCTTATTCTTTATTGCCTATGATCGCCAACAAATATTAGTTAGCGCATTGGCCATTGTTACTGCAGGTGCCACAGCGGGATTCCTTATGTGGAACCGCGCCCCAGCGAAGATTTATATGGGAGATGCTGGTGCGCTCTTTCTAGGAATCATCATCTCTGTACTAACAATTCGTTTAAGCCCAGGCGTTGTTCCACAAATCAAATCATTTGCTATTCCATTGGCGTTGATGGCGGTTCCAATTCTCGATACGACGGTTGCAGTCACATCACGTCTTTATCGTGGAATATCGCCTTTCCAGGGCGGTACCGATCACTTGTCGCATCGCTTAATGCGAGCTGGCCTTACTCGTCGCTTAACCGCATTTACTTTGTGGGGTTTAGCCGCGTTCTATGGCGCGCTGGCGCTTTCCATATATACCTGGCCTGATTCCGCCGGATATCAATTGATGGCAATAGGCGCTGCTGCTTGGTTGTTGAAGTTGGTTTACTTCTTACGAATTCCATCTGAGGGGTAGACTAATCACATGGCTAACAACGATGATGTAAAAGCGAGAATGCTCGCAGCGCTTGAAGCAAAAAAAGGTAAAAAAGGTGCACCCGGAACGCAGACACATGCAGAAGGTGGTTCCAAGATTCGTGGCGGCCAACGCAGTGGTGGAGCACCTCAGGTGCAACGTAAAGCAGGACCTTCTGGTTCAGGTTCTGCCGGTTAATTTTTAATTTAAATTAATTTCAGATTGTGGCTCGGGACAGGATCGAACTGTCGACCTCACGATTTTCAGTCGCGCGCTCGTACCAACTGAGCTACCGAGCCAATATTAAATTTTTACTAAATTTTAGTTAAAAAGAAGAGAGTGTGTGGACACTCTCTTCTTTTTGCGACCCGGACGGGACTTGAACCCGCGACCTCCGCCGTGACAGGGCGGCGCGCTAACCAACTGCGCTACCGGGCCTTAAAGAATGAAAACATAAGTGGCTCTTATGTCACCTTAAAGCCGTTACTTCCAGATTGCTCTGGTCTTGCGTGCCCCCAACGGGATTCGAACCCGTGTTACCGCCGTGAAAGGGCGATGTCCTAGGCCCCTAGACGATGGGGACGTTTGAGGCTCGCAAATCGTACCTTCTAGAGGGGTGCTAACCAAAATCGGTTAGTTACCTGCCCAGGAATGGCGGAAAGTAAGGTGATTTAGAGAAGTGCCCACTGAATAGTTATTGAAACAGTGACATCTTGCTGACCAAGATCAACAACAGTTGCATCCGATTCAGCAGCCTTTGCCATCGCCATAACAGGTGGATAACTAATTGGACTTGAATTTTCTACTAAGTAATTTACGCGACCAAGTTTTGCACCTAACAATTTGGCATATGAAGTTGCCTTCGCTTTAGCGTTCTTTACTGCATTTGCGCGCGCAGATTCAGTTGCAGCCGATGAATCAAGAACGAAAGGAGTAACTCCTTGAATCTGCAGATCATCACCGCCTGCGGCAACAACGGCATCGACAACTGCACCCGCGTTTTCAGCGTTCTTAATTGTTACAACGAAACCTTGTGATCCGCGGTAACCAATCAAAACCGAACCTTTATCTTGGGTGTAGTTATATTCGGGATAAACCGAGATGCTCTGGGTTGCGATATCGCCTTTTAAAATTCCCGCCTTAGTAAGCGCCGCACGAACTGCCGCAGCCGCAGTTGAAGTCTTTGCTAGTGCATCTTTATTTGACCCCGCAACAACTGAAACGTTGGCATTTAAGCGAACCGCATCAGGGGTTACTTTGATAGTTCCCTCAGAATTAACTGTCACATAACGCGTGGCAGTCGTTGCTGCGTTGGCTGGAAGAGCTAGTGCTGCACCTCCCACCAGAGTGAAAGCGACTGAGATGGCTGCGATCTTGCGAAAACGTGTTGTATCCATGGCTTAAGTATCTCCTATTTAGTTATTGGCATCTGTGATGGTTCTGTGAAAACTATGTGATTTATAGTGAACGGTATAGATCGGAGTGATCTTTAATCATGCGATCGAGTGAGAAATACTGTGCTGCACGAGCTTTTCCGGCCTCACCCATCATCTTTCGCAACTGGGCATCTCGTACTAACTTTTCAATTGCATCAGCCATTGCCTGTGCCGAAACCTCAGTCAAATACCCAGTACTTTCATTTATGACGATATCTGAAATGGATCCAACGTTGGTTGCCACAATCGGCAAACCTGCTTGGGCTGCCTGAATTAAAGTCAGTGGAATGCCTTCGTTATCAGAAGTCAGAATTGCAATATCACTTGCAGCAAAGATCTGAGAAATATCGCTGCGCCAGCCGAAGAAAGTAACGTTTAACTGCTCACGTTGGCAGCGCGCCTTTGAACTTTCGAAGAGCTCACCCTCACCAGCAACTAGAAAACGCAGATCTAAGCAACGTGCCTTACATTCTGCAGCAACATCTAATAAACGATCGGGGCGTTTAATTTGGGTTAAGCGACCGACGAATGTTATGTATAAGGTCTCAGAACTAATTCCCAGCGCACTTTGTGCAGTAGCTTTCGCGATTGCTTTAGGCGCAGGAAGTCCAGGAAAGAAAACTCGATATTTATTAGTACGCCCGATGCCAGCAGCAATCAAGTCATCTCGCACCTTGGTGCCAATTGCAATTAGAACACTGGTTCGCGCGGCGAAGAATTTTTCAATCAAAATTACTAATTTAGTAAGTGCAGTGCTGAAATATCCATGAAGTAAATGTCCATGGAAAGTGTGAACGCGAACCGCGCCGCGGCCGGCCAAAAGAGAAGCCAAGCGACCCAAGACGCCAGCCTTGGCGGTGTGAGTATGAATTACATCAGGTTTGTATTTACGTATAAGTGAGACCAAACCAAAGAACGCTTTTAGATCCGCGAATAAAGAAACCGAGCGCCCCAACCCTGCAATGCGCGTTGCCTTGATATCAGTTGCCACGGTATCTAAATAGTCAGCTTCATTTTCATCACAGTAACCAGTGACCAAAATTTGCTCGAAGGCTGATTTATCTAAGCCGCGCATCAGTTCGGCCACGATCACAGCAGGACCACCCACATTCATGCGGGCGATTATCTGCATTACCTTTACTTGCGCGGCCATGTGGTTATCTTCTCGCAAAAAGGCGCGATAATTGCGCACATGAGCAGTGGTGAATTCGTATCTAACTGCACCGCTGATTCTCTGGCGCAGGCAGCCCAATTACTTAAAGACGGTGGCTTAGTTGCCCTGCCTACCGAGACGGTTTATGGACTTGGCGCAGATGCCACAAATGCAGATGCAGTTGCTCGCATTTACAAAGTTAAGGGTCGCCCGGCCGATCATCCGCTAATCGTTCATATTCATTCGATGCAATCACTGAATGATTGGGCTGACGAAGTCCCAAGTTACGCAATTTCATTGGCGCGCGATTTCTGGCCTGGTCCAATGACTTTGGTATTAAAGAGATCGATATTGGCCGAAGATTTTGTAACTGGGGGACAGCCAACTGTTGGGCTGCGCGTTCCGGATCATGCGGTTGCGCTAGCTCTTTTATCTGCCTTTGAAAAAATAGGCGGTAAAGGAATAGCGGCGCCGAGCGCTAACCGTTTTGGACATGTCTCGCCAACAACTGCCCAAGCGGTTCAAGAGGAACTTGGGGGATATCTAGAAGAGAAAGATCAGATTCTCGATGGTGGTCCGTCTACTGTCGGCGTTGAATCGACCATCATCGACTGCACATCAGATTCCCCACGGATCTTGCGTCCTGGTGCAATCACAATTCAAATGGTTGAAGAATCTACTCATTTAAAGGTTTCTAAGGCAGAAACGGATATCCGCGTGAGTGGTTCACTTGAGAATCATTACGCACCACGAGCGTCAGTCTTTCTAAATCGCACGCCTAAATCAGGTGAGGGTTTCATCGCACTTGCAGAGATACAAACGCCTGAAAGCGTTATTCGTTTAGCATCGCCAAAGAACACTGAAGAGTTTGCACGCTTAATCTATTCCGCACTTCGCGAAGCTGATGCAAAAGGTCTTAATTCAGTTGTTGTTGCAGAGCCAACAGGAGATGGCTTGGCGCTTGCGATCCGTGACCGTTTAATGCGAGCATCTAAAGGTCGGTAGTCCCTTATATTTATTGATTAAACAAGTTACTCTCCAAGAACATAAGAATTCTTGTATGCAAACTAAGGGGAGAGTAAAGATGATCGTCGAAATAAATGGCGCTAAATTAAACGTCGAGGTAATTGGTAAAGGTGAAGGAAAGCCTGTTTTGATCTCTCATCATGGCGGTGGAGGAATAGGTTCACTTGCCGAGCCAAAAGCAACATATGGTCCGCTAGCAGATATTTTCCAAGTAATCGCTTTTGATGCCCGTGGTTGTGGCAATAGCGAAATCGTTGGGCCTTATTCACACGAACAATGGGCCGCAGATGTTGATGGTCTACGTAAATGGATTGGCGCTGAAAAGATTGTTGTTGCGGGCGGTTCATACGGTGGATTTATTTCACTTGAGTATGCAGTTCGCTATCCAGAACACACAGAGGCAGTTCTTCTGCGTGACACCTCTGCAGACTCAGATAATTTCAAAACTCTTGAAGAAAATGCTCGAAATCAAGATCGCGTAGAAATAAATTGGGATAACTTCAATCGTTATTGGACAGGCCAAATTCGCGATGATGCAGATCTGAAAGCCTGTTGGGCCGAACTAATTCCACTTTACGATTTCACATACGATCCAGTGACATCAGCCGCCCGAGTTGAAGCAGGTTTCTACCACCATGAAGCTCACAACTATTGCTTTACACATAATTCACCAAATTATGATTTGAAGCCGATACTGCACAAAATTCAGGCTCCAACTCTGGTGACCGTGGGCCGCACTGACTGGGTTACACCGGTTTCATCTGCGCAAATAATTGCCGATGGAATTCCGAACTCTCGCTTGGTTATTTTCGAGAAGTCAGGTCACTCTCCGCAATTTGAAGAGTATGACTTATTTCAAGAGGTTCAGCGTAAATTTATCGCTGACTACCTTCCACATTTAGTAGCAAAGTAAGCAGATTAATTAAGGGAAAAATTTGCCGATTCCTAAGCTTTGCGGCTTAGGGATCGGCATTTTTTATTTGAAATCCAGTACAGATTCAACCGCTCTCGCGATAGATAGCAAACGGAAGTCACTACCTTTAATGGTCGCTAATTGAATCCCAATAGGGAGTCCTTCTGAATTTAAACTACTTGGAATCACGATTGCAGGGTCACCAGTGATATTAAAAATTCCTGTGTATACGCCCTCCACTGCTCCCGCCGGAGTATCAATGGGAGGCGTGGTGGCTGGCGCAACATATGGCGCAGCAGGAGTAATTAGCACATCAATAGATTCATAAAGTTTTGCAGCAGATGGAAGTAATTCATTGCACCGATCAGATGCGCTCTTGTATTGCTCCTTAGTTATATCTTTTGCAGCTTGGAACAGTCTCAAAGTTTCTGGCCCGAAATGAGCAGGGTCTGAAGTGACTTTTGCACCATGAACTTGCCAGGCTTCAAAATGCAACATTGTTCCAAAAGTTTTATCAAGTTCAGAAAAGACTGCACCGTCTAATTCAACGACCGATGCACCAAGAGATTTCAGTTTTTCCAAAGAGGCTTTGACAGAATCCGCAACCTCTTTTTCAAGTTCTGGTAAATCAAAGTGCGATGCAATAATGCCAATTTTCAAACCAGAAATTTGAGTTTGTGTTTGATCCTCAGCTTTACCCATGAGCGCTGAAAAAACTCTAGTCGTGGTGGCCACATCTTTTGTCAGAAGTCCGACGTGATCAAAGGTTGGAGATAATGGAGTAACACCGTTTAATGAAATCGAGTTGTAACTAGGTTTAAATCCAACGACGGCGCAGTAATGCGCAGGAATCCGGATGGAACCTCCGGTATCCGTGCCAAGAGCTGCCGAACAAACTCCGGCTCCAACAAGAGATGCCGAACCTCCACTTGAACCACCAGCAGTTCGTTTTGAATTGTATGGATTCATTGCTTCAGGTACATCGGGATGGGTCGCGCCTGCGGCATATTCCAATAGTGAAGTAGTTGCAAAAATATCCGCACCTAATGCGCGAAGTGATTTAATTACTGGTGCATCTTCAGTTGCAGGTTTTGATTTCATATCTGCAGGGTTTCCATTGCCGCGAGGTTGACCCTTCACATCAATAATATCTTTGACCGCTATTGCCATTCCGTGCAGTGGCCCAGTCGAAGCGCGCGCTGGAGCAGAAAGAATTGAGGAGATTGCGTTAAGAGGCACTCCCAGGCGAAGTGCGCGTTCATAAGTTGCAAGTAGATCTAAATTTGCCGTTTCACATATGCGCTCTCCGCGTTCTATCGCGTAGATAATTTCTCCAACATAATTAGTTAGTGGCCCCTTTAGGTCACGAAGCAGGTCGCTAACTTCTGTCTTTCTTTTGCGGACCGTTAAATCGCGATAAATACCACTATGCGTCTTTGCTGATGCACGATTAAATACAACGAGGCGATCAAGTGAAGCGACAAGGTCATCTGGTTCAAATCCATTGAAACCTTCAGGCTTAACTGGGGCTTGCGCCAGCACTTCGCGAGCGATTGCCAACATAAGTGGTCGATATTTTGGTTCCTCGAGGTGATCTGCAATTGAAAGGTCGGAAGTCGCACCCGCATAAAGCATTGCTCCGTAGGCTTCTTTGCCCCAAAGAAATCCGAGTATATTTTCAGTTGCTTGCGCGTAAGGAAGCGCTGCCACAAGTTCTTTAACGCGCGGGGTAATTTCATTACCAACTAATTCACCTACGCGGAATGCCCCAATATTTCCCTGCATTATCTTTCCAGGAGCCAAGTAATCTGCTCCAAAATTTACAAAAGAAACAATTATATTTTCGGCACCTACGACGCTGGCGATATCACTGGCAGTTAGACCATTTTGAAAGGTCACGACAAATCCATCTGGTGCAAGCCGACCGCGAAGAAGTTCCGCAGCACTTTTAGTGTGGTGACTCTTAACTGCGATAGCTACATTGTGGAGTTTTGCAGGTAGATCTGCAGGCAGTATCGCCTTGGCTTTAACAGTGAAGTTTTCTACTGGTCCTTCGATAGAAATCCCAAATTCATTGATTGCTTTCACATGATCTGCATCGACATCGCAAAAAACAACATCATGACCAGCACGAATCATGTGAGCGCCGATGGTGCCACCGATTGCACCTGCACCAATAATTGTTAATTGCATCAAATTCACCTTTTCATCTTTACCTCATGGCAAGTTCAGAGATAAGGCAACAGTAGGGATTAACTTTGTAAATACATAGCCCTCTTCCTCATTTAGATTATTAGTGGTTACATTGAGGTATGGACATTAAAAGAGTTGCAGTAGTCACCGGTACAGCGCACGGTATGGGAAGTGCGATAGCAGAGTCCCTTCTCAAAAGTGGACATACTGTCCATGGTGTTGATCGCGATCAAGCCGATCTTTCTAACCCTGAGGCTGTAAAAGAGTATTTTCAAAAAATCGGCCAAGTGGACATTCTGGTTAATTGCGCAGGTGGCGTTGTAGGACAGACGCATAAACCACTTGATGAAGTCACTGATGATGCCTGGAAAGTGATTTTTGATGCGAACTTGCAGACAACGTTTCTATCCACACGCGCAGTTATTAAAGGGATGAAAAGCAACGGCTGGGGCCGAATCGTCAATATCTCATCCGGTGCTGGTAGGAGCGTGAGCCTGACTGGGATTCAGGCATATGCGACAGCAAAAGCTGCTCAAATCGGCTTCACCAGACAAATGGCTCATGAGCTTGGCCAGTATGGAATTACCGTGAACTGCATTGCGCCTGGATTTGTTCTCTCAAATCCTTCAACTATTGCCCAATGGGAAAGTTATGGCGCTGAAGGCCAAGAGAAATTGAAGGCGGGGATTGCAACAAGGCGTTTGGGTAAGGCAGAAGATATTGCAAATGGCGTTTCGTTTTTCACAAGTCAGGAAAGTGACTGGGTTACTGGACAGTGTTTATCAATAGATGGCGGGCACTCCCTCTTCTAGCCCCATCTTCTAGCCTGCGGCCGTAACCAAAACGTGACATATAAATTGAAAATTGATTTTACGTACTTGCCAGTATTGCCCTAGCCTAGCCACACCCAAAAGCGCTAGGCGGTAACTGTCGAACTTTGGCTTTAATCGTTTGACGATTTTAATGTCAATGGAGATATGGAGAAACATAAATGGTTTCAAGAAAGAAAACGCTAGGTGCTTTTTTTGCAGCGCTAACTGTTGCAGCAACGGTTCTAGTTCCGCTATCAGCAAATGCGTCACCGACTGGTGATTTGATATTTGTTCGTTCTCAAGATTTTGCAACATTCGATCCAGACCTTGCACAGAATGACTCTCTGTTTATTCAACAGCAAGTTTTTGAAGGTCTATACCGTGGAACGAAAGACGGTAAAGGTGTAGAGCCATGGTTGGCTAAGAGCCACACAACATCAAAAGATGGACTCACATGGACATTCAAGCTTCGTACTGACGTTAAGTTCAGCAATGGATCTCCATTGACTGCCGCTGACGTTAAGTTCTCACTTGATCGTGCAACAGCTGGAACAGGCTGGGGATTTATTAACGAGGCAATTGGAAGCGTTGAAGCCCCGTCAACAGACACAGTTGTAATCAAGACAAAGTTCCAATGGGCTCCATTGCTTGCGGACTTGGCTTGCTTTAGCAACTCAATAATGCCAAAAGACTTCGGCGGCAAGACTGCAGCTGAATTCTTTAAGGACCCAATTGGTACCGGTGCATTTGTCTTTGATAAATGGACACCAGGAACTGAAATCAAGCTTGTTGCCAACAAGAGTTACTGGCAGCCAGGCAAGCCTTATCTAAACTCTGTAACCTGGAAGTACGTAGCAGATGACAACACCCGTGAGTTCATGCTCAAGGGCGGACAAGCAGATATCAATGAAGAGCCACCAGCTACTAATATCAAGTCGCTGCAGGCCGCTCCAAATATCAAGGTTGGTATTTTCCCAGCTGCTGCATCAAACTACCTAGCCTTCAACCACAAGGTTCCTGCGCTATCAGATGTAAACGTACGTCGTGCGATTTCATACGCAGTTGACCGCGCAGCGATCAACAAAGTTGTTTACTCAGGTCTAGGAACTCCATCAAACTCATTCCTTCCACCTGGTGTTAACTACTATGACAAGAACTCCCCAGGAGTTCAGTTCGATCTGAAGAAGGCAGCTGCTGAACTTGCGAAGAGCAAGTACAAGAAGGGTCTTAAATTAGAACTTTTGATCCGTGGTGGTGACAAGAAACAAGAAGCAACTGCTTCAATCCTCCAAGCTTCTTTGAAGAAGATTGGTATCACAATGACCATCAAAGCGCAGGAGCCATCAGTTCAGCGCGTAACCCAAAAGGCGATGGAATATGAAATGACAATTACTGGTTGGACAATGGATATCGTTGACCCAGATCAGTTATTGACATTTGGTTTGACACCTGAAGGTGGAACCAGCGCTTACTTCACAAATTACAACAATAAGAAAGTGAATGAAGCGATCAAGAAGGGTCAGACAAACGTTGATCCTAAGGTTCGTGCCGCTGCTTATACATTCGTACAGAAGCAAGTTGCTGATGATGCCTTCATGGCATTCACCATCAACCCACCTTACCTATACGCATGGACCAATAAGATCACCGGTTTCTTCGTGAACCCTCTCTACAGCTACAAAATGGAAGACGTTAAGAAGGGTTAATTCACTTCTTATCTAATTTCAGAAAATAGCTAACCAGCGGTAACGCTGGTAAGCACAATTGCTTAAAAAAGAGAACGGGTGATATCGAAGTGAGTTATTTGACCTATGTAGGTAAAAGACTCCTTCAGATGTTGCCCGTTCTCTTTGGCATATCCATCGCAGTATTCGCAATTGTTCACTTAATTCCGGGTGATCCAGCGGACGTTTTACTTGGTCAAAATGCGACCGATGCAAGAGTAAAGATCCTTAATAAAAAACTCGGAATTGATCGTCCGCTACTGGTTCAGTACTTTGCTTTTATTTGGGATTTACTTCACGGTTCGCTGGGCACCAGTTTCTACAACCGCGAATCTGTCACCAGCTTAATCTTGGGACGCTTACCTGAAACGGGAATGCTCTTGTTCGGTGGCGTACTTCTTTCAATATTGATCGCGCTGCCACTTTCGATCTTGGCCGCTTCAAAGCGTGGAGCCTTCCGCGATCAACTCGTGCGCGCAATCCCGATCGTTGGGCTTGGAATGCCTCAAGTATGGGTTGGCGTAATGCTAATTCTTTTACTTGGCCTGCGCTTCCCACTCTTTCCAGTAAGTGGTTTTGGCGAGACCTTCCCTGAGCGAATTCATTCGATATTTTTACCATCGCTTACAATCGCAATCTTGTTATCTCCAATATTGATTCGCAGCCTTCGTGCCAGCATGCTGGAAATTTTAGATTCTGATTACGTTTTAACTGCTCGAGCAAAGGGTATTTCTACAGCACGTATTACGCGCGTACATGTACTTCGTAACGCAATTATTGCCTCTGTCACAGTTCTTGGTATCAATATTGCATACCTTGTTGGATCGATGGTCGTGGTGGAACGTGTCTTTGCAATTTCTGGAACAGGTTCACTAATGATCGATTCAATCGCACGGCGAGATTACCCAATCGTGCAGGGCGTCACTTTGTATTTCGCTTTTATCGTTGTATTAGTCAGCCTCATCACTGACTTGATACATGCCGCACTTGATCCACGGGTGGTAATGAAGTGAAATCCTCAAAAACACTTTACGTCGGTGTTGGACTTCTTAGTGCACTGGTACTTGCAGCGATATTTGCGCCGCTGATCACTAGCTTTGATCCAAACGAACCAGATTATGTAAACACCCTTCTTGGTCCAACATCACAACATTGGCTAGGAACAGATCCACTCGGTCGCGACGTGTTTACTCGACTGATCTATGGTGCGCGGATAGATCTGGCCATTGGTCTTCTAGCAGTTGTTTTGCCATTCATTATCGGTGTTTCACTTGGGCTTTTAACTGGCTGGCGTGGCGGCAAAACAGACTCCATCATTATGCGAGTTGTCGATACCTTCATTGCCTTTCCTTTTTATGTTCTCGCAATCGCACTTGTGTTTATTTTTGGACCCGGAATCAAGAGCATCATCATTGCGATCACATTGGTGGGATGGGTGGCTTACTGTCGTATCGTCCGCGCAAATGTGCTTGTGGCAAAAGAACAGGATTACATTCATGCAGCGCGCCTGACCGGTCTTCCATCTTCGAGAATTCTTCGCCGCCATATGTTGCCAAATGTAATTTCACAATCAATCGTTTTTGCGATGAGCGATATTGTCTTGAGTATCTTGGCCATAGTTTCACTTGGTTACCTCGGACTCGGAGTTCCAGTACCAACAGCCGAATGGGGTTCAATGATCCAAGAAGGTCAGGGATACATTAGCGAGCAATGGTGGTTGGCGACCCTTCCAGGTTTGATGGTTGTCTATGTTGGATTCTCTCTTTCACTAATTGGTGACGGCCTAGTTGCACGTTTGGAGCGCTAAATGAGTACTCCACTAATTTCTGTAGAAAACTTAACTGTAGAAATAAAGACCGATCGAGGCTTACTAAAAGCAATTCGTGGTGTCTCACTTGATATCAATCCGGGCGACTCAATTGGCATCGTTGGCGAATCAGGTAGCGGTAAATCCATCACCCTTAAAGCGATACTCGGCCTTTTGCCCAACAATGCGCGTATCTCTTCCGGTAAAATTTTTGTAGCAGGTAAAGATATTGCGACTCTAGATAATAAAAGTCGTCGCGCGCTACTTTCCCATAACACAGGGATGATTTTCCAAGATGCTATTGCAGCTCTTAATCCAGTTATAAAAATTGGTGAACAGATCGCAGAAGTACCTCGTTACCGTCTAGGTAAAAGTAAAGAGGAGTCAAAAGCAATAGCCCTCTCATTGATGGAGAAAGTGGGAATTACAGACGGTGAATCTCGATATGGACTCTACCCACATCAACTCTCAGGAGGATTACGTCAACGCGTAGCAATTTCAATTGCTCTCTCTGGTAGTCCAAAAATTCTTTTCTGTGATGAACCAACGACCGCCCTCGACGTAACTATTCAAGCCCAAGTGCTTCGACTACTCAGTGAACTTCGTACTAATACTGGCCTCGGAATAGTTTTCGTTACCCACGACCTTGCCGTCGTGAACGAACTCTGCGATGACATTCGGGTGATGTATGCCGGGCGCTTTGTCGAATCAGGATCTGTAAAGAAAACTTTTAGCGTACCAACTCATCCATATACATTCTCACTTCTTAAAGCAGCTCCAGATCCAGATCAATCTGTGCATCGTCTCTTTACAATTTCAGGTGAAGCTCCCAACTTAACTCAAGAAGTTATTGGCTGCCCATTTACTCCGAGATGCTTTAGCGCAACAGATCAGTGCTCAGTATCTGAACCTGAACTTCTACCTATCGCAAATTCTCAAAGTGCATGTTTTAACTCTGCGGAACATGTTAATTGGGCAGCAGAAGAATCCAAGAATGGTGTAACTCGATGAACCAAACAGTAATTGCCGCTGAAGACGTCGTTAAGCACTTTACAAAGCGGCAATCTATTGTTGACCGCCTACGTAAAAAAGAAGCCTTTAGCGTTCCTGCAGTAGATGGAGTAAGCCTTGATTTAAGAGTGGGTGAAACACTTGGCTTAGTTGGTGAATCAGGTTGTGGTAAATCCACACTTGGAAGAACTCTCGTTGGTCTCTACAACATAAACGCCGGAACGATTGCGTTAAATGGCAAAGTTGTTAGTGAAGAGCGCACTCTAGAAGAACGCAGAAGTGTCCAGATGGTCTTCCAAGATCCATTCTCATCTTTAAATCCACGTATGACCGTTGGCCAAGTATTACGAGAGGCTATAAATTTTCATAAACTGGTGCCTGCCGACAAAGTAGAAGAGCGTTGCCAAGAGTTACTTTCAATTGTGGGACTTCCTAAAGATTCACTTAATTCTTTTCCACGGCAATTCTCTGGAGGGCAACGTCAACGTATTGGCATTGCGCGTGCCCTAGCGCTTGAACCCAAGATTCTTATCGCAGACGAAGTTGTATCTGCACTCGATGTTTCTGTGCAAGCCTCAATCGTTAATCTACTTATGGACCTAAAGCGCGACCTTGGGCTGACTATGCTATTTATCTCGCACAACATTGCAGTTGTGCGCCAAGTCAGCGACCGAATTGCAGTTATGTATCTTGGGAGAATTGTTGAAGTTGGTCCAACAGAGCAAGTATTCAATAATCCATCGCACCCGTACACAAAGCTACTTTTGAGTTCTGTCCCAAAGATGACTTCGGGATCGCAGATTTCATCTGCGCCATCTGGTGAGCTCCAATCAATTAAAAGCGCGCTGGTTGGCTGTCGCTTCCGGGGACGTTGCCCAGTGGCGATCGATGCTTGTGCAACCGCAGATCCAGATTTAAAGCTAGTGAAAGGAACCCATCAGGCAGCGTGCCTCCTGGTTTAATTTCGTTTAAGAAAGTGTGGCAAAGTGGCCGTTAAGTTCAGTCCAATAATTATTGGAAGCGAACGAAGTGAAGCAGGAATTCCTGCTGCGATGGAGATTCTCCGAGCAGGCGGAAGTGCACTAGATGCAGTAGAACGCGGACTTAGGCTCTGTGAAGATAATTTAGAAGACCATTACATCGGTACCAGTGGACTTCCAAATGCTCGCGGAATAGTCGAGCTCGATGCGTCAATCATGATTGGTTCTACTCGTGCTTTTGGCGCAGTAGCAGCGGTGAAAAATTATCCCAACCCAATTTCAATCGCACGTAAAGTTCTTGAAGAACTTCCACAACACTCAATACTTGTTGGAGAAGGTGCAGAAGATTTTGCCAAGTATCTTGGTTTTCCAACAGCAGATCTAATTACACCAGAATCTAAAGCGCTCTGGCTTAAACAACTGGAAAGTGTTAACTCAGAATCTATCGAAGGCGAAAACACCAAAGCCACTTCAGGTGATGAAAGATATCGCTTAGCAACGTTAGAACTGCTTAAGCGTATGGCCCCACACGATGGGCCTTGGGGGACAATCAACATCATCGCCGTAGATCAATCGGGCGAACTCGTTTGTGGAGTCAGTACAAGTGGATATCCATATAAGCACCCAGGCCGCGTTGGAGATTCAGCAATCGCAGGCGCCGGTAATTATGCAGATATTCGTTACGGCGCAGCCGCTTGTACTGGACGTGGAGAACTTGCTATCCGTGGAGGAACCGCACGAAGTGTTGTTGAAAATTTGCGTGCCGGACAAGATCCTCAAACCGCATGCGCTAATGCGCTCTTAGATGCGCGCTCGCTACTCGATGATTTTCGTGCCGAACTGCGCTGCCTATCGTTGACCCAAGATGGTCGACACGGTGGAGCAGCAGGCATGGAAGGATCTACATACACACTAATGACCGAGCACTCAACTGCTCCCGAATTTCACCCAAGGAGAGCGATATGAAAATTTTTATTTCATCAGATATGGAAGGCACCGCTGGAGTTGTTGACTGGAGCCAATGTATTCCGGGTAACCCAGAATACGGGTATTACCGAGAACTTCTTCAGAATGAAGTCAATGCATCTATCAAGGGTGCAATGTCTGCTGGCGCAACTGAATTCCTTGTCAATGATTCACATTCTTCTATGCAGAACCTTCGTCCGCACACGCTGGAAGGCAATGCTCGCTATTTATCTGGCAAGCACAAGCCCATGTACATGATGCAAGGACTTGATGACTCATTTGATGCCATTTTCTTTATCTCTTATCACGGTTCGATGAGTTCAGAAGCATCAGTTCTTTCACATACTTACAACCCACGTGCAATTTCTGACATCACTCTAAATGGTGAGGTTGTCTCTGAAGCCGGCATCAACGCCCTTGTCGCACAGGCTTACGGAGTTCCAATTGTCTTGGTGACAGGAGACGAGACCACTGAAGTTGAGACACAGCAATGGTCACCAAAAGTAAAAGCAGCTGTTGTAAAGAAGAGTATTACTCGCTTTGCTGCCGACAGCATGCACCCAACTCAAGCATGCGATTTGATCTTTGCTAAGGCAAAGGAGTCACTTGTAGATCTAAAATCAATTCCAGCGCCTTCGATTAAACTGCCGGCAACTTTAGAGATTACATTTCACAATAATGATTTCGCAGATATGGCTGCTTGGATACCTGGAAATGTAAAGACTGCAACAAAAAAGGTGGCACTCACTGATGCCGATCCACTTGCCTTATATCGACGCTTTATAACTACAGTAATTCTTACTCGTTCAATAGTTGAGTGGAGCTAATAATGTCAACATCAATTGCACTAGATGGAAAAGTTGCGATAGTAACTGGGTCTGGAAATGGAATCGGCCGCGCAACAGCTAAAGCACTTGCTCAAGCTGGAGCAAAGGTATGCGTCTCTGACACAATCGCTGCTGATGGGGCTCGTACAGTAAGTGAAATTACTGATGCAGGAGGAAGCGCGATATTTGTTGAGGCAGATATTGCCAATGAAGAACAGGTAAAAGCAGTTGTCGCTGCCACTATTTCAGCATTTGGTGGTCTTGATATTCTTATCAATAATGCCGGTATCGGTGGTGCTCAAAAACGAATACATGAAGTTGAAGCAGCGGAGTTTTCACGAGTTCTAGATGTGAACCTGCTTGGAACATTCTTCATGACCAAGCACACAATCCCGCACTTTCTTAAAGCCGGTGGCGGAAGCATCGTTAATATCGCTTCAACTTACGGATTAATTGGCGCCCCAAAAGCTCCGGCTTACTGCGCGACAAAGGGTGGAGTTATTAACCTGACTCGCCAACTGGCAGTTGATTATGGCCCAGACAATATTCGCGTCAACGCCATTTGCCCAGGCTATATCGATACAAGTCTTGGTCGCCGCGGACCTACGCTTACAGACGAGCAGTTTAAAGAAGCCACCGCTCGCCGTGAAAAAGCAGCCGGAATGCAACCGCTCGGTCGCCAAGCCCAACCAATTGAAGTCGGAAATGTTGCTGTGTTTCTCTCTTCTGCAAATGCCTCATTTATGACTGGGTCAATTGTCACCGTTGACGGTGGATGTGTAACTACCTTTAATTATGGAGAGGCGAGTAATTAAATAAATGAAAATTGTCGATGTTCTATGTGTTCCAGGGCTGACAGGTTTCTATGTTGATGACCAAGCGGCAATTTTAGCTGGCGCAGAGCACGATGGTTTTGATTATGTTGGCACGCCAATAACTCCGGGCTTTAAATCAATTCGAGAACCCGGGCAGTCGCTCTCAGTTTTATTGGTTCTAGATAGCGGCGAAGTCGCTCATGGCGATTGTGCAGTTGTTCAATATTCAGGCGTCGGTGGTCGTGATCCCATTTTCAACGCAATCGAGGCGAAAAAAGTTATCGAATCAAGTATTACTCCGATCTTAATTGGCAGAGTGATACAAGATTTCCGCAGTATTGCTTTAGAAATCGATAAATTCGAAGTTAGCGGTAAGCGGATTTCAGCTGGCATACGTTATGGCCTAACGCAGGCTCTCTTAGATGCGGTAGCAAAGTCGAAATCGATAACGATGGCAGAAGTTATTAAAGATGAGTATCAGACTGGTATTGATATCTCAGTAGTGCCTATGTTCACACAGTCAGGTGACGATCGATATTCCAACGTAGATAAGATGATTCTCAAAGAGTCAGGTGTTTTGCCTCATGGCTTGATCAATAACCTTGAGACCAAACTTGGCCTCGATGGTCAAATTTTCAAAGATTATGTCTTGTGGGTTCGCAATCGCATTTTAGAGATACGAAAAAAATCTACATACAACCCAGTTCTGCAATTTGATGTTTACGGAACTATTGGACAAGCCTTTGATGGCGATATCGATAAATGCGCCGATTACTTAGTCGAAGTCAGCAAAATCGCGGCTCCATTTAGTCTGCGCGTGGAACATGTAATCGATGGAGAAAGCGTCGCAGGACAAGTAAAGGTCTCTAAAGCACTTCGTGATGCACTTGCCACACGTGGTTCGAAAGTTGAGATCTCAGTTGATGAGTGGTGTAACACTCTAGAAGATATCCAACTCTTTGTTGAGGCAAAGGCTGCAGATATTATTCACGTAAAGATGCCGGATTTGGGCGGAATCAATAACACTATAGAGGCGTTGTTACTTGTTCGTAAAAGTGGTCTTGCTGGTTACTGTGGCGGAACATGTAACGAAACTGATAGAACTGCGCAAGTTAGCGCACATATTGCTATGGCGTGCGGAACGATCCAAATTTTAGCTAAACCAGGTATGGGTGTTGATGAAGGAATGATGATCGTTGGAAATGAGATGTCGCGAACTGCGGCACTTATTGCTAACAGAAAGTAGAAGTTGATGTTGAACTTTGATGCAAGCGATGATCGTTACATTGATGAGCTAACCACTTATGTTGAAATTCCATCTGTCAGTCGAGATGCGTCAGCAGAGACTATGCAGGAAGCGGCACAGTGGCTTGCTGATCAACTCAAATTTGCAAACGGTCGAGTTCTGCCAACATCAGGTCACCCTGTTGTCCGGGGAGAATGGCTCGGAGCACCAGGATCCCCAACGATCTTGGTTTATGGGCACTATGACGTGCAACCAACTGGAGATCTTGCTGAATGGAAGACGCCTCCCTTTAAGTTAATTCGTGACGGTGACGTTATTCGCGGTCGTGGAGTTACGGATGACAAAGGGCCTGTGCTTATTGTTCTCAAAGTTGCTCAAGCATTCCTTGAACAAGAAGGAAAACTTCCGCTCAATGTTAAATTTCTCTTTGAAGGTGAAGAAGAGATTGGAAGCCCAAACCTTCCTGAATATGTGCGTGCTCATGCGCAAGAACTTGCAGCAGATCTAGTTATTTCAGCCGATGGTGCAATGTGGCGTCCATCCGAACCTTCGCTATCGATTGCCTCAAAAGGCTTGGTTACTTTTGATTTAGAAGTCTCTGGAGCAAAAGAAGATCTTCACTCAGGTCGCTACGGTGGAACTGTGGCTAATCCCGTTCACGCACTTTCGGAGATTCTTGCTGGATTACATAATTCAGATGGATCAATTGCAGTTGCTGGATTCTACGATGGAATTCCACAAATGACTTCAGAACGGCGTGCAGAAATTGCTGCAGTGCAATTTAGCGATGCCGAATATATGAAAACGCTCGGACTTAAAGAACTTTTTGGAGAAAGTGGTTACACCACGATTGAACGCTTATGGGAGCGCCCAACTCTTGAGATTAATGGATTGAAGGCTGGCGGTAAGTACACCGTTATCCCTCATGTAGCGACAGCACATATCTCTTGCCGCTTGGTCCCGGGACAGGATCCAGCGCAAGTTATTAGTGCAATTAAAACTCATCTAGAAAATATAAAGTTAGATGGAGTGCAAGTTTCAATGCGTGCAGATCATGGTGGAGTTCCGGCTTACACAATTCCGGCAGATCATCCTGCTAATCGCGCGGCGACAGTTGCGCTAGAGACGGTTTATCCAGGAGAGAAAGTTCTACTCGCAGTCATTGGTGGAACTCTTCCCGCAACAGCGCTCTTTGAAGAAGCACTTGGAATCAAAACAATGTTCTTCTCATTTGCAACAGCAGATGAAAAGCACCATGCACCAAATGAATTTATGCGTATTCGCCGTTTGCGAGAAGGTATGCGTGCCTGGGAAGTTCTCTGGCGCTTGCTTGCAGATGGCCCACACCGACTAGCGATTGTAGGAAAGTAAAATGGCTAAAAAACCTTACACTTCTTATAGTTATTTGCCTGAAGGACAAGACTTCACCGATATTGAACTTGCCCCAGAATTTGGTCGTGTTCCAGCGTATAAAGGCGAATTAAAGCCAGAGGAAAAAACCCGAGCTGAAAAACTGATGCAAGATAACATCACAATAAGTTTGCATGATCACCCGGTTCGTTTTCCAAATGACATGCGCCAGACTCCTGAATACAACAGAACAGGTCGACAGCACACTGCTTTTGCAGGCGTAAAGGAATCTGGCATGACGGTGATATTCGACAATATGATGGACGGAACCGCCTGCGTTACAGGGAATGCACCGTGGCGCTGGCTCGACATCATTACAGATATCGGAATGCGCCAAGCAGATATCGCACACCAAGGTGACGTAATTGTTATTCGAACCGTAGAAGATATTCATTATGCCAAAAAAGCCGGCAAAGTTGGATTTGTCTTTGGTCTTGAAGCATCAACACCAATTGAAAACGAGATCGATCGCCTTGATGTTCTTTACGGACTTGGTATTCGTCAGATAGGTATCGCTTACTCAGATTCAAATTCCCTTGGATCAGGTTTAAATGAAGATGTCGATGGTGGGCTAACCGATTTTGGTCGTCGCTGTGTCACTCGTATGAATCAACTTGGAATGGCAGTTGATATCTCGCACTCATCCGATCAAACCGGCATTGATGCCTGCAAAGTAAGCACGAAGCCAGTCTTTATGACTCACGCTGGAGCAAAAGCTATTTGGCCGATCAAGCGAATGAAGTCAGATGATGTTTTAAAGGCTGTTGCAGATACCGGGGGAGTTATCGGAATGTCAGCGGCTCCTCACACAACTCTTTCAAAAGCACATCCACAGCATTCAATAGATTCAGTTATGGATCACTTGATGTACTGCATCGACCTTGTTGGGATCGAACATGTCGCTTTTGGCCCAGACACTTTGTATGGCGACCATGTTGGTCTCCATACAGTCTTCTCGCACCTATTGAGCACCGCTTTCAGCGAAGCCCCCAAATTTGAGAGGGTTAAATATGTCGATGGGTTAGAAAATCCAACCGAGAATTTCTGGAATATCGCTGGCTGGCTAGTCAAAAATGGCTTCTCTGATAAAGATATCGCTGCGATACTTGGCGGGAATATCTTGCGCGCACTAGAAGGAATCTGGGTTAAATAATGGATAAGGCGGGGAGTAAGTCACCTTTACTCAGCGCGCGTACATTCCTATTTGTTCCTGGTGATCGACCAGAGAGAATTGTAAAAGCTTTAGATGCCAAGACTGATGCGGTGATTATTGACCTTGAAGATGCTGTTAGACCAGAAAATAAGGTGGCTGCTCGGGGAGCGATCGTTGCCCCGGTCATGGAAAATAGATCTGCAACTGGTCCTTTGGTATTAATAAGAACTAACGAAGTAACTTCTGCCGAGTTTACAGAAGATTTTAAACTAGCACTGCAATTGCAAGTTGATGCGGTTGTCTTACCTAAATTTTCACCTGGTGCCAGCGCAGTTGAAGCAGATCAAATAATTTCAAAGTTGGAAAATGAACATAAAGTAAAAGCACCGATGGTTGTTATCGGCTTAATCGAATCTACATCCGGTGTATTAAACTTGCTCAACTCATCTGTGATTCCTGATCGCGTTAAACGTTTAGCCTTTGGAGCAGCCGACTTACATGCAGATCTTGGTGTTACTTATCAAGCGACTGGTCCAAATACAGATTTGGCAATGGCGGCAGTGGTGCTAGCAAGCGCGCATTCACAATTAGGCGCACCGATTGATTCACCTCATTTTGCAGTAGCTGATTTGCAAGGGTTGCGAGATCGATCACTCTTTGCTAACAAGATGGGTTTTGGTGGAAAACTTTGTATCCATCCAGATCAGCTCGCAATTGTTGAAGAGAGTTTTCAGGCAAACGTCGATGAGAAAGATTGGGCCGCTCGCGTAATCGAACGTTGGAGCGAGCGAGATCAAAAATTAGGAGCGATTCTTGTTGATGGCTCATTAGTTGATGAAGCAATGGTAAAACGCGCCAAGCAAATACTTGGGCTGCTTTAGTTTTTAATATCTCGATGTGGGGCTGGCTTCGTGATACCAGGTCGCACACCATCAAACCTAAGTGGCAGACCCGGAACAGAGTGAAGCTGCGTTGATTCATCAGGATAAGGGAGTAGAACGCCCATAGCCTGCGCCTGCAAGTCAGTTAGGAGCGCTTCTGGTTGCAAGACTTGTTCTGCAGCAACACCTGCATCACACAAGATTCTTGCCCACTCAACTGCGCTTTTGGAAGAGAGTCCCTTTTCAATCTCAACCTTTAGGGATTTTGTGTTCGCCACTCGATCCACATTTTCTACATACAACGCGTCATCAATCAAGTCACTGCGGCCAATAGACGCACAGAGCTTTGCGAAGATCACACTGTTGCCGACTCCAATGCAGATGTCACCATCTTTAGTTGCAAAGATTCCATAAGGTGAAAAGGCGGGATGCCCACTACCTGATCGAATAGATGGAGTTCCACTTAACTCAAATGCAGATAAGTGGTAACTCACCCATGTTGCACCGGTTTCAAAGAGAGAGGTTTCGACTAACGAACCAATACCCGTTCGATCACGCTTGATAATTGCAGCAAGAATTCCCATGGCAAGCCACGTGCCTGCACCGAGATCCAATATCGAAACACCTGCGCGAACGGGTGATCCAGAAGCTTCCCCAGTCACATTCATAATTCCAGTTCTAGCTTGTAGCGTTGCATCGTAACCAGGCCATTGCGCAGAAGGTCCAGTCGAACCGTATGAGGAAAGATTTCCAACGATGAGTTTTGGTCGCATCTTCATCAGCTGCGCTGGTTGCAAGCCAAATTTCTCTAATTGTGCTGGAAGAAAGTTGGTGAGAAAGACATCGCATCCATCCAACAACTCTTGAATTTTTGCAAGGCCTTCAGAAGTTTTTAAATCAACGGTAAGAACTTCTTTATTCCGGTTGACGATATGAAAATATGCAGAACGATCACCATCACTGGGCGCCATAAATCTTGCTGGATCCCCCGATGGAGTCTCAATCTTGAGAACTTCGGCGCCAAGATCGCCAAGAACGGTTCCACCCCAGGGTCCGGCGATATTTGACGTTGCATCCAAAACTTTGATTCCCACCAGAGGGAGCTGTGATTTCATATCCATCCCTTCTTCGGCGAACTCTAAGTAGACTAGCAAAACCTCTCGAGAACTTCACAAATCTAGGTTGAAATGGTGATGCCGCAAGCAATACGTGGCATTACGAGAGTCGGAAACTCCGCTAATATTCGCACGCATCCTCTAGAGAGTTACTCCTGAAGAAGTGTGCAGTGGGGCCTTTAGCTCAGTCGGTAGAGCAACGGACTTTTAATCCGTGGGTCGTCGGTTCGAGCCCGACAGGGCCCACGTGTCAGAAATAGCCAAGAGCAAAAATCAATCTTGGTTGCCAATCTATCTCGCCCTCGGTGTCGTCTGGGGATGCTCATTTATTTTCATAAAAATGGGCCTGGAATTTCTGACTCCATTTGGCGTCGCCTTCGGACGCTGCGCACTTGGCGCTCTGACCTTGTTGGCTTGGGCAAGATTTAAAGGAATCTCACTTCCTAAATCAAAACGTTTATGGGCTCACCTTTGGGTTGTCGCGATGTTACTTAACGTTGTTCCTGGCGTGTTATTCGCTCTTGCCCAAACCGAAGTCACTTCAATTCTGGCAGGAATCATTAATGCAGTAACGCCGCTCATGACTCTTCTTGCAATCATGGTTGTTACCCGCGAAGAAAAGCCTAAGTTTTATCAGGTGCTTGGAATTGCAATTGGATTTATTGGAGTCTTAACTGTTTTGGGTGCGTGGAAAGGCCTTGGCGAGAATCCGCTATGGGCAATTTTAATATTATTGTTTGCCGTTACTTGTTATGGCTTTTCTTTTCCGTACTCACGAAGATTTATAATTCCTCACAAGTTGCCCTCTGAGTCAATTGCTGCAGCTCAAGTAACAACTGGTGCGCTCACGCTGCTGCCATTCTTTCTATTTGATGGAATAGCCAAAGATGAATACCGACCCGGCCCAGTGCTAGCAATGCTTGCCCTAGGTGTCTTTGGTAGTGGATTTGCCTACATCTGGAACTTTCAAGTCATGGCGATTGCAGGCAGTGCTATTGCAAGCAGCGTGACTTACTTGACACCGGTTGTGGCAGTTATCGTTGGAATGATGTTTTTGAAAGAGGATTTATTTTGGCATGAACCTGTCGGTGCTCTGATTGTTTTGCTTGGAGCGGCTATTGGTCAGAATCGCATTAAACTCTCAGGAAAGTAATCGGTGTCGCAACCCGATAGGGATCTTTAAATTCAAGATAATTGGCACATGATGAGAAAAGTATTTGCAGCCCTAGTAATAACCACATTACTCACCCCTGCATCGGCGGTAGGCGCCGTAACCATCATCGCAACCCCGACTGCAACTACTGTCACACTTACTCAAAAGACCATCACGTTGGTGCCACCGAAATCTAATTCACCGGGCGCTTGGTCAATTGAAATTGATAACCCAAAGATTGCAACAGCTAGTGGTCTGACCCTTACTCTTTTATCAGCCGGCTCTTCAATCATTAGGTTCGCGCAAGCAGCATCTGGTGCATATAACGCTGCTTCAAGATCTTCTCGCTTAACAGTTACACCTGGAATTCCCACTCTAGGTGAATTTAAAGATCAAAGCGTGGCACTTTCTGCAGGTACTTTTGTATTGGTACCACCAACTAGTCCATCAGATGGTTCTTGGTCATATACATCATTGGATTTAAGTGTTGCAACTGTTTCGGGCAATAAAGTGACAATGCTGGACGGCGGTGAAGTCTCTATTCGCGCTTCACAATCTCCAAATGCAAACTGGTTAAGCGCTTCAGCTACTATGAAATTAACTGTTACAGCGCCAAGTCCTGTAGTTGGAACTTTCAGCGATATTACATTATCAATTGATAGCGTCTCTAAAGTGGAACTCATTCTTCCTACATCAACATCTAAAGGATCCTGGAATTTAACTAGCGCTGATCCTTCGGTTGCATCAGTAAATGGATTAACAGTAACCGCGCTTAGATCTGGCACTACAAAAATTTCTGCCAAGCAGGCAGCTAGCGGCGGCTTCCGTTCAATAATTGTGTATCTAAACGTAACCATTCTGGCTGTGGATCCGGTGGTTAGCGCGGGCGGATTTACTGATCGAACTATTGAAATAAAGTTCGGGACCTCGGAACAAATATCTTTAATAGCGCCTACTTCAAACTCAACTGGAGCTTGGACGTTTACGTCATCGGATCCAACGATTGCTTCTGTAAGCGGTAACTCACTTACCGCGCTTAAACCAGGCAAAATTACTGTAACTGCAGTGCAAGGCCCTGCTGCAAAATTTGGTTCATCTAAACCAATTATCTCAACCGTAATTGTGAAAGGCAGACAGTCACTTACCGCACCCGCTAGCGTTGAAAAATTGGCGGGTGATCCAAATATCGTTATTGCGTATCCGACTTCGCAATCGACAGGTAAATGGACGGCAACTTCTAGCGATGTATCAGTTGCAACCGTGACTACAAACTCAATAGCACTGGGAAATGCAGGAAGTGCAACAATTACTTTGACACAAGAAGCCACAGAGACTTGGTTGGCTTCTTCGGTGACATTTACAGTTCGAGTTTTTGGGGTTACTCCAACTCTTGGCACATTCTCACCTTTGGAAGTATCTGTTGGAGAAAAGCTAGCGACTCCAAAGGTGCCACTATCTAACTCTGCTGGAAAATGGATTTATTCATCTTCTGATCCTAAAGTTTTCGCAGTTATCGATAATGTAATTACAGGAGTCGCAGTTGGCTCTGCAACAATTTCTGTCTATCAACAGCCAGCAGGAAAATATGGACAATCAAATACTTTACAAACAACGGTGACTGTAAAAGCGGCTCCTGCCGTAATACCAACACCATCGCCAACACCATCGCCAACACCATCGCCAAGTGCATCACCAAGTGCATCTGCCAACCCAACAGCAGTCACCGCCCCAAAGGCCAGCGCATCCTTATCCAAGAGAGTTATTTCAATTTACGCAGTTAATACAGGCAGCGCTTCCGTAATTGCAATGATTGATGCCAAGATTGTGAAAATCGGCAAGAACACTGTGACACCAGGAAAACATAAAGTTAGTGTCTTTGTAGGTGGCCGACTAATTTACTCGCGCACCTTTACCGTTAAATAAATTTAATTTAGTCGATCTTCCAGCCAGAGTTAATCGGACCTAGATCGACACCGGCTGCAGCATGGTTGCTAACTTCACCACGTGCCATCTGTGCGGCGTGAGCGCTGTTGTGCCAACGTTCTTCGACTTTGCCGTATTTCCAGAGTAGTAAACCAACGCTCCAGACCACTACGAAGGCGCCGACGATGAAATACCCCGCACTATTTAAGTTAAATTCCAGCGCGTAATCCCAGAATCCACCAGTTAAATTCAGCTGTTGTGCGATTACTTGGCAAATTTCTAGGCCACCGACAAAGAGCGCTACAGCGACAGAAAGGCCAGTAATAATGATGTTGTAATAAACCTTGCGAACTGGTTTAGAAAAAGCCCAGCCGTAGGCAAAGTTCATGAAAGAACCATCGATAGTGTCTAACAAGCTCATTCCGGCTGCAAAGAAGAATGGCAATGAAAGAACTGCCCACCATGGAAGTCCGGCAATAACTGATGAACCAGCAAGTACAAGCAATCCAATTTCAGTTGCGGTATCAAAGCCTAAACCAAAGAGAATTCCAAGCGGATACATCTTCCAACTCTTATCAATGCGACGAGCAATTGGACCGAAGAAACGCATCAACAATCCGCGAGAGTTAAGGTGCTTCTCTAACTCTTCCTCGTTATATGTACCTTTGCGCATCTGCAAGAAAACGCCAACTATTGATACCAAAATAATTAAGTTTAAGATTGCAATTAACATCAAGAAAGTTCCGGAAACCGTTAACCCGATCAAACTTGTGTAATGATGCAGATCTGAATCTTCATCTTTAAGTTGAGAACCAAGTGCTTTAATTCCAAAGTTGAGAAGAATTGCTAAAGCAGCTACCACTGATGAGTGGCCCAGTGAGAAGAAGAATCCAACTGCTAGTGGGCGTTGACCCTCTGACATTAATTTACGAGTTGTATTATCGATTGCGCTGATGTGATCAGCATCGAAGGCATGGCGCATACCTAAGGTGTATGCGAGCACTGCTGTACCCCAGCCAAAGAGTGTGCCATCAGATAATTCATATCTTCCACTTGTTGCTTGCCACATTAACAAGACACCGGCAACGTGTAAGAAAAGGATGAAGCCGAACATGGCAGCCATACGGCGCCACTCATCGCGCGTTAGACGTTCGCGCAGGGGAATACGCGGCGCATCGATAACGATCTTGTTCATGGAGCTCCAAACGGGGGATATATCTAGATGCAAATGACTTGCAAGAAGCCAAGGGTAACCGAGGTCAGTTGAGCCTGTCCACGCGAAATTAGCGCCCTATTCTTGGGGCCATCATGGTTCAAATTGTTCTGGTTTTTGCACTGGCTCTGGGGTTAATTAACTCGACTTCGGCACAAGGGCAGGCCTGCCCGCCACTTACAAATGACTGGGTAGCGCAAGAAAACTCCAAGCTTGGTAGCAAGGAGTGGAGTTCGGGAATCCCTATGCGCTTTAGCGCAGACTATTCACGGCGTAAAAATATTGACCGCATTGAAGGATATTTTGATCTAACGTCACTTCGCTGTGGTGAAAGTACCCAAATTAATTTAGTTGGAGCAGACCAAGCCTCAGTTGAAATTTATCGCATGGGTTATTACAAAGGTTTAGGCGCTCGCCTGGTTGAAAAAAAGAAAATAACAAGCGGTTGGGAATTTAAGGCGAGTAACAAATATTTACCAGGGCAATATCTTTTTAAGTTAAAGGTGTTTAATCGCGCCTCGACATTTATTCCTCTTGTAATTAGTGATCCAAGCGCCCCAAGTGATATCACCTTTATATCTTCAGTTCTTACTTGGCAGTCCTATAACCAGTGGGGCGGTTCTTCACTTTACAAAGGTCCAGATGGAACACGTGAAACGCGCGCAATGGAAGTTTCATTCTTCAGACCGTATGACGGTGACGGATCTGGGCAATTTCAATACATGGAATTTCCAATAATTAAGGCAGCTGAGAAATTGGGTTTATCGATTAATTATGCCACTGATTTTGATTTAGATTCCAAAGTTGATTTATTATCAAATACCAAAGCAATTGTGCTCGGCGGCCATAGCGAATATTGGACAACAAATATGCGTGATGCGGTAGAAAGTGCCGTCGGTCGTGGAGTTAACTTAATTGTTTTCGGTGGAAATACCGCATTTAATCGTATTGATATAACAGGTTTTGAAATATCAAATATCAGCGAGTGGCGCACACTTGGCAGACCAGAAATCGATCTACTTGGATCACAATTCTTTTCCTTAAAATTCCAGCGAGATATGGTGATCGAAACACAGCAATGGCCATTTAATAACTTGCCTCAAAATTCGTTAATTAAGGGCATCTTTGGCTATGAGGTCGATACCCCAATCACCTTCAACGGCCCACCTGTTGAAACGATTGCTCGGTCAGCCATACTCCCGACGGAAAAGTCAGTTCCCGCTATGTCCACTTATTACACGCGTGATTCTGGAGCCGGAATTCTGAATATGGCCACAAATGGCTGGGTATGCGCCATGGAAAATAAATGCCCATGGGGGCATCGCTTTGACCAAGTGACACAGAAGCAGATTCGCCGTGTCACCGAGAACGTTTTGAGAGAGATGCCGCGCGGGCCGCTGGGAAATTGGCGCACGGCGTTTACACAAAATAACGCGCCTTCTTAATGCTTTCGGAGTAATGTCACGGTCACTCACCGCAAGGTGGCTAGTTGAACTACTAAATCAACGGGGGTATCGATGAGCGAAGATGATGGCCAAGACGATCTCGTAACGGAGGAAATGCTCTGGGATCGAATTCCCGAAGTACATGGCGCCGATCGCGCTAATACTTATTACGAACTCTCTGCCCGAATCTTTGCTCGTGGTCAATATGACGAAGCGCTTGCGCTCGCCGAGACGGCACGAGATATTTTCTCAGAACTTGGTGCTACAGATTCCACCGAAGGCTTAGCGCAGGCTTACTCTGCAATTGGTTATAACTTAAACCAACTCAAGCGTATGGATGAAGCAGCAACTGCCATGAGCAAGGCGGTTGAAATTTTGCGCGAAAGCAAATCACCTCTTTCCTTAGAACTCGCCTGCACTCTGGGCGAGTGGTGGTATGCATCTAAGAGTTTTGAAAAAGTTGTTGAGATTATGCACGAGTGTGCACAAGAGCATTTAGTAGACGGCAATCAAATTGGCGCCGCAAATGATCTTCATTTACTTGGATGTGCTTATCGCGAGTTAAAGCAATTTGAATTAGCGATCACGACATTTAAGGAAGCGCGACTAATTTTCAAATCTGAAAAAGAAGTTATTCACGTTGCCCGTTGCGATCAGAAAATCGCCTCTTGCTATGTTGAGCTCGGAGATGGTGAAAAAGCTATGGAGGCAGCGCGTAAAGCGATAGATGTCTTTGAAACCGGACATGATCACCGCCGTGAAACTTTTGCGCTGTTTGAATATGGGAAAGCAGAAGTGCTTCTTGGCAAGTTAGATGATGGCCTATTGACTCTCGATGGCGTCTTGCAAAACATCTCTGAAGACGAACCAAAAGACTTTGAATTAATAATCGATATCGAAACCCGCATGTCCACAGTGCTTCGCGGCTTAGGTCGTATGGATGAGGCCAACGAGATTGATCGTCGGCTTATTGCAGTTCGTGAAGCTATGGAAGATGTGCCAGTCTCAGAAGATTTAGGTGACTAAACCGCCGTCATTATCTGGGAAGGTGCTGAAGAGCCCAGTGGTACATCGCAATTGCGCCGGCTGCTGATGCGTTCATAGAACGTGTCGATCCGTATTGATTAATTTCATATAAAACTTCGCAAACTGCGATTCCCTCATCAGACATTCCAGCTCCCTCTTGGCCAAAGAGAAGAACGCAAGATTCGGGAAGTGCGGCACCTTCTAGCTGTTTAGAAGATGGCACATTATCAATTCCAATAATTGGCAAATTGTTTTCTTTACACCATGTCGCAAAGTCAGCAATTGTGGGATGGTGCATAACGGTTAAGTATTTATCAGTAACCATCGCACCGCGTTTATTCCAATCGCGTTTTCCAACAATGTGCACCGCAGAAACATTGAAGGCATTTGCAGTTCTTACAACAGAACCAATATTTAAATCATGCTGCCAATTCTCTATTGCGATCTGCAATTTATGTCTCTTGGTATTTAAGTCGGCAACAATTGCTTCAACGGACCAATATCTGTAATGATCTAGAACATTTCGGCGATCACCGTTTTCGAGTAATTCAGGGTCATATTGCGCACCGGTTGGCCAAGGCTTTTCATGAGGCCCAACACCAACAACTGGAAAGAATTCTCCTGGTCCGATCGTGGCAGGTGTATTTATTTCCATGTGCGCACTCTAAACTTAAGATCGCATAAACGCTAGAAAGGCTGAATTCTTATATTTATGAAGAAGTTATCTAGTATTTGCGCCTTCTTGCTATCAGCAACTTTGTTGGCAATTCCAAGTGCTTCCGCCTTTGATCCGGTTTCGGCTGCCAATGTATTTGCTCGTCTTGCCGCAGAGCCAGAGATGGGAAACCCATCAGTCTCACTTCTTGACTTAAGCACTGGCGAAATCGTTTTTGAATCAAATGCTTACTCACAACGCAAACCAGCATCTACTATGAAAATCTTATCCGCGGTTGCGACTCTGAAGTATTTAAATCCATCCCAAGTCTTTGCAACAACTGTGTCTCTCGGAACGGTGCCAGATTCCTTGGTAATCAATGGAGAATATGATCCTTGGATTTCTATGGATCACCGGACTGCGATCAAGATGAAGAGAACGTCTTTTCCTAGATTGGCATTTAATGGCTTGAGCGCGGCTAAGAAAAACTCGGGTGGGTCAGTTAAGAAATTAAAGGTTTACTACAACGATCTATATTCCAATGAAGTTGCGACTTTCAAGGCTTTCTATAAAAAACGTGGTGTCACTGCAACGTTCATCAAAGTAAGCGAGGAAAAAGCAATAAGCCTTTCTGGCGAACAGGTTGTTTTTTCTGTTTCTCCGAGTGTTAAAGAGATCATGAATTGGTTTCTCCTCTGGAGCGATAACGTTCTTTCTGAGCGCATGGCTCGCTTGGCGGCTAAGGCATCTGGAAATGAATTCAACGATAAAGGCGTATCGATTACCTTTGCAACACAATTGATTGAAATGGGAATTGATCCATCAAAAATAGTTGTTAAAGATGCTAGTGGTCTCTCTCGCGAAAATAGAGTGACGGCAAATGTGATGGCTAAACTTCTTTACCAAGTTCATTTAGATCCATTACTTGCAACCTTGATTGATGGGCTGCCAGTAAGTGGGGAAAGCGGCACGTTGCAACGCCGTTATGTGGAGACCGCACCAGATGCAGTTGGGTTAGTTAAAGCTAAGACTGGAACGCTTACTGGAACAGTGAGTTTGGCTGGTTATGTTCAATCAGGTGAACGTGAATACGCGTTCGTCGTAATTGCGGACAAAATCAGGCGAACTAATTCTGCAAGTGATCAGGCGCGCAAAACGTTGGATAGATATTTGGCGAAAATTGCAGCTCCGCTTTTAACTCCAGTAGTTGATACCGCGACGGTAGTTACTGATTCGCAAACACCTTAATTGATCCGCCGTAACAAGCAACCCATGTTCGAGAGGTCTCTGAGTCATAGGTAACTCCAATCGGCTCGACACAAACCTTAATATTTTGAATCACTTTCATATCTAAAGTTCTAACTTTTGAGAGAGTCCCGCTACGAAAGTTAACGACAAATAACGATGATCCATCTGATGAAATAGCCAGACTGCGAGCAGATTTTCCGGTCGCCACCGTTTTAATCGCCTTGTTGGCTTCTAGATCCCAAGCGATTACTTTGCCTGAAATATTTAGCGTTGCATAAAGTTTCGTATTATCGGGTGAAAGTTCAATCGCGCGCGGGTTAGATCCAATAGGAATATGTTGAACTGAGAAGTCTTCTAGTGCAATGCGATGAATTCGGTTTCCACCCATTTCGGCAACGTAAGCAAATTTGCTATCGCTGGAAATTGAAATGCCTCGCGGGTAGCGGCCAATTTTGATCGACTTAACGGTTTTCTGTGTCTCAACTGAAATTATTGTGACGGTATAAGAACACCAATTCGATACCAAAATATATTTATTATCAGGCGTAACCTTTACAACTTTTGGTACAGATCCAACTGGATAAACTGCATCAATCTTCTTATCTTCTAAGTTAATACGCGAGAGAAAACTGGTGTCATAACCGGATGCCGGCGAGCAAGTATCGTGGCCTTCTTTGGTAAACCCTTTGCCATACATCGCATAATTAGTGAAATAAAGATATTTTCCATCAGGTGAAAATGCACCTTCGACGGGAGCGCCTTTATAGTTGCCTGAATATTCTGTATAACCAAAGTCAGCGAGTTGGACCGAGTCCGAAACGGTTGCTTGCAGCTCCATACTTTGAGCATCGTAAATTGTGACGCTATGGCGATACATCATGTTGTGTGCACTAACTAAACCGCTATTCGACGCTGAAACAGATTTCGGACGAATTGCACCATTTATATTATTAAGAAGAACCATCTTGGTTTGATCAGTGGTAGCACCTGCCGGATAAGAAATATTGGCCAGAATTAAAATAGCCGAAAAGAGCAAGATCACTCTCTGGGACTTCATAGAGGGTGAGTTTACATTTGAAATGAGGTGTCATTTGTCATATCTCCTTCTTTACTACGCACGATGGGTGGCCATCCTTAGAGGAGCACGAGAACGCAACTCATTAATGCTGAGTAATCTTGCTCTGTGCCTGCCAATTCACCCGTAAATGTCTCCGTAAAGGTCCGCGGATATATAGACCTGATGAAATTGCGCGTTGTCGAACTCTTATTGGTATCCACTTTGCCGGCAATGGTATTAGCTGAAGGCGGACTACCTTCACTTTCACTAACCGTCGCAACTTTAATTGGTGGAACGTTAGCTGCTGGTAGTGCAAATGCTTTTAACATGGTGATCGAATCTGAATCAGATAAGTTAATGAAGCGAACCGCTAAACGACCACTGGCAACTGGCCTATTAACTAAGAGCGAAGCAATTATTTTCGCAACTGCAATTGGTGTTATTTCCCTAATTATTTTTCAAGTTTATACAACCAACTTAGCAACTATCTTGACTGCGATAGCAATAGTTTTTTATGTTTGGGTTTATACAATTTTGCTAAAAAGGCGCACCTCACAAAATATTGTCTGGGGCGGTGCCGCTGGATGTATGCCAGCGCTAATCGGTTGGGCGGCAGTTACAAATTCTCTTTCTGTTACCGCTTGGTCATTTTTCCTAGTTATATTTTTCTGGACTCCACCACATTTCTGGGCGCTAGCGATTAAATATAAAGATGATTATGCAGCCGCTCATATTCCAATGCTGCCAGTTGTTGTCAGCAAAACTCATCTCTTACGACAGATGTGGGTTTACACAATTGCCATGATCGCATCGTCAGTTGCACTAATTGTTAATGCAAAATTGCAGAGCTGGGCAATGGCTATAACTATTGCCTTAGGTTTGGTGTTTGCTGCGCAGCTTCGAGGTTTAGATGAAAAATCTGAAAACTATGAAAAGACTGCGGGAAAGATATTTCAATGGTCGATAACTTATTTGAGTTTACTTTCAGTCCTACTGGTTGTGGCTCAGCTATTAAAGGCTTGAGTTAAATCTTTAATCAAGTCGTCCACGTGCTCTAATCCAACTGATAGACGAAGAACAGAAGGTGTAATACCCATCTCAGCCTGAACTTCAGGAGATAAGCGACGATGGGTTGTTGAAGATGGGTGAGTAATAAGTGATTTGCTGTCACCTAAATTATTAGAGATATCAATTATTCGTAGGGCATCCATAAAGGCAAATGCAGCCTTCTGCGGGCCAGCAAATTCAATTCCAATAGTGCTTCCTCCGCCAGTCATTTGCTTCTTGAATGTTGCAAAATCAGGGTGTGACTTTAGGCCTGGATATCTGACCGATTTAATTTCTTTACGAGTTTCAAAGAATTCAGCAATCGCTTGTGCGTTTTCGCACATACGACGAACACGCATTTCCATTGTTTCAAGTGACTTTAGAAGTACCCATGCGCTAAATGGACTTAAGGAAGGACCGGTGTGACGAGTAAATGGAATTAAATATTCGTTTATATAGGAGAAGGAACCAAGTATCGCACCGCCAAGTACGCGACCTTGTCCATCAATATGTTTAGTTGCTGAGTACATAACAACGTCTGCACCGAGCTTAAGTGGCTTTTGTAATACCGGAGATGCCATTACGTTATCGACGATAACTGTGGCACCGACTTTGTGCGCCAAGTCGCTAACCATTTTAATATCAACAATCTCCATTAGCGGATTGCTGGGGGATTCGATAAAGACAACCTTGGTTGGCTTGCTAAGAGCAGCTGCCCAAACTGCAGGGTCATTTCCTTTAACAAGTTCAACAGTTACGCCCCACTTTGGCAGAATTTCAGTTAATACAACATGGCATGAACTAAACATGGCAGCAGATGCAACGATGTGATCACCCGCTGCAACCAAACACGCAACCGATGCAAACATAGCTGACATGCCAGAACCGGTTGCAACGCAATATTCAGCGCCTTCAATAGCAGCTAAACGCTTTTCAAACATTTGGACCGTTGGATTGTGGAAGCGGCTATATAAGAAATGATCTGTTTCATCGGTAAATGAATCAAGCGCTTCTTGCGCAGATGAATAAGTAAAGGAACTTGTTAAATAAAGGGCTTCGGATGTTTCGCCAAAACCAGAACGAGCTAGGCCGGCTCGAACTGCATCAGTCTGTGGGTTAACATCCCAATCAGGTGCAGGGCGATTGTTGCGTGGTTGATAACCCCAGGTCTCTTTGCTCACACAGGCAATTCTAAGGTGCAATTGCTATATTCAATACATGTCTAATCTCGCTATCTCAGTAACTGATCTGAGCAAGAAATACGGTGCTGCCCTTGCCGTCTCACATACAAATTTCCAGGTTCCGCTCGGGACTATTTGCGGATTCGTTGGCCCAAATGGAGCAGGCAAGACAACAACTATTCGTATGTTGCTTGGCCTGATTACTCCAACCGGAGGCACCGGTCAAATCTTGGGGGAACCAATTACATCTCCAGAAAATTATTTGCCACAAGTCGGAGCGATGATTGAGGGCCCCGCTTTTTATCCGGCGCTATCAGGTGCTGAAAATTTGCGAGTGCTAGCAACCTTGGGTGGTTTCCCACAAGAACGAGTTGATCAACTACTGAAACAAGTTGGATTAGCCGATCGTGGCAACTCTAAATACAAAACTTATTCACTTGGTATGAAGCAACGTTTAGGTATTGCTGCGGCGCTACTTCCAGATCCAAAGATATTAATTCTCGATGAACCTACCAACGGACTTGATCCAGAAGGTATTCAAGAGATTCGCCAACTGCTTCGCTCACTTGCAGATAAAGGCACAACAGTATTTGTCTCTTCACATTTACTATCCGAACTCGAAATAATTAGTGAGTACATTGTTATGTTGCGTAAAGGTGAAGTTGTATTTGCCGGACCAATCCAAGAATTATTTGATCAACAACAGCCTTACATGATTGTAAAAACAGAAAATATTGGTGACCTAGAGAAAATTATGGCGATAGCGCAAAGCGCAGGTCATCACGCTCATATTCGAGATGGTGCAGCGCATATTGAAGGTCCTGCTGAATGGGCTGGAACATTAAACAAATTAGCATTCGAGGTAGGAATTCTCTTGACTCAACTTTCTCCACAATTACCAAACCTTGAAGAGACATTCTTTGAAATGACAGGCGAACAGAAATGATCCGCAGCATTGCACGAATCTTCTTTGCAGAATGGCGAAAATTGCGCAGACCAACGCTGCTACTCGGAACCCTTGGCGCAGTTGCCTTTTTTAGCGTTCTGGTTTCGTCACTGCTTTTCTTAATGATTGATTCACCAAACGGCAATGGTGATCGTGGAATTCGCATAAGTAGAGAAATGCTCTCCTTACCAAGTGGAGCAACTTATTCTTTTTCAAGTATTGGTAATTTACTTGGCATTATTGCGCTCTGTGTATTTGCGGCCCAGACTGCTCAAGAGTATTCACTGGGAACACTGCGCAATTTATTAGTTCGCCAATCAGGTCGGATCCGTTTACTGGTAGGCAAGTTGGCCTCAATGAAGGTCTTTGCAATGGCTATGACTTTGGTCAGCGCCGTGATCTCAATCGGAGTTTCTTATGCGCTAGCCGGCGGTAAAGATGTAAGTACCACTCTTTGGTTTACCTCTGATGGCCGCCTGGAAATTGCCAAGACTTTACTTAACGTCTTTATTTCAATTCTTGGTTTTGGAATTATTGGAATGGTGCTTGGCATTCTCTTGCGTTCGCCAATTAGTTCAATTTCTTTGGGAGTCCTCTGGCTGCTAATCGTGGAAAATATTGTTGGAGCAGTTAAATCCAGTACCCTCCAATGGCTACCCGGAAATCAATTGGGAACGATTGCAGTAGGCGGAACTGAAACCATCAGTTACACGCACGCACTTTCTCTTTCAGGACTCTATGTTGGCGTCTCCCTGATAATTGCAACGGTCCTATTTACAAGACGAGATGTAGCCAACTAGCGACACCTAAGCCAACTCGGGTCTAGAGTTAGCGCATGTCCAGCGCTCTGCTTGAACTTCGCAATGCGGTGCGCCCTTTTCTCGAAAATTTGTCTGCCGGAGATTGTGCAATAGTTGCAGTTTCAGGAGGTGCTGATTCGCTTGCGCTGGCATATGCGTTAATTAAAGAAGCACCGGATTTAGCAATTAATTTAATTGCCGTAACTGTTGATCATCAACTACAAAGTGGCTCAGCAGATCAAGCAGCGAAAGTTCAAGTCGAATTAAAGGCGATGGGATATCAAGAAGTTATTATTGAAAAAGTTAGTGTTAAAGAAGAGTCTGGACTAGAAGCAGATGCGCGCGCGGCCAGATATGCAGCCCTCGATGCGATTGCAAAGGCGTATGGCGCTACACAAATTTTTTTAGGGCACACACGTGATGATCAAGCAGAGACTGTTCTGTTGGGGCTAGCGCGTGGTTCTGGAACTCGATCCCTATCTGGCATGGCAGTGCTAAATGGAAAATATGCACGACCATTTCTGCAATTAACTCGCGAACAAATCGTTGCCGCATGCAATGAAGTGGGTCTAAAACCTTGGAACGATCCGCATAATGAAAATGCCAAATTTTCACGTGTCCGTGTAAGAAACTCTGTGTTGCCAGTTATGGAATCCGAGATCGGTCCCGGTATCGCAGCAGCTCTGGCACGCAGTGCTGCAATTTTGCGCGATGATGCCGACGCCCTAGATGAGATGGCGCAGGCAGTTATCTCGCGAGTTGACCTAAAAGATCTTGATTGCGCAGCGTTGGCTGAACTACCGCGAGCAATCCGTTCTCGTGTTTTAAGGGCCGCTATCTATTCAGCAGGCGCTCCTGGCGGCTCATTGAGCGCAGATCACTTGTCGGCCGTTGAGTCGCTGGTCACTTCTTGGCACGGCCAAGGCGAGGCGAGCCTGCCAGGTGGTGTGAAGGTTGCCCGAATTTCGGGCAGACTTTCGCTCTTAGCCCGTCCCTAAATCTCCCTCGAGATTTGAACTTAAAAGGAGTCCCTAAGTGGATCTAGCTGCTGTCGGCACAGATGTAGAACGCGTGATTGTTACTGAAGAACAATTGCGATCAAAGGTTGCAGAACTAGCAGCGCGCATTGATGTTGATTACAAAGATCGCGATCTTCTTTTAGTTGGAGTTCTTAAAGGTGCAATTATGGCGATGGCAGATTTAACGCGCGCCATGCAACGTCATATTGATATGGATTGGATGGCGGTTTCATCTTACGGTTCCGGAACAAAATCCAGTGGAGTTGTTCGCATCCTTAAAGATTTAGATCGCGATATTACTGGCCGCAATATTCTAATTGTCGAAGATATCGTTGACTCAGGCTTAACGTTGTCATGGCTTCGTGCAAATTTAATGTCACGAGGTGCCGAATCTGTTGAGATTTTAGCAATTCTTCGCAAACCAGAAGCGGCAAAAGTTGAAGTGGAATGCAAATATGTTGGCTTTGATATCCCAGCTGATTTCGTAGTTGGCTACGGCCTCGATTTCAATGAAAAATATCGTAACCTTTCCTTCGTAGGTGTGCTGGCTAAGCACATGTATTCATAATGGGTGTGGCGAATAAAATGGATAAGAAGAACTTTTTCAAGAAAAAGCCAGCGGCAAAAAACTCTGGTGGAAAAAAACCTGCCAAGAAAGCGCCAACAACTCGCGCCGGACGGATTATGCGTGGACCGCTTCTCTGGATAATTGTTGCAATCCTTGGCGTAAGTATCTTTGGACAAATTACAAGTGCTGGAAATCGTTACACCGAAATTGGCACTTCTCAGGCTCTGGATGCAATTGCGCAATCAAAAGTGGAATCAGCTTTGCTAATTGATAAATCTCAAAAATTACAGTTAATTCTTAAGCCAGGCAGCCTGATCAACGGCTCTAGCAAAGTGGAAGCATCTTATGTAATTCGCCAAGAGCCAACAATTGTTGATGCACTCACTGGCAATCCACCTGTAAAGGGTTGGAATGTCGATGTTCCGAAGCAATCGCTCTTTGTATCCTTCTTATTCTCAATCGCGCCAATTCTGTTAATTGGATTCTTATTCTTCTTCCTGATGAGCAATGCCCAAGGCGGAAATAAAGTCTTTTCTTTTGGAAAATCACGTGCCAAATTGCAAGATAACGATGTTCCGCAAAATACTTTTGCTGATGTCGCAGGCGCTGATGAAGCGATCGCCGAACTTGAAGAGATCAAAGATTTCTTAGCTAATCCACCTAAGTACGCACTGCTAGGTGCCAAGATTCCAAAGGGAGTTCTGCTTTACGGTCCTCCCGGAACAGGTAAAACTTTATTAGCGCGCGCCGTTGCCGGTGAAGCGCAAGTACCTTTCTATTCAATCTCTGGTTCTGACTTTGTCGAAATGTTTGTTGGCGTCGGTGCTGCTCGCGTACGCGATCTCTTTGCGCAAGCAAAAGCCAATGCTCCAGCAATTGTTTTCGTGGACGAAATAGATGCAGTCGGTCGCCAACGCGGTGCAGGTATGGGTGGCGGTCACGACGAGCGCGAACAAACTCTTAACCAGTTACTTGTTGAGATGGATGGTTTTGAATCAGGTGGACAAGTTATTTTGATCGCCGCAACTAATCGACCAGATGTTTTAGATCCTGCGCTATTGCGACCAGGTCGTTTTGATCGCCAGATCGCAGTGGATCGCCCCGATCTAAAGGGCCGTGAAGAGATTCTTAAAGTTCACGCCAAGACAAAGCCACTTTCAGATGAAGTTGAATTGCTTAGCTATGCCCGTCGAACACCCGGATTTACAGGCGCAGATTTAGCAAATGTTCTAAATGAAGCAGCCCTTCTTGCGGCCCGCGAAGGTAAAAAAGTTATTTCTAATCTGCAAATTGATGAAGCTATTGATCGCGTAATGGCTGGGCCGCAACGCAAATCTCGGATCATGTCCGATGATGAACGTCGCGTCACTGCCTATCATGAGGCCGGACACGCTCTTGTTGCGCATGCGCTTCCGCACACAGATCCAGTTCATAAAATTACGATCATGCCGCGCGGTCGCGCACTTGGTTACACAATGGTTCTGCCAGATGACGACAGATATTCGACAACTCGCAATCAATTACTTGATCAGCTGGCATATTCACTTGGCGGTCGTGCAGCGGAAGAATTAATTTTCCATGATCCATCAACTGGTGCATCAAATGATATTGAAAAGGCCACCGCGCTGGCCCGCGCAATGGTCACGCAATATGGAATGACTGAAGCAATTGGTGCAATTAAGTTGGGAACAGATGCTTCAGAACCATTTATGGGGCGCGATTACGGACATCAACGCGATTTCTCGGAAAGTGTTGCCGCGAAAGTTGATGCTGAAATCCGTAATTTAATTGAAAATGCACATCAAGAGGCTTTCGATATTTTGGTTGATAACCGCGAGACGCTCGATGCGATGGTTCTGCAATTACTCGAGAGAGAGACTTTAAATAAAGAGGAAATTTCAGCGATCTTCACCAAGGTAAATTCTTGGCCAAAGCGTCCGGCATGGACAGGTTCGGACACTCGCATCCCATCACAGCAACCTCCAGTTGCCGTTCCGAAGAGAATTGTCGTGGAACCAGCAATTACAAAGAAGCCATCGCGCGTTAAGAAAAGTTTGAAGAAAGATGGCTCTGACGAGTGAATGAAATAACGCCAGTATCAATGGGGCCAGACGATGGTCGCGCATTGCATCCATACGATGAAGCGCGTGCGACTGCTGCGGTGCGCGAATTGTTATTGGCGTTAGGTGAAGATCCAGATCGTGATGGGCTAAAAGAGACTCCAGCACGGGTGGCACGTGCCTTCAAAGAGAATTTTGAAGGGCTATGGAAATCACCTCAAGATGTTCTCACAACAACATTTGATATTGGGCACGAAGAATTAGTCATCATTCGCGATATCGAAGTTTTTTCACATTGCGAACATCACTTAACTCCATTTCACGGAGTTGCTCACGTCGGATATATCCCAAGTGGAAAAATAACTGGACTTTCCAAAGTCGCCCGCTTAGTCGATCTATTTGCGCGCCGCCCACAAGTGCAAGAGCGACTGACCACACAAATTGCAGATGCTATGGTGCAAATCCTTAATCCAATGGGTGTAATCGTAATTATTGATTGCGAACACCTTTGCATGTCAATGCGTGGAGTTCGAAAATCACATGCCAGAACTACTACAAGTGCGGTTCGTGGTGCGCTGCGAGATCCGGCAACTCGCGCTGAAGCAATTAGCCTAATTACCAAGGGCTAGTTAAATTGTCTGGCTCACCTATGAAAATTATGGGGATTCTAAATGTCACACCAGATTCATTTGCAGATGGTGGGCGACACGATACCTATGAAAAGGCGGTCGCTCGCGGCTTAGAAATGATCTCTGAAGGCGTAGACATAATCGATATTGGTGGCGAATCTACGCGTCCCGGTGCCGAGCGAGTAAGTGCCAAAGAAGAACAAGCTCGTGTGATTCCAGTAATTGAAAAGTTGTCACAAACTGGAATTCCAATCAGCATCGACACTATGCGTGCAGAAACGGCAGATAAGGCCGTCGCAGCAGGAGCCAGCATCGTTAACGACGTTAGCGGCGGATTAGCAGATGAAGAGATGCACGAAAGAGTTGCCGAACTTGGCTGCCCTTACATCTTGATGCATTGGCGTGGACATTCATTTGATATGAATTCACGCGCTGTATATAAAGATGTGGTGCAAGAAGTGATCGCAGAAATTGAACTTCAAATTGATAAAGCTCTAAGCAGCGGAATTGCCCGAAATAATTTGATAATTGATCCAGGCTTGGGCTTTGCAAAAGAAGCCGAACATAACTGGGAGATATTGCGCCGTATCGAAGAGGTCACTGATTTGGGATATCCAGTATTAATTGGCGGTTCCCGCAAACGTTTTCTGGGTGGTCAAAGCCCTGACGAACGCGAAGCTGCAACAATAGATTTGACTAGTTCACTCCTTGCTAAAAAGATTTGGGCAGTTAGAGTTCATAGCGTGGCTCCACATAAGAAATTGGTAATTGCGAATGGCTGATTTAATCGAAATCAAAGGTATTAAATCATTTGGATACCACGGCGTCTTAGAAACCGAAAGGGTCACTGGCCAAGATTTCTATGTAGATGTTGTTCTGGAAGTTGACCTATCTCGCGCCAGTGTCTCAGATGATGTTGCTGACACAATTAATTATGCAGAAGTTACAGATTTAGTTGTTAGAGAGATTACCGGCGACCCAGTTTCTTTGATTGAAAAACTTGCTGGAAATATTGCAGATCAAATCAAGGCTGCTTATCCGCAAGCTGCCACCGTTTCCATAACGGTTCACAAGCCACAAGCGCCGGTCAACGCTCAAGTCAAAGATATATCGGTAACTATAAATCGATGAGAGCGATAATCGCACTCGGTGCCAATATTGGTAACCCTAAAGAACAGATGGATTTAGCGGTAGCAATGCTGCGCGAAGCCACTGATTTCAAAGCAGTTTCAAATTACATTTCCACAAAGCCCGTCAGCGATATCCCGCAGCCGGATTACTTAAATGCAGTCTGTATCGTGGAAAGTGAGCTACCCGCAATTGATCTGCTGGCGCTGTTGCATGGAATTGAAAAAACTTTGGGACGAGAGCGCAATGAAAAATGGGGCCCGCGCACAATTGATTTAGATTTGATTCAATACGGAACTCTCTTAAGTTCAGCAGCTGAATTAACCCTGCCGCACCCACGCGCACATGAGCGCCGATTTGTGATTGAGCCATGGCATTCCATAGATCCTGAAGCGATTTTGCTTACTCACGGCAAAATATCTGATCTTTTGGAGCAAATGCCTTAAGGCTCTAAACTTATATTCATCACCGCCCGGTACCTGAAAGGACTGGAGCCAGATATGAAGATTGTTACCAGCGCATCAGAAATCGATGGCGGCTGCACTTTTGTACCAACTATGGGCGCACTTCACGCTGGACATGCATCGCTATTTAAATTAGCCAAAGCCAAGAGCGACTTTGTCGTTGCAAGTATTTTTGTAAATCCTCTGCAATTCGATGATGCGCAGGATCTTGCAAATTATCCACGCACGCCAGATCGCGATATTGAAATCGCTGCGGATTCTGGAGTCACACACTTATGGCTGCCTAAAGAAGAAGAAATATATCCATCAAAAATTACAAAAATTAGCGCTGGTCAATTAGGAAATATTTATGAAGGCGCAAACCGTTCTGGTCATTTTGATGGCGTTGTTACAGTTGTTTCTCGGTTATTCGAATTGCTTAAGCCAGAATCTGCAATATTCGGAGAGAAAGATTTTCAGCAGCTAACTTTGATCAAAGAAATTGCAAAAGGTGTCAAAATAATCGCAGCCCCAACTGTGCGTGAAGCAGACGGGCTTGCCGTGTCATCGCGCAATGTGCGGCTAGATAAAGAAAGCCGATCTGCCGCTTCAGTCATTTATCAAGCGCTAATCGCTGCAAAGATTTCGCGTAATCTGCAAGAGGCGCGTAGTCAGATGCGTAAAGTCTGCGCCACGCAACCGCTCTTTAATTTAGATTATGCCGAAGTTATTGATGAGCAAGATTTCTCGATCGCTACAGATTCCACGCTCAATTCGCGCGCGATTATCGCTGGTTGGCTTAATGGGGTGCGTTTGATCGACAATATGCAGATGACGACAGGTGGCTTGCGATGAAGCTACTTGCGCCTGCCCCAGGATGGACAGCAACCGCTGATGTAATTGTGGTTGGTTCAGGAATCGCGGGTTTAACAACTGCGCTGCAAGCGCGCACTTATGGCTTATCAGTATTGATAGTTACCAAATCTAAAGTCGATGAAGGTTCTACTAAATGGGCACAGGGTGGCATCGCTGCCGCACTTGGTCCGGGCGATACACCAGACCAGCATTTAAAAGATACCTTGGTTGCGGGCGCTAATTTATGCGATGCAGAAGCGGTTCGCGTACTTGTAACTGAGGGACCCGCTGCGGTTCGTAAATTAATCGAACGCGGTGCAATTTTTGACACAGAAGAGACTGGTGAAATTTCTCTAACGCGCGAAGGCGGGCACTTGCGCAACAGAATTTTGCACGCAGGTGGAGATGCCACTGGTGCTGAAGTCTCACGCGCGCTTTTAGCTGCAGTACATGATGACCCCGAAATTGAAGTTGTTGAAGATGCTCTTGTATTAGATGCGATAAAAGATATAAACGGCGCTGTGTGTGGAGTTACCTTGCACGTAATAGGTGCTGGTAGCCGTGATGGAGTAGGTCGCGCTTTGGGCAGGGCCGTGGTCTTAGCAACTGGTGGTTTAGGTCAAGTATTTGCACAAACTACAAATCCTTCCGTTTCTACTGGTGACGGCGTTGCCCTCGCGTTGCGCGCTGGCGCAAAAGTGGCTGATGTTGAATTCATTCAATTCCACCCAACAGTTTTATGGTTAGGCGATAACACGCAAGGTCAGCAACCCTTAATTAGTGAAGCAGTACGCGGTGAGGGCGCATATTTAGTTGACGATGAAGGCTCACGTTTTATGGTCTCTGAACACCAATTAGCAGAGCTCGCACCACGCGATGTCGTTGCAATTGCCTCGATGCGCCACATGAATAAAACTGGGGCACATCATGTTTGGCTAGATGTTCGCCACCTAACGGGCTTCGAAAATCGTTTTCCAACAATTTATTCATCATGTATCGCACACGGTATTAACCCAGCAAAAGATCTAATTCCGGTCGCTCCAGCATCTCATTACGCATCCGGTGGCGTGCGTGTTGATTTAAATGGCCGTACCAGTGTTACTGGACTTTATGCATGTGGCGAAACTGCCTGCTCTGGAGTGCATGGCGCCAATCGTCTGGCATCAAATTCACTCTTAGAGGGTCTGGTATTTAGCGCCAGAATTGCTGCAGATATTGCTGCAAATTTACCGAAACAATCTGAACCGGTTGCCGATGATTCACGTTCAGTTTTGTTGGACCCACTTACTCGCCGTGAATTACAGTTGAGTATGAGCCGTGGCGCGGGCGTATTGCGTTCTTCTGATTCACTTCTGCAGACCAGCGCTGATTTAACACGTATTCAAGATCGAACCAGCACAAATCCTTGCGTTGAAGCCTGGGAGACAACGAATCTTTTTCAATTGGCGCAGGCGATCCTTAAAGCCGCGTTAATTCGCCAGGAGACACGCGGTTCACATTGGCGGGAAGATTTCCCTAGCGCTGAAAGCAATTGGCGCAAACGAATTGTGCAGCAATTAGATAGCAAAGGAAACTGGATTACTTCCTACCAAGAGGTTGGTGCGCCATGAATGAAAATGAGTTAATTAAAGCAGCGCTAGCTGAAGATCTAGCAGGTGGCGCCGATATAACTTCTGAGGCAACCATTTCTGCTGATGCAAATTCTTTGGCGGATTTTGTAGCACGCATGGATGGAGTGATCGCTGGTTCAAACATTGCTCATGCCGTCTTGGCAGAAGTTGGTATTACAGATGTAACGCAACTAAAGAAAGATGGAGAATCTGTAAAAGCTGGCGATATTTTAATTAGTGTAAGAGGGAATACTCGAGCAATATTGCTCGCCGAGCGCACCGCGCTTAACTTTTTCGGTCATCTCAGTGGAATAGCAACCCTCACCAGTAAGTGGGTTAAGGAAGTATCAGGCACAAAATGTCAGGTGCGCGATACCCGTAAGACAACACCGGGTATGCGCGTTATTGAGAAATATGCCGTGCGCATGGGTGGGGGAGTAAACCACCGCATGAGTTTGAGCAGCGCTGCCTTGATTAAAGATAATCACATTGCTGCGGCAGGTGGCGTGGTTGCCGCTTTCGCAAAAGTTAGAAGTACTTATCCAGAGGCTGAAATTGAGATAGAAGTAGATACTTTGGAGCAACTTAAAGAAGTCTTGCCGCTGAACCCAGATTTAATTTTGCTCGACAATATGAGCCCAGAAATCTGTACACAAGCAGTCGCACTAGTAAATGGAAAGTGCAAACTTGAAGCATCGGGCGGAATTTCAATTACCAATGCTCGCGCCTATGCACAAGCGGGAGTTGATTACATCGCAATCGGAGCGCTGACACATTCGGCTCCAGTCTTTGATATCGGCCTAGATCTGAGAACGGAGTAATTATGTTGCTGACAATAGATGTGGGAAATACCAATACGGTATTAGGAATATTTGAGGGCAATGAGTTAATTCGTTCTTGGCGAGTTAAGACGGATCCCCGCACGACTGCCGACGAGCTATGGCTGCAATATCACGCACTTGTTACGGGATATGAAGTGACTGGACTTTCAATCTGTTCCACAGTCCCGGCGACGTTGCGCGAATTACGAACCATAATCGCAACTTATTTTTCTAATATTCCAACGACAATTGTTGAACCCGGTACAAAAACAGGTGTTCCACTATTAGTTGATAACCCCAAGGAAATTGGCGCAGATCGAATAGTTAACACTTTGGCTGCTCACACTTTATATGGCGGTCCAGCGATCGTGGTTGACTTCGGAACTTCCACAAATCTAGATGTTGTCTCGCCTAAAGGCGAATTCTTAGGTGGCGCTCTTGCACCAGGAATTGAAATCTCAGTTGATGCACTGGCGGCACGTGCTGCGCAACTTCGCAAAGTTGAATTAATTCGTCCTAAAAATGTGATTGGTAAGAACACTGTTGAAGCGCTGCAATCTGGCACAATCTTTGGTTTTGCTGGACAAGTAGATGGCTTGGTCGATCGCATCGTGGCTGAATTAGCGCAGAGTTATGAAGGCACGCCTACTGTGATTGCAACCGGTGGACTTGCTCCGCTAATTATTGGCGTTGCTGAAACTATTGATGAGCATGAGCCTGATCTCACGCTGATTGGACTGCGTCTTATCCACGAGCGAAATATCTAATAGGTAGACTCTCGTCATCATGAGCAACGAAAAAGAGCCCGCGGCGCCGGTCGAAGACGATCTGCCAGAACAATTACGTATCCGCCGCGAAAAGCGTGCCGGTTTAATTGAGCGTGGAATTGAGCCTTATCCAGTTGCAGTTGCACGCACCGCATCCCTTTTAGAAATTCGCACCAAATACGCTTCACTTGAAACCGATACCGCAACAGGTGATATCCAAAGCCTTACAGGTCGCGTTATCTTTAAACGCGACACTGGAAAACTCTGTTTTGCAACACTGCGTGAAGGTGACGGCACCGAACTGCAAGCAATGCTTTCGCTAGACAAAGTTGGAGAAGATGTTCTTGATTCTTGGAAAAGTGATATTGACCTTGGTGACATAGTTAGCGTTACTGGCGAAATCATTACATCTAAGCGCGGCGAACTATCAATCTTGGCAAATAGTTATGCGATGGCTGCAAAGTCACTTCGCCCATTGCCAAATGATCACAAACCAATGTCTGAGGAAACTCGTGTTCGTATGCGTTATGTGGATCTCATTGTCCGCCCCGAAGCGCGCTCCAATGCACGTTTGCGTCCAGCTGTAATGAAATCTCTGCGCGAGACATTTAGCACCGAAAACTTTATTGAAGTTGAAACTCCAATGCTGCAAGTTATGCACGGTGGCGCCACAGCTCGCCCCTTCAAATCTTTTAGTAATGCCTACGATATGGATCTTTATCTGCGCATCGCACCAGAATTATTCTTAAAGCGTTGCGTTGTTGGCGGCATAGAACGAGTATTTGAAATCAACCGTAACTTCCGCAACGAGGGTGCTGATTCTTCACACTCACCTGAGTTTGCGATGATCGAGTGTTATCAGGCCTATGGTGATTGGCGCTCGATTGCAGATTTAACTCGTTCACTTGTACAGAACGCAGCGATGGCGATTGCAGGTTCACACGTTGTTACCCATCATGATGGTCGCCAAGCCGATTTGGGCGGATCATGGAAAGAGATTTCGTTGTATGAAGTGATTTCAAAAGGTGTGGGAGAGACCATAACCGCACTTACTTCGATCGAAGATTTGAAGAAAATTGCCACAAAGTTAGGCATGAAGATTGACCCGAAGTGGATTACCGGCAAACTTGCTGAAGAAATATTTGAGCATGTAGCGAAAGATCAATTGATTGAGCCTACATTCGTGATGGGCTACCCAGTCGATACGTCGCCATTGGTAAGAGCGCACCGCGAATTACCTGGCGTTGCCGAAAAATGGGATCTATATATTGATGGTTTTGAACTTGCAACCGGATACTCCGAACTTATTGATCCAGTTATTCAGCGTGAGCGTTTAATCGAACAAGCAACACTTGGTTCAAAAGGTGATCTAGAAGCTATGCAAGTAGATGAAGATTTCTTACGCGCAATGGAATTTGCCATGCCACCAATGGGCGGAATGGGAATGGGTGTTGATCGTTTACTAATGGCGCTCACCGGTTTAGGAATCCGCGAAACAATCTTGTTCCCGCTGGTAAAACCTGAAATCGAATAACTATGACCGTAATTCGCTCCGCTAGAACCAGCGATGTAAAGGCAATCCGCCAACTAGTGGATTCTTATGCAGCACCTGGACAGATGCTCACCAAAGAGACTGTGACGCTCTATGAAAGTGTTCAAGAATTTACAGTGGCTGTAGTTGATGGAAAAGTTGTTGGTTGTGGAGCGTTACACGTTCTTTGGGATGACCTGGCAGAAGTTCGTACAGTTGCAGTTGAAAAAAATTTGCACAATAAAGGCATCGGACACTTAATCCTTGAAAGAATTATCGAGCGCGCCCGCGAAGTTGGTGTAGAACGAATTTTTTGTTTAACATTTCGAACAGATTTTTTTGGAAGCCATGGTTTTGTCGAAATCGAAGGCACTCCTGTCGCACCTGATGTTTACCAACAACTATTGCGTTCATACGATGCCGGTGTCGCCGAATTCTTGGATCTAGAAGCGGCCAAACCCAATACCCTTGGCAACACGCGGATGCTTCTTACCCTTTAAGGCCCCACCGCTAGATTTTTTCGGGAATATCGCCCCTAAATCTGGGGTTCTACTGACCATTAGCCAATTACCTCGCGCCTCCTAGGCCTTCGGTTATAGGCTTATCTCAAGTAACCCAGCAAGAGATGAAATTAAGAGGAGATAGCCGATGTTTGAGCGCTTTACCGATCGAGCCCGACGAGTAGTTGTCTTGGCTCAAGAAGAAGCACGCATGCTCAATCACAATTACATCGGCACTGAACACATTCTGCTTGGACTAATCCACGAAGGTGAAGGCGTCGCTGCCAAAGGCTTGGAAGCGCTCGGAATCTCACTAGAAGGCGTTCGCGCTCAAGTTGAAGAAATTATTGGCCAAGGACAACAAGCTCCTAGCGGCCATATTCCATTTACTCCACGCGCAAAGAAAGTCCTAGAACTTTCACTTCGCGAAGCGTTGCAACTTGGCCACAACTACATTGGCACAGAACATATTTTGCTCGGACTTATCCGCGAAGGCGAAGGCGTTGCTGCACAGGTACTTGTAAAACTTGGCGCAGATTTAAATCGTGTACGCCAACAAGTTATTCAACTTCTCTCTGGTTACCAAGGAAAAGAAGCAGCAACAAATAGTGGCCCAGCTGAGGGCACTCCATCTACTTCATTAGTACTTGATCAATTTGGTCGTAACCTGACCCAGGCTGCACGCGAAGGAAAACTTGATCCAGTAATCGGACGCGAAACTGAAATTGAACGTGTCATGCAAGTTCTTTCACGTCGTACAAAAAATAACCCAGTTCTAATTGGCGAACCAGGTGTAGGAAAGACTGCAGTTGTAGAAGGTTTAGCACAAGCAATTTACAAGAATGACGTCCCTGAAACTCTAAAAGATAAGCAGGTTTACTCACTCGATCTCGGTGCACTTGTGGCCGGTAGTCGCTACCGTGGAGATTTCGAAGAGCGCCTAAAGAAGGTTTTGAAAGAGATCAAAACTCGCGGCGATATTATTTTGTTTATCGATGAAATCCACACACTTGTTGGCGCAGGCGCTGCCGAAGGTGCAATTGATGCGGCAAGCATTCTTAAGCCAATGTTGGCTCGTGGCGAATTACAGACAATCGGTGCCACAACACTTGATGAATATCGCAAGCATGTTGAAAAAGATGCCGCACTTGAACGTCGCTTCCAACCCATTCAGGTTAAAGAGCCTTCTGTTGCGCACACAATTGAAATTCTTAAAGGTCTACGTGATCGCTACGAAACGCATCACCGCGTATCGATTACAGATGGCGCACTAGCAGCGGCTGCAAATATGGCAGATCGCTATATTTCAGATCGTTTCTTGCCAGATAAAGCTATCGACCTAATCGATGAGGCTGGTTCACGTCTGCGCATTAAGCGCATGACCGCACCTGCCGAACTTCGTGAATTCGATGACAAGATTGCCGAAGCTCGTAAGGCGAAAGAGTCAGCAATTGATGGCCAAGATTTTGAAGGCGCCGCATCACTTCGCGATAAAGAAAAAACTTTAATCGCTGAAAAGGTAGAGGCTGAAAAGCATTGGAAAGCCACTGACCTAGATAAGGTCACAGAAGTTGACGAAGAACTTATTGCACAGGTGCTTTCTGCATCAACTGGTATTCCAGTCTTTAAGTTAACCGAAGAAGAAACTGCACGTTTGCTTCGCATGGAAGATGAACTTCATCGCCGTGTTATTGGTCAAGATCAAGCTATCAAGGCACTTTCCCAAGCAATTCGTCGCACACGTGCTGGCCTTAAAGATCCAAAGCGTCCTGGCGGTTCATTTATCTTCGCCGGCCCATCCGGTGTTGGTAAGACTGAACTTTCACGCACCCTTGCTGCATTCTTATTTGGTGACGAGACCGCGTTAATTCAATTGGATATGTCTGAATATTCAGAGCGTCACACCGCCTCACGTTTATTCGGGGCACCTCCAGGCTACGTTGGTTATGACGAAGGCGGACAGTTAACTGAAAAGGTTCGCCGCCGCCCATTCTCAGTTGTTCTCTTTGATGAGATCGAAAAAGCGCACCCAGATATCTTTAACTCACTTCTACAAGTTCTAGAAGATGGCCGCCTGACAGATGCACAAGGGCGCACCGTTGACTTTAAGAACACTGTAATCATCATGACGACCAACCTCGGCACACGCGATATCTCAAAGAGCCTAGGACTTGGTTTTGCCAATATTGATGATGATCTAACTAATTACGATCGTATGAAGGGCAAGGTTCAAGATGAACTTAAGAACCACTTCCGCCCAGAATTTCTCAACCGTATCGATGACGTCATCGTCTTCCACCAGTTGACTAGGGATCAGATTATTCAGATCGTTGATCTAATGATCGCAAACCTTGATGATCGCTTGAAGGCCAAAGATATGGGTATCGAACTAACTCAAGCAGCGAAGGATCTCCTGGCTGCGCGCGGTTACGATCCACTTCTTGGTGCGCGCCCACTTCGTCGCGTAATTCAACGTGAGATTGAAGATTCACTCTCAGAGCGAATTCTCTTCGGTGAGTTAAAGGCTGGCGAAATCATCGTTGTTGATGTTGAAGGCGAAGCTGCGGAAGCGAAGTTCACATTTGCAGGAGCCGCAAAGGCAACCATGCCTGACTCACCAGAAGATCTAGCCGAAGCAGCTAATTAAGGAATTTTCTTTCCTGGGTTCAGAATTGAATTTGGGTCAAACACCTTTTTAACTGCGCGCTGTAAATCGATTACCGTCTTTGAAATCTCCTTGGTTACAAAGCCTGGCTTAATCGAGCCGATTCCGTGTTCACCACTTGCGGTGCCACCAAGTGATTGCGCAATTTCGACAATCTTGCCAAATGCCTGCTGCGCCCTTTCGGCTGCTGCAAGATCACCATGGTCATGAACAATTGTTGGGTGCATGTTTCCATCACCAGCATGTCCAAAAATCCCGATTGTTAGATTTACTTCCTTACTTAATTTCTCAACCCGTTCTACAAACTCGGCAATTTTAGTAATTGGCAAGGCCACATCGTCAAGCAGCGTTGCCCCCATGCGTTCTAGCGCTGGATAAGCAAGTTTGCGCACCCGGATTAAATCGGCGGCATCGGCTGGATCATCAGAGTAGACACCGTCGATTAAATCAAATTGCTTGCAAGTTTCAAGCGCTGCTTCACATAGTGAATGGTTCTCATCTAACTGCATGATTAGAACTGAACCTGCGACTTCAAAACCAAGTGGATGCCAGGCTTCCACTGCTTTTAGCGTTGTCTGGTCAACAATTTCTAACATAGCCGGGCGATATTGCAATAGCGCCGCAGCGGCAGCGGCTGCTTTAGTAACACTTGGGAAAGTTGCAATAAGTGTTGAAGGGGCAGCTGGGCGAATTTCTAAGTTAAGGGTTAGTTCGGTAATAATGCCGAGAGTTCCTTCAGAACCAATAAATAGATGCAGTAAGTCATAGGTAGTCACTGATTTTTTGGTGGCTTTGCCTAATTCGATAATCTCACCGCTGGCTAAAACTACTTGCATGGCGCGCACATGCGCCCCAGTCACACCGTATTTAACGCAGCACATTCCACCAGCATTTGTCGCTGCATTGCCACCGAGTGAAGACCAGTCACGACTTGCGGGATCAGGCAGGTAAGCCAGACCAAATTCTTTTGCTGCAGTATCTAAATCAAGATTGATTACACCTGCTTGTACGCGCGCTATTTGGTTAGCGGTATCTATTTCAATAATTTGGTTCATTTTTTCAAGTGAGATGACTAGCGAATCTGCAGTGGAATTTGCCCCGCCTGAAAGTCCGCTGCCGGCGCCACGAGTCACAACCGGAATCGAATTTTCATTTGCATATTTCAACGCGATCGAAATTTCAGAAGCGCTACGTGCTAGCAAAACGGCGAAAGGTGCGGCAGCGGAAGCAAACGGTGCTTGATCGCGTGAATATGAAGCGGTGATATCAGGATCAGAGATTAGCGATGTATCTGATCCCAGCAGTTTGGAAAGGGCGGCCAAATGGCTCATGAGTCCGCTCCGGTAATTTTCACGCGTTGCAGAGCTTGATCAAGGCGCGATACTTCGAAAATCTCCATGCCATCAATCTTGACATCACTGCCGGATGGAACAAGGGCGCGTTTAAAACCTAAACGATAAGCCTCGGCTAAGCGACGAGATACTCCGCTTACTTTACGAATTTCACCTGCTAATCCAACTTCACCGATTGCAACTAAATCTGCAGGTAGTGCCAAAGCTTTTGCAGCCGATGCCACCGCCAGAGCAAGTGCCAGATCAGCAGCAGGTTCAGACATCTTCATTCCACCAACAGTTGCGGCATAAACATCGCGGCCACCAACTCGAATATTGGCACGTAGTTCAAGAACTGCCAGAGTCATTGATGTGCGGGCAGAATCGAGACCACTTGTAACGCGACGCGCATTTCCAAAATCATTTTCGCGCCCTTGACTGACAAGTGCTTGGATTTCAGCAAGCAGTGGACGTCGACCTTCCAAAGTAACGGTCACACAAGTTCCCGGAACTGGCTCGGCATGACGGGAAGTAAATAGTCCAGTCGGATCAAGAACGCTCTCAATTCCGGTATCACTTAAATCAAAACAACCAACTTCATCGGATGCCCCGAAACGATTTTTAATTGCGCGGATTAAACGCAACCTGGAATGGCGCTCGCCCTCAAATTGCAGAACGACATCGACAATATGTTCAAGCAAACGTGGGCCTGCGATAGATCCATCTTTGGTTACGTGCCCGACCAACAACAAAGTGATATCGCGATCTTTACAGATTCGGATAAGTGCACCGGCAACTTCGCGCACCTGTGTAACGCCCCCAGGTGAACCATCAGCGGCAGCTGAACCAATTGTTTGAACGCTATCGATGATCAATAGTTCAGGCTTAACTGAATCAATATGTGCAATGACTGCGCCCAGGTCTGTCTCTGATGCTAGGAATAATTTTGGATCAACTGCGTTAATTCTTTCAGCGCGCAGACGAATTTGTGAAGCTGATTCTTCGCCACTGATATATAAAGCAGGAAGACCCTTGGCCGCGGTTTGTGCTGCAACAGAGAGAAGTAGAGTTGATTTTCCAACACCTGGTTCGCCGGCGAGCAAAATTGCAGCGCCCGGAACAAGGCCGCCACCAAGTACGCGATCGAGTTCAGAGACTCCTGTTGCACGAGCGCGCGCGGATGAAAGATCTACATCGCCAATAGGAATAGCTGCGTGTGTAACTTTTCCGGGAACTAAAGAAAGTTTCTTAGGTGCGGCGATTTCTTCAACGCTTCCCCAAGCCTGGCATTCACCACAACGGCCCACCCATTTTTGGGATGTCCATCCACATTCGGCGCAGCGAAATGGATCCTTCTCGACTTTAGCCATGGGCCAACTCTAGAGCGTAGGAGTGACTACTTCCCAGCGGCGATCGTTGCTGGGTGTTGGATAACGAATAACGGCAGTGAGCGCGCCTTAGCATCGTTGATTCCCTTAACGCGGATATCGCAGTGCTCGGCAAGAACTGCATAGGCAGCCTGACCCATCAACGCTTGAAGTTCAGTGCGGTTAGAAATGTAAACAGGTTCGCTTCCGACATGTGCATCAGTGTTGCTAGTGCAGTACCAATCGAAATCATCTCCACCATCGCCCCATGCTAGGCGTTCGTATTCGCCGATTACGGTAATTGAATATTCGCGCTCGCCGATTTCGCGAGTTTCAAAACTGCGACGAAGTGGAAGTTGCCAACATACATCTGGTTTTGTATCTACAAAGTGGCGATTCTCTTTCTGTGCCAAGTGGTGAAGCACGCAACCAAATGATCCAGTAAATCCTGGCGCTTCATAACCTTTACGGTTTAAGAAGATACAACCATCATCGATTGTGCGTGTCTTTCGTTCTTTATCTTCATCAAGATCTGAAATTCGAAGTTGACCATTTTGCTTCTTTGGCCGCGCCTGTTCGAAGAACTGCCACATTTCGGGAGTTAAATCCGCGGCTGCTTTACGTACGCGTTCTTCATCATCTTCATCGGAATACATCGCACCTTCGGTACAACATCCGGCGTTAGGGCGATCCTTAAATACACCTTGGCAACCATCGCCATAAATACAAGTCCAATAAGAGGTGAGCCAAGTTAGGTCACATTTGAAGATTTCTTCAGGATCGTTAGGGTCGGTAAATTCCACCCAATCGCGTGCAAAACCTGGCTTAACTTCGGACATAGTCGCAGAGCCTACGCGTACTCTTTCGCTATGGCTAATTCAGAAAATCAGGTCGCAGTCATTGGTGCAGGTGTCATGGGCGAAGCCCTAATCTCTGCCCTAATAACTTATGGGATTTCCCCATCTGCAATCACCATCTCTGAAAAGCGTGACGAACGAGCTGCAGAATTAACTGCACGATATAAAGTTTCTAACGCTGATTTAAAGGAAAACGTGGCGAAGAGTGATCTCATTCTCTTGGTTGTTAAGCCTCAAGATATGGCTACGGTTTTAGCCGAAATTAAAACTGTAATTCGCAAGGGTGCCTTGGTTATCTCATTTGTTGCAGGTAAGCAGATCAGGGATATTGCCGATCAAATTGGAACTAGTGCTAACCCAGTTATTCGGGTTATGCCAAATACTCCAGCGCTGGTCGGAGCGGGAATGTCTGCGATCTCTTGCTGCCGGCTAGTCACCCCAGAGCAACGCGAATTTACAGTTGGATTTCTTGGAGCGGTCGGTAAAGTCATTGAAGTAGCTGAAGATTTGCAAGATGCAGTTACCGCCACCAGTGGATCAGGGCCAGCCTATTTCTTTAGATTTGTGGAAGCGATGGTCGATGGCGCAGTTGCACTTGGGCTATCTCACGCCGATGCAACTACGCTAACAATTCAAACTATTGTTGGGGCGGCCAAACTCCTTGATCAATCGGGCGACACCCCAACAACGCTGCGTGAGAAGGTAACTAGCCCTAACGGAACAACATTTGCAGCGCTTAATTCATTTAATGAATCCGATATTTCGGGTGTTGTTGCAAAAGCGATGAAGGCCGCTCGTGATCGCTCGCAAGAACTTGCTTAAAAAATATCTAATATCTGTAGTCATCACTTCGATAGCGATGACAAACGTTGCCCAAGGCGCCCCAAAAACAGTCTCTGTGAAACCGCTTAAAGTATTTAGCCAAAGTTCTAGCGCCGAAGCCATTGTCGCAAACAGTAAGGCGATATTTACTTACGAAAATATTATGGGGCTAAGCGCTGATATTAAGGTTCGCGCATTTGATTTCGCTGGCACTGAAATCTGGTCGAAAACAGTTGATTCTGGCTTAGATGAGCTCGCAACCGCAATGACCATCGATTCACAGGGAACACTTTGGTTGGTTGGAAATATAGCCATTGCTCCGCAACCCGAGTCAGCAACTGCTGCAACAGAGGCACTCAATCCCGATGGAATTGAAGTTGAAAATATTCAATCGTTGCGTGCTGATATGAAAAACATTTCAGTCTGGCAGATCAACGCCACCGGTGAAGTTATTGGCCAGAGTTCAATTGCAACGGTGGCTTTAATAGATGCTATTTCGGTCAGTTCATCCGGGCTTTCCATCCTTGCCTCTCGCGAGAACGAGCCTTTCTTAATAACGTTTTCACAAGGCAAATTCTCGAAAGAGCTAAAGCTTGGTACCGCCAAGACAAAGCTAAGTGCCATAACGCGCAGCAGTGATGGAACAACTTATATATTTGGATCTAGCAGTGAAACCCTCGGTGGCAAGAAGTTGGTTGGCAGAGTAGATGGAATCTTGATCAAGGCTGCTAAGACTGGGTCCATCACCAGCGTTGTTCGCAGTAGCGCACCCAAAGCGATACGTGATTGGCAGAGCACTACAAGTTCACTCTTCGCAACTGGCTCAGTAAAGAGTGGAACCACTGTTGAGAGCGCGATAACTAAATTTAACTCTTCATTCGTCCCTTCATGGACAACCCGAATTTCTTCAACCGGAAGAACTTTGGCATCTAGCGGTGCGAACGGTTCGTTCTATGCAATTCTCGAACCAACTTCTGCAATCAAAGGTGTAACTGGGTTCAAAGCAGTCAAAGGACAATTAGCTGTATTGCAATTTGATAGTAAAGGCTTATTAATCTCTGCCTTTACTTCAGCAGAACTAACTTCAGCTATTGCATCCACGTATTCAAATACGGCTGGGTTATTTTTGCTAACTGTCGATGGAAAGATCTGGCAAGTATCAAATAATTAAATTAAAGCAGTCGTAGTGAAACCAATTGATTCTTAACCCCAGATATTAAATATCGCACCTTATTAAGAACTATCCAGGCAGAATCAAACCCATCAACGTTCTGTTCTTTAGCAACCAAAGAGATCGTTTCCTTTGATAGATCGACTGCACAGAGACGGTTTTGGCAGTTAAAGACGCTGGTAGCACCATCGCTACTCAAGAACTTACTTGGTGTGCCGAAACCAGTTGTAGTCAAAGTTTTGAAATTTGTTGGAGTAGCTAGATAAGTCCAGCGAATTTGATCTGCGTTGGGCAGGCTAAGAGTTGATGAGGTAAGCCAAGTTGCAAGTACGCCGCGTGCACCTTTTTGCAGAGCAACGTCATAGCCCACCACGGTAATTGGCCCGCCAGATGTATCAAGGGTCTGATATCTCCAAGCAGTAGTGCTTAACCCATTGCGTTGGGCAACGCGAATGGCGCCAGAGGTTGCTTCTTTTCGTTGATTAATTGTTAATACCGAGTCGTAAAGCAAAATCGTATCTTTGCCATCAAAGAGAGCATCTAAGTGGAAGGCAACATCGCCAATTGTTCGATCATCCGTCTTGCGATCGCCATCGACTAGCTCATATCTCCAATCAGGAGCGCCCTTCGTGCGAACTGCGCCCAGCAGAATTCCTTGAGATTCATCGCGATAAAATACTTGCACCCCTGCTGAACTTACTGAGCAAGCATTTGAAACGCTGACATCACTGGCGGTGCGCACACGGATTGGGTCTTCATAGCCATTAACTGCAGTTCCATTGCCATCGACAATTTCATATTTGAAATCCTTGCCGTCATAAGTGGCATATCTCAGATCTTTATCTACAGAATCGGCATAGAAAATATGTAAAGTCTGCGCTTTACCAAAGCCACTAATGCAACCAGAGACTTCGCCGGCAATCGCATTGCGAGTGCGCCCAGCAGAACCACCTCTTCCATCGACAGTTAACTTGTTCCAAATTTTGCCGTTCCAAAGCGCAACTTTTAAGGCGCCATTATTTGCATCCTGATAAATGATTGCAGGATTGGTGTTGAAGGTAACCGTAGTTAGGTTGCGAGCATCGGCAATCGGATCAATAACAGTTTTCTTCCATGCCGCTTGCGGGGTTATGGAATTAGTTGTAACTGGGTCGGAAGAACCCAAAGAATTTGATGCAGTAATTGAGAAGGTATAACTAGTGCCATTCTTCAAGCCAGTTAAAGCTGCAGGACTAGAAATAAAGCTTTTTTCGGCGCCAGTCTTATCATTTCTGACTGTGTAACTTGTTATCTGAGCAGCGCGCGCATTTGCTGGCGGATCAAATTTAATTATTGCCCCTGAATCAGATACCAGCGCTTGGGCATTTCGCACTGTTTGTGGAATACCAACTGCTATTCCGACTGGAGGCTTTGCACGCAGATCTTGCATCATTGCTAGTAAAAGCGCACCAGGCTCGTGAAAAATTTCTCCCGCATCCAGATTTGGTGACATCACCGCATCAGGGCCGGCGCTGGAATAAGTTGCTTCATCTAAATGGCTTACCGAAGATCCATCTTCGTATTTCTTCGGAGTGTAAAGAAGTGGTTTTACACCACCATTAGCGGTGATTCCCTGCTGTCCCGACCAAACTAACTTTGAAGTTAACGCTTCACCTAATTCTAGTGATGGTGAAGGCAGATCAGATAAACGTCGCCCATCACCGGTCTGAACGTAGGCATCGTATGGAGTTGGTTGATCAATCGATCCATAACCAAAGAAATCATCGTAACTATCAGTAGATAGAAAACCCATGCCATGTGCCATTTCATGCAAGATAACTGATTGCAGATCGTATTCAGATTTACTTGGCCCAACACCGGTGCCGCGATACCAATTGGCCAATGAATTAACAGTAATTATCATTTCTGGGTTATTGCCATCTAAATCTTTTCCAGCTAGTGCATTTGCTAGCGCAGATGGATACCAGAGACTGGAATCAGGAGCACCGGGAAAATTTGCAAAATAACTGCCCGGACGCGCACTACCTAAAACACTAAATGATGAAGAACGTCCCCATGTGGCATCAATATAGATTGGGACTTTAGATTCGAAATTTGCAGCCCAAACATCTACCGCTGCTTGCACTTGAACTTTGGTCCACTCTGGAAAGTTGTTGTACTTGACTACAATATTTGACTTCTTTTCGAGATATGCAGCTTTAGGTTTTGCAGTCTGGTTTGCAGTGGATGCTGGCCCTGCGTAAACGTTTCCCCATTGTGTTGCTGGGCGAACCAGAACTAAGGCATCTGCAGAAATTGGAGTTAGAAAACCAAGAAGTAAACTGGCAAAAAGTGTGGATACCGCGAAGTTTCGCGCGAGATATCTAGGATTTTTCCTTGCCATAGCGCCTAACGCTATCAGGGTGCGAGAATGTATCCATGTCACCGAATACTGCAGATCCAGGGATAGCAGGTGCAATTGCGCGCATGAAGTCAGAGCGTCCAATTGTTCTTAATTTCTCATCAATTAGCGCTCGACCTGAACCATCCCTTGATGAAGCCAGAACTGAACTTGCAGACTCAATCGGACAGATTGTTCACATGATTTTCTCAAAGAAGTATGGTCCTCTAGTCGGTACTGTTTCAAAAACAACTGCGGAAACATTATTAAAGAACGCTGAAGAAAATTTATATCGTGCCAAAGGTGATGCCACCTTAGTAATTCAAGAATTAGTAGACCGAGCATTTACATCAAAGATGGCTAAGAGCCCAAAGAAAAAGTGAAAACCTTAATTACGGTTTATTCACGCCACGGATGTCATCTCTGCGAAGTTGCAGAAGCAACTCTTGAGACCATGAAAGTCGAATTAGATTTTAACTTAGAGATTAAATTTATCGACAACGATGCCGCATTAGAGAAACTTTATGGACACGAAGTACCGGTCATCCATATAGATGGAGAACATCACGATTTCTATAAAGTGGATCCGGAAAGATTTAGATCTTGCCTTGAAAAACATCGTCAGCATCAATAATTCGATATGAATAACCTTGTTCTGCCAGGAAGCGTTGGCGGTTTTGTGCAAAATCTTGGTCAATAGTGTCGCGGGATACAACTGAATAAAACTTTGCACCGCGTCCATCAACCTTAGGGCGCACAATTCGGCCAAGTCTTTGCGCTTCTTCTTGGCGCGAACCAAATGCTCCCGATACCTGAATTGCAATTGTGGCTTCTGGTAAATCAATTGAGAAGTTAGCCACTTTTGAAACAACTAGGCAGGTAATTTCACCGGTACGGAAAGCTGCAAATAATCTTTCGCGCTCTTTTATAGGCGTTTCACCTTTGATTACAGGCACACCTAGGGTTTCAGATAGATCATCTAACTGATCAATGTATTGGCCGATCACCAAAATTTGCTCACCAGCATGCAATCCAACTAACTCTTCGACTACATCACGCTTGGTGCGGGTGGTTGCACATTTGCGGTAACGCTCTTCTGGTTCAGCAGTTGCATATTCCAGACGTTCGGCTTGCGTTAAATTAACTCTTACTTCAATACATTCAGCGGGTGCGATATATCCCTGAGCTTCAATTTCCTTCCAGGGAACATCAAAACGTTTTGGTCCGATTAGTGAGAAAACTTCGCCTTCCATGCCATCTTCACGAACCAATGTCGCAGTAAGGCCTAAGCGGCGGCGCGATTGGATATCTGCAGTGAAGCGGAAAATTGGTGCAGGAAGCAAGTGCACTTCGTCGTAAATTATTAGCCCCCAGTCATGGGTGTCGAAAAGATCAAGGTGCGAATAAACACCATTCTTTTTCTTAGTCATAACTTGGTAGGTGGCAATTGTCACGGGGCGAATCTCTTTCTTCGCACCTGAATATTCGCCAATTTCATCTTCGTTTAAAGTTGTGCGATGCAATAACTCTTCTCTCCACTGACGCGCAGCGATTGTGTTGGTAACTAAAATTAGAGTTGTAGCTTTGGCATGTGCCATTGCAGCCGCACCAACAATTGTTTTTCCAGCACCGCAAGGAAGAACCACCACACCAGAACCACCGTGCCAGAAGCCTTCGGCTGCCAACTCTTGATACGGGCGAATTTTCCAATCGTTTTGTTTTAACGAAATATCATGTGCTTGGCCATCAACATAACCTGCGAAATCTTCGGCCGGCCAACCAAGGCGCAAGAGTGATTGTTTTATCGCACCACGTTGGCTGGGATGAACAGCAATAGTTTCAGGATCGATTCGAACACCAAGCAGGGGAGCAATTTTCTTAGCGCGAATAACCTCTTCTAGAACACCAACATCTGTCGTAACCAAAATAAGTCCATGGATGGGATCTGCCTCTAAACGCAAACGCCCATAACGCGACATAGTTTCTGCAACATCGAGTAATAATGAATGTGGAACCGCATAACGTGAATATTTAATAAGAGTATCGATGACTAACTCGGCGTCGTGGCCGGCGGCACGGGCGTTCCAAAGCCCCAAATTTGTAAGGCGATAAGTGTGAATGTGTTCAGGTGATCGTTCTAGTTCAGCAAATGGTGCAATGGCGCGGCGACATTCGGTGGAAAGCGGATGATCAATATCTAGTAATAACGTTTTATCACTCTGGACGATTAGTGGACCTTCGCTCATTTAAGTAGATCCTTTATAAAGGCGTGCAGAAGTGCACTTCGTTCTTCAACAGATTTCAGACTTAACCATTCACTCGGTGCATGTGCCCCGCCACCAATTGCACCTAAACCATCCAAAACTTGAGCACCCGCAGCAGCTGCAAAGTTTCCATCGCTGGCACCGCCTACTTCAGCACAGCCCAGCGGCGGCATGCCGATTTCTTTAGCAACTCGTTCAATGCGTTCATACAATTCTTTAGTCGATGATGGCTGAAGCGGTGGTCGATTAAGACCTCCAGTAACTTCCAAGCGCGCACCAGAAATAGTTGGCTTAATTAATTTAATCTCCGAATCAATTCTTTCGAGTTCAGATTGCGCAAATGATCGCGCATCAATTTCTAGTACTGCCAAATCAGGAACGGTATTGGCGCTATTCCCTGATTTTAATAAAGTTGGAACAACGGTTGTTCCGTGTTGTGTATTTTCTAGCGCCGAAAGTTGCAAAATAATGTGAGCAATTTCAACGGTCGCATTTACGCCTTTTTCGGGTTCGAGCCCAGCATGAGCAGCTAAACCGTGCACGTTAATTTTGTACATCGCCGTGCCTTTGCGCCCAGTCTTAACTTTGCCGCCAAGGGAAGCTTCAAGCACTAAGACTGCTTTGGCTTTGGCCGAGAGATCCATAATTAATTTACGTGATGCGAATGAACCAATTTCTTCATCTGTTGTTGCAATCAGCGCCACGCGATCTGCGGCGCCAGAAATATCTTTAAGTGCAAAGAGAGCCTGCACGAAGCCAGCTTTCATATCAAAGACACCCGGGCCACGGACTACATCGCCGTTGACTTCCCAAAGTGGAGAATAAGAACCAAGTGGCCAAACGGTGTCGAGATGAGCCAACAATAAAATTTCAGGTGCGTTTGCGCCCCACCAAAAAACCGGACGGCCTTCAACTTCTTTTATTTGGGCTGGAGTTCCAAGTACGCGAGTTGCGATATCACTTGCTAGTCGCACCACGTTCTGGCAGGCAGTTAAATCTTCGCTAGGTGATTCACATCTAACTAACGCTTCAATCGCAGCCAACATGGAGTCAAGTCTGCCGTATTTCGCCTCATTCGTGCTCGTCATATTGCTGCCACCCCCGTAATTCGCGCAATTCTAAAGGTCTGCACCTCACCAGTTGCGTGGTCTCGGGCGATGAGCGAACCAGCTGAGAGTTTTAAAGGATCAATGATGCGATGTGAAACCAGGCCATTGTTATCGGCATATCCAATAGAAAGAGATGTTGCTGGTTGGTTTTGCAGATAGTCCGCCAAAATATCTAGCGTTTCATTTGCAGTTGTGCGCGGAAGTGAACCGAGGGCGCTGGCGGCAATATTACGTAAAGTACTTTGGCGATGGCTTGATTTTTCTCCGGTGCGTAGCGCGCGCAGTGCTGCCGCAAGTTGTAACTCATCAGGGCGATCAAATTCTCCGATAATGCGAGGCGGGCGCGCTTTAGATTTTGCACGCTGAATGCGTGGGCCGCTAAGTAAGGATCCTTGCGAATCTTCACCGGCCGGCAAGTAACCAAAGCTGCGCAGAATATTCATGGCATCGGCGGCATCATGTTGGCAAATTAGAACCTCGGGTGCGATCTGGCGCAACTGCAAAATATCTAAACGTTTATCACTAATGATTTGCGCAATAAGCGCGGAATCTTCACAACGAATAAACGATGAAGTGTTGCCGACTCGTAGCTTTCCATGTTTCTTTGCAACATCTGCAATTAAATACTCGAGCGGTTGTGGCATCGGTGTCTTCGAAGTTTTCTTTAGGAACGCTTTTATTTCATCACCGGTACGACCATGATCTAATCCACGGCGAATTGTGGCTTCGCTGAAACGATAAACAGTTGCGCCTCCGCGGCTTTCAATATCAGCCAAGATTGCTAACTCTTGGGCAACTTCATGTTCTAGCGGACCAGGCGCAATTGCAGTGTGATCGCTCTGAATAAGTATGTGATCAACTGGCTTTGGAAGATCTTCATTTATCGCATCTAATTGCGCGCCCTGCAACAAAGCAACTCCATATTTAGAGATCGCACCTTGCCCAGTAATACCCAGCCATTCTGCTTCTCGCAAAGTCCATTGCACGTAATCAGTTTGGATTCCGCCACTGCGCTTTGCGGGCATATACCAATTTGCCAAGGCAGAAAGCGGCTGAAAGTCTGGAGCAATCTCGGGGCTTTCTTGCAATAAACGTAGCGTTAATTTTCTAATGGAAGATGCGGCGACGCGATCGAGTTCGGGGCCAAGCGGTGCCACATTTTTTGATTCTTCCTTGCCAACCAAACCACTTACTCGTGAAGTAATTAACCATTGCGAGACAAGAGATTCCCAACGAACTGACGGTTGTTGGGTGAGCCAAATATCAAACTGGCTTGATGGAAGAATTCGATCATCGGCATCAATTGATAAGAGACCTGCTAAATAAGCTAACTCAGCGATAAATGCCGCACAATTTGCGTCAACACCTAGATGGGTAGAAATGTTTTTTAGGTCGCGCACTCCAAGACCACCAGAGCGCAGCGCATCTGCTGGCTCTTGCGCCCAGAAATTTAGGATTTCTTCAGTCCAGCGCAGATAAGTTGAAACGTTTGCAATAGCCGCTAATTGAATACTCTTTACATCGCGCTTGTCACCTGAAATCTTGGGCGCTTGTATCGCCAACTCTTTATGCACTTTTCCGCCGCGCAAATAAATGGCGACCTCACGCGGCATCAGAACGGTGTGAGAATTAGCAACAACCACAAAATCATTTTCAAGCAACCAAGCAACACCTGCACCAGGTTTCTTAATATCTGCCACAGTTCCGCGAGGCGGACCCCAAACCATCGCATCCAAAGCTTTCTTGGCTTGCGCCGGAGCTTCATCTAATTTTTTAAGTGAAAGTTTTGCCATTGATTGTGGACCGAGGCCCGCAATTTCATTACCTAGAACTTCGCGCAACGTGGTTGGGATATAGAAGCCATCTCTTCCTGAATAAACCAAGCCACGTTCAATGAGCCCAGGAAGTACAAATAGCGCCGCCTTATCGGTTAGCGCTGCAATCTGCTTTTCGTTAAATGGTTCGGCGGAAACAGCGCACGCTTCGAGAACTTGGTATTGCCAAGCGTTTAGCGAATCGATTGCCCGGGCCAAACTTGGTGCAGACGTTGCGCGCACTGCAAGTGATGCAATATCCGGTGGAACCGGAGTCACTAGATCAGGGCGATGGGTAAATAGCGAAATTAGGGCAGCGTCATCCAAAGTACGTAAGTAATCTGCAAAGGAGCGCGTTTCCATAACTTGCCTACATTACTGGCAAGTGAGGTCGCTGCGCTAATTGAATGCGAAGTTAGCGAGATTTACGGCGCGGTGTAAGCCGTGTGCCCAGCCATGCGGCACGCGAGACCATTGGACCGAGTAAACGATTTATAAAGCGCATTCTGCGGAAATCATTGATCGGCCATTTTTCCTTGAGTGCGCGAATGCGCAAGATGGCATCAGGATTAATCGCTGATGGATTTCCAACAGTTAGTAGAAGTGGCAAATCATTATGGCTATCTGAATATCCAAAGCAGTGTTCCAGATCGAAACCACGTTCGCGCGCTAACTCTTTAATTGCTGTTGCCTTCTCGCGCCCGTGTAGTAAAGGCCCATTCATTTCACCGGTATAAAAACCATCTTTGATTGCAGCCTTACTACCGAGTGCTCCAGTAAATCCCAAGCGTTCGGCGATTAGCGTCGCCATATCTTCAGGTGCGGCAGTTACCAGCCAAACTTCAACGCCATCATTTAAGTGACGTTGTGCAATTTCAATTGTGCCTTCCCAGAGCGCAGGGGATACGTACTCATCATAAATTTCTTGGGCAACGGCGTTAATTTCGGTGACATTGTGTCCACCAATAAATTCTTGGGCTGATTTTTGAAAGCGATTGATCTCATCTTGCTTTTCAGTCCCGGTTAAGCGAAATCTTAGATTGGCCAGTACAAATCTGGAAATGTCAGCTTTTGTGAAAAATCCACGCTGGTACATGCCGCGCCCCAGAAAATAGATGGTCGAGCCACGCACCAGAGTGTTATCAACGTCGAAAAAAGCCGCACGTTGCTGCGTGAGTGACATGGGCACAACCTTAGCGATTAACTCAGATATTGCTCGGCCAGCGGACGCTTTATGCTTAGCGCCATGAGTTCAACAGTCCACGTCGCTCGTCACGGTGAAGTAGAAAATCCGCAGAAAATTCTCTATGGCCGCCAACCTGGCTGGCGTTTATCAACGCGCGGCCAACAAATGGCTGAAGTATTGGGCGAGTGGTCGAAGAGCATTGATTTAGGTGCGCTCCATGTTTCGCCTTTGCAACGTGCGCAAGAAACTGCGGCGCCAATTGCAAGAGCACACGGAATTGAAATAACAACTGATGAACGCTTAATTGAAGCTGGAAATATTTTCGAAGGCAAGAGTTTTGAACCAGGCAGTGGAATCCTGAAACATCCCACCGCATGGCGCCATTTATACAATCCTTGGAAACCATCATGGGGCGAACCTTATGATGAACAAATAAATCGTATGTTTGCGGCGATCTTTGCCGCACATAAAGCAGCAAATGGTAAAGATGCCATCGTTGTTTCACACCAACTTCCAATCTGGATTACCCGCAGTGCAATCGAAGGTCGTTCCATGTTGCACGATCCCCGCAAACGCGAATGCACATTAGCCTCCGTCACCAGCATTCATTTTGATGGCGAAGGTGTAATTTCTGGACTTTCTTATTCAGAACCTGCTGCACATTTACTACCCCCAAAGAAGTAATAGATATATGCGCAAGCAACTGAAACTAGCTGTGCTTGCGCTATTTTCTGCATCCTTATTAAGCGCATGTGGTGGTGGTAGTTCAACAGCCGAAGAGAGTTTTATCGAAGGCAGCGGCGCAGTAACTTTTATCGAAGGCTCGAATCGCAGTGCAGCCCCTGAACTATCCGGAATGACGCTAAGCGGTAAGCAATTTGTATTTAATCCTGGGCAAATTGCCGTCGTAAATGTTTGGGCTTCCTGGTGCTCACCTTGTCGCGCCGAGATACCAACGCTGATTGAACTCGCTAAGCAATATCCTGACGTTCAATTCATGGGGATTTTAACTAGAGACAATCCCGCAACCGCCGAAGCATTTGCGCGTCGATTTGCTATGCCATACCCAACCTTTATTGATGATTCGCTATTGATTGGCTTTAAGGGAACCCTTCCGGCAAATGCCATTCCTTCGACAGTGTTGTTAGATAAAGATGGAAATGTTGCTGCTCGTATTTCAGGTGAAGTGACTCTGACATCTTTAAGTAAGCTGATTAGAAAGCTTGAAGCAGAATGATTGACTTCTTTGTAGAGCAGTTACTCGGTGGATTCTTACTCGTTGCTTTTCCAATTGCGATACTTGCCGGTCTGATCTCATTCATATCACCTTGTGTACTTCCTTTAGTACCTGGCTACCTTTCTTTTGCCGCTGGATATTCCAAATCTAAAGGTCGGGTTTTTCTTGGCTCGATACTCTTTGTACTTGGTTTCAGCGTTCTATTCATCTCCTACGGCGCACTATTTGGCGGTATCGGATCTCGCATCGCAACTAACGATGAGGCCATCACACGCGTTCTGGGTGTAATAACAATTCTGCTTGGACTGATTTTTATGGGGCGCTTTCCCATGATGAAAACGTTTTCACCAAAGATCTCTACTAACGGTGGACTAATCGGTGCACCTTTGTTGGGCTTTCTTTTCGGTATTGGTTGGACACCTTGTATCGGACCCGCACTTGCAACTGTGCAGACTTTGGCATTTCAAGAATCAAGTGCCGCGCGTGGTGCCATTCTCTCCTTTGGATATTGCATCGGACTTGGCGCACCATTTATCGCATCGGGACTTTACTTAGATAAATCGGCACGACTACGAGGATTCTTAACTAAGCGCGGAGATTTAATTTCCAAAATCGGCGGAGCGCTATTAATCCTGATTGGTATTGCGCAGCTACTTGGTTTTTGGACTGATTTAATGATTTCACTTCGCTCGATGATTACAGAATTTACGCCGGTGATTTGATGAGTCAAGAAGTAGAGATTCCCGAATTAGGTACTGCTGGTTTATTGCGCTTCGCCTGGCGCCAACTAACCAGTATGCGCACCGCGCTAATTCTTCTGATGTTGCTGGGCCTTGCAGCCATCCCAGGTTCTTTAATCCCACAGCGCTCTCAAAACCCTATGGCAGTGCGGCAATACTATTTAGATAGCCCCGAGTTAGCGCGCTGGATAGAAAGGCTTTCAGGATTTACGGTTTATTCATCACCTTGGTTTAGCGCTATTTATATCTTGCTATTTATTTCGCTAATCGGCTGCGTCTTGCCGCGCACTTTTGAACATTTTAAATCGATGCGTGCACAACCGCCAGCAACTCCGCGCAACTTATCCCGAATGGAATCCTTCCAGGAATTTTCGGGGCAGGGCTCAGAACTCGAAATTGCCAAGGAATGGTTTAAGAAAAATCGTTTTAGAGTCCGCGCCGAAGGTCAGAGCGTTTCTGCTGAAAAAGGTTACTTGCGCGAAACCGGCAATCTACTCTTTCATCTTTCACTAATTCTTATCCTGCTCGGTGTAAGTATCGGATCACTATTTGGTATGCGCGGTGAAGCGATCATCAATAAAGGTGAGCGATTTATTAGCGTTCCAACCTCTTATGACACTCTCTCTTTTGGAAAGCTCGCGAATGAAGAATCTTTGCAGCCATTTATTATTGAAGTTATCGACTTTGTTGCTAAATATGATCTCCTTACCAACGCTCCGCAGGATTACACAGCAACAGTTCGAGTAACAAGCGCCGGGGAAAAAACTTCGACAATCAAAACACTAAAAGTAAATAGCCCTCTGACATTTGGGAATACTCGGGTTTATTTGCAAGCCAATGGATACTCACCAATCGTTACAGTTCGTGATTCCACAGGCGCGGTTGCATTGCAAGGGCCGGTTCCATTTTTGCCACAGGATGGAAATTTGCGTTCAATCGGCGCCATTAAAGTTCCCGATGCGGATCCTCAAGTTGGATTTGTAGCAAGCTTCTTGCCGACTTACGCGCGAGATGGAGCAAACGGCGGCATCTCTGTTTTTCCAGAAGCCCTTGATCCAAAGTTGCTCTTCTCGATTTGGAAAGGTGATCTAGGTTTAGATTCTGGAAAACCACAATCTGTTTATCGCATGGATACTTCCAAGATGGAGCGGATAGCACTTGATTCGCTCAAACCTGGTGAAACATTTTCATATCCAGAAGGTTCAATCACCTTTGAAGCCTTCACTCCCTGGATAAACCTGCAGATTGTTGATGATCCTGGAAAGTCCTATGCGCTCTATGGAGCAATTGCGGCAATCCTGGGGCTGCTTGCATCACTATTTGGTCGCCGTCGTCGAATTTGGATACGCATCACAACAACTGGAGTTGTAGAAGTTGCTGGCCTGGCTAAGAATGGTGCACCTGGCCTACCAGCCGAAATAGAAAAATTTGTCGCCCATTTAAGGAGAGAGATATAGATGCAAACCACTTGGGCCTACCTATCAAATAACTTGATCTATGCGGCGATGGGTGTATTCGCACTTTCCTTTTTTGCACACGCCTTTGAAACCGCATGGGCAGTTAGAACTCCAGATCAGAGCGAAGGCACAGAAGGCTCTCTAAAAACCAAGACTTTGGATTACACACGCACTGAGCGCGCTGCACGAATTGCAACTGCGCTAATGGTTTTAGGATTTCTCCTGTTATTAGGCGGAGTTATTGCGCGTGGAATTTCTGCCAAGCATGTTCCTTGGGGGAATATGTATGAATTCTCATTAACTGGCGCACTTGCTTTCACCGGCGCATATTTAGCCGCACTTCGTAAATACGATCTACGTTGGCTCGGACTCTTTATCTCGATTTCGGTTCTTCTTACTCTTGGTACCGCCATAACACTTCTCTATCGTGATAGCGCTCCTTTGGTACCTGCTTTGAAATCAACCTGGCTAGTAATTCATGTGATTGCCGCAATTATTTCGGGTGGAGTTTTCTTACTTTCAAATGTTATTGCCGGCGCTTACCTATATCTGGATTCTATGGAATCACGCGGTGAGCGAAAAGCATGGGCAAAGCGTTTGCCAGATTTGGAAACGCTAGATCAACTTTCATACCGCCTAGTTGCATTTGTATTTCCACTTTGGACATTTGCAGTAATCGCTGGCGCAATTTGGGCTGAAAGTGCGTGGGGTAGATATTGGGGATGGGATCCAAAAGAGACTTGGGCATTTATTACTTGGGTGGCATATGCCGCTTACTTACATGCTCGGGTAACTATCGGATGGCGTGGCAAGCGTGCTGCCTGGCTCTGCTTATTTGCTGGCTCAACATTCTTGTTTAACTATGTTTATGTAAATGTCTGGGGAACTGGAAAGCACACTTACAGCGGCCTTTAGCCTTTAAATAAATTAAAGCTTGCGCAGAAAATCTGGGTCATCATCTGGCGGCAAGATACGACGCTTCGGTGGGCGCGGACCTCTTTCACCGCGTTCGCGACCAATGGCTACGTAAGCAATAGCTCCAAATGGTGCAAGAAGAAGTATTAGCAGTAACCAACCCCACTTAGGCAATTTATTTATCAGCGAATCATCGCGTCGCGCACAATCAATGAACGCGTACAAAGTCAAAACTAGTGAGGTAATTGAGATTATGCCTAGCAACTTAATCATGCTCCTATTCTAGCCAAAGTTAGATAACTAAGCCGAGTGCAAAAAGGAGAGCAAAGGCTAGTTGCAACTTACCAGTTTTGGCCAGATACGGGATTAAGTCCGCACCTTGCACCCCGTCTTTTACGCCACGAGCCAAGTTCCAGGTTAGGGGAGCAGCTAGAAGAGTTAGCAGAGCACCAGGTTCAAAAGTAAAGAGCGCAAAGAGATGCGCTGAAAGAAGTAGCGCGATGTAAAGGCGACGCGCACCTTTATCACCTAAGCGCACTGCCAAGGTTTTCTTACCGACAATCTCATCTTGCGCGCGATCGCGCAGATTATTTATAGCCAAGATGGCACACGCTAGCGCACCCATCGGAATCGAAATAATGAAAATCTGCAAATTTATTTTTTCGGTCTGCGCAAAATAACTTCCAACAGTTGCAACGACTCCAAAAAATAAAAATACAGCAACTTCGCCTAAACCTTTATAACCATAAGGGCTATTTCCACCGGTGTAGCCCCAAGCTGCGTTAATGGCCAGGGCTCCGATGAGAATTAGCCACCAAGTCGTTAAGCTGGCAAGTGCTAACCCTGCGCAAGCAGCAATGAGGAATGAGAGCGCAGCAGCAGCTTTCACAGCGCCAGGTTTAGCAAGGCCGCTGGCAGTTAATCTCATTGGACCAATTCGAGAATCATCCGTGCCACGAATTCCATCAGAATAATCATTTGCATAATTAACTCCGATTTGTAAGGCCAAACTTACGATTAACGCCAGCAGTGCGCGCCATGGGCTCCACTGACTTCCAGCAAATGCAGTTGCAACCATTACTGGCGCAATTGCGGCGGCCAAAGTGCGCGGGCGCGCACCGGCCACCCATTTACTTACAGAAGTCATTTGGTGTCTCCGAGCGCTAATTCGATAAGTCTCTGACGATCAATTTTATCCAGAGCAGTGAGAGGTAACTTATCAATAAATAAGAACCCTTTTATCTTAGCTGCAACACTAATCTGTAAAGAAAGGACTTCGTTAATTTCTAATTTATCAGGTTGGATTGAACCAGCAATAGCTAAATGAAGTGATTGTCCCCACTGCGAATCGGTCACAGCAAAGCCAGCGCATTGGATTCCCGGAAACTTTTGGTGAAGAATTTTTTCAACTTGCGCTAACGAGATATTTTCACCGCCTGTAACGATGACATCATCAGTGCGACCGGAAACGATTAACTTACCCTCGTGAATTTCACCGAGATCAGATGTTAGAAAGTAACCATCTGTGACTTTGGAGTCCCAACCCAATGGATCATTTAAATAGGTTGTAGCCAGCGAACTGGTAGAGATCTTAATTAGACCGTCTTCATTTATTTTAAAAATAGTATCGCCTAAGGCAAGGCCGTCGTAGACACATCCACCACAAGTTTCGGTCATGCCATAACTTTCAATCACTTTAATACCTGCGGCACTTGCTTCTTCGCGCAGTTGTGGATCAAGTGCTGCCCCGCCAACTAAAACTGATTTTGCAGATCTGAGATGTTCTAGCAATTCGTTATCACCATTTAAGGCGCGAAATAATTGAGTAGGAACTACGGCCGTAAAATCAGCGTAGGGATATATACCTTTATGTTGGCGCAAGTCCAGGGGAGTTGTCCCGAGTTCAAGGCTGCGCACCAAAACATTTATACCTGCGATATGAGTTAGCGGAAGCAAGAGTGACCAGATTTGTCCTGGCACTGCACCTAAGTATTTATTTGTTGCTTTGGCACTTGCCAGAATCGCATCGGGTGAGAGTCCAACTTCCTTAGCAATTGAAGTTGAGCCACTGGTTGAAACGACCAAAGCGATTTCTGATGAAACGCGGTTAGATGAAATTGAGGAAAGGGCTATGGCTGGGCCATCGCCGGCCAGCGCTTTGGCAAGGCGCGTGATTATCTCGGCGAGGGTCCACGTGGGATCGATCGCACGAATATCTCGTTGTGACGTCTTCTCCATTGCACGCGTAGGCTATCGCTCGAAGTCGAAGATGGAGGAATCGTGAGCAAGCCGATCAAGCGTGAATTTGGTAACCGTGACATCCCTGCGTGGGCAGTTGGCGCGGGCGGAGACAAATTCGTAGACATCACTTATCAAGTTGCAGAGGGTATGGCCAAGATTGCAATTAATCGTCCAGAAGTTCGTAACGCATTCCGACCTCAAACAATTATTGAATTACAAGAAGCATTTTCACTCGCGCGCGATAACTCTGATGTCGGCGTAATTATTTTTACCGGTACAGGAGATGAAGCTTTCTGTTCTGGCGGTGACATCAACGTTCGTGGTGATGATGGATATCTGGGCGATGACACACTGGCGCAAAAAGGAATCGGCCGTTTAAATGTTTTAGATCTGCAGATTCAAATTCGTCGCACACCTAAACCAGTTGTTGCCATGGTCGCTGGTTGGGCTATCGGTGGCGGACATGTTTTGCACGTTGTATGCGATTTAACAATTGCTGCCGACAACGCCAAGTTTGGACAGACCGGACCACAGGTTGGCTCATTCGATGGGGGATACGGTTCCGGTTTACTTGCCGCAAGTGTTGGTCAGAAGAAAGCGCGCGAGATTTGGTTTATGACTCGTCAATATGATGCCCAAGAAGCGCTCGCTATGGGACTTGTAAATACTGTTGTCCCGCTAAAGGATTTAGAAGCTGAAACCGTTTCCTGGTGTCGCGAGATGCTGCTCAATTCACCACTTGCCTTGCGCTTAATTAAATCTTCAATGAACGCCGCCGATGATGGCTTGGCTGGAATTCAACAGCTAGCCGGAGATGCCACGCTGCTATTTTATTTGAGTGAGGAAGGGCAAGAAGGTCGCGATGCTTACAAGGAAAAGCGCGCCCCAGATTTCGGTAAATTCCCAAAGCGTCCGTAATAAATGTCGCTAGAACTCTTCTCCACAATGCGCGTTGTTGCGCTTCCAACCAAAACAAATTTTCGTGGAATCAACGTGCGCGAAGTTGCTCTATTTAAAGGTGAATACGGATGGGGAGAATTTTCGCCATTTCTCGAATACGGATATGAAGAATCTGCTCCATGGTTGCAGTGCGCAGTTGAAGCGGCAACAAAACCCCTTCCAAAGCTTTACCGCACTTCAGTAAAGGTAAACGGCACAATTCCGGCTCTAAACGAAGCATCAGAACTAGAAAGAATTGTTAATTCATTTCCAGGAGTAGAAACCTTTAAAGTAAAAGTTGGCGATAACCTGCCTGAAGATATTGTACGACTTGCAAAGGTTCGCGCCCTTGCACCAAAGGCCAAATTACGCATCGATGTAAACGGAAACTGGAACGTTGCAACTGCCATAACAAATCTGCGCGCAATATTCGAAAATATTGGCCCACTTGAATATGTCGAGCAACCCTGCGCAACAATCGCAGAATTAAGAGAGTTAAAAGAAAAGCTAAAGTTAGATATTCCGATCGCTGGTGATGAAGTTTTACGCAAAGCTGCAGATCCATTTAAAGTAGATCTAACCGGCGCCGTCGATATCTTGGCTCTGAAAGTACAACCACTGGGTGGAATTGCACGTGCTCATAAATTAGCGCAGCACCACAATTTACCGATCGTCGTTTCCAGCGCGCTAGAAAGCGCAGTAGGAATTTCTCACGGCCTGGCACTCGCAGCATCTTTTGAAGAAATCAACTTCGATTGCGGACTCGCAACAGGCTCACTACTTTCAGCAAATGTTGGCGATCTCCCCATCGTTAACGGTGAAATTGAAGTAAAACGGATTGAGCCAAACTTTGATAGTTTAGAAGTTTCGCCAGAAAGATATAAATGGTGGCAAGATCGGGTAATGAAAACTTGGGAGCAGATCTCATGAGCCAATCAACTCAGCTGGCTCGCGTTATCGTGCGCCAAATAATTGAAGCCGGCATAACGGATGCGGTTATTTCACCTGGATCTCGCAATGCACCTTTATCTCTTGCTCTTATTGCAGCGCAAGAACGCAAATTAATTAAATTACACATTCGTATCGATGAAAGAACTGCTGCCTTTTACGCACTTGGTTTGGCAAAAGCTACCAACCGTCCAGTGCCAGTGATTTGTACCAGCGGAACTGCGGTTGCTAATTATCACCCTGCAGTTTTAGAGGCATCGCACTCAAATATTCCGCTCTTTGTCATAACTGCTGATCGCCCTGCTGCATTGCGTCGCACAGGTGCAAATCAAACAACCGAGCAGGCGCGCATCTTTGGTAAAGCGGTGCGTTATTTTGCTGATGTATCTGGCGCTGCTTATCCGCTGGAACTTCCGCTTAACTCACTTCAAACTGGTCCAGTTCATCTAAACGTGCAATTTGAAGAACCGCTATTGGCAGATAGCGACAGCACTTGGCTAGATGGCTTAACAGTTAGCCCACCACGAATATTCGATCGTAAGAAATCCGGAACACTTGCTAGCAAATCAACGCGCGGTCTCTTGGTAATTGGCCACGATCGCGGTGGAATCGCAGCCGAAGATGTCAAGAAATTTGCAGATCAATTGGGATGGCCAATTTTAAGTGAAGACCCGCTAACGTTCCCTAACGCAAGCGCGCATGCCAGTCTCTTCTTAACTTCAACTGTTATCGCTAAAGATCTGGCACCAGATACGGTGATAGTATTTGGCAGAACCACCCTTTCTCGTTCAGTAAATGGGTTAGTAAACTCTGCACGTGCCACATTTGTGATTGATCCGCGTATTGCAACCGTGGATACCGATCGCTTAGCGGAAAAGAAATTCACCGAGCTGCCAGAGCTTTACACCGCACCCGCAGATCCAGAATGGTTAGCTAAGTGGGCAAAGTATTCCAAGCGCACTGCAAAAGTTGTAAATGAAATATCAACTTGGTCTGAGCCACTTATTGCACGTGAGATTTCACAACACTTGCCAGATCAGAGCACTCTATTTATCGCCTCATCTCGCCCCATTCGCGATATCGAAGCATTTGGCGCACCAAGAAGTGGAATCAAAACTTTTGCCAATCGTGGTCTTGCGGGCATTGACGGAAATATTTCAACAGCGTTAGGTATTGCCACTGCTCATAAATCAACCTTTGCTTTATTGGGTGATTTGGCGTTCTTGCACGACCTAACCGGGCTAATTCACCGCGAAGATATCAATTTACGAATCTTTGTAATAAATAACGACGGCGGCGGAATTTTCTCAACCTTGCCACAGCGCGGAGTTGCTGGCTTCGAACAAGTATTTGGCACCCCACACGGGTTAGATCCAGCGGCAATTGCTACCGCCATGGGAGTTGATGCCAAGACAATTTCCAGCGTTGATCAACTACGCCAAGAATTAGCCAAGCCAGTTGCAGGAATTAGCGTTGTTGTTTGCAAGGTGCCCGACCGTGAGGTGAATGCAGATTTAATTAAGAACCTATACGAAAAAATGGCTTCGCTTTAATTTAGCGCACTGCGCATCGGAGCAAATTTGGCATTGCTCTCGGTTAACTCCTTTTCAGGGTTAGAACCAGCAACAATTCCACATCCAGCATAAATTTGAATCTCATTATCTTTTATTTGACCACAACGCAGTGCAATTCCAAGTTCGCCGTCTCCGCGTGCATCTAGCCAACCAACTGGGCCGGCATAACGGCCACGTGACATGCCTTCGATACGTTTGATCAATTTAGATGCAATATTAGTTGGAGTTCCACAGACGGCTGCAGATGGATGGAGTTTTTCTAAAATTGTAAAAGCATCCACATTTTTCATGCTTTCAATTAGCGCCCCCGTCACATCGGTTGCCAAGTGCATCACATTTGCCAAGTGAAGAACGAATGGTGATTCAGGAACGTTGGTGGAAGTACAGAATGGATCAAGTGCATCTGCAACTGAACGAACTGCATATTCATGTTCTTCCAGATCTTTAGATGAACGTGCAAGGGATGCCGCAAGTGCTAAATCTTTTTCATCATTGCCGGTCTTGCTGATAGTGCCCGCCAAAACTCGTGATGTAACCATGCCGCGTGAGAGGCGTAGCAATAACTCTGGAGTTGCACCAACAAGTCCGTCTACGGCAAAGACCCAAGTTGATGGATATTCAGCGCTTAGGTTTCGTAAAATTTTGCGTGCATCAATTGGGCGATGAGAATTAACGATTAGATCGCGCGCAAGAACAACTTTTTCAAGCTCCGATTTTTCTATCTCATCAATCGCTTTTGCAACACGGAGTTGCCATTCTGCCGGGCTTAAGGATCCATCACCCCAGTTGAATTCGGCATCTGCAAGTACTTGCTTCTCTTCTTGCAGCGCAGGCTGAGGCTGATCACCAATCCAAGTTATCCAAGAGCTGCCATTTCGCATTCCGACCACGATTTTTGGAATAACCAGCACAGATTCTTCATCTGGATCAAAGGAAAATGAGGCGAAGAGAACTGGTCCAGTACCGCTTAGGTGAACTGAATCTGCGATCGCAAATTTTTCCAGCTGTTGATGCCACCATTTGCGCGCATCTGCAAAGCGGTTTGCACCTTTGACAACGGTTGTTGCGTAGCTTCCCCAACCAACTAAACCATCCCCGCCGCGCACCCAAGAAAGAGGCGCATCTTCGGGAAGTAAATCAAGTAGCGGTAGATGTTCGCCAAGGCGCGCAGAAGTAACTGGAATGAGGGAAGGCATAGCTAGTTACTTTAGCGAGCAAGTTTCTGCGAAATTTTACGCCAAATAAGTGGCAGTGAAGTTGCCGTGATTGCAATTTTAATTACCTCACCAAAAATAAATGGAGTTAAACCTGCGCTAATTGTTTGCGTCCAAGTTAGATCAAGAGATGCGTGCAGCCAAGTTAAACCAAAAGCGAAAACTATTGCGCTGCCCAGAATCAACGCTGGGAATGAAGTTTTAAATTTCTGGTCTGCTTTGCGATCGGCGAGCGCTCCCAATACAAAGGTTGCGACCAACATTCCAATTAGATATCCACCGGTTGCACCAGTTAAACGCGCTAAACCGTGGCTAGTTGCTCCAGTTGATGCTGCAAAAACTGGTGCACCTGCAATGCCAGCTAATAAATATGTAGCAAAAGTTGCAAAACCAAAACGTGCACCGTATGTCGTTCCGATTAAATAAACTGCCAGCGTTTGTCCGGTCACTGGAACAGGAGATCCCGGTACAGGGATGGCGATCTGCGCCATTGCCGCGATAAAGAGAGTGCCGCCGACGATAAAGCTAGCTTGGGTAAGTGCTGTGCTTCGCGGAAAGACGGTTGCGCGAAGTGATCCTGTGGCAATCGACATCTGATACCCCTTTTATGGCCTTTGAGTTGTGGGTGAGCCTACTCTTGCGAGAGACTTGCCCTATGTCGCGCGCAAATATGGATAAAAACCCTGATGAAGTCGCCGCAATGTTCGATGGCGTGGCAAAACGCTATGACCTCGTCAACGATTTGTTGAGCCTGGGTCAGACCAAGGCTTGGCGCCGGGCAACGACTGCGATTATTGCCCCGACACCTGGGATGAAGATTCTGGATTTAGCCGCTGGTACGGGCTCTAGCTCGGAACCCCTGGCTGCCGCGGGAGCCGATGTGATTCCAGCTGATTTCTCAGAAGGCATGCTTGCCGCTGGCCGCAAGGCCCGCCCTCACCTACCTTTCACCTTCGCCGATGCCCTAAATCTCCCCTTTGCTGACGGGGAATTCGACGTGGTGACCATATCTTTTGGCCTACGAAACACCTCAGATACCGATAAAGCTCTCAGGGAAGCCCTACGCGTGACGAAAAAGGGCGGCCGGTTAGTCATAGCCGAGTTTTCCAGCCCAACCTGGGCACCGTTTCGCAAGATCTACACCAATTACCTAATGCGCGCCCTGCCCGCGATCGCCAAGAAGACTTCATCGAACCCAGATGCCTATATTTATTTAGCCGAATCCATCCGCACCTGGCCAAATCAAAAAGCGCTCGCCGCCAAGATCGAGGCCACCGGGTGGAGCCAAGTCGGCTGGACCAATCTGACATTTGGGGTTGTTGCAGTTCACAGAGGCATCAAGGACTAACGGTCATGACTACCCCCGTGCCCACCTTAGGATTTCGCTTGTGAGCGCAAATCCATATGTTCCGATTCTGGCAATAGCCGCAATTGGCTTTGGCTTTGCACTTATTTCTATCGTCGCCGCAGCTGTTACAGGCCCAGCCCGATACAACCGCGCCAAGTTAGAAGCTTATGAATGCGGAATCGAACCATCACCGCAAGCTGCGCAAGGCGGACGCTTTCCTGTTAAGTATTTCTTGACTGCAATGTTATTTATTATTTTTGATATTGAAATTGTTTTCCTTTATCCATGGGCTGTTACTTTCGATCAACTTGGACTCTTCGGGTTGGTGGAAATGGCAATCTTCATCGCAACAGTATTTGTCGCTTATGCATATGTGTGGCGCCGTGGAGGTCTGGAATGGGATTAGAAGAAAAATTACCTAGCGGAATCGTTCTCACATCTGTTGAGAAACTTGCAGGTTACATGCGTAAGAACTCACTTTGGCCAGCAACTTTTGGTTTGGCATGTTGTGCGATCGAGATGATGGCAGCCGGTGCTGGCCGTTATGACTTAGCGCGTTTTGGTATGGAAGTTTTCCGCGCATCCCCACGTCAAGCAGATTTAATGATTGTTGCCGGTCGCGTATCAAATAAAATGGCCCCCGTTCTTCGCCAAATTTATGATCAAATGGCAGCGCCAAAGTGGGTTATTGCGATGGGTGCTTGTGCTTCATCCGGTGGAATGTTTAACAATTACGCCATCGTGCAAGGCGTTGATCACGTTGTTCCAGTAGATATTTATCTGCCTGGCTGTCCACCGCGTCCAGAAATGTTGATGGATGCAATTCTTAAATTACATGATCAAATTTACGATGAAAAACTTGGACCAAATCGCGAAAAGGTTATTAAAGAAGTAGAACTTGCTGCAATGAACGCGGTGCCAACTCATCAGTTAAAGGGGTTGCTCGCTTAAATGTCTGAAGATAAGCAGGGAATGTTTGGCGCTGCCGGAACTGGGGATACCTCAGGCTATGGCGGCTTAGTTCTTAGCGCCGCAAGTACGGGCTCAACTGAGCGTCCGTACGGTGGCTATTTTGATCAAGTAACCGATGATCTAGAGCGGGCATATCCAGATTTCGCTGATGCCATTGAACGCGTGGTTGTTGATCGCGGCGAACTTACTTTGCATATCAAGCGCGAGCGTTTAGTTGAAGTATCACTTATCTTGCGCGACAAACTTAAATTTGAAATGAATATGGGCGTTTCTGGTGTTCATTATCCTGAAGATACAAATCGCGAACTACATGCGGTTTATCACTTGCTATCGATTACCAACAATCAGCGTATTCGTTTAGAAGTATCTGTTGCTGATATCGATCCACACATTCCTTCACTGGTTGAAGTTTGGGCAGGATCAAACTGGAACGAACGTGAAACTTTCGATATGTTCGGAATCATCTTTGATGGCCACCCAGGACTTACTCGCATCTTGATGCCAGATGATTGGCAAGGACATCCACAACGTAAGGATTACGCACTTGGCGGAATCGATGTGGAATATAAAGGCGCCGTTATTCCACCTCCATCAGATCGGAGGACATACAAGTGAGTACTTACGCAGATCCATATGCATCATCGCGTGAAACCACCGAAGGTACTGTCTTTTCAGTAACCGGTGGCGATTGGGATTCACTCGTAACTGAAATTGGGCAAGCTAAAGAAGAACGCGTTGTTGTAAATATGGGGCCACAGCACCCATCGACTCACGGCGTGCTTCGCTTGGTTCTAGAACTTGAAGGTGAAACTGTCACCGAAGTTCGCTGCGGTATTGGTTATCTGCACACAGGTATTGAAAAAAATATCGAATTCCGCAACTGGACTCAGGCCACCACTTTTGTAACTCGTATGGATTACTTGGCTCCGCTCTTTAACGAAGCGGCCTATTGCCTTGGTGTTGAGAAGCTGCTTGGAATCACAAACGATGTTCCAGAAAAAGCTAATGTTATTCGCGTAATGATGATGGAGTTCAACCGTATTTCTTCACACATGGTCGCACTCGGTACCGGCGCCCTCGAACTTGGCGCACTTTCACCAATGATCTTCTGCTTCCGCGAACGTGAAAAAGTCTTGGATATTTTTGAATTTATCTCAGGTCTGCGCATGAACATGGCCTACATCCGCCCCGGCGGAGTTGCTCAAGATTTACCTGCCGGCACTGTCGATAAGGTTTTGGCAACAGTTAAAGACTTGCGCCACAGCTTTAAAGATAACGAGAAGTTGCTGGTCGGTAACAGCATTTGGATGAAACGCACCGAAGGTATTGGTTATTTGGACTTAGCTGGCGCAACAACTCTTGGCGTTACAGGTCCCGTAATTCGCGCAACTGGCCTGCCACTTGATCTTCGCAAGATCCAACCGTATTCCGGTTATGAAAATTATAAATTCGATGTTGTAACAGCAGACACCTGCGATGTTTACGGCCGCTTCTTGATTCGCATCAACGAACTTGAACAATCACTTCGCATCATCGAACAATGCGCCGAAAAATTGAAATCACTTGAAGGTGCGCCAGTAATGGTTGCCGATAAGAAAATTGCTTGGCCAGCCCAACTTTCAATCGGCGCCGATGGAATGGGTAACTCGCTTAATCACATCCGCGAAATTATGGGCACCTCAATGGAATCTTTGATCCACCACTTTAAGTTAGTTACTGAAGGCTTCCGCGTTCCTGCCGGTCAAGTTTATTCAGCCATCGAATCACCACGAGGCGAACTTGGTGCACACGTTGTCTCTGACGGCGGCACTCGTCCATATCGCGTGCATTTCCGCGAACCATCTTTCAATAATTTGCAAGCAACTTCTGCAATGTGTGAAGGCTCAATGGTTGCCGACATTATTGGCGCAGTTGCATCGATTGATCCTGTGATGGGAGGTGTTGACCGCTAATGTCTTACACACCTGATCAACTGCAAGTTATGGATTCCATGATTAAGCGCTATCCACGTAGCCGCTCTGCGATCATGCCACTTTTGCATTATGTGCAATCAATCGCTGGTTATGTAACAAATGAAGGCATCGAATTAATTGCCAAACTTCTAACCCTTGAAACTGCTGAAGTAAATGCAGTTGCTACTTTTTACACGCAATATAAGCGCAAGCCAGTTGGTGAATATCACGTAGGTGTTTGCACCAACACTTTGTGTGCGGTTATGGGCGGAGATGCAATATTTGCAGCGCTAAAGGATCACCTGGGTGTTGAAAATGATGGCGTCACAGCAGATGGCAAAGTTTCACTCGAACATATCGAATGTAACGCCGCTTGCGATTACGCGCCCGTTGTTATGGCTAACTGGGAGTTCTATGACAACCAGGATGTTTCATCTGCCAAAGAGTTAGTTGATTCAATGCGTAAAGGAACACCCAAGCCTCCAACTCGTGGACCGAATTCACTTGTGACTTGGAAAGAAGCATCCGCAGTTCTCGCCGGGATAAATGATGGAAAAGCTGGTGAAGGCCTGCAAGCTGGTGCACCATCTCTACTTGGTTTAAATCTTTCGAAAGAAGGCAAGTAATGACAAAACTGGCTCCCGTACTTTCAGCGCATTGGGATGAGAAAGATTCATTCACCATCGAGGCTTACACACGCCATAGTGGATATAAGGCATCTGCAAAAGCACTTGCGATGGATCCGGATGCAGTAATTCAACTTGTTAAAGATTCTGGACTTCGCGGTCGCGGTGGCGCAGGCTTTCCAACCGGAATGAAGTGGGGATTTATTCCACAAGGTGATGAGAAAGATCATTACCTAGTTGTAAATGCTGACGAATCAGAGCCCGGAACTTGCAAAGATACGCCGCTGCTAATGGCTAATCCACATGTTCTTATCGAAGGTTGCATCATCGCTTGTCACGCAATTCGCGCAAAGCAGGCATTTATTTATATTCGCGGAGAAGTAACCCACGTTGTTCGCCGCGTTAACCAAGCGATTGAAGATGCATATAAAGCAGGCCACCTTGGTAAAGGTATTGATATTGTTCTGCACGTTGGAGCGGGTGCGTATATCTGCGGTGAAGAAACTGCGTTACTTGATTCACTCGAAGGTTTCCGCGGTCAACCACGTCTGCGTCCACCATTTCCTGCAATCGCAGGTTTGTATGCGCGACCAACTGTTGTAAATAACGTTGAATCAATTGCATCTGTTCCGGCAATCGTTGCTAACGGTGCCGAGTGGTACCAAGGGATGGGTACTGAAAAATCAAAGGGAACAACGCTTTATTCACTATCTGGCCACGTTAACAATCCCGGCCAATTTGAAGCACCACTCGGAATCACTCTCCGTGAAATCTTAGATCTTGCCGGCGGTGTTCGTACTGGCCACAAACTTAAATTCTGGACACCAGGTGGCTCATCAACGCCGCTATTTACAGATGAACATCTAGATGTGCCACTTGATTACGAAGGTGTTTCTGCTGCCGGTTCAATGCTCGGAACAAAAGCGCTACAAATATTTGATGAAACAACATGCGTAGTCCGCGCGGTATTGCGTTGGACCGAATTTTATAAGCACGAATCTTGTGGCAAGTGCACACCATGTCGCGAAGGCACTTGGTGGCTAGTACAAATTCTGCGCGATTTAGAAAACGGCGTTGGCACCGAAGCTGATCTAGCCAAGTTGCTTGATCTCTGCGACAACATCATGGGCCGATCATTTTGCGCACTTGGTGACGGCGCAACTAGCCCAATCACATCTTCAATTCAATATTTCCGTGGCGAATACCTGGCACATCTAACAAACGGTGGATGCCCATTCGATCCTGTTAAATCAACTCTCTTCTCTGGAGCAAACGCATAATGACAACAACTCAAGAGAACCCAACTGCCCAAGCAGTAGAACTCATTACCGTTGTCATTGATGGTTTTGAAGTTAGCGTTCCTAAGGGCACTCTAGTTATTCGCGCCGCTGAAAAACTTGGTATCCAAATCCCACGTTTCTGCGATCACCCATTGCTTGATCCAGTTGGTGCATGTCGCCAATGTTTGGTTGATATTGAAATTAATGGACGTGCATTTCCCAAGCCACAGGCTTCTTGCACAATTCCAGTAGAACCAAACATGATTGTTAAAACACAATTAACTTCACCGGTTGCTGAAAAAGCACAACGCGGTGTTATGGAGCTTTTGCTGGTTAACCATCCACTTGATTGCCCAGTCTGTGACAAGGGTGGCGAATGCCCGCTGCAGAACCAAGCGATGAGCACCGGCAACGCAGAAACTCGTTTTACCGGCGTAAAGCGCGTATTTGAAAAGCCAGTTGCGATTTCTTCACAGGTGTTGCTCGATCGCGAACGTTGCGTACTTTGCGCACGTTGTACCCGCTTTTCAGAACAAATTGCTAACGATCCATTTATTACTCTTAACGAACGTGGCGCTCTGCAACAAGTTGGTATCTACGAGAACCAACCATTCGAGTCTTACTTCTCAGGCAATACAGTTCAAATTTGTCCAGTCGGTGCGCTAACTGGTGCGACTTATCGTTTCCGCGCACGCCCATTTGATTTAGTTTCAACGCCATCTGCTTGCGAACACTGCGCATCAGGTTGCGATATGCGCACCGATGTTCGTCGCGGAAAGACTTTACGTCGTTTGGCCGGTGATGATGCTTCAGTTAACGAAGAATGGAACTGCGATAAGGGTCGCTGGGCTTTTAAATATGTAACCGCTGTTGATCGCCTGACTACCCCACTTGTTCGTGGCGCCGATGGCGTACTTGCACCAGCATCTTGGCCAGAGGCACTTGCTGCAGCTGCAGCCGGAATAAAAGGTAAGCGCACGGCGGTATTAGTTGGTGGCCGTGCAACAACAGAGGATGCATACGGATACAGCAAGTTTGCCCGTATCGCACTTGGTACAAACGATATTGATTTCCGCACCCGCGTTACATCGGATGAAGAACGCGATTTCCTTGCAGCCAAGATTGTCGGATCTACCACCACTTATCGCGATATCGATGTTGCAGATCATGTTGTATTAATTGGATTCGAACCTGAAGAAGAATCCCCAATAGTTTTCTTGCGCATCAACAAGCAGGTTCGCAAACGTGCGCTAAAGGTAAGCGCAGTTGCTACCAAGCTTTCTATCGGTGTCGAGAAGTTAAAAGCGAACTTCATTAAAGTTGCACCAGGAGCTGAAAGTGCAGCAGTTACTTCACTTGAATTAACTGGTAAATCAGTAATTCTTATCGGAGAACGTGCGTCCGAAACTGCTGGCTTGCTTTCAACTGTTGCCAGCGTTGCCGAAAAAACTGGCGCAAAGATTGCCTGGATTCCTCGCCGTGCCGGAGAACGAGGCGCACTTGAATCTGGAGCGATTGGCGCACTTCTGCCAGGTGGTCGACCAGTATCTGATGCCGCAGCCCGCGTAGATATTGCAGCCGTTTGGGGCGTGCCAACACTTCCTGCAAATCCAGGCCGATCAACTTCTGAAATTATCAACGCACTAAATTCTGGCGAACTAGATGCAGTCGTAATCGGTGGAGTAGATCCACTTGATATGCCAAATAGTGCAACCGCACTTGCAGCACTTAAGAAATCTTTCGTTGTATCACTTGAAATCGCAGCATCTGCAGTTACTGATGTCGCTGATGTAGTTCTGCCGGTTGCGGCAATTACAGAAAAGTCAGGATCATTCCTTAACTGGGAAGGTCGCCCACGTGCCTTTGATGCTGCAGTCTCTGATTCGCTAAATCGTTCAGACCTTCGTATCTTGTCCGCACTTGCTGATGTGATGGGCGAATCCATCATGCTCGGCACTGTTACGCAAGCAGCGCGTGAGATTGCATCTCTTGGTAAATGGGATGGTGCTCGCGTACAACTTTCAAGCGTTGCAGCAACTGGCGCAAAGAGCGTTTCTAATAACGAGGCGCTACTTACATCATGGCGCCGCTTGTTAGATCTGGGTACTCTGCAAAAGGGTGAAGCGAATCTGGCCGGTACGGCACGTAAATCTGTTGCAGTAATTTCTCCAAAGCGTGCGCAATCACTTGGCGTTAAAGATGGCGACATTTTGCGCGTATCTAATTCACACGGCTCTATCTCATTGCCGGCGCTCGTTGAAGATATTCATGATGACGCGGTTTGGGTGCCGCGTAATTCATTTGGCACGCAAGCCCTTATTTCACTCAACGCCGTGCACGGCGAAGTCGTATCGGTGGTGAAGGCATGAAGAACGCATCGCTGTTATTAGATGATCCAGGTTGGATTATTACTCTCAAGGCGCTAATTGTTTTCGTAGTCTGTGTCGTTTTAACGATCATGTCTGTTTGGGGAGAACGCCGCATTGTGGCTCGCATGCAGATGCGCGTTGGACCAAACCGCGTTGGAAAGTTTGGACTTATCCAAGCGTTGGCCGATGGCGTTAAGTTGGCGCTGAAGGAAGATTTAATTCCAGCCGCTGCAGATAAAGTCGTATTCATAATCGCGCCAATTATCAGCGCAACAGCTGCATTTATGGCCTTTGCAGTGATGCCACTTACTGGTCCAGTTAATTTCTTCGGTGAAGAAACAGTTATGCAGTTGACTGATCTGCCAGTTGGAGTTCTCTACGTTCTGGCAATCGCATCAGTTGGAGTTTACGGAATTGTTCTTGCCGGCTGGTCATCTGGTTCAACTTATCCATTACTTGGCGGACTTCGCTCGAGTGCACAAGTTATTTCCTATGAAATCGCGATGGGACTTTCACTCGTTGCAGTCTTTATTTATTCAGGATCGATGTCTACATCGGCGATCGTGCAGGCCCAGCAAGAGACCTGGTGGTATGGACTTGTTCTATTCCCATCTTTTGTTATCTATGCAATTTCTATGGTTGGCGAAACCAACCGCGCACCATTTGACTTAGCAGAAGCCGAAGGCGAACTCGTTGGTGGATTCCATACTGAGTACTCATCACTTAAATTCGCACTCTTCTTCTTGGCTGAATATGTAAATATCATTGCAGTCTCTGCACTTGCAACAACCTTGTTCCTCGGTGGCTACCATGCAATTCCGGGTCTTGGCTTTACCGAGCAATGGCTGGGTGGTTGGTTCACACTTATCTGGTTCTTCATTAAAGTCTTATTCTTCTTCTTTATCTTTGTTTGGTTGCGCGGCACGCTTCCGCGTCTGCGCTATGACCAGTTCATGCAATTTGGCTGGAAAGTTTTGATTCCAGTCTCATTGCTCTGGATCTTGGTAGTCGCAACTTTGCGCGTTATCTCGACAACTAGCCAATCTCGCGTTGTAACTTTTGGTTTTGCCGGCGTAGTAGTTTTAATTGTTCTAGGAATTTCAACAGCCTTTGAAAATTCTCAGAATAAGCGCACTTCAGTGGTTCACCCAGAACCAGCGGCACCGGATTTTGCTGTTCCATCCCTTCCATCTCAAATAACAACCATCAACGTTTCTCAACAAGGAGGCGATCGTGGCTGATCAGAACGAATCCAATTCATTGCAACCACAAGGTTCAAATGAAGTCGACATCACATCTGTCGAATATGAAAAAGTAGATCAACCTGGACCGAAGAGCTTCTTTGTGCAATTGCAGGGCTTTTGGCTCACCTTTGCCACCATGTTTAAGAAGGTCAACACCGTTCAGTACCCAGAAGTTAAAGAGCCAACCGCCGAACGTTTCCACGGTCGCCATCAGTTAAATCGCCACCCAGATGGACTCGAAAAATGTATCGGTTGCGAACTCTGTGCTTGGGCGTGCCCGGCGGACGCGATTTATGTTGAAGGCGCCGATAACACCCCTGATAACCAAATGTCACCGGGTGAGCGTTACGGCAAGGTTTATCAAATTAATTACCTGCGTTGTGTTTTCTGTGGACTTTGCATCGAAGCATGTCCAACCCGCGCGCTGACAATGACAAATGAATATGAACTAGCTGATTCAACTCGCGGTAAGTTAATTTTTGAAAAAGATGATTTGCTAGGTCCACTTCGTGCTGGAATGTTGCCACCACCGCATCCAATGTATCCAGGATCTACAGATACCAATTATTACAATGGCGATGTTACGGAAGCACATCCTTCACAGGAGCAGAAATAGTGCAACCTTTACTAACTATTCAAGGTCCTGAAGCCGCGCTTTTTTGGATTTTAGCCCCGCTTTCAGTTGCTGCGGCACTTGGAATGCTGCTCGTTAAGAAGGCCGTGCATTCGGCGCTATTACTTGCTTGGGTAATGATCACACTTGCAATTTTCTACATCGCACAAGATGCGGCATTTCTTGGCGTAGTACAAGTAATTGTCTATACCGGCGCCGTGATGATGCTCTTCCTCTTTATTCTTATGTTGGTAGGTGTTGATTCATCTGATTCACTTACCGAAACAATTACTGGCCTTCGCCCAATCGCGATTACCGCAGCGGTTGGTCTAGGTGGATTGTTAGTTTCACTTCTCGGTCGTGCCACTTTAGGGCGGGAACCAATTGGTTTGGAGATTGCAAATTCTTCAGGCAATGTAGAAGGTCTAGCCGCACTGCTATTTTCAAAGTATGTCTGGCCCTTTGAAGTTGTTTCAGCGCTACTGATTACTGCAGCACTTGGTGCGATGGTTCTGGCTCATCATCAGCGGACAAACCCTCGTCCAACTCAGCGCGAACAAGCAATTAGTCGCTTCCGCAGTGGCTCACTTGCTGGCGCAGCCGGCCTTCCTGGCCCAGGTGTTTTTGCGCGACATAACGCAGTAGATGTTCCAGCGTTATTACCTGATGGAACTCCGGCGCCATCTTCAATTTCTGCAACGCTTAAAGCACGCGGTGATGTAATCGATTCCAGCCAATTCCAACTCGATAACGTTGATACAACTGTTGTGGAGGAGAAGTAATGAGCCTCGACAATTACCTCTACTTATCCGCGATTTTATTTACGATCGGCGCAGTCGGCGTTGTAGTTCGCCGTAATGCGATCGTTGTCTTTATGTGCGTTGAATTAATGCTTAATGCGGCAAATTTAACGTTAGTTACTTTCTCGCGAATCAACGGCACACTCGATGGCCAAGTAATTGCCTTCTTTACAATGGTCGTTGCTGCCTGCGAAGTTGTTGTAGGTCTAGCGATTATCGTGACGATTTATCGCTCGCGCCGATCAGCATCTATAGATGACGCTAGTTTGTTGAAGCGATGACCATGCTTACCAATAACGGCCTCGTTTACTTAATCGCTCTGCCACTTTTTGGCGCACTTTCACTTTTGCTGTTGGGCCGGCGCGCAGATAAGTGGGGACATTTACTTGCCACCGGCCTATCTGCCGGATCATTTGCCGTTGGCCTCTTCCAACTTTCCGAGATGTTGGGACGCGAGGCTGAATCACGCCCAGTAACCCAGAAAATTTTTACTTGGATAAGCGTTGGTTCATTTAATGTCGATGCATCCTTGCTGCTTGATCAACTCTCCATCTGTTTTGTTCTCTTAATTACCGGCGTCGGAACCTTGATTCATGTCTATTCAATTTCTTATATGTCACACGATCCTGATCGCCGCCGTTTCTTTGCTTTCTTAAACCTCTTTATTGCTGCGATGCTCTTGCTGGTTCTCGGAGATTCATACTTAAATCTTTACGTGGGTTGGGAAGGCGTTGGACTTGCCTCATACCTATTGATCGGTTTCTGGAATCAAAAACCAGCGTATGCAACTGCTTCTAAGAAGGCATTTATCATGAACCGCATCGGCGATATGGGACTCTCGCTTGCAATCATGATCGCCTTCGCATCCCTTGGCACAGTCTCATTTAGCGGCGTCAAAGAGCAAGCACATCAAGCATCAGAGGCAACGATGACTGCGATTGGAATAATGTTATTGGTTGCAGCTGTTGGTAAATCAGCGCAATTCCCATTGCAGGCATGGCTCGGTGATGCGATGGCTGGCCCAACTCCGGTTTCTGCCTTGATCCACGCAGCGACCATGGTTACTGCAGGTGTTTACTTAATCGTTCGCTCTAACTTTGTATTCGATGCCGCGCCAACTGCGCAACTTCTAGTTGTAATCGTCGGTGCGATCACGCTGATGTTCGGTGCACTCGTCGGTACTGCAAAAGATGACATCAAGAAAGCACTTGCTGCATCCACGATGTCGCAGATCGGTTACATGATTTTGGCATCTGGCCTCGGACCTGCTGGTTATGCATTTGCGATCATGCATTTACTTACACACGGTTTCTTCAAAGCCGGAATGTTCCTTGGTGCTGGTTCAGTCATGCACGGCATGAATGACGAAGTAAATATGCGTCGTTACGGTGCGCTCCGTAAATTTATGCCAATAACATTTATTACTTTCGGGTTTGGTTATCTGGCAATAATTGGTGTTCCACCATTTGCTGGTTTCTACTCAAAAGATATGATCATTGAAACTGCGCTAAATGCTGGGGGGGTAAAAGGAATTTTGCTCGGCTCAACCGCGCTGCTTGGTGCCGCAATTACCGCTTTCTATATGACGCGCGTAATGATCTTGACCTTTACAAGTCCAAAGCGCTGGGACGATAACCAGCATCCGCACGAGTCACCAATTTTAATGTGGCTTCCAATGGCGATTCTCGCAATCGGTTCTGTTACATCAGGTTTCTTGCTCTCTCGCGGAGCGACGCTAAAGCATTGGCTGGAACCGCTCTTTGAAGAGCATGGCGAACATATAGAGCTATTGCCTCCAATCGTGGTCTCTGGACTTGCCCTCTTGATGGTTGCAATGGGCGTTGCTTTGGCAGTCGTTAAGTATCAGCTTTCAGAAGTTGACGCAGTTGCGCCGGAAAACGTTACTGAATTTACGCGCGTTGCACGTCGTGACTTGTTGCAAGATGAGATAAACGAAACGCTCTTTATGCGTCCTGGGCAAGCGATCACATCTGCACTGGTGAAAATTGATCAGAGCGTTATCGATGGCGCAGTTCATGGAATCGGCAAGATGGCACTTGGTTCTGGTTCGTTTCTGCGCAAATCCCAAACTGGCTTTGTCCGCAGCTATGCAGCTCTCATTTTGATTGGCGCTGTCGCGCTGATCGCAGCAATTTGGGTGGTAACAACATGAATCTAAATAATATGAACTTACTAACTCTTTCCATGTTGCTGCCGTTGCTCGGAACTGTCGCATTGGCCTTTGTTCCAAAGACCAATTTACTTCTAACAAAGCAGATCGCGTTGGCAACCACGGCGCTCGTTGCAGTCGTTGGAATTGCGATGACAATTTCCTTTGATTTCGGCGCAACTGGTTTTCAATTTGTTGAGTCACGCGAATGGATTCCGGCTTTTGGTATCAAGTACGCGCTAGGTGTTGATGGAATCGCACTCGTTCTAATTTTAATGTCAGTCCTGCTTACGCCAATTGTGGTCATCGCTGGCTGGAATGAATCAGAGGGTGGACGTTGGAGTCCTAAGGTTTTCTACTCACTTCTGCTGGTTCTAGAAACAATGATGATTGGTGTCTTTGCATCCACTGACGTCTTCTTGTTCTACGTATTCTTTGAAGCGATGTTGGTCCCGGTTTACTTCCTTATTGGTGGATTTGGTTCGGGCGATCGCGCAGCCGCTGCCGTTAAGTTCTTGTTATATAGCCTCTTTGGTGGCCTTTTGATGCTGGCATCAATAGTTGGCATCTTTGTTATGGCAACTCGCTACGGAAATCGTACATTCGATATCACGACGCTATCTCAGCTGCACACTGTGTTAACGCCGATGATGGAGAACGTCTTATTCCTTGGCTTCTTCATTGCCTTTGCCATTAAGGCTCCACTTTGGCCATTGCACACTTGGTTGCCAGATGCTGCCAAGTCAGCAACACCAGGAACTTCAGTTCTGTTACTTGGTGTTCTGGATAAGGTCGGCACCTTCGGAATGATTCGGTATTGCTTAACCTTGTTCCCAAATGCCAGCAAGACATTTACACCGATGATTATTACCTTGGCCGTTATCTCAATTCTTTACGGTGCCTTCTTGGCGATCGGTGCCAAAGACATTAAGCGTTTGATTGCCTATACATCGATTTCACACTTTGGTTTCATCACCATGGGAATCTTTGCCATGACATCACAAGGTATGTCTGGTGCGACGCTGTATATGTTCAATCACGGTTTCTCTACGGCAGCCCTGTTCTTAGTTGCTGGCTTCATGATTTCGCGCCGCAAGTCATCAACGATCTCTGACTTTGGTGGCCTACAGCGCATTACGCCAATCATGGCGTGGTCTTTCTTTATTGCAGGAATGTCGAGCTTGGCACTTCCTGGACTATCAAGTTTTGTTAGTGAATTCTTAGTTCTGGTTGGAACCTTTACTCGTTATCCAGTTGCCGCAGTTATCGCCACCTTCGGAATTGTTTTAGCTGCACTATATATTTTGATTCCAGTGCAACGCGCGCTTCATGGTCCAACGACACCGGGCAATGAAAACCTAACTGATCTAACTCTGCGCGAGAAGATTGCAATCGGACCAGTAATTGCCTTAATCGTAATTCTTGGTTTCTATCCATCACCGCTGCTAAAGATCATAAATCCAGCGGCTGCAACCGTAGTTTCCCAGCAAGGATTTAGCGATCCGGCACCAACCATGAGTGAGGGCAAGAAATGATTACCTTTGTATCGCCAACTCTTGATTACGCACTTCTTGCACCAATTCTTATTGTGCTTGGTGGTGCACTAATCGGTGTGCTTATCGAAGCATTCGCTCCACGCAGCGCACGTGCTAGCTCACAACTCTTTATTACTTTGGCAACGTTGGCGCTTTCTTTAGCTTCACTTGTTAGAGTTCGCAGCGGCGCATCGACAACTGCGGCAATGGAATCGGTAACCTTTGACGGCGCAGGCGTATTGTTGCAAGGATCAATTTTGCTCATCGCAATTATTTCGGTCTTCTTACTCGCCGACCTAGATAATTTCACAGCACTCGCTGCCGCTCTTCCGGGTTCTGATGAAGAACGAACTTCATTGCAGCAAGATCTAAAAGTTACTGAGGTTTATCCGCTGACACTCTTTGCGGTCGCCGGAATGCTGTTATTCCCGGTTGCCACAGATTTGGTCACACTCTTTGTCGCACTTGAGATGCTTTCACTTCCTCTTTATCTTCTTGCTGGCTTATCACGCCGCCGTCGCTTGATGTCGCAAGAATCTGCTCTTAAGTACTTCTTGTTAGGAGCGTTTTCATCTGCCTTCTTCCTTATGGGTATTGCATATCTCTATGGGTACTCAGCAGCAGTTTCATTCTCAGGAATACATGCAGCAGTAATCGGTGGTACCGGCAATGATATTTATCTATTACTTGGTATCGCATTTCTCTCTGTTGGTCTGTTATTTAAGGTTGGCGCAGTACCTTTCCACGCTTGGTCACCAGATGTTTATCAAGGCGCCCCAACTGCTGTAACAGCGTTTATGGCGGCGGCAACGAAAGTTGCAGCCTTCGGTGCGATGTTGCGTATTTTCTACCTTTCATTTGCCGAGGCATATTGGCAATGGCGTCCAGCGCTGATCGTAATTGCCTTAATAACAATGGTCTTTGGTTCACTCGTTGCAATCGCACAACGCGATGTGAAGCGCATGCTGGCTTACTCATCAATTGCCCACGCCGGATTCTTGCTTTCAGGTGTTATTGCACTTAATAAATCTGGCCTTGATGCATCAATTTTCTATCTCTTTGCTTACGGCGTTGCAACAGTTGGCGCATTCGCAATTGTGACCTTAGTTCGCGATTCAGCCGGAGAAGTCACCGACCTCAATCGCTGGAGTGGTTTAGGAAAGCGCTCACCTTGGGTGGCAACAGCCTTTGCTGGATTCTTATTAGCATTTGCTGGTATCCCTCTTACAAGTGGATTTATCGGAAAGTTTTCTATCTTCTCTGCAGCGTATGAAAGTGGTTCAACTGCGATCTTGATTACCGGCGTACTTTCATCAGCAATTGCTGCCTTCTTCTATATCCGCGTCATCGTCTTGATGTTCTTTAAAGATCCTGTCGAGGACGGAACATCAGTTGTAATCCCATCTGTTTACACGCAGATCACGATTGCGATTTCTGCAGTTGTGACTTTTGCACTTGGAATTTATCCAACTCCTTTGATTAACTTTATTCAAAGCACTGCACAGTTCCTTCGCTAATGGCATCCTTCGGCATTCCTGACCTGGATCCCTCACTAGAGGCAGATTTAGCAATTGGTATGCAAGGCGTTGAAGAGCTTCTGCGCGAACATATAAAAGGTGATTACCCACTTGTTGAAGAGACCTCACGCCACTTGGTTGCAGCAGGTGGAAAGCGCTTACGTCCTTTGCTCACACTAATTTCATCGCACTATGGCGATAGCACTCGTAAAGAAGTTATTCCGGCAGCAGTTGTTTGCGAATTAACTCACCTGGCAACGCTGTATCACGATGATGTTATGGATGAAGCGCCGATGCGTCGCGGGGTTGAAAGTGCCAATAATCACTGGGGAAATACCATCGCCATCTTGACTGGAGATTATCTTTTCTCTAAAGCATCAGATTTATTGGCAGACCTTGGGCCCGAAGCGGTTCGCCTACAAGCGCGCACCTTTGAGCGTTTAGTTATTGGTCAGATTATGGAAACACAAGGACCGCAAAATGGTGAAGATCCGCTGGCGCATTACTTACGTGTTGTGGGGGATAAGACCGGTTCACTAATTGCAACCAGTGCACGATTCGGCGCCTTGTTATCTGGTGCGCCGCGAGAGATCACTGAAACGCTTACGAAGTTTGGCGAACAAATTGGAATCGCATTCCAATTAGCAGATGACATTATTGATATTGCAAGTGATTTAAACCAATCTGGCAAGACTCCAGGTACTGATTTGCGTGAAGGTGTGCCGACCTTAGTAACTATCAATGTGATGGCCTCAGACAGATCAGAAGATGCCGAACTACAACGCTTACTCAGCGGACCAATTCACGACGAGAGCGAAGTTCAAGAAGTTTTGCGCGCACTGCGATCACATGACGCTCTTCATCTGGCACGCCAACAGCTTGGACAAATCGCTAAAGATGCACGTACCGCTTTGGGGCCACTTCCCGTTGGTCCAGCAACAGGTGCACTCTTTTCTTTATGCGACGCTGTTATCGACCGCTCTGCTTGAGCGAACTAAATCAATCGCAAGAGTAATAAGAGCTACCCAAATTGTTAGGAAACCTATCCAGCGCGCCGTTGGCATGACTTCGTGATTAACCCACACGCCAATAATAAATGTCAGAGTTGGAGTTATATATTGCAAGAGTCCAATAGTTGAATATGGAAGACGGGTGGTGGCACCATTGAAGAGCAGTAGCGGTATCGCAGTGACGGCACCAGCACTAATCAGTAAGGCAGTTAAACCGAATCCATGGCCAAATTGTCCTTGATCTTTGCTTCCTATGAACAACAAATAACCGCAGTATGGAATGAAAGCAATCATGGTTTCGATCGCAAGTCCTTCAAGTGCACCGAGCCCAAGATGTTTCTTCACTAAACCATATGATCCCCACGAAAGCGCCAGTCCAAGTGCGACCCACGGCAGGCGACCGTAATCAATTGTCAGAATAAGCACGCCAATCGTGGCGATGGAAACTGCCATCCATTGCAATTGACGCATCTTCTCTTTTAGCAAAAAAACACCGAAACCGATAATTATTAAAGGGTTGATGTAGTAACCAAGTGATGCTTCAACCACGTGTCCGTTATTTGTGGCCCAGATATAGATCAACCAGTTAATTGAAACCAGAATCGATGCCAGAAAGAGTTTTATTGCAACCTTGGGTTGCTTAAAAGTAGCCAGCGCTGACTTCAGCGCATGAGTTATGGCCAGAACAATGATGCAAAATACCAAGGTCCAAACTGCGCGGTGCGAAACGATCTCTAGCGAAGTTGCCGGTTTAAGCAAAGGCCAATAAAGCGGGAAGAGCCCCCAAAGAACATATGCGCTAACCCCATAAATGAGGCCAAGCTTTTGTTTTTTCAATTATCGAAAGTTCACAAATTGAACTGCAAATTCCCACTTGCCTTCTTTGATCATTGCCATCGTGGCTTGCAGATCATCGCGGCTCTTGCTGGTGACACGAAGTTCATCGCCTTGAATCTGAGACTTTACGGATTTAGGGCCTTCATCGCGCAGGAATTTTGCAATCTTCTTTGCATTCTCAGTTGAGATACCTTCTTTAAGCGGACAAGAGATCTTGTAGATCTTTCCTGATAGTTGTGGCTCAGCTGGATCGATGTGTTTTAGCGAAACTCCGCGCTTGATCATCTTATCTTTTACAACATCTAAAGTTGCTTTAGCACGTTCTTCAGTATCAGCTTCGATACTGATTTTCTCGCCAGCCATTTCTATCTTGGCGCCGGTGTTCTTAAAATCGAATCGTGTATCAATTTCACGGATCGCTTGGTTAATTGCGTTATCGAGTTCCATGCGATCAATCTTGGAAACTACATCAAAACTGCTATCAGCCACGGTTGGCCCTCCTTAAACAAACGGGTATGAAATAACCCTGTATGAGACAAGGTTATCGCGCCTCGTGTAATTAATGAAGTTAAGCGCGGATACACTTCAATCATGAGGGCGCCTAAATTACTGCTGATCGCGTCGCTGTTAGCAATACCTCAAATTTACTCATCAGCCTCTGCGCATACCGTCATTGTTAGTGCGAACCCTGAAGAAAATGCGATATTAGAAGTGCTACCTTCGGTAATTTCCATCACTTTTGCGGAAGAACTAATCGACATCGGTGATTCAAATTCAATCTCAGTAGTAGATCAAGCTGGGTCAGAATTGGCCCTTACAAAACCTCTAGTTTCAGGTTCAGTATTAACATCAGAGCTATCGCCAAAAGTAGAGATAGGCCTGTTTAAAGTTAGTTATCGCGCCGTTGCCGCCGATGGACATGTAATTACCGGTAATTACGAATTTACGGTTTCATCTAAAGCAGTGGCTGCTGAGGATGTTAATCCTTCAGAAGAATATTCTTCATTAACTGGCTCTGAAAATAAATTATCTATTTACTTAATTATTAGCGCGACACTGGTTGTTGGCGGAGGTTTATTGCTCTTTTTTATCTGGAAAAGGCAGTGAAAATAGCCGATTACCTATGGCAAATAAATTAAGGTAATCTAGCGCCCGCCGTAAAAGAATGACCCTGGCGGGTTGCCCGAGCGGCCAATGGGAGGGGACTGTAAATCCCCCGGCTCTGCCTTCGAAGGTTCAAATCCTTCACCCGCCACCAGTAAGACTTAAATTAAAATCCTCTAATTACTTGTTTGCCCCTGGTTTGCGCGCAGCACGGGATAAGAACAAAGCGAATACAAGAGCCAAAACGATTCCGGTATTTACGCCCATTTCAGTGAGCGCACGATTGAAATACTCAGTTGTCTTTTCTTTTTCCATCGTAAGAGACGCACCAACAGTAAGAATGTGACGTACTGCTGCGATAACTCCGATGATTAAGAAGTTATCCAGTTGGAAAATACCATCAGTAAAGCGCACGATTACGGTGCGCATAATCTCTAGGATGATTACAACAAAGAGAATGTCGTTAATTGCTTGGATCATTCCGATTGGGAAAAATGGTCGAGTTTCGATCAGGCGCTGCAGACTGTAACCAGCGGCCAAGACGGAAATCACAAACAAAACTATTCCGAGGAAGCCATGCAAAATATCCTCTAACTTATCGATGAAAGTTACAGGGATGAGTGACTCATCTTTCGTGAGTAAACCTTTTACTGACTTGTACTTCATTTCGACCACCCTTTTGAGTAATGCCGAAGGGTAAGTGGGGGATTAATTTCCCGCAATATTTAAGAGCAAACAGCCCCATGAGTCGCAGAACCAACCAATTTCGCGTATTTAGCCAGCACGCCTTTGGTATAACGCGGCGGAAGGCTCACAAACTCCTTTTTACGTTTTGCCAGTTCAGAATCAGAAACCAATAGCTCCAATTTTCCTGCCGGAATATCTATTCGAATTTGATCACCATCTTTGATCAATCCGATAGGTCCGCCGTCAGTAGCTTCTGGACAAACATGTCCAACACATAGTCCAGTTGTGCCACCGGAGAATCTGCCATCGGTAATCAACAAAACATCTTTACCTAACCCTGCGCCCTTTATCGCGCTAGTAATCATCAGCATCTCGCGCATTCCTGGTCCGCCTTTCGGACCTTCGTAGGCGATAACAACTACATCACCTTTCTGAATCGTTCCATCAGAAAGTGCTTCCATCGCAGATTCTTCTCGATTAAATACCCGGGCAGCACCCTGAAAAATTTCAACTTCAACACCAGCGTTTTTTACTACTGCACCCTCTGGTGCTAGTGAGCCTTCAAGGATTGTGATTCCGCCATTTTTACCAAATGGTTTATTAGCGGGATAAATAACTTTTCCATCTGCAGCTGGTGGCGCAATATCTTTCAAATTCTCTGCAACCGTCTTGCCGGTGACAGTCATGCAATCTCCGTGGAGCAGACCTTCATCGAGCAAAATCTTCATTACTACTGGAACTCCACCAACTTTATCCATATCAAACATTACGTATTCACCGAATGGTTTTAAGTCAGCAAGCAGTGGAACGCGCGCTGCTATACGTTTGAAATCCGATAGATTCAAATCAATTCCGAGTTCGTGAGCGATCGCAGGCAAGTGCAGGACTGCGTTTGTCGAACCACCAAGGGCCATGACCACAGTGATGGCATTTTCTAAAGATTTTTTGGTGATGATGTCACTTGTTGTAATTCCTTGTTTCAGCATGTTAATAACTGCCTCGCCCGCTAATTGGGCCAGGGGTGCACGTCGGTTGTCTACCGCAGAAGGAGACGATGATCCAGGAAGTGACATTCCCATTGCTTCGGATGCACTAGCCATAGTGTTTGCGGTGTACATACCGCCACAAGTTCCAGCACTTGGGCATGCAGCCTTCTCAATTCGATCTAAATCTTCATCTGACATGAGTCCGCGAGCGTTAGCACCGACTGCTTCGAAAGATGTCACGATGTTTACTTTTATCTCAGTTCCATCTTCCAGCTTGGTTTTGCCAGGAAGTAGTGAGCCCGCATACATAAGAATGCTGGGGACATCAATTCGTGCCGCCGCCATTAACATCGCCGGAATACTCTTGTCACAACCTGCGAGAGTAACCATTGCATCTAAGCGTTCGGCTTGCATAACAGTTTCAACTGAATCTGCAATAACTTCGCGACTAACTAGTGAAAAATGCATACCTTCATGACCCATGGAAATGACATCAGAAACGGTGATAGTTCCAAATTCCATCGGGAAACCACCATTGGCTCTAACGCCAGATGCAACATTTTCGGCAACAGTGCGTAGTGACATATTGCAAGGGGTAATTGTGTTGTAAGAAGAGGCAATACCAATCTGTGGTTTGGTGAAATCATCACCTTGCATACCGAGTGCTCGCAACATTGCGCGGTTGGGACTTCGGTCGCGTCCCTGGGTTACCAAAGAACTTCGCGGCGTCATATTCACTGTAGTACTCTAACGACACCCCAAAGCCTTGTGAAGAGTGAGATGTAATGACTTATACAACACTTATTTCAACAGAGGATCTTGCGCGAAATTTAGATAACCTCGATTTTTTAATTATCGATGTGCGCTTTTCTTTAGATGATGAATCCTGGGGAGAAAAGGTTTATCAAGACTCACATATCCCTGGCGCTATCCATGCCGATGTTTCCAAGCACTTATCAGGCGAAATTATTCTAGGAAAAACTGGACGACGACCATTTCCTAAATCAGAAGATTTTGTAAAGATACTTTCAAATTGGGGAGTCACGAATCAAACTCAAGTCATTTGTTATGACGCAGAATCTGGCCTTATGGCAGCATCACGTCTTTGGCTAATGTTTCGCTGGATGGGACATGATCAAGTAGCAGTATTAGATGGTGGAATTAAGAGCTGGCAAGGTGAAGGCCGTGAAGTAAATCAGGATGTACGCAAGATAGCTCCATCTGATTTTGTTCCAAATATTCGCGAAGAGCTATTTGCCTCAGTTGATGAAGTCGATGCCGTTCGTAACGATCCGGACCACTGCGTATTTGATTCGCGCGGGGCAGAGGGCTATCACGGTGGAGGAAAGTATTACGACCCAGTTCGTGGCCACATCGCAGGTGCGGGATTGGCAGATCGCGCCCAGACTTTAACGAAGGAAGGTCACTTCCGTTCCACTGTTGAACTTAAAGAACATTATGCAAATCTAATTGGCAGCGTTGCCCCATCTAAGACGATTTTCTATTGTGGTTCTGGAATTACGGCGGCTCAGAATGTTCTGGCTATGAAGCATGCCGGCTTTGACGATTGCAAGATGTATATAGGCTCTTGGAGTGAGTGGATTACAGATCCTAAACGGGAGATAGCGCTGTGACTCAGCAAAAATTTAGATATGCGCTAATCGGTTGTGGCTTCTTTGCTCAAAACCATTTGCATGCATGGAGTCAAAACCCGGATGTTGAACTAGTTGCAACTTGCGATGTTGATTTTGAAAAGGCTAAAGCAGCAGCTGCCACTTTTGGCGGTACGGCTTATTCCAGCGCTGAAGAGTTATTTGCAAATGAAAAATTAGACTTTGTAGATATCGCTACAACGCCGCCAACTCACAAGATGATGGTTGAACTTGCGGCAAAGAATGGCGTCGCAGCAATCTGTCAGAAGCCACTGGCGTGGGAAATGGCAGATGCCAAAGCAATGGTTAAGGCTATGTCAGATAAGAACTTGCCCTTCATGGTGCACGAGAACTTTCGTTTTCAAACTCCCATGCGCAAGATAAAAGAGATTATCGATAGCGGTGCAATTGGCCGACCATTCTTTGGACGGATCTGCTTTCGCACCGCACATGATGTTTATTCAGCTCAGTCTTGGCTGGTCGAGAGCGAGCGAATGATTATCGTAGATGTGGCAGTTCATCTATTTGATTTAGCAAGATATTTTATTGGCGAACCAAACACAATTTTTACTTCTGCTCATCGAGTAAATCCAATTATTAAGGGCGAAGACTCAGCGACAATTCTTATGCATATGGAAGATGCCACATGCATCGTTGATGCGAGTTATGAAACAAGGTCTGATCACAGCACATACCCACAAACCTTTGTGATTATTGAAGGTACAAAAGGTGCAATCACACTCTCTGCCGATTACCACTTGCAAGTCGTTTCTGGCACTTCAGTTACCAATGAAGTTATTGAGATTCCAGATCATGGCTGGACATCAGAACCTTGGAATGGAATACAGGACAGCGTCGTTAACGTAAATAAACATTGGGTTGATTGTATAAGAAATGCCAAGACGCCTGAAACAAGTGGTGAAGATACTCTCAAATTACTAGATATAACTTTAGGTGCATACGAATCAATTAAAAGTGGCCAAGTATTCATTGTCGGCTCTCTACTTAAATAGAAGTTATGAAGAAACTAATCGCTGGTCCATTAACTCTGGAATATTCAGATGGAAGTTTGTGGAATATTCGGTTGGGTGAAGAAGAAGCAATACGTAGGATCTATCTGGTCTTTCAAGATATCAATTGGACCTCTCGACCATTTGAAATCTTGGAAGAAAAATGGAATGTTGCAGATGATCACTTCTCTGCTGATCTTGAACTTCGTGGGAGCAACGATGCTGAAAACTTTCACGCAAAATTACAAATAGTCGGCAGTTCGGCAGGAGAGATAAAGTATGGGTTCAGTGGCTCGTCTACCGCTGATTTTATGCGAAACCGACTTGGCCTTTGTCTGCTGCATCCAATTGCAAACTTGGCTGGAAAATCTTGTAAATTAATACTTTCTGGTGGAACAAAAATAATTTCAGAGTTTCCAAATGATATCTCTCCTAGCCAACCATTTAAGAATCTCTCGGGGATATCGCACACTTTAAATAATGGACAAACTCTTGAAGTTAAATTCAAAGGAGAGGTTTTCGAAACGGAAGATCACCGTAACTGGAGTGATGCTTCCTACAAAACCTACTGCACCCCGATTGAACTCCCATTTCCGGTTAAAGTCTCTAAAGGCGATCAGATAGAGCAAGAGTTCACTATCTCTTTAAGCGGCCAGGCATCCAAGGTGCAAAAACTGACGCAGAGCAAAGTCACCATAAGTGTTTCTGACTCAGAAGCTAGCCTGCCCGACATTGGGCTAAATATTGCTGAAGAATACTCTGAGAGTGATCATGATGAGTTTAACGAAATTGGAATTGGTCACCTGAGGCTTAATTTAGATCTAGATGAAGCATCAAAAGCAAATTTTACTGGCGCGGTGAAATTATCTAAAAAATTAGGGCTAAAACTTGATCTAGCTCTAAAAGCAACGTCAGTAAATCAAATTACAGAGTTTCTTCACAGCCATGAAGAGTTAACAGCGCTAGTCAGAAATTTGTTGATATTTTCAAAGACTCATAAGGTAACACCCGCCGAATTTGTTGCCGCGGCTCGTGAGTTGTTAGGTCCACAGCAGATAATTTCTGCTGGAACTGATCTGTATTTCACTGAGATAAATAGAGGTTCAGCAGTTGTACCAGGCATTGATCAGATTAACTTTTCACTAAATCCCCAGGTCCATTCCTTTGATGATCGAACGTTAATTCAGAATTTGGCAACGCAAGAAGTAATCGCTCTAAATGCTGCACGAATTGCAGGTTCAAAGGGAGTTAGCGTTGGACCAATCACACTCCGTCCCAGATTCAACCCAAATGCAACGCAGCCCGATAAGGATGTCAGCAACACTGCGCTGCCAGCTTCGGTAGATAGCCGCCAGAGAACTTGGTTTAACGAAGCTTGGACTGCAATCTCAATTAAGTATTTAGCGCAATCCAACTCCATCAATTCGGCGACTTACTTTGAGAGTGTTGGCTGGCGGGGGATAAGAGAAAGTAAATCAGGAAGTAAGGATTCGGTAAATTTCCCAAGCGAATCTGGCGAAGCATTCCCCGTATGGAATTTATTTGCAGCGCTCAAAGGTTTTTCAATCTGCAGGAAATCTTCTTCTAGTGCTCCAGAAGTAGTTGATTCGTTGATTCTCAGGAATTCTGAAACAACTCGGTTAATTTTGGCCAATTTTAGTAGCGAAACACAGCAGGTTTATTTTGAAGGAATAGGATTAACTCCAGTAGTACTTCCACCCACGAGTACCACTTATTTGGATATATAAGGAGTCGTAAATGTTTGATCCGTTATTTTCTTTGCAGGGCAAACGCACTCTTATCACTGGTGGTGCTGGATCACTCGGAACGCTGATTTCGAAAGCTTTCGCCGAACGAGGAGCAGATGTAACAATTCAAGATCTTAATCAGGAACGACTTGATGAAGTGCGAAAGGCGATCACAACTCAATCAGGTAAAGCTTTTTCAATAGCGGCAGATTTATCTGACCCGGCTGAATGTGCCAGAGTAGTTTCAGAGGCTAATCAACTTATGGGCGGCCTCGACATAGTAATTAACACCGCTGGGATTAATCGTCGCAAACCTATTTCTGAAGTTACTGAAGATGACTTTGATGCAATTGTCTCCGTAAACATGAAAGCAATATATTTTATTTCCCAAGCAGCACACCCAATTATGAAAGCTGCCGGTGGCGGAGCAATCGTAAATATGAGTTCACTCAGCGCCCGTTATAGCTTTAACACCATCTCTGTATATGCAGCCACTAAGGCGGCGGTATCTTCGATAACTCGCAGTACTGCTCGTGAATGGGCGAAGGATAAGATTCGAGTGAATTGCATCGAGCCCTCAGTAATTAAGACAGATTTCACCAAATCGCTTTGGGGCGAGCCACATCGCTCAAAATGGTTTGATGAGACCACTCCAATTGGTCGCCTCTCAAATCCTGATGAAATAATTGGTTCAGTTATTTTCTTGGCAACCGATGCCTCTTCTTACATCACCGGGCAGTCCATTGTGATAGACGGCGGCATTTTGAGCGGCGGAGACTGGGACTCTTACGCTTAAACGCAAAACCTTCGCAAGTAGACACCAGGGTCTGCCTTTATTAGCCTTTACGAGTATTGCTAACTCCACGAAAGGGAGACAACGTGCAGAAAAAGAAGTCACTTATATTCGCAGTATCACTTGCTCTGGCATTTGGATTAACTGCATGTTCAAAATCAGATTCAACTGAAGTTGCATCTGCCTCATGCGAGAAGGCTGATCTTGCAACAGTTACAGATGGCAAGCTAACAATCGCAACTGGCGAGCCTGCGTACTATCCATGGATTATTGATGACAAACCAGAATCAGGTGAAGGCTTTGAAGGAGCAGTTGCTTATGCAGTTGCTAAGCAACTTGGATTCTCAAACGATGAGGTTGTCTGGGTTCGTACGACATTTGATGGCGCTGTAACACCTGGAGAAAAGAACTTCGACTTCAACTTGCAACAATTTTCAATCACAGATGAGAGAAAGACTGCAGTTGATTTCTCATCACCTTATTACACAGCTCCACAAGCGATCGTTTCTTACAAAGGCAGCAAGATCGCCGGAAAGACATCTATCGCAGACCTTAAGAACGCAAAGCTCGGTGCGGCAGTTGGCACAACATCACTTGATGCAATTGAAAACCAAATTGGCATAAAGCCACAGGTATTTAATGACAACGCTGCTGCTGTCACTGCACTAAAGAATGGTCAGATTGATGGTCTAGTTGTTGACCTACCTACTGCCTTCTATCTTTCAGGAGTCGAAGTAACAGATGGCTTAATTGTTGGTCAGCTTCCATCAACTGGTGCAGGCGATCAATTTGGTCTCTTGCTTTCAAAGGGCAGCAAGATCACAACATGTGTTTCTGGCGCTGTTGATGCAATAACTTCAGATGGCACATTGGCTGCGATTACTGATAAGTGGCTCGCCACTGATGCAGGCGCTCCAGTATTGAAGCCATAAGTAAATTAAGAAAAATAGTAGATAAACGCGGTAGTTTGGCGGCCATGTCAGAGAGAAATAACTCTGCTTGGTCGCCAAGCTCACGCGAATTAGAACGTCGCGCACTTCGCCGTAAGTTAAGCCGTAAGCAAGCGATCATTGCCGCAGTCTCATCAGTATTTGTTCTGGGCTCACTTGCTGTTGTTTTGATTACCTCCCCAGGTTGGGAAGTCGTAAAAGCAACTTTCTTTGATATTGAATACGGAAAAGAAGTATTTCCAACAGTTGTAAAAGGTCTTTGGATAAACCTGCAGTTAACATTTTTTGGTGGCATCGCAATCGGTATTATCGCAATGGGTCTGGCGCTGCTGCGAACGACCAAATCTCCAGCTCTTACGCCATTTAGATTTTTAGCAACTGCATACGTAGATATCTTCCGTGGCGCTCCGCTAATCCTGATTATCTTGTTAGTTGGCTTTGGTGTTCCAGCCCTGCGACTTCAAGGTATTTCCAGCAATGTAATTGTGCTTGGCACAATTGCGGTTGTGCTTACTTATTCAGCATATGTCGCCGAAGTTATTCGTTCAGGAATTCTCTCAATACATCCCAGCCAAAGAGCTGCCGCTAGATCTCTCGGGTTAACTTCCGGCCAGACAATGCGATTCGTGGTTCTGCCACAGGCGCTCCGCCGTGTTGTCCCACCACTTTTAAATGACTTTGTATCTCTTTTGAAAGATACCGGTTTGGTTTCAATTCTGGGTGTGACCGATGCAGTTCGTGCGGCACAAATAAATGCCAGCCGTACCTTTAATTACACACCATATGTTGTAGCCGCAATTCTATTTTTGCTTATAACAATTCCTATGACTCGTTACACCGATCGCGCAATTAGACAGCGTACTCAAGCGCAGAACTCGGAAGGGGCGATTTAATGGCAAACGTCCTGGAGTTACAGAGCGTTCGCAAAGCTTTTGGCACGGAAGTTGTCTTAAATAATCTCTCCTTACAAGTTCCTGAGCACACTGCCACAGTATTAATTGGCGCTTCAGGATCTGGAAAATCAACGCTGCTGCGTTGCATCAACTTATTAGAGACGATTGATGACGGACAAATTTTATTGGATGGACAAGAGATAACTGATCCATCAATACAGGTAGATGATGTACGACGTAAATTAGGAATGGTCTTTCAATCATTTAATCTCTTTCCACATAAGACAGTTTTAGAGAACATCACCCTTGCACCAATAAAAGTTCAGAATAAGAGTGCGGATGAGGCGCGTGAAATAGCCACAAAACTTTTGTCACGTTTTGATTTGGCAGATAAATCAGATCAATATCCAGATCGACTAAGCGGTGGTCAACAACAGAGAGTTGCAATAATTCGCTCACTTGCCATAAACCCACGTCTGCTTCTTTTAGATGAGATTACCTCTGCTCTTGATCCGGTACTAGTAAATGAAGTTCTCAGCATCGTTCGTGATTTGAAACAAGATGGTATGACCATGGTGCTTGCGACTCACGAGATGGGATTTGCAACTCAAGTAGCCGATGAAGTCTGTTTCCTAGAATCAGGAAATATTCTCGAACGCGGAAGCGCAGAGCAGGTACTGAAAAATCCAACTAATCTAAAAACCCAAGAGTTTCTCAAGCGAGTGCATCAGGCAGGACGGCTGTAAATAGCAGAACTAAAGTGCTAAGTTAAAGGAATTACATAAGGAGATCAGCTAAATGTCCAGCGCCATTGAGGCTATTACTTGGCAGAACGAGAAGATCGTTTTACTAGATCAGACTCAAATTCCTATCTCCGAAAACTACATTTCCTATGATGAGATATCTCCTCTTGTTCTTGCTATTCAACAACTAGTCGTTCGGGGAGCCCCGGCGTTAGGTGTTGCTGGTGCTTACGGCGTGGTCCTGGCAATAGATGAAGCTAAGCGCAAAGGTTTAAGCGCTCAAGAGCTAGAACTCAATATTGATTTGCTGCGTGATGCCAGACCTACTGCGGTTAATTTGGCATGGGCTGTTGAAAAAATTCGCAAACACTTACCGGCTGGCAGGGATGCTGTACTTGCCGCAGCGCATCAATTAGCACGTGAAGATAAAGAATCAAGCATCAGCATGGGAAATATTGGTGCTGATTGGTTGATTAAAAAACTTGGCAATAATTCATTAACTTTATTAACACATTGCAATACTGGTTCACTTGCAACAACTGGAACAGGCACTGCTCTTGGCGTTATAAAAGAATTGCACAAGCGTGGATACGTTAAAGAAGTTTATGCAGATGAAACACGCCCGTTGCTCCAAGGTTCTCGGTTGACTGCGTGGGAGTTAATGAAATCTGAAATTCCTTATCGCATTGAACCTGATGGCGCTGCTGCGATGGCGATATTGAGTGGACGCATTGATGCAGCCCTTATTGGGGCCGACCGCATTGCAAAAAACGGTGATTCTGCCAACAAAATCGGATCGCTAAGTGTTGCACTGGCTTGTCACGAAGCTGGAATTCCCTTCTTGGTGGTGGCTCCAGAATCAACGGTTGATCGCACAATTTCGAGTGGATCTGATATTCATATCGAAATAAGAGCGGATGAAGAGCTAACTTATTTCAAGGGTATTCAGGTAGCACCGCTTGGCGCTAAAACTTTCAATCCGGCATTTGATGTTACCCCAGCTAAATATATAAGTGCTGTAATCACCGAGAATCAATCCTACGAAATAGCAGAGGGTCAAACATTATGAGTGAATTCAAGCCGTTACATGATCTCGTCGCACGTTCCCAGAAGATAGGCGCCGATCAATCTATGGTTGTTTACGGTGGAGGTAACACTTCAAGTAAAGGTGAAATCAAGGATCACTTAGGCCGACTTAAGAAAGTCTTGTGGGTTAAAGGTTCTGGTGCGGATATGCAGTACGCAATAGATCGTGATTACCCGGCTTTGTATCTCGATGAGTTGTTAGCGCTGCGCGATTTAGATGTGCTAGATGATGACACCATGGTTGATTATGTGACCCGCGCACTTGTTGATCCAACTTCACGTAGGCCATCAATTGAAACGCTCTTACATGGATTTTTGCCTGCAAAACATATTGATCACGTGCACGCGGATGCAATCTGTGCACTAACCAATCATGCGCAGGGGGAAAAGGCGGTTCGCGAAGCACTGGGTGAAGAATTTGCCTACGTCGATTGGATTCGTCCCAGTTTTAATCTCTCAAAGATTGTTGGCGGCTTGGGCGATTATGCAGGAGTAGTTCTGGCACATCACGGATTGGTTGTTTGGGATGAAGATTCAGATCGCTGTTACCAAAAAACTTTAGACACGGTAGCGCTAGCCAATAAATATTTGGATTCACTTAATAAGCGGCCTGAGGCTAATTTCCAGCACCAGGATTTGCCTGATGAAGAACTCAAGGAGTTGCTACTCAAATTGCGCGGAACTCTCGGAAAGAAACAATTACTGCGAACCGATACTCGATTAGCAGAAATAGCAGCTCGCCCAGATCTTAAGAAGATTCTGGCTCTTGGTGCATCAAGTGCGGATCACATGTTGCGTATCCGTCCAAAGTCAGCAACCGTTACTTTGGAAGATACTGAAACCGGGATCGAAGAATTTCGCGAGAATTACAGTGCATATTTTGAGGCCAATAAATCACTTCTTCCAGCAGGCTATACGAGCCACGGTAATGATCCTCGAGTCATTATTGTTCCTGGAGTCGGTGCGGTAACAGCTGCAACCACAATTAAAGAGAACACAATGTTGGCCGACATCGCATCACATACCCACGCGGTTGCAGCTCGAGTTGTTGATGCATTCGGTGATGGCGACACTATTTCTGATGCCGAAATATTTGGCTTTGATTATTGGCCGATGGAGTTATTTAAATTAAAGAATAAACCTGCCCCAGCACAACTAGATGGTCACATCATTATCGTTACAGGAGCAGGAAGTGGAATCGGCAGAGGCGTGGCACTTGAACTTGCCAAGCGTGGTGCTCATTTGGTGCTAGCAGATATTGAAGAAGCCGGGTTAATTGAAGTTGAAAAAGAATTTGCAGAAAACAAATGCAATCCACCGCTACTTGTTTTGGGCGATCAATCAAAGGAATCTGATGTTCAGGCTACTGTCACAAAAACAATCAAACACTTTGGCGGCCTTGATGGCGTTGTAATTAACGCTGGAATTGGAATTAGCGACAAACTTGAAGATTTAGATATCGAAAAATGGCGACGTGGCCTCGATATAAATCTATCTAGCGCCTTTATGCTGACTAAAGAATCAATGAAGGTGATGCGTAAGCAGAAAATGGGTGGATCGATCGTTTATATCGCGAGCAAAAACGCCTTCGCACCTGGCGCAGGCTTTGGTGGATATTCAGTCAGCAAGGCGGGAATGTTGCAGTTAATGCGTATTGCAGCCCTTGAAGGTGGAAACGCTGGAATTCGCTGCAATGGAATTAATCCTGATGCAGTCTTCGATAACAGCAAGCTTTGGGAAGGCGGTATTCGCGAACAACGTGCAGCTGCTCATGGAGTTAAGCCAGAAGAACTTGAAGATTTTTACGCGTCACGTAATCTGCTAAATGCCCGCGTTCGAAGCCTGGATGTGGCGCGAGCCGCAGCATTTCTCTTAAGTGATGAATCTTCACGAACAACTGGAAGCGTTATCGCCGTAGATGGCGGCGTAGCGGCAGCTTTTCCAAGGTAGAGATTATGGAACGAATATATATAACTTATGCCTACGTTGGCGAGGATCCGAAATCCATCGCTGACGTTATTCGCGCGGAGCAGACGATCGAATTTCCTTATGAATTGGCTCCAAAGTGGATGCAAGAAGAAGTCGTTGGAAAAATCGAAGAGATATCTTCGACCGATAAAACCACTCACTTAATTACTATTTCTTACAACCCTGATGTTGCTGGAGCAGAGTTAACACAATTGTTAAATGTGTTGTGGGGAAATGTCTCGCTATTTCCTGGCGTGAAAATAGTTGATCTCAAACTTCCTTCTACAATTTTGGAAAAGTTCAAAGGACCCCGCTTTGGAATTAACGGATTACGAAAAATATTTAGCGCTCAGTCACGTCCGCTAATTGCAACGGCACTAAAACCAATGGGCTCAGATGCAAAAACTTTGGCTGACATGGCCCGCACTTTAGCCTTGGCAGGATTTGATTTAATAAAAGACGATCACAGTCTGGCTAACCAGCCATGGGCGACATGGAAAGAGCGAGTCACTTTTATTTCGCGCGCCGTTGCAGAAGCGAATTCAATTACAGGTGCAAACGCTGCATATGTACCTAGCTTAAATATGCCTTTTGATCAGATGATCGATGGCGCCCATACCGCTCAGGAACTGGGAGCCAGTGGGCTTCTTGTTCTTCCAGGTATTACGGGATTTGATTCCATGCGAGTAATCGCAGCGGATGATTCGCTATCGCTACCTATCTTGGGTCATCCCACGATGTTGGGTTCACTCGTTACATCCAAGCATGAAGGAATTGCACATGGCATAGTTTTTGGAACTTTGATGCGCTTAGCTGGAGCCGATATTTCGATTTTCCCGAATATTGGTGGACGGTTCTCATTTAGCGAAGAGCAATGTTTAGATATTGCCGATAAATCTCGCGAAAAACTTGGAAACCTTAATTCAATCCTGATTGCACCTGCCGGCGGAATGACGCTCGAGCGAATTCCCGAGTTGATTGAAATGTATGGAAAGGACACAGCCCTTTTAATCGGCGGAGCACTTTCTCGTGGAAACCTTGCGGATAACGCGGCTCGAATGAGCGAAATAGTGCATACCTACTAAACTTAACCACACCATGTGGAAGAAAATAAAAAAGTTATTTGCCGATCGTCGCGTTTGGGTTCGCCAAATCTTGGTGGCTGGTTTAGCCGGTGCTGTTTCTTGGCAGGTAGGCGACCTAGTTATTGAGGATGGTGGCGTCGTCGCCGCAATCGTTTGTACCTTATCTATCCGCATCTCTTTGCATAAATCAGTTCGTGAGGGCTTTGGTCAGATAGTCGGAACCGCAATCGGCGCATCTGTCGCCCTGTTAAATGTTTCTATCTTTGATTTTGGATTTATCGCTGTCGGCCTTACCGTTATTTTCTGTGCTGTTGTGGCACGAGCACTTCATCTTGGTGAAGTCGCATCGGTAAATGTTCCGGTCACCGCTTTGATTGTTATTGGCCCAGGAATTAGTGGAACAACTGCTACTCACCGCTTGGGATCGACTTTAATTGGTGCCGCAATAGCAATTATCTTTTCCTATTTCTCACATGCAAATACTCCAGTTGGCCGAGCGATTGATCAAATTACTGATGTCAGCGCTAAGGCAGCCGAATTATTAGCGAAGATGTCTGAAGGTGTGGCTGCTGGATATACCCAGAAAGAAGCGGGTAATTGGCTAGCCAAGGCGCGGTTGCTAATGGAATCAGTTCCTTCAATCCGTGCCCAATCCGTTGAAGCCCGCGGCCATGCCAGATGGTTTCCGACTGCAGAAAAAGATGAAGCAGAAGAAGTTTATATTCAAGGTATTGCTATTGAACATACGCTCGTTCAGGTGCGCACAATTGCACGTACGCTCTTTGACTCTGCAGTAAGTGGTGGCATCGCGGATTCAACAAAGAAGCAGATCGCGGTTGCGCTATCGGCTGCAAGTTATGCAATTACCTCAAAATTCGATGATGATGAAGATTTTGAAACGACGACGACAGCCACAGATGATGCGCGCGAAGCCGGTGCGGCACTGGCGGAATCACTAATCGAAGATGCTAAGGATGCTGATCAAGAGCAGATCGTTCGTGGGCTTTCCATGGTTGCCAACATTGATCGGATTGCAGATTCACTTGATCAAAACTCGCCCGCACTTAAGGATGTGATTACTCCAGATGAACCGTCTCATACTAAATTGATGGCGGTTTCCCCAATTGATCAGACCTTAAAGCTTAATAAGCGCATAACTAAGCGCTTTAGGAAGATCTTCCGCAAGTATTTCTAGTATTAGAATAAATTTACGATAAATAAGGAGCTCTCATGTGTTCACGTGTTATTTGTAAGAATTGCCAGAAATTTACCTGGTCAGGTTGTGGTGAGCATGTAGAAGAAGCGCTGTTTGGAGTCTCTGAAGCCGATCGCTGCACTTGCGATAATCAATGAAAGCAATTCAGATTCAGCAATTCGGTGGTCCAGAAGTTTTAAAGATGGCCGATCTTGCAGACCCAGTACCAAATGGCTCTGAAGAGTTAATAGATGTTACTTGTATTGGAATCAACTATGCAGATACTCACCAAACCGAAAACTCTTATCTTTCCAAGCAAGAGCTGCCGCTAATTCCTGGCTTAGAAGTTGTTGGCACAACTCAAAGCGGCCGCCGAGTTTTGGCAAGTGCCATGACTGGGGGATATGCGCAGAAAGTGATTGCACATAAAGCGATGTGCGTTGATATTCCTGATGGAGTAAGTGATGAGCAAGCGGTTGCGATGTTGGTGCAAGGCACAACCGCATGGCATATCTTGAAAACAATGGCGCACGTTAAACCAGGTGAATCTGTTGTGATTCAAGCAGGAGCTGGTGGCGTTGGCACAGTTGCCATTCAATTAGCAAAGATGTGGGGCGCTAAAGTCATTGCGGTGACTTCATCTGCAGAAAAAAGCGCACTTGCAAAGTCACTAGGTGCAGATGAAACCGTAGACGCTAAATTAGATGATTTAGCAGGTGCGATGATGGCTGCAAATGGTGGAAAGAAAGTAGATATTGTCTTGGAAATGGTTGGCGGGAAAACATTTGATGCCAGCCTTGCGGTGCTTGCTCCCTTTGGTCGCTTAGTCACATTCGGAATGGCATCGCGCACGGCACCGACAGCCGTTCATCCCGGATTGTTAATGGGTGGAACCAAGACGGTTGCAGGTTTCTGGTTGTCACATTGCTTTGGAAAGAAAGAGCTGATGGGTGATGTTCTTAGCGAATTATTTGCTTTGATAGTTGCTAAGAAATTGCATCCCGTTATCGGTGCAACTTATGGATTATCAGAGGCGCAAAAAGCCCATGAAGCGATGCTGGCCCGCCAAACAACGGGCAAAGTCACGCTTGATCCCGGTCGCTAATTTTTAGATTTTGGCGCAACTGACGTACACTCACACCTCTACCTATTGCCCCCCTAGCTCAGACGGTAGAGCGTTTCCATGGTAAGGAAAAGGTCACCGGTTCGATTCCGGTGGGGGGCTCGAAAGTGCACAACCCTTGGCGGGGTAGCTCAGCTTGGTAGAGCAAGCGGCTCATAATCGCTGTGTCGTGGGTTCAAATCCCGCCTCCGCTACTAGTTCAACAAGCGTGAATTTCGCGCTACGAGATCGCTCAGGTAACCTAAGCGCCTCGTATTAAATACGTAATTAATAGGTATTTAATAATCAATCGATAGAAGGAGCAAGACCATGGCAAGTAAGAGCGCGGACGTTCGTCCAAAGATCACCATGGCATGCGTTGACTGCAAAGAGCGCAACTACATCACCAAGAAGAACCGCCGCAACGATCCAGACCGCATGGAACTCAAGAAGTTCTGTCCACGTTGCAAGTCTTCAACTCTTCACCGCGAAACTCGCTAATGCTCGCACCCGATTCTGTCGGGCGCACCTTCGCTGGTGCTGATGCAATCTCTATTTCTCAATCAGAAATTGATGCTTTTGCTGCCGTAATTGGCGAAACCGACACAACAATTGCGCCCCCAACTTTCACAATCCGAATTTCACTTGATCAATTCCAAAGTATTTTAACTAAGCCTGAAATTGGTTTGGATTGGTCTCGCTTGGTGCATGGCGATCAGAAATTTGAAATATTTGGCGCCGTTAAAGCCGGGGACTCACTTCGCTGTTCTGCAACAATCGAAAGCTATCGAGTCGCTGCCGGCAATGAAATAGTAAGCGTTCGCTCTGATCTACATCGTGGGGATGAACTAGTTATTTCATCTTGGTCGACCTTGGTGGTGCGCGCATGAGTTTCACCACTGCTGCAGTCGGTTTCGCACTTCCCGAAAAAGTTGTCTATTTAGATCGTGCCCTGCTTAAGGCCTATGCCGATGCCAGCGGCGATCAAAATCCAATTCATCAGAACGAAGAGTTTGCAGTATCTGTTGGCCTGCCCAATGTCATCGCACACGGCATGTTAACTATGGCTTTAGTTGGCAAGTACGTCACTGAATGGTCGGGCGGATCAGGCAGCGTTAAAGAATTTGGCGCTCGCTTTATTAAGCCAGTAATTGTTCCAGCAGGTGAAAAAGTCGATTTAACTATCAATGGCACAGTAACTGAAGTAGATGGCGATGAAATAAAAATTGATTTAGTTGCAACTTCGGCTGGTATCAAAGTTCTTGGAATGGCTAAAGCGGTCGTAATTAAAAAATGACTGAGTCAAAAAGTAAGGAAGAGTTGGCACAAGCGCGCCTTGATGCACGGGCGGTGAAAGACTTCGCTAAAGCCGACCAATTGCGCGATGAGATTGCAGCCCTTGGTTTTGAAGTAATTGATGTTGCAGGTGGCTTTGAATTCCGCGCTAAAGAACGCTTTCCGACCTATGCCTCAACCCGCGACATTAAAGCGATTAAAGTTGAAGGCGATATTGCAATCACAATAATTGTCGATGGTTTTATCGCCGATGCCATCGATGCTGTGCGAACAATTAAAGCCAATACCAAAACTCCGATTGTTGCTTTAGTAATTGGTGACCCGGCAGAGTTGACTGATGAGGCTGATCTGCAATTTCAAATAGTTGCGATCACTGAAAACTTTGGTTGGGGCGAAAACACAAATGCGTTATTGAAGAATTTATCCACTAAATACCTGGTCATAATGGATCCATCCACCAGATTCCTAGGCGATGCAATGACTCCAGTAATTGCTGAACTAAATAAAGGTGAATTCAGCGCTGTCGGCTGGCGTGGTGGCTTAGTCAATACTGACGATGAATGGCGCAGCGTGGACGATAAAGGCGCTGGCGAAGTTGATGTGCTCTTTGGCTATTTCATGGCTTTTAATTGCGCCGATGCGACAAATGCTGGTGGGTTTAATAACCGCGCTATTTATTACCGAAATGCAGATATGGAATTTTCACTGCGCTTGCGCAATGTAAACGGTCGACTATTACAAATGGATTTGCCACTAGAACAAGCACGCCACCACGGTTATTACGATTCAGATCCCGAATTTCGAGAAGTTCAATCAAAGAAAAATTATGACCGTATCCTCGAGCGCTTTAGAGGCAAGAGCGCAATCTTGAGCCCGCGCAGGTAACCTGTACCCATGGCCGAACTTCGTCACTACACCAGCTTGCGCGTGGGCGGGCCTGCCAAAAAATTCGTTGATGCCCACAATGAAGCAGAGATTGTTGCAGCAATTGAAGCAGCAGGAGATTCACCAATTCTAATTATTGGCGGCGGAACAAATATCTTGGTGGCAGATGGTGGCTTTGATGGCACCGTAATCCGCATTACAAATAAATCTCTCGAGGCAGAAATTGATGCCTGCAGTGGCGCCACTCTTTCTATCGGCGCCGGCGAAAACTGGGATGATTTTGTTAAATCAACCGTTACTCGAGGCTTTGCAGGTCTTGAAACACTAAGCGGAATTCCCGGTTCAGTTGGCGCATCACCAATTCAAAACATTGGTGCATATGGCCATGAAGTAAGTGAGTTTATTACGCGCGTGCGCACTTACGATCGCGAGAGGAAAGAGATTAAAACTTTCACAAATGAGCAATGCGAATTCTCTTACCGCAATTCATATTTCAAAGCTCATCCTGGCCGATACGTTGTTATTGAAGTTCAATTCCAGTTACGAATGGGCATCGAATCAACACCTATTACCTATGCCGAACTTGCAAATAAATTAGAGATTGCAGTTGGAGAAAGAGCACCCGTTGTTGCAACGCGCAAAGCAGTGCTCGAACTGCGTGCTGCTAAAGGTATGTTGCTAAATCCCAGCGACCGCGATTCTTGGTCTGCCGGTTCATTCTTTACCAATCCAATTATTGATGCAGCAACCGCTGCCAAACTTCCCGAAGGTGCACCGCGATGGCCACAAGCAGATGGCCGCATTAAGACAAGTGCTGCTTGGTTAATTGAAAATTCAGGAATCAAGAAGGGCGATGTATTTGGGGGAGCGCGGATATCGACTAAACACGTGCTTGCACTGACCAATGCTGCAAATGCGACGGCTCAAGATATTGCCTCTTTAGCAAAGAGTGCGCAGCAACATGTGCAAGATAAGTTTGGAATTACTTTAGAACCAGAAGTAAATCTGATTGGTCTTAACCTTCAGTAAGCAACTTCTTGATACGGCCGACACCTTCGACGATATCTTCATCGCTTATTGCATAAGAAAAACGCAAGTAACCAGAGGGCCCGAAAGCTTCACCTGGCACCGCCGCCACTTCGACTTCTTCCAAGATAAGCGTTGCTAATTCCGCAGAAGTCTTAGGAGTCTTGCCGCGAATGGTCTTGCCAAGAACGCCTTTAACTGATGGATAAGCATAGAAAGCACCAGTCGGAGTTGGGCAAACAAATCCTGGAATCTCATTTAGCAGGCCAACAATTAATTTACGGCGACGGTTAAAGGCCTCACCCATCTTGTGAACAGCGGATAAGTCACCGGTTAAAGCAGCGATTGCCGCGCGCTGTGAAACGTTAGAGACGTTTGAAGATAGATGTGATTGCAAGTTGGTTGCGGCCTTGATCGCATCCTTAGGACCAATCATCCAGCCCACGCGCCAACCAGTCATGGCATAAGTCTTGGCAACTCCGTTGATGATGATGCAAGTATCAGCAAGCCCCGGAACAAGTACTGGCATGGACGGCGCGGTTGCACCGTCGTATAACAAGTGCTCGTAAATTTCATCTAAAATAACCCAAATATTATTTTTAAGTGCCCATTCGCCAATTGCTTTGACTTGTTCTGGAGAATAAACAGAACCAGTTGGATTAGATGGAGAACAGAAAAGTAGCGCCTTAGTCTTTGGAGTGCGCGCAGCTTCTAGTTGTTTAACTGTTACTAAGTAATTTTGTGATTCATCGGCGAATACTTCAACAGATTTTCCGCCCGCCAATTTCACACACTCTGGATAAGTCGTCCAATACGGTGAGGGAAGAATTACTTCATCACCTGGATCAATGATGGTGGCGAATGCTTGATAAACCGCTTGCTTTCCACCGTTAGTTACTAGAACTTGATCAGCAGTAATTTCATAATTTGAATCGCGCTTTGTCTTGGCAACGATCGCCTCGCGCATTTCTGGCAGACCTGCAGCAGGTGTGTAGCGATGGTTTGCAACAACTTTGGTTGCAGCAGCTGCGGCTTCAACAATGTAATCAGGCGTAGGAAAATCTGGTTCGCCAGCGCCAAAACCAATTACTGGACGCCCAGCAGCCTTTAGCGCTTTGGCCTTGGCATCAACTGCCAAAGTGGCTGATTCTGCGATCGCTGAAATTCGTGCGGAAACTCTGCTCATGAGTGAAGTCTGCCCTATGCACGGCCAGATTTGAGCGCGAGTTTTACCTACCCCCTTTAACCCTCTACACTTTGACGCTCACGAGGATTTGCAATTCCCTAGGGTTTTGTCATGCCCTCGCGAAGGGCAGTAGCTCAATTGGCTAGAGTTGCCGTCTCCAAAGCGGCCGGTTGGGGGTTCGAGTCCCTCCTGCCCTGCAAGTTGTATCAAAGGTTGTTTCACGAAGAAGTAAAGAAGTACCTAACTGATTGGAAGGAACGACGATGACAGAGTCAACAGAACAAGTTGCCGAGAAGCTCGGTCTGTTCGCACGCGTTGGCCTTTTCTATCGCCAAATTGTTTCTGAACTTTCTAAAGTTGTTTGGCCAACCCGTAAGCAGCTCAGCACTTACACGGCAGTTGTCATGGTCTTCGTAACTTTTATCATCGCTGTCGTTTCACTCTTTGACTTGGTAATCACCAAGCTCGTCTTCTGGGTTTTCGGATAAGGGATAACAAGGATAAATATGACCGAGAACTCAACCCCAGACGCTTTCGAAGCAGCGCTCGCCGCCAACGCGGACGAGTTAATTGCTGACGTCGCAGCCCCTGCCGTAGAAGAAGTTATTTCAGATGTTGTATCAACTGATCCCATCGACGATCTTGCGCTTGCAAGTGATGAAGATGGTGATATCGAATCAGATGAGAATGATCCAAATGCAGAATTCCGTCGCACCCTTCGCGCAGCGATTGGCGACTGGTACGTAGTCCACTCTTACGCAGGCTACGAGAAGAAGGTTCGCGATAACCTAAATAACCGTATAACTTCACTTCATATGGAAGATTATATTTTCCAGATCGAAGTACCCGAAGAAGAAGTAATGGAAATCAAGAACGGCCAGCGCAAGCAGGTTAAGCGCAATATCTATCCAGGCTACGTTCTTGTGCGCATGGAACTAACTGACGAATCTTGGTCAGCAGTTCGCAATACGCCAGGTGTTACAGGCTTTGTTGGAAACGCGCATCACCCAAGCCCGCTAAGCATGGATGATGTTGAAAAAATTCTTGCTCCACGCCCTGTCAAGAAATCTGACAAGGCTGAAATCCGCGTTATTGATTTCGAAGTTGGCGAATCAGTCACCGTTATGGATGGCCCTTTTGCAACGCTTCCGGCATCAATTTCCGAGATCATGCCTGAGCAAGCAAAGCTAAAAGTTCTCGTTTCAATCTTCGGACGCGAAACACCAGTAGAACTTTCATTTGCACAAGTACAGAAGCTTTAATAAACAAGAATTAATTTAAGAAAACTAGAAAAGGAATAAAAAAATGGCACCAAAGAAGAAGGCAACCGGATTCATCAAGTTGCAGATCCAAGCTGGCGCAGCAACACCTGCTCCACCAGTAGGTCCTGCCCTTGGTCAGCATGGTGTCAACATCATGGAGTTCGTGAAGGCTTACAACGCTGCCACTGAATCTCAAAAGGGTCAGATCATTCCAGTAGAAATTACTGTCTACGAAGATCGCTCGTTCACATTTATCACCAAGACTCCACCAGCATCACGTCTTATCTTGAAGGCTGCTGGCGTCGATAAGGGATCACCAGTTCCACATAAGACCAAGGTTGCAAACATCACCATGGCTCAGGTTCAGGAGATCGCTAAGGTAAAGATGGCTGACCTCAATGCCAATGACATTGATGCAGCAAGCAAGATCATCGCCGGTACTGCTCGCTCCATGGGTATCACTGTCGGTTAATTAAATTTCTGACTCTCACCGTGAGAGACAGATGTGGGAGAACCTCGCTGGTTCGCTAACCACAACCACTAGCTCAATCGAAAGATTGGGAATTGAGGAAGATATGAAGCGCTCAAAGAAATATACAGCGGCTGCTGAAAAGGTAAAGAAGGACCACCTTTACACACCGCTTGAGGCAGTAACACTTGCCAAAGAAACATCAACAACAAAGTACGACTCAACTATTGAAGTTGCACTCGTACTTGGCGTTGACCCAAAGAAAGCTGATCAAGCAATTCGCTCAACTGTTAACTTGCCACACGGCACAGGAAAGACAGCTCGCGTACTTGTATTTGCAAACGGAGAACGTGCTGACGAAGCGCGCGCAGCCGGTGCTGACATTGTCGGTGGCGACGAACTAATCGACGAAGTTTCAAAGGGTCGCCTTGACTTCGATGCAGTCGTTGCAACACCAGATCTAATGGGTAAGGTCGGTCGTCTCGGTAAAGTTCTTGGAACTCGCGGACTTATGCCAAACCCAAAGACCGGAACAGTTACAAATGATGTAACCAAGGCAGTTAATGACATCAAGGGCGGAAAGATTGAATTCCGTATTGATAAGAACTCAAACCTTCACTTCATCATTGGCAAGGTATCTTTTACTGCAACACAGCTTGCAGAAAACTACGCAGCAGCTCTCGATGAAGTTCACCGCGCAAAGCCAAACTCATCAAAGGGTCGTTATATTTCAAAGGCAGTTGTTTCAACAACGATGGGACCTGGAATCCAAGTAGATCCAAACCTCGTTCGCGAGCCATCAGCTAACTAAAGATTAATTAAAACCGGCTCTTGGCGGGCTTGGGACTTGGTTCGTTAAAGTCCCTGCGCTCCTCCAAGAGCCAGTTTTTTATGCTCGGATTTGACCCAAAATAAGCCAAACCCTTATGGTTCTCTCATAACCAAAGACCGCAGGTCTTGAAGCCGCAAGGTTTTAAGATAATTGAGAAATCAGCCCGCGTAGGTGTTCACTTTAATCCGTGCGCATTTACGCGTCACGGATTTTTTTCTTTCCTGAGGTCACAATGCAAAAGGAAAGGTGAACCGAATGGCTCGCCCAGTAAAAGAAGCAGCAGTTGCTGAACTGACCGAAGATTTCAAGTCAGCTAATGCAACATACCTAACCGAATATCGCGGTCTAACCGTGACTTCGATGAAGGAATTGCGTCGCAGCCTTGGTGCAGATACCAAGTACAGCGTCGTTAAGAACACCCTTACAAAGATTGCAGCAAAGAATGCCGGCGTAGACATCTCTGATGATCTACTTGTTGGTCCTTCAGCACTTGCATTCATCAAGGGCGATCCAATTGATGCAGCACGTAACTTGAAGAACTTCCAGAAAGAGAATCCACTACTTGTTGTTAAGGGTGGAATTTACGAAGGCAAGTTCGTTACAACTGCAGAAATCATGCAGCTTGCTGATCTTGAGTCCCGTGAGGTTCTCTTGGCAAAGCTTGCTGGTGCAATGAAGGGATCGCTTGCTAAGGCAGCGCGTATCTTCGATGCACTTCGTATCAAGATGGAAGCGGGTGCACCAGTTGCATCAGCACCAGCGGCTGTGGTCGAAGCCCCAGCAGCTCCAGCAGTTGAAGAAGCAGCACCAGCTGCTGAAGCAGTTGCAGAAGTAACAGAAGAAGTTGTCGCTGAAGTTGCTCCTGCAACAGATGCAGCAGAAACTCCAGCGGAATAAAGAAAAGGAAAATATAAAATGGCAAAGCTCTCATCAGCAGATCTCATGACACAGTTCAAAGAAATGACCCTTGTCGAACTTTCAGAGTTCGTTAAGGCATTCGAAACTGAATTCGATGTAACAGCAGCAGCTCCAGCAGCAGCGGCCGCAGCAGGTGGCGCAGCAGCAGGTGGCGCAGCAGATGCTGCACAAGATGAATTCACAGTTATCCTCGAAGAAGCCGGTTCACAGAAGATTGCAGTGATCAAGGAAGTTCGTAACCTCAATCCAAGCCTTGGCTTGAAGGAGGCAAAGGACCTAGTTGATGCAGCTCCAGCAACTCTTCTTGAGAAGGTAAATAAGGAGACAGCAGAGAAGGCAAAGGCAGCTCTAGAAGGTGCTGGCGCAAAGGTCACACTTAAGTAAGTTTTCACTTACAAAATCGACCCCGCGAGGCGGCGATCCGGTTCTTTAGGATCACCTTTCCTCACGGGGTCGATTTTTTTTGCGCTCCAAATGAAGTAGTCCCCTTACCCAACCGAGGGGGATTTTTGCGCTCGTGGTAGAGGGGATTTTCTTTCCCCTGACCCACAAAGTTTTGGATTGTGCTGACAAAGGGGGCAGTTTGGGGGTATAAGCCGCCGGGTTGGACAGGCTGGGGGGTGAGCGTTATCCTTACCCTTCGCATAAATTTTCTATGGTCAGGGCATATAGCGGCTGAGACCTAATAGTTGTGCGTGCTCACATTGTGTAAGTGAACACTGTCTGGAAGGACATCTCTTGGCCGCGAAAAAGAATTCTGTAGCTCCGCAACGTATTTCATTCGCCAAGATCCGCGAACCTCTTGAAGTTCCTAACCTACTCGCGCTGCAAGTTGAAAGCGTTGACTGGTTGTTGGGCAATGACTTGTGGCGCGCGCGTCTAGCGCAATCAACAAACACCAACCGTGGAGAACTTCCATCGAAATCAGGACTCGAAGAAATTTTCGAAGAGATTTCACCAATTGAAGATTTCCAAGGAACGATGTCGCTGTCATTCCGCGATCACCGTTTCGAGCCACCTAAGAATTCAATCGAGTATTGCAAAGAACGCGATACAACTTATTCACAGCCACTTTTCGTAACTGCAGAATTCACCAATAACGAAACCGGCGAAATTAAGTCTCAGACTGTTTTCATGGGCGATTTCCCAGTGATGACAACTCGCGGAACATTCGTAATTAATGGAACCGAGCGCGTAGTTGTTTCACAGCTTGTACGTTCTCCTGGTGTGTACTTCGAACGCCATATTGAAAAGACTTCAGATAAAGATGTATTTACTTCAAAGATCATTCCAAGCCGCGGCGCTTGGTTGGAATTCGAAGTTGATAAGAAAGATCTCGTTGGTGTTCGCATCGACCGCAAGCGCAAGCAATCAGTAACTGTTTTCCTAAAGGCACTTGGTTGGACTGAAGAACAAATTCTTGAAGAGTTTGGTGACTTCGAATCAATGCGTGCAACTCTTGAAAAAGATACAGTTAAAACTCAAGATGAAGCGCTGCTAGATATCTATCGCAAGCTACGTCCAGGTGAGCCTCCAACTAAGGAAGCTGCACAGAACTTGCTCGAAAACCTTTATTTCAATGTTAAGCGTTATGACTTGGCTAAGGTCGGTCGCTTCAAGGTAAATAAGAAGCTCGGTCTTGATCTAGAACTTTCACAGAGCATCCTTACGATCTCTGACATCGTTGCAACACTTCGCTATCTAGTAGCCCTTCACCGTGGTGATCTCACAATGGATTACGGCCGTGAAGTTCGTGTTGAAAAGGACGATATCGATCACTTCGGCAACCGTCGCCTTCGCACAGTTGGTGAGCTAATTCAGAACCAAGTTCGTATTGGTCTCTCACGTATGGAGCGCGTTGTTCGCGAACGTATGACAACTCAAGATGTAGAAGCAATTACTCCACAGACATTGATCAACATCCGTCCGGTTGTTGCATCAATCAAGGAGTTCTTCGGAACATCTCAATTGTCTCAGTTCATGGATCAAACAAATCCTCTTTCTGGTCTTACACACAAGCGTCGTCTTTCAGCGCTCGGACCTGGTGGTCTCTCACGTGATCGCGCGGGCTTCGAAGTTCGTGACGTTCACCCATCTCACTACGGTCGTATGTGTCCAATCGAAACTCCAGAAGGTCCAAACATTGGTCTGATTGGTTCACTTGCAACCTATGGTCGCGTAACAGCATTTGGTTTTATCGAGACTCCATACCGCAAGGTTGTTAAGGGTCGCGTTACAGATCAGGTTGATTACCTAACTGCGGACGAAGAAGATGAACACATCATCGCGCAGGCAAATGCACCACTAACTGAAGACAGCCACTTCGCAGAAGCACGCGTACTCGTACGTCGTCGCGGTGGCGAAGTTGAATACATCCACGGTGATGAAGTTGATTACATGGACGTATCTCCACGTCAGATGGTTTCTGTTGCAACTGCAATGATTCCGTTCCTTGAGCACGACGATGCTAACCGCGCGTTGATGGGCTCAAACATGATGCGTCAGTCAGTTCCATTGATGCGCGCAGAAGCGCCATTGATTGGTACTGGTATGGAATTCCGCGCTGCTGTTGATGCTGGTGACGTTGTCATTGCAACAAAGTCCGGAGTTGTTACCGAAGTATCTGCCGATGAAGTAAAAGTCATGGGTGATGACGGTACTTACCAGACCTACTCACTTTTAAAATTCTCACGCTCTAACCAAGGAACTTCTTATAACCAGAAGGTTGTTGTTTCTGAAGGTCAGAAGATTGAAGTTGGCTCAGTAATTGCTGACGGTCCATGTACCGAAAACGGTGAAATGGCTCTAGGTAAGAACTTGCTCGTGGCATTTATGTCATGGGAAGGCCACAACTACGAAGATGCGATCATTCTTTCGCAGCGCCTCGTACAAGATGATGTTCTTACATCAATTCACATTGAGGAATACGAAGTTGATGCTCGCGACACCAAGCTAGGTGCCGAAGAAATCACCCGCGATATCCCTAACGTTTCCGAAGAAGTTCTTTCAGACCTAGACGAGCGCGGAATCATTCGCGTTGGTGCTGATGTCGTCCCTGGCGATATCTTGGTTGGAAAAGTAACTCCTAAGGGCGAAACTGAACTAACACCTGAAGAACGTTTGCTTCGTGCCATCTTCGGAGAAAAGGCTCGCGAAGTTCGCGATACATCTCTTAAGGTTCCACATGGTGAATCAGGAAAAGTTATCGGCGTAAAGATCTTCGAATCAGAAGAAGGCAATGAACTTGCAGCAGGCGTTAACCAATTGGTTCGCGTTTATGTTGCACAGAAGCGCAAGATTCAAGATGGTGACAAGCTTGCTGGTCGCCACGGTAACAAGGGTGTTATCTCCAAAATTCTTCCAGTTGAAGATATGCCATTCCTTGAAGATGGAACTCCAGTAGATGTTGTTCTTAACCCACTCGGTGTTCCAGGTCGTATGAACGTCGGTCAGGTTCTTGAAATGCACCTTGGCTGGGTTGCAAAAACTGGTTGGGATCTCTCTGGTGTCGATGAAGCGTGGCAGAAGCACATGCGCGCAATCGGTGCCGAAAAGGGAGTTCCTGGGACGCGTTTTGCAACACCTGTCTTCGACGGAGCACTTGAAGATGAAATTTCTGGTCTTCTATCGAGCACTCTTCCAAACCGCGATGGCCTTCAGTTAATTGGCAGAAGCGGTAAGGCGAAGTTATTTGATGGTCGCTCCGGTGAGCCATACCCAACTCCAATTTCAGTTGGTTACATGTACATCTTGAAACTCCACCACTTGGTTGATGACAAGATTCACGCACGTTCAACTGGTCCATACTCAATGATCACCCAGCAACCACTCGGTGGTAAGGCGCAATTCGGTGGTCAGCGCTTTGGTGAAATGGAAGTTTGGGCACTTGAAGCCTACGGAGCTGCTTACACACTCCAAGAACTTCTCACTATTAAATCTGATGACGTGCTTGGTCGCGTAAAGGTTTACGAAGCGATCGTTAAGGGCGAAAACATTCCTGAACCAGGCATCCCTGAATCATTCAAGGTGCTTATCAAGGAAATGCAATCACTCTGCTTGAACGTTGAAGTTCTCTCTTCAGAAGGTGTCGCAATTGAAATGCGCGATAACGATGAAGAAATTTTCCGTGCCGCCGAAGAGTTAGGTATCAACTTGTCACGAGTTGAACCAAGCTCTGTAGAAGAAGTTTGAGAG
>CAFBOO010000009.1_pt1 | contig 67162 bp, 68 predicted proteins | sample 7269511 | NCBI WGS metagenome assembly CAFBOO01 (sample SAMEA6814121, study PRJEB35770) | freshwater metagenome | biome: Freshwater; feature: Freshwater reservoir; material: water | place: Czech Republic | collected 2017-07-26 | depth 30m m
CTTTAAAAGTGGCAGCGCCATCTTCATCTTTATATACGAGCTCTTCGATGTTGCGCCAACGATGAGGTTCATCTTGGGTAACGTGGAATTTGTTATGGCTCACGGGGCAATGATAGCCGCGCTCGGTATGTGGTGTTTAATTGGCATATGAGCGAACGCAAATGGGGCTTTAAAACAAAGGCTCTGCACGCCGGCACCCAACCGGATCCGCAAACTGGTGCGCGCGCGTTGCCGATTTATCAATCATCGGCATTTGTCTTTGAAAACACTGAAGATGCTGGCAATTTATTTGCGCTGCAAAAGTACGGCAATATCTATAGCCGTATTGGTAATCCAACGGTTTCGGCTTTTGAAGAAAAAATCGCAGCCCTTGAGGGTGGCATTGGCGCAGTTGCGACATCTAGCGGTCAAGCTGCGCAGTTTTTAACTTTTGCGGCGCTAGTTGGCACAGGCGATCACGTCGTTGCCTCATCTGCTTTGTACGGCGGCACTTTGACGCAACTAGATGTCACGTTGCGCCGCTTCGGTGTTGATACAACTTTTGTTAATAGCGATAAGGCAGAGGATTTTAAAGCTGCGATCACCGATAAGACCAAGTTTATTTACGCCGAAATGATTTCTAATCCGGCATCTCAAATAGGCGATATCGAAGCGCTGGCCAAAGTGGCGCACGATGCGGGGCTGCCGCTAGTTATTGATTCAACTGTCGCAACGCCTTATCTGGTGCGACCAATTGAATATGGCGCAGACATTGTTCTGCACTCGGCTACAAAGTTTTTGGGTGGACATGGCACAACCTTGGGTGGCGTAATCGTTGAATCCGGAAAATTTAATTGGGGCAATGGCAAGTTCCCGACAATGACCGAACCAGTTGCTTCTTATGGTGGTGTTTCGTGGTGGGAGAACTTCGGTGAATTTGGTTTCCTAACCAAGGTGCGCTCAGAACAATTGCGCGATATTGGTGCATCCTTAAGTGCAATGTCTGCGTTTTTATTGGTGCAGGGCGTGGAAACGCTGCCCCAGCGCATGCGCGATCATGTGGCTAATGCCAAGGTTGTTTCAGAATGGCTCGACAGTGATTCGCGTATTGAATGGGTTAAATATGCAGGACTGGCCAACCACCCACACAATGCGCGCGCGAAGAAATACTTGCCAGAAGGTCCAGGATCTGTCTTTTCATTTGGCGTAAAAGCGGCAGGTTCAATGACGAGTCGACAAGCAGGAGAAAAGTTTATTAACTCAGTGCAATTGGCTAGCCATTTAGCAAATATCGGTGATGTGCGAACACTGGTAATTCATCCGGCCAGCACTACACACCGTCAATTAACCGATGCGCAGTTGTTGGAAGCAGGAGTTCCGCAAGACTTGATACGAATCAGCGTCGGGTTGGAAGATGTAGAAGATATTCTTTGGGATCTAGACCAAGCTTTGACTGCAGCATCCGGAAAGGCGCGTTGATGGCATATACCGAACCAAGTGCGCTCGACCGATTGGCCTTTATGCAGAACGCTAAAAATGTGGCGATTGTGGGTGCATCAGATAACCCAGCCCGCGCGAGTTACTTCGTTTCAACCTATTTGTTGTCGGCATCGCACTTTAAATTATTCTTTGTAAACCCACGCCTTGATGAAATTTTGGGGCAGAAGGTTTATAAATCGCTGGATGAAATAGAAGAGCCAATCGATATCGTCGATGTCTTTAGAAAGGCATCTGATATCCCGGGAGTGCTGGACGAGGCAATTGCTATCAAGGCGAAGACTTTCTGGATGCAGCTCGGAATTTCGGATCAGGTATCTGCCGAACGCGGGGCAGCGGCCGGGTTAAATATGGTGCAAGATAAATGTTTGAAGATTGAACATGCCCGTTTTGCTGGTGGGCTAAACCTGGCGGGTTTTAATACCGGGGTCATATCTTCTAAACGCAATAAATCTATCTAGCGAAAATACGCTCAAATGATGTGACCCAGGCGACACGCCAGGGTAAAAACCACGCTTAGGTTATTGCTTTATGCCTGTTTGCCCCCTTACCCTTTAACCAAACGGGCAATATCGGGCACTCCCCACCTGATCGCTCATAAATGATTTCAGGGAGATCCTTAATTGTTAACTGAAGAACGTCGCATGGCGATCGTCGAATTGGCCCAGAAAGATGGCCGAGTCGATGTGGTTAACGCTGCCGGCGCTTTCTCGGTTGCAGTTGAAACGATCCGGCGAGATCTCGATGTTCTGCAACGTCGTGGCTTGATGCGCCGAGTCCATGGTGGTGCGATCGCTTTAGATCGTTTCTCTCGCGAATACTCAGTGGCAGAACGGCGCTCGCAGAACAATGAGATCAAGCAGAAGATCGCTGCAGTTGCAGTGCAGTACATGCCCAAATCTGGAACTATTTTTGTAGATGCCGGAACAACCACAGAATGCCTTTATCCATTTTTGCGCGATAAGAATGAGCTAACCGTTGTTACCAACAGTTTGATTTTGGCAACTGATATTGGTGACTCTTCAACAAATGTAATTTTACTTAGCGGACGTATCCGCCCAATCACACTCAGCGCGGTGGGGGATTTAGCGTTAAATGCGATGGAGAATTTCCACGCCGATATCGCATTTTTGGGAACCAACGGAGTGGACAGCGAAATTGGATTTACTACACCGGATCCTGATGAATCTGCAGTCAAGCGCAAGATGATCGAACATGCTCGCGAAACAATTCTGATGGTTGATGGAAGTAAATTTGGCAAGGCATTTGCAACGCGCTTTGCGAAGTTAACTGATATCGATCGCGTAGTAACAGATTTAGATGCAGAAAATTCTGATGTGCAGAAACTTGAAAAATCCGGGATTGAAGTGGTGCTGGCATGATTACTACTTTGACCCCCAGCCCATCAATTGACTTTGATTATGTACTTGGAAATCTAAAATTAGGGGGAGTAAATCGCGCCGCTGGATTTGGCTTGCACGCGGGCGGAAAAGGTGTAAACGTCTCACGTATTTTGACCTTGATGAAGGTCAACAACATTGCGTTGGTTCCGATGGCGAAAGAGAACGGAGACTTCTTCTTAAATGCCGCAGAGTCAGAGAATTTGCGTCTAGAAATTTTGCCGATTGGATCACCACTTCGCTTTAACGTCTCCTTGGTACACGAAGGTTTAACCACAAAGGTAAATGCTGAATCTTCATCATGGACCTCTGCTGAAGCGAAGAAGATCGCCGGAAGATTTAAGTTACGTGCTCGCCGCAGCGAATTTGGAGTAATTGGTGGTTCGCTACCTGCGGGATTAGATCCATCATGGCTGGCCAAATTGGTATCTGACAATGTAAATCGCACCAAAGTTGTGGTCGATTGCAGCGGCGAAGTCCTGCGCGCGGCGGTTGCTGCCAAACCTTTTTTGATTAAACCAAATCAAGATGAGGCTGAGAAATTAATTGGTTCAGTAATTTCCACGATGGCAGATGCGGTCAGCGCCTGTTTTGAAATGGTTGCAATGGGCGCGCAGAACGTTCTGTTATCACTTGGAGAACAAGGAAGCCTGTTCTATAACGGTGAAACTTTATTTCGCGCGCGCGCCGAAAAAATTGATGCCACAAATACCGTCGGCGCCGGCGATTCTTTGCTCGCTGGATTTATCGGTACTTACAAAGCAGGTCCGGTAAAGGCTTTGGCAACTGGTGTGGCCTGGTCGGCAGCTGCGATTAAATCGCGTGGCACCGGAATAGATATTGCGCCAAGCAAGATTTCAACTGAACTTATCTCGCATATAAATCCAAAGGAGGCGTCCCTTGGACAAGAACTACTTCATAACTGACGCCACTCAGAATTCAGAACGACATACCCCTGTCGCTCTGATTGCCAGAATTCGTCTGGCATCTCTTGTGCAAGAGGAGGGTTACATAGCATGACCAACTACATAGGCAGCGCAAGTTCCCATTCGGGTTGGCGCTCACAGCTACAAAAGATCGGTGGAAACCTCGCAGGAATGGTGATTCCAAATATTGGAGCATTCATTGCTTGGGGTCTTCTAACTGCTCTCTTTATTCCAACAGGGTGGATTCCTAACGAGGAGTACGCCAAGATGGTTGGACCAATGATCGTTAACTTGTTACCAATTCTTATTGGTCTAACAGGTGGTCGTATGGTTCACGCGCAACGCGGTGCTGTAATCGGTGCTGTTGCAACTGTTGGCGTTATCTGCGGTACTGATATCCCAATGTTCCTTGGTGCAATGATTATTGGACCAGCAGCAGCTTGGGTATTGAAGAAGATCGATGCAGTTCTAGATCCAAAGGTTCCAGTCGGCTTTGAAATGCTTATTAGCAACTTCAGCCTTGGTATCACAGGTCTTGGAATGGCAATGGTTGGCTTCAAGGCAATCGGACCGGTTGTAAAGAGCATAAGCACTGTACTCGGAAACGGTATTCAGTCACTTGTTGACAACAATCTGCTTCCTATTGCATCAGTCATTATTGAACCTGCCAAGGTTCTCTTTCTCAACAACGCCATTAACCATGGTGTGCTCGGACCACTAGGTGTTACACAAGCAAAGGAAACTGGAAAGTCAGTTCTATTCATGCTTGAAACAAACCCAGGTCCTGGCCTCGGTGTATTGCTTGCATTCTGGTTGGTTGGACCACGTATCGTGCGCGGTTCAGTCCCTGGCGCAATCATCATCCACTTCTTTGGTGGAATTCATGAAATTTATTTCCCTTACATTCTCATGAAGCCACGCTTGATCCTCGCAGCTATTGCTGGTGGAGCAGCTGGCGTTGCAATGAACGTTCTGCTTGATAACGGTCTAACTGCAACACCATCTCCAGGATCAATCTTCGCTTATATGGTTGTTACTCCTAAGGGTGACACCTTCAAAGTACTACTTGCGATCGCAGTATCTGCGGCCGTTGCATTTGCAGCTGCTTGGTTCTTGCTAAAGACCGATAGCTCAAATAATGACGATCTCGATTCAGCAAAATCTCGCAAAGATTCATTGAAGAACGGATAACCAATGCCAAGCATTTCCGGTTCTGATGTAAAGCTCGTTGTGATCGCTTGTGAAGCAGGAATGGGATCTAGCGTGATGGTTGCAAATCAATTGGCTAAGCAGTTAAAGCCACTTGGTATCGCCGTCAAGCACTCACCTGTAAATCAACTTGAATCAATGGGCGCCGACCTGATCCTCTGCCACCGTGGGCTAGCGGGTAGGGCGCGGCAAGCTGTTCCAGATAAAGTCGTAATTGCATTCGACATGTTTCTGGGGGATCCAGCTATTGCATCTGTTGTTAGTGCAATTCAAGGAGGCGGAACAATCTCACATGAGTAATTTCATGACAGGTTGCGATGCCTAACCTTTTGACGCAAGCCGGAATCCACTTCGGTGCTACAGCCTCTTCGAAAAAGGAGGCTGTAGCGCTGTGTGGGGCACAATTTGTTGAATTGGGCGCTACTTCACAAGATTATGCCGACGCGATGTGGGAGAGAGAACAGATCGCATCTTCATATTTAGGTAATGCCGTTGCAATGCCGCATGGCACAGACGAATCTAGAAAGTATGTAAATTTTGGTCAGATTGTTTTTATCCGCTTTGCAACTCCATTTATCTGGGATGACGAGGAAGTCAAACTCTGTATTGGTATCGCCGCGCAAGGCGATGAGCATGTAGAAATTATCGGCAACTTAGCCGAGGCGCTTCTTGACGATGAGAAGTTTGAAATTTTGCTCAGTACAAAAGATAAATTGCAGGTTTTAGAGATTTTAAATCCAAGTAGTATTTAGCCCATCTAGCTTTGAAGTAACGAAAGAGGAAATTGCCATGAAAGCAGCGCTATATAGCGGCCCCCAAGATTTGAAAGTAGTCGATGTCCCAACGCCTAAAGAAGGCGCCAAGGAGATTTTGATTAGGGTCCGTAGCTGCGCCACTTGTGGCACGGATGCCAAGATCTACAACCATGGCCATCCACGCTTGAATCCACCACAGATTATTGGCCACGAAATTGCAGGTGAAATAGTTTCTGTCGGTAGCAGTGTTAAGGGTTATGCCATTGGCGATCGCGTGCAGGTTATCGCTGCTATTCCTTGTGGAACATGTTGGCTCTGCAGCGCGGGCCGAATGACCATTTGTGAAAACCAACTCTCAATGGGCTATCAATTTCCAGGTGGCTTCGCCGAATTTATGATTATTCCTGATGAAGTTATCCGCGTTAATGGCGTAAATAAGATTCCAGCAAATGTTTCATACGACGAGGCAGCCGTTACTGAGCCGCTAGCTTGTGTATTAAATGCGCAACGGATTTTAAATATCCAAAAGGGTGACATCGTTTTGGTGATGGGAGCCGGACCAATCGGTTGCTTGCATGTTCGCGTGGCTCGCGCACTTGGCGCCTCTAAAGTATTTTTAGCAGATATCAATGGGGGTCGTTTGGAAATGTCGGCGAAGGTAGTTAAGCCAGATGCTTCCTTTGATATGTCGCAGGTGAAGTTAGAAGATGAAATTCTTAAAGTAACCGACGGACATGGCCCCCGCATCATTATTACTGCAGCCCCGGCCGCCAAGGCGCAAGAACAAGCGATTTCTATGGTGGCACCTGGTGGAAAGGTTTCATTCTTTGGAGGACTGCCCAAGGATGCACCCTTTATAAATTGTGATGCCAATATCGTGCACTACAAAGAGGTAACACTCTTCGGCGCCAATGGATCAAGCCCGCAACAGAATTTAGATGCGCTAAATATGATCGCATCAGGTGAGGTAAAAGTCTTGGATTTAATTACTCATAAAGTTAAACTTGATGATGTGCAAAGCGCCATAGATGCGGTACTAAGTGGAAATGCCATAAAAGTGGTTATCAATCCATGATCATCAAAGAGTGCGTGATCACGGTAAAGGTTGGCCTACATGCCCGCCCAGCAAATGAATTTTCGGCTATTGCAAAGGCAGCGCCATTTGAAATCACCGTTGGCAAGCCAGGCGCGCCATTAGTTAAAGCCAATAGCCCACTTCGCCTTTTAACTTTGAAGGCGCACGAAGGGGATACCTTAACAATCGCCTTTGCTACTGACGATGAGGGCGCTGCAAATGAGCTATTTGAAAAACTCGTAGCCACAATTAGCGAGTAGCGTCTGCATATGGAATCTGTGCGCACCCTAGAAGGCATTGGCGTAGGCAATCGCGCAGTGCGCGCTGAAGTGCTGCGTTGGTCAGCACGCAAATCACTTCCTGCAATGGCAAAGAGTTCACTGGGTGTTGAAGTTGAAGTTAATGCGTTAAGCATGGCAATTGCTAATTTAGAAAATCAATACGCGGCCAAGATTAAAGCTGCAGACAATCGAGAACTACAGGAGATTTTAGAAGCCCAATGTGCTTTTGCAACCGATCCTGAGCTTGCGGATATGGCAAAAGATTTCTGCGAGCAAGGTTGGGATGCGTCATCTGGGCTGCAACTTGCGATGAGTGAATTTAAATCACTGCTCGAAGGCGCCGGTGGCGAATTTAGCGAAAGAGTTGCCGATCTTGATGAGATTGTCTATCGCTTAATTCAATGGATGAGTGGCGAAAGTGATGAAACGGTATTACCGACGAGCGGCAAGTTTATTATCGTCGCCGATGATTTAACTCCGATGGACACTATTGCCTTTAACGATGTAGTTGTCGGAGTAGTTACCAAAGGTGGGGGACCAACTTCTCACACCGCAATAGTCTGCAGATCTCGCGGCATTCCTGCAGTTGTCGCATGTGCCGGAGCTGACGAGTTAGTAAATGGGCAAATGGTGGTTATTGACCCAGATGCATCACAGGTAATTATTAATGGTGTGCTGGAAGACTCCACTGGTGATTGGTGGGCGGGTCGTTCAAGCCATGGTGCGCCGGTTATTCAAGTAATGGCCAATGTCGGTTCTGTTGCAGATGCTACGAAAGTTCAAGGTGCAGATGGCGTTGGTTTGTTAAGAACTGAATTATTTTTCTTAGATCATAAAATTGCCCCGACGCGTGCGCAACAAGTGAAGATATACGAACAAGTATTAGCCGCTGGCCCTGATGGCGAAATAATTGTCCGAACTTTGGATGCCGGAAGTGATAAGCCGATTGCATTCTTAGGTCTTGGCCGTGAAGAAAATCCGGCACTCGGTGTGCGCGGACAGCGCGTGGCAGCGATTTCTCCACAGTTTTTTGAGGATCAGTTGCATGCAATTAAGGCAGCCGCTGACTCCGTCCGAGCAACTGGTAAGAAGATTGAAGTTTCAGTGATGGCGCCAATGATTGCCACAGTTGAAGAAGCGGAGCAATTTTCTAAAGCGGCCCGCGCAGCGGGCTTTACGCGAGTTGGCATCATGATTGAAATTCCGGCAATAACTCAAGTAATTGCACAGCTAAAGGGCGTTGTTGATTTCTTGAGCATTGGAACAAATGATCTTTCGCAGTATCTATTCGCAGCAGATCGCGTTAACTCAGGGGTCGCCGCGCTTTTAAACCCTTGGCAACCAGCACTACTTTCACTGTTGCAATCAATTGCAATCGATAGCGCAAAAGTTGGCATTAAAGTTGGAGTCTGCGGCGAAGCGGCATCTGATCCTTTGTTGGCAGTTGTCATGGCAGGCCTTGGGATTAATTCTGTAAGCGCATCGCCTAGTTCGGTGGCTGCGGTCCTAGATCTGTTATCGCGCGTCGATGCATCGGCTGCACGGGAAGCAGCCAATAGTGCGCGTAGTGCGAACACTCCCCGAGATGCAAAAGCGGCAGCGAAGGCTGCTCTAATTGAATTCCTCTAGAAAAGTTAACCAATCAATTTGAGAGCGGAGTCGTATCATGGGTCCTATGCCTAACTTTATTCAATCGCCGATAAACACTTTGGGTCGCTACTTTGATTACAAAGGCAAAGCAACTCGCTCCGAGTTCTGGCTCTTCATTCTCTTCACCTGGCTAACTTCGTTTGGCGTGGGACTAATTGATGCGCTAATACCGGGTGATTACTTAGGCTCGATCTGGAATCTCTTGCTTTTCATTCCAACTATTACCTGCGCAATTCGGCGCATGCACGATGTAGACCACCGCGGTTGGTACTTATTAATTCCAATCTATAACATTATTATGTTGATTTTTCCGTCCCGCCCCGCCAAATAAAACCAAAAGCAAGAAAATTACGCTCAGAGACCGGAGGCTATATATCTAATGTTTCTAGATTGGACATGCAAAGTTCAGGGTTCAGGCTTAGCATTTAGCAACTCGTAAGAAATCCACAGACCAAGTGGAGCAATCATGGATGAAAAAGGTTTATTAGAGCTTTGGAACACAAAGCGCACACAGATTATCAATGCTCAAATCGCACCAACACTGTTGCTAATTGGCGTTTTTGTATTGGCAGCTTATGGAAAATTTGAGAGCGCATCAGATGGCGCCAAGTACCTAACTGTTGGCGTTGCCGCAGCCACCGGAATCCTGGCGATTATTTCTCAATACGCAGCCGTTCGTGAGGCTGAAGCCCTGCTTGTAGATCTGAAGAAAATTGAGAAGCCTTCGGCGCTTGCAACTAAAATTGCAGATTCACGGGGACTTCTATCATTGTCAGCAATTGCAATGGTTGGACTAGGAACCGGCGTATTCGCACTAGTTGTATGGGCAGTACTCGGTTAATTCGTTGGATAAATTTCTGATTCTGGCAGCCTTCATCGTCATTCTTTCGGTGGCGTTGATTGTCTACGACCGCCCGGCTAAAAAGAAACAGAAAATTACTGGACGCGGCGGAGACTTCGAGTCCTAACCAATCAACGTTGTAATTAACTTATGCGCTATCTAAAAAATGCCACGCAACTTCTCTTAGGTGCTGCCCTTGTCTATGCCGGTATCGGCCATTTGACGACAAACCGTTTGGAATTTCGGGCACAAGTTCCAACCTCGCTTAAAGATTATGCCGACTTCGTTGTCATCGCATCTGGCATTGTCGAAATCGCACTGGGCTTATCTCTTGCTCTGCTTTGGAAATATCGCACCCAAGTTGGCTGGCTTACCGCCGCATTCTTCATCGCAATTTTTCCCGGCAACATCTCGCAATATGTAAACCACATCGATGCTTTCGGCCTGGACAGCGATCGAGCCCGCGCAATTCGCCTGCTCTTTCAACCGCTCTTAGTTATCTGGGTGCTCTGGTCGACCGGTGCTTGGAAAAGGCGATGACTATTTGGGTTGGAATTCTTTTCGTTTAATAGATTCTGCAATTAGTTTTCGTCCTTCTTCAAGGTTTGCAATCCAGCCAGCGCTGATCATCTGAATAATTAGATTACCCATCACGGTTGCCTCAGCTGGTCCAGCAATCACGGGAAGACCTGTTACATCCGCAGTTAATTGATTTAGAAGATCATTTGACGATCCACCGCCAATAATGTTTATTTCTTTTACTTTAACGTTAGCGGCATCTTCTAGTTCGCGAAGTGATTGCGCATAAGCGTCGGACAAACTGTCAAAGATACAGCGAGCAAATTCGGCGGGTGTATCAGGAACTTTTTGGTTAGTTTCTCGGCAATACGCAGCGATACGTTCCGGCATCGCACCAGGCTTGGCAAAGCGTGGATCGTTTGTGTTTATGATTTGTTCACGAGGAAGCTGGCGAGCGTCTTGGGTCAAATCTGCAGCGGTCAAAGTAAGACCTTGAGAGTTCCAATAGCGAAGAGATTCTTCGAGCAACCACATCCCTGATACATTTTTAATGAACCGGATGCGATCTGCCACGCCCGCTTCGTTGGTGATGTTGTATGAAAGCGCTTTCGCGTTAGTGATTGGCTTATCAAGCTCAAGACCAATTAGCGACCAAGTACCACTTGAAATATAGGCCGAATCTTTCGAAGAGAGAAGCGGTACTCCAGCAACTGCAGATGCTGTGTCATGAGAACCAACTGCAACGACAGAGAGGCCATCTAGTTTGCCATGGCCTTTGATGTTGCCAATTTTTATCCCCGGCTTATGCAATGCAGGGAAGATAGACCTGGGTATCTCAAGTTTGTCGATGAGTTCCCAATCCCATTCTTGCGAGTGAGCATTTAAGAGTTGTGTAGATGATGCGTTGGTAATGTCGTTGCTCTGCACTCCAGAGAGAGCGTAGTTAAGTAAATCTGGGAGCATTAAGAAAGTAGCCGCGCCTTTGAGCGCCGCCGTATTTCGCGCAGCGTGCAGTTGGTAGGCGGTATTAAAGAAGATAAATTGAATTCCGGTTCTCTGATAAATCCACTCTGCACCAAGTGAGTCTGAGATTGATTGCATCAAACCATCGGTTCGTGAATCTCGATAGCAATAAGGTTCTTCGATTAGATTTCCCTGAGCGTCCAGTAATCCGTAGTCAACTGCCCAGGTATCAATACCGATAGAGATGATTTCACCAAACTCTTGCGCCTTTAATAAACCGGTCTTAACCTCATCGACAATCTTGGCCCATTCCCAGCGCAGCCCGCCATCTTCAGAAGCTTTCGCTTCGTGTTTAAAGCGATGGACTTCTTGAATCACGAGAGATCCTGAATCAAGAGACCCCACAGCTATGCGTCCGCTGGAGGCGCCAAGATCTATCGCTGCACAGAACTTCATAATGGTTTATCGCAAGAAGGCTGCAGATACTCCACCATCGACAGGTATATGTAGTCCAGTTGTGAGAGATAGTTCTCCGCTAAGCAGAACAAATACTGCCGCTGCGATATGTTCTGGCAAAACTTCCTTTTTTAAAATTGTTCGTTGGGCGTAGAACTCACCGAGTTTAGATTCCTCAACGCCATAGACGGCAGCGCGATTTGCTCCCCATCCCGATGAGAAGATTCCTGAACCCTTTACAACGCCATCAGGATTAATGCCATTAACGCGGATTCCATGTTCTCCAAGTTCTGCCGCTAATAGCCGAACTTGATGCGCCTGATCCGCTTTCGTTGATCCATAACCAATGTTATTTGGACCGGCAAATACGGAATTCTTAGAGGAAATATAGACAATATCTCCACCTAAATGTTGTGCGATCATAACCTTGGTCGCTTCACGCGATACTAAGAAAGATCCGCGGGCCATGATGTCGTGTTGCAAATCCCAATCTTGGACAGTTGTCTCGACTAAAGATTTACTGATTGATATACCAGCGTTATTGATAACGATATCCACGCCACCGAAAGCTAAGTTGGTAGCTTTAATTGCCTCGGCAATCGCACCTTCATCAGTGACATCCATTGCGATACCAATCGCTTTATCCGAATTGCCAATTTCGATTGCAACAGCAACAGCTCCATCTTTATCGCGGTCTGCAACGACAACACACGCACCCTCTGCTGCTAGGCGCAGGGCAGTTGCCTTACCAAGACCCGAAGCAGCGCCTGTGATAAGTGCAATTCGACTAGCAAGTGGCTTGGGTTTAGGTGCGCGCTTTAGCTTGGCATCTTCTAAATCCCAATACTCAATGCGGAATTTTTCAGACTCGACAATAGGTGCATAAGTTGAGAGAGCTTCGGCTCCGCGCATAACGTTAATGGCGTTGATATAGAACTCGCTAGAAACGCGAGCGGTCTGCTTATCTTTTCCAAATGAAAACATTCCGATTCCGGGCACGAGAATAATTGTTGGGTCAGCCCCACGCATTGCGGGGGAGTCCTTTGATGCATGACGTGCGTAGTAAGCGGCGTAATTTTCGCGATACTTGTCATGAAGTTCGGCAACACGTTTGAGAACTTCTTCAAGTGGCGCATCAGGTGCTGTATCTAGAACCATTGGAGAAATCTTCGTGCGCAAAAAGTGATCTGGACAAGAAGTACCAAGGGTGGCTAACCGAAAGAGTTCAGCGCCCTGCGTGAAATCAAGAACTACATCTGAGTCTGTAAAGTGGCCGACCATACGCAAATCACGTGAAGCCACAGCGCGCAGATGAGGGGCAAGTTCAGCGGCGCGCAAGATACGTGATGCCGAATCCAGCGGCTTGTATTTTTCAACAACCGATCCAAACGGGTTTTTCTTACCCTTTGACTTAATAAATTCTTCAGCTTTGGTGATCGCTGCAATAGAGCGCTCTTCACACTCTTTACTTGTTGCACCCCATGTTGTGAGGCCATGTCCTCCTAGAACGCAACCCTTTGCCTTTGGGTTTTCGGAGGCAATCTTTTCCATATCTAGTCCAAGTTGAAATCCCGGACGGCGCCAATTAACCCAGAGAATCTCATCGCCAAAACATTCACGTGTTAATTTCTCACCATCTGCAGAAGTTGCAAGTGCGATTATCGAATCTGGGTGCAGATGATCTACATGATCAAATGGAATGAGCGCATGCACTGTTGTATCGATACTAGGAGCTGCTTTGGATGTGCCGAATAGACAGTAATCGAAAAGCGCGACCATCTCATCTTCATGCTCGACACCGCGATAAACGCTCTTAAGTGCTTTAAATTTCTCTAGCTCTAGAGCAGCTAAGCCAGATTCAGTCATTGTGCCGAGATCGCCACCAGAACCCTTAACCCAGAGCACTGTTGTCTCTTCACCTGTTGCGGGATTGGTAATGAAACCCTTCGCTGACGTATTACCGCCGGCGTAATTAGTAAATTTTGGGTTTGAACCTAGAAAGTTACTGCGTTCGAGAAGTTCTTTTACAACTTTGGGTACTGTCATTATGCGCCCCATCCCGCCTGAACACCGCCAACTCGTTCCGCTGCAATCTTTTCTGCATATCCGCTTCGAGCATATGCACTTTTGGGATCTGCTTCGACGCCCATATCGCTACGAAGTTCATCAAGAAGTGGCCGGACATCTGTGTTGTACGCATGCATCAAGATGTCATTTCCACCAAGTACATCGCCCTCTTGTTGCGCCTTCTTTAGAGCAATATGGTCGACAAGAAGAGCCTTAGCTACAGCTTCTTGCACATTGGTAATGGAACGAATCTGTGCAGGAATTTTTGGTTCAATGTTGTGGCATTGATCAAGTACGTAAGAGACGGGAGTTCCCACATCAAAGCCACCGTTTTGATTTACCTCGTGCATAATTCGAAAGAGTTGGAATGGATCTGCCGCACCAACAATTAAGTCATCATCGGCGTAGAAACGTGAATTAAAGTCGAATGCGCCAAGGCGTTTCTTGCGAAGCAGGAAGGCAACTATGTATTCAATGTTGGTACCTGGCGCATGGTGGCCAGTATCAACGCACACCATCGCCTTCTCGCCGAGTTCAAGGCAGTGCACATATGAAGTTCCCCAATCGGGAACATCAGTTGAATAGAAAGCTGGCTCAAAGAACTTGTATTCCAGAAGCATGCGTTGGTCTGGTCCCAGTCGGTCATAGCATTTACGAAGGGCTTCAGATAAACGATCCTGACGTGCTGCCAGATTATCCTGTCCTGGATAGTTAGTACCGTCGGCAAACCAGAGCTTTAGATCGGTGGAGCCTGTCTTACCCATGATCTCGATGCATTCATAGAGATGGTCCAGCGCCTTCTGGCGAATCTTGGCATCGGGATGGCAGACCGAACCTAATTTGTAATCATCATCTTGAAATGTATTTGAGTTAATTGTGCCAAGTCGCACTCCAAGCCCAGATGCGTAATCAGCGAGATGCTTGTAATCATCGACCTTATCCCAAGGAATATGAAGAGCTACTGATGGAGCAGCACCGGTGAACTTATGAACTTGCGCCGCATCAGCAATTTTTTCGTATGGATCGCGTGGCACACCTGATTGGGCGAATACCTTAAATCTTGTTCCAGAGTTGCCGTAAGCCCAGGATGGAGTTTCAATCCAGAAGCGCTTGAGCACATCCTTTGCCTCTTTTGGTGTTGCCACTATCTGTACTCCTTTACCTGGTTGATGAAAAAAACTTCACTGTAAATAAAAAACGCTTTCGAGTGTCTTAAAACCTTCATCGGCTGCCTTGCCATCAAGTCCGGTGAAGAAAGGAGCCATATCTGCCTGCCATTTTTCATTTACTTCTAGCGCCGCCATTCCTACCTCTGCTGCTTCTAGATTTGGGGTTTCAAAGTAGCCAAAGAGTGTTCCGTCGTTGCGATCTAGAAAAAGTGAATAGTTAGTCCAGCCAGTATCGCGAAGTGCCTGCAACATGTCGGGCCAAACTTGTTCATGGCGATGAACATATTCATCCATCATCTCTGGACGAACCTGCAAGCGAAAGCCCACTCGTTGCATTGCTAGGCACTCTCCTTTATGAATACACCTTTTGTGTATTCGAGATATTTAGAATTGCTCCAGAATGAAATTGTATTTGATCGCACAGAATTGACAATAGGTAGTTGTCTTTGGTTTAGCAAAATCATGTGGGTTGTGAAATTGAATGAGGAGAATTAAAGAGTTCATCTTGGGCCAAAATACAGGCGCCGAAAAGCGCCGCATCTGTATCTAGGGCAGATGTACCTATTGAGAAAGAAGTAATATCTTTATTTTTTCTCTCCAAGTGATGCTTCAGCCTCGGTATGAGCAAGTCGGTGATACGCACTGCATATCCTCCTAAAATCACCATATCTGGGTCTAAAATGGGAATTAAGATTGAAAGAGTTGTCGCTAAAGATTGCGCAATAAGATCAATGCCTTTAAATACAACTTCATCGCCATTTTTTGCCCTCGTGATGATCTCACTTAGGTAGAACTCACTGTCCTTGCTCCAGTCTTTAACTAGATCAGGACAAGTGTTTTCAATCAGGACTTTAAAGCCAATTTCAGTCTCTGTGCACCCAATTTTTCCGCACTTGCACAATTTGCCATGCTCGTTAATTGAAATGTGGGCAATATTTCCCATAGATAAGTTTGCACCTAATTGTATTTCACCATTTTGCACAACAGCGATGCCTGGAGTGATTCCCAATTCGAGATGCATCAGTAGCTTGGATGATTTATTTTCTTTTAAAAGATATTCGTATTCAGCAAATGCGGCGAGTTTTGCGACAGTGTTTATCTCTATTGGGATACTTGGCGGCACTACATTTTTTACGTACTGCATCAACTCTAACTTTTCCCAATTAAGCGATGAAGAAGAAACTTTCAATTCTGCATCAATAATTCCAGGAAAAACGACAATTAATTTGGCGATGCGCGATGTCTGGCGGGCGGCTGATTGAATTGCGCGTTCCAGCAATGGCGCAACTTCTATGGTGCGCTTTTCGGGTGTGAGGTTGTAGGAAGTAGTAGTTCGCTCGCGATAGAACTCTTGGCCGAGCAAATCAAATGTGATTATTGATGTATAAAAGGCGCGCAGCTCAATGACGATGATCGAAGTGGCTTTTGCATTAATTGAGAGCAGAACGCCAGGGCGACCCCGCTCTGGCTTTGACTCTTCTACGCCTTGAGTAAGAAGTCCTCGCTCGAGCAGCTCGTCAACGATGTTATTTACCCCGGGCTTGGTCATTCCAGTTGCATTGGCCAATTGCGCCCGCGAAAGTGGCCCCGAATCTCGCAAAGCTCTGAAGATGATCCCCAAGTTATGTCGGCGCAGCCCCGACTGTTCTAGGATTTGCCCATTTTTAGGGTTATTCGAGGGTGATTTGACCGCTTGCATGGTCAACCTCGTTTCCTCTGGCGATCCAACTGCTGGACTTAAAAAATAGCCGCACCCTTGTGAGTCTTGACACATCATTTGAGGATGGTTAGTTTTAGTATAGAGGCTTAACTATATAAAAGTACATGGGGGGTAACTTCCTGGATTAAGCCCCAGATATGTACGTGAATTTAGTTAACTGAGATTATCTAAGGAGGGCTCGTGGGGAGTGGATGCTGTAGTCCAGCTGGGACCTTGACTGTGGAAAATCGCAGCGCAGGTATATCCCTACTCACAGCCCCAAAAACTGCAATACGAGATTACTCAAAAATGGTGCGGATTCCAGCGGGCCCATTTTTAATGGGAACTAACAATGCAATGGCTTATCCGGCAGATGCGGAAGGACCGCAAAGATCTGTCGAACTCGATGAATATTGGATCGATGAGACTGCAGTTACAAACTTAGATTTCTCAAAATTTGTTGAAGCAACCGATTACAAGACCGAGGCAGAACTATTGGGCTGGTCATTTGTTCCCGCCAATTTAATTTCCGAACTCGATGAGCAACATTTAATTGGCAAGTCTTCAAATACGCCATGGTGGGTTGGGGTAAATGGCGCAGATTGGCGCCACCCGCAAGGACCTAGTTCATCAATTACAAAAATTCTTGATCACCCCGTAGTCCACATCTCTTGGGATGATGCCAATGCATTTGCGCAATGGAACGGAAAGAGACTTCCAACGGAAGCCGAATGGGAAAAGGCTGCTCGGGGAGGTCGCGAAGGTTCTCTTTATTCTTGGGGAGATGAACTAACACCTAATAATGAATTTCGCTGCAATATTTGGCAGGGAGAATTTCCTGATTTTAATTCTGGCGAAGATGGGTATCTCGCCACGGCTCCAGTTTATTCATTTGCCGCAAATGGATACGGGCTCTATAACGTCTGCGGAAATGTCTGGGAATGGTGCTCGGACTGGTGGAGTGATAATTCACAACTATCAGGTGAGAGCAAAGTGATTAAGGGTGGCTCTTACTTATGCCATGACTCATATTGCAATCGATATCGCCTTTCTGCCCGAACATCTCAACCAAAAAATGGTTTCACTGCGCACATCGGATTTCGTTGCGTAGCGGATAAAAACACAGAATTGCTAGGTTCACTGTGAACCCAGCAAAGAAGCAAATGAGAGAAGGTAAGCAATGATAAAAGCAAGAAAATGGCGGAAGGTGGCCGTTGCCGGAACTGCGTTATTTGCAATTCTCGCTACATCGCTACCTATGTCAATTGCTCAGGCTGAAGTTAAGAAGTTGACGATTAACGTCAATCAGTCTCCATGGCTGAATGCGTATAAGAAGTTAGTTCTTGATTACACCAAGGAAACAGGCATCGAAGTCGATGTTCGCGTATTTCCATACGCAGAAATGCGTCCAACACTGGTCACAGATATTCAGGCCAGCAACCGAACCTATGATGTTTATCAATACGATGAACTCTTCACCCACGAATTCCCAAATAACAAATGGGTTAAGCCATTTAAGTCAGTTGATCCTAACTTCAAGGTTGATCCAAATATTGGCTCATACGGAAACTTCATCTATTGGAATCCAACAAAGAGGTTTAGCGATCCAAAGGGCGATGTGATGAGCATGCCTTTGAACGGAAATACAAACGTATTTCTATATCGCAAAGATATCTACGAACAACTAAAACTCACAGTTCCAACAACTTGGGATGAAGTTTTGGCTAACGCTGCAAAAATTAAGGCAGCAAAAGTTGTGAAGTATCCATACATCATTCGTACACAGGCAACAACCAGCGGTGCGAGTGTTACCTATGACTACATCCACATCCTTGCCTCATACGGTGGAAGATTCTTCAATAAGCAGGGCGAAGACTGGCTTCCAATTATTAACTCTACAGAAGGCAGAGCAGCAGCAACGACCTTACGTGCTCTGGCTAAATATGGTCCGCCAGCAACTAACACAATTGGTCAGAACCAGGTAATTGCTGCAATGCAAGCTGGAGATGCGGCACAAGGTCAGGTCGTATTCGCAGCTGCAAATGCGATGAATGATCCGGTTGCATCAAAAGTTGCCGGCAAGATCGGCTTTGCAGTTATGCCAAAGGGTTGCCCTACTTGTAATCCTGGTGTCGTCTCTGGAACATGGGCGATGGCTATTCCAACTGGACTCACATCAGAGCGTGAGAAGGCTGCTTTGAGTTACATCAACTGGGTACTCTCAAAGAAAGCCCAAACGAAATTCGCTGAATACGGCGGAATTCCAACTCGTACAGATGTCATTGCAGATGCGAATTTGACTGCAACTCAACGTGACTACCTTGCGGTCTATCAAAAGGGAATGGAGTTTGTTTCAGAGAACATCCGTCAGACCTTTGCTGCTCCTATGTTGACTGCAACAGAGACACGCCTAGCTGCAATTGCCGCTGGAACTGTTACGCCTCTTGCTGGAATCAACGCGCTAAACGCTGATCTGGTAAAAGTTGTGAAGGCAACAACATTTGCGGTCAATGAAAAAACGACCATCACATGTGTTAAGGGCGATCGACAAATATCTGTGACCAGAATGGGCGCAGATATTAAATGTCCTCCTGGCTACACCAAGAAATAAATAACAGGTAACTAATTACGAAATGAGAGGGAATTCAAGTATGAAGAACGCCGCAGTTAGTGGTCGTACTAGAGGCTCGTTCTCCCTTTCAGGTAGAAGGGCGACATCAGTTGTCGCCCTTCTACCATTCGTAGTTTTCCTTGCCATATTTGCGGTTTATCCGCTCTATGAATTAGTTAGATTGTCATTTCAGGAAACTGAGGTTTTAGATGGTGAGTTCTTCTCTGCCTTCAACGGACTAGATAACTTTAAGAAAATTCCAAATGATCCCTTGGCCGTTAATTCGATCAAGGTCACCTTGCTCTTTTCAACTCTATGTGTGATTTTGACCCTTGTCGCAGGAACTGCCGGGGCGATGATGGTCAATAGCTCAAGAATTTTTAAGAGCGCGGCTCGAAATATATTTGTCTGGCCGGCCGTGGTTGCTCCAGTTGTGGTCAGCGTTATGTGGCTGCTAATTCTTGATCCAACAATGGGGCTAGTAAATAAAATTTTAGAATCTCTAGGTCGAGAGCCACAAATTTGGCTAAATAGTAAGGCTGGCGCATTCATCTCGGTGGTCGTAGTCGATGTTTGGCACTGGACCCCGGTTGTCTTTCTCTTCATTTATGCGGGCCTAAATGGAATAAATCAAGAGATTTTGGAAGCAGGAAGAGTTGACGGGGCCAATGAAGGCCAATTGATTAGAAGAATTATTCTGCCGATTTTATTACCGACGATCGCAGTAATCGCAGTTCTTAGAACAATCATGAGTATCAAGGCCTTTGATGAAATGTACTTGTTGACCAAGGGTGGGCCAGAGGGCGCCACTTCTCTTATCAGCTTGCACATCCGCGAGATATTTGTTGATGTCCTTGATTTTGGCTATGCCAGTGCGCTCAGTCTCTGCATCGTTGCGATTTTGGGGCTGATTGTTGGAATTGCTTATTCACTGAGAAGAAAGAATAGGTCTCGCTAATGACTATGGAAAAGAGAGTTCAAAAATCTAAAGTTAATGTCACTTTAGAGTTAGCTATTTTTGTGACGATCGTTATAACTCTAATTCCAATCATTTGGATTGCAATTCTTGCTTTTCTACCCAATAAGTCAATTATCGGTACTAGTTTTGATTTCTCATTTTGGTTAGGCAATTTCCGAACCTTAGCTGACCCGGGACAGAACTTTCTGAGACAGATTTTTAACAGCCTAACGATAACTTTTGGCACAGTGATTCTGACTTTGGTTATTGGATCCGGATCCGGATACTCGCTTTCAAAGCTAAAGCCACCGAAGTGGGCTACTACTCCAGTATTTATCCTCGCTTCCTTTCTTCCTATCGTTCCTCCAATTACTCTTGTTCCCGGTATCTATGTAACCCTGACAAACTTGAACTTGTTAGGTTCTGTTACAGGACTTGTTCTAGTAAATACCGTCTTTAATCTGCCCTTTGCGATTTTGATGATTAAGTCTTACTTTGATCAAATTCCTGACGAGCTGCGCGAGGCCGCGATAGTAGACGGTGCCTCTGAGAGACGAGTCTTTTTCTCAGTACTTCTTCCACTTGCAAAACCTGGTTTAGGCGCCGTAGCAATCTATGTTGCGATCATGGCCTGGAATGAGTTCTTAATGGGCTTGATTATGACAACTGGCGGCGGAGCGGCTCCGCTGACTGTAGGAATTGCCTCGCTAGTACAAGATTATGAAATTACCTTTGGTCAGATGTCTGCTTCTGGTTTTGTGGCGGCGATTCCAATTATTATCTTGACCGCCGTTGCAAGTCGTCAGATTGTTTCTGGACTCACCGCTGGCGCCGTGAAGTCATGACAAATGTAGTTATATTCCTTGCCGATGATCTGGGTTACTCAGATTTGGGATGCTATGGCGGTGAGATAAAGACTCCAAATATCGATGCACTGGCTGCAAACGGTGTTCGGATGAGCAACTTTCACAATACGCCACGTTGTAGCCCAAGCCGGGCATCACTTCTTACCGGTTTACATCCCCACCAAGCAGGTATGGGAATTCTTGCTAAGGATGATTCAGCCGATGGTGGTTACACCGGCAAGTTAAATGATCGCTGCATCACTCTTGCCGAAGTTCTAAAGCAAGAAGGATTTACTACTGCAATCCGCGGCAAGTGGCATTTAACTCCGAGCAATCACATCCCTGATGATGCCTGGCCAACTGCTCGCGGCTTCGACACGTTCTGGGGAACCATGACTGGATGCGGAAGCTTCTATCAACCAGGAACGCTAACGCGTGGCACAGAAAATATTGATCACGAAGCAGAGCGCAAAGATTTCTTCTATACCGATGTGATTGCAGATGAATCTGTTGCATTTTTAAAAAATCATAAATCAGAAAGCGCCGAGAAGCCATATTTTCTCTATGTTCCATTTACGGCGCCACATTGGCCGCTGCATGCTCGAGAAAAAACCATCAAAGAGTATGACGGCGTCTACGACGTGGGCTGGGATGAGTTGCGCAAAAGTCGGCTAAAGCGCCAACAAGATTTAGGGCTTCTGCCTTCATACCTAGAGTTAAGCCCACGAGATGAAGGCGTTCCTAGCTGGGAAGATGCGGCGAACCACCAATGGCAAGCTCGTCGCATGCAAGTTTATGCAGCGATGGTCACCGAGATGGATCAAGCAATCGGTCGAGTACTTGATCAGATTAAAGCAAATGGTGATTGGGAAGACACTGTTGTTCTGTTCTTGGCAGATAACGGGGCATCAGCTGATCCAATGCCTTTTGGCGAGCTTTCAGATTTTAGAGAGCGCAGTGACATCGTGCGCAAGAAAACTAAAGATGGCCGAGACGTTCGAATCGGAAATGATCCACTTCTTATGCCGGGTGGAGAAGAGACCTATCAAAGTTATGGTCGCGGCTGGGCCAACTTATCCAATACCCCATTTAAATTATTCAAATTATGGGCACATGAAGGCGGAGTTGCTTCCCCATTTGTGGCGCACTGGCCAAAGGGAAAACTTCGCACTGGAGAGATTTTTGAGCAGCCCTTCCAATTAACTGATGTGATGCCAACGCTATTAGAACTACTTGGTGCTAAATATCCAAGTGAGCGTGCCGGCGTGAAGCTGCCCCCACTTGTCGGACAGAGCATGTTCGGTGCGTGGAAAGGAGCAGATGTTTCCAATCCAACTTTATGGTGGGAGCACTGCGGCAATGCCGCTCTGCGAAGTGGCAAGTGGAAACTAGTTCGTCAATATGACTTCCCTTGGGAACTCTATGACATTGATACAGATAGAAGTGAGATAACAGATCTAAGCGCCAAACACCCTGAAGTTGTTAAAGAACTCACTGCTAAATGGGAAGAAATCGCTAAGACGAACGGAGTAATTCCTTTCCGGCAGATTATGAATATTTATGAAAATAAGAACATGGTAATGAATGCCTATCTGGCTATTCAGTAGTTAAAAACAATCGAGAGGGAGATGAATATGCAAAGCAAGGCGACCAATGTAATTATTTTCTTAGCTGACGACCTTGGCTTTTCTGACATTGGTGGATACGGCGGGGAGATACGCACCCCTAACCTAGATCGCCTGGCTGGCAGTGGCGTAAAACTCTCAAATTTTCATAACACCCCACGATGCAGCCCAAGCCGCGCCTCATTACTTACTGGCATTCATCCGCACCAAACCGGAATTGGTATTTTGACTGGTAGCAATGCCGCAGAAGGTGGATATGCAGGCAACTTAAATACTCGCTGTGCAACTATTGCCGAAGTTTTGAAATCAAATGGTTACATCACCGCAATCACAGGTAAATGGCACCTCACCAATAGTCCAAATGTGCCAAACGGTGCTTGGCCAACTGATCGAGGCTTTGATAATTTCTTTGGCACGCTAGATGGCTGCGCAACATATTTCCGCCCGGGCACACTTACTCGCGGCTTAGAAAATGTTGAATTAGAGGCAGATAAGAACCCTGACTTTTTCTACACAGATGCAATCGCAACTGAGGCCGCCAAGTTCATTAAAGAGCGACCAAGTGATAAGCCATATTTCCTCTACGTTCCTTTCACCGCTCCGCACTGGCCACTTCACGCAAGAGAAGAGACGATCAAGTCATATGCGGGCACCTATGACGCAGGTTGGGATGCCATCAGAGCAAAACGACTAGAGCGACAGAAAGCAATGGGCATCATCCCTAAAGAGACAGAGTTAAGTCCACGCGATGCGCGAGTTCTGGCTTGGGAAGAAGAGCCAGAGAAGAAGTGGCAAGCACGGCGCATGGAAGTTTATGCAGCGATGGTCACAGAGATGGACACAGCGATAGGCAAGATTCTTGATCAAGTGGAAAAGAATAACGAATGGGATAACACCATCATTATCTTCCTATCAGATAATGGGGCGTGTGCCGAGGCCTTGCCACTTGATGATATTTCAGAATTTCGTCGCGCTAAGAACTTAATAAGCACACGCACTCGCGATGGCCGCAAAGTTGTTCTTGGAAATGATCCAGATGTTATGCCTGGGGGAGAAGACACCTATGCAAGTTACGGTGTTGGCTGGGCAAATGTTTCCAACACACCATTTCGACTTTATAAGCGTTACACACATGAAGGCGGCGTTATGTCACCTTTCATCATTCACTGGCCAGAAGGCAAGCTAAACTGTGGCAAAGTAAATACCAGCACTTTCCAGTTAGTAAACGTTGCTCCAACTCTCTATGACGCACTTGGCGTCACATACCCAGCAAGCCTTAATGGAAATGCGCTAGAACCTCTTGTGGGGGGCAGCATGTTGCCCGCTCTTCAAAGTTCAGATACCCAGAGTTCACAATTGTGGTGGGAGCACATTGGTAATGGCGCAATTATCAAAGGCAAGTGGAAGTTAGTTCGCCAGTATGACTGGGAATGGGAACTCTATGATTTAACAACCGATAGAAATGAATTGAAGGATCTTTCGGGTGCCAATCCCCAAATTGTTGCTGAGCTATCTGTTGAGTGGCAGAAGTTAGCCGATCAGTATGGAGTAATTCCATTTAGAAAGACGCTCGAGATTTATCACAAGCAAGGAATACGCGCCTCCGACTCGAATCACCACATTTAATAGGCACTAAAGACAATGCTTGTTTTATCACTTAGCGTATTAATTGGATTAATCATGGGCCTGCTTGGCGCCGGCGGCTCCATCATGACGACTCCGCTGTTTCTCTATGTGGAACATATGCCGGCGGTGGAAGCGATAGCTTCCAGCCTTATTGTCGTTGCAGTAGCTACTGCATTCGGTCTTATTGGCCACGCAAAGCGTGGTCACATCCAATGGCGCACTGGATTTATCTTTGGAATCTCAGGAATGCTCAGCGCCTTTGTGGGCGGGCAAGTTGGATCTCATCTACCGAGTGAGATCCTGCTCTTCACATTTTCATTGATCATGGCAGTAACTGGAATTGCAATGATTCGCCGCCGAAACGATTTGGAAACAGAGACTACACATAGGCCCATTACCCACCGCCTAATTTTAAATGGCGCACTCGTTGGCTTCATTACTGGCACCGTGGGTGTTGGCGGCGGATTTATGGTTGTCCCTGCCCTAGTTCTCTTTGGCGGCCTAGCCATAAAAGATGCCATCGCAACCTCATTTGTCATAGGAATTACCAATTGCCTCGGAGCTTTTTCGGGGTATGTCCTCAGATTTGATAGTGAGTCATTGGTATCACTTAATACTGATATCGCTTTTGATTTCAAGATAATTCTGCCCGCACTTATTGGAACATCCTTGGGCGCACTGGTGGGCTCTATATTCTCCCATCGAGTTAAAGCCCAGAAATTAAAAAGCGCCTTTGGCTGGTTTGTCATATTACTCGCGGTCTTTATCTTCGTTGAAAATATCCTTGGCGTAATGAAGAACTAGTTCTTCCGCCCCAAATTACTTGTCCTAGTCCACGCTATAGCTCTATTAGCTATAGCGAGCCTTCATGTATTTCAGGGCATGGGCCGACAAGTCATCTGAATCTTCCCAAAGGTTGCGCCAGATACAGAGCGCGTTAGAAAGTTCAGGATCGACAACTACTGAAGAAAATGACTCAAAGGTAATTGGACCTTTGTAATTTATCTTCTTTAGCGCGCCAAAGAATGTATCAAAATCAACATTTCCCGCGCCAAGATAACCTCGGTGGCTTTCACCGATATGGACATAACCAAGTGCATCCCCGGCTTCTAACACCGCTGCTGACATTCCATCTTCTTCGATATTCATATGATAGGTATCAAGGTGTAGATAGGCATTTGGGCGATTGACGGACTCAAGAAACTTAAGCCCTTCCTTTGCCGTATTCATAATATTTGTTTCATATCGGTTTACAACTTCAAGGCTTATGTTAATTCCTTTATCAGCGGCGTAATCAGCAAGTCTTTGCATGGCAGCAATTGAGTTAGCCCGATTTTCAGGTGAGGCAGGGCCCGGATATTTGCCCAAATTGCTGTAGATAACACCACAAAGTTCAGCAGATCCCAGGGCGTGAAGTTTATCTACAGCTTTTCTAAGTAGTTCATCCCCTTTTTTCACAATTGACGGATCTGTACTTGTTACATCAGTTGCAGGAGAAAGACCAAGAGATGCGGTAGCAAATAATCCATGTTCGGCTAGAACATCTTTTGTCATAGCCACATCAATAGAGTCTGGATCAATCATCAACATTTCGATGTAGTCATAGCCAGCACGCTGAGCACTTGCTGCAGCGCTGCGAGCACTTGCTTCAGTCCAATCCCCAGCCCAAACGAGCGCGTGACCACCAAAAGATAATGATTTGTTGTTAGGCATCTTCTACTCCTTAGGTTGTAAGACTGTTTAAAACTTTAAGCGTGGCTATCTAGCCAATCACCAATGATTCGCTTAAAGCGCGCTGGCTCTTCGAGATGCGGTGTGTGAGATGACTCGGGAAAGAGTTCCCAAGTTGATCCTGGAATCAATGAATGAATCTCGCTAACCATCGCTGGAGTCGCCTCATCAAATTGTCCCGAAACTAGAAGTGTCGGCACATTGATCTTTGCTAGATCAGCTCGGATGTCCCATGTCTTTAGAGAGCCGATAACATGGAATTCACTTGGGCCATTCATCGTGTGATAAACAGTTGGTTCAGCTGCTAATTGAGCAAAACTGTCAATCATGCATTGTGGTTGTGGGATGCGACAGAGATGGCGATCATAGAAAACAGTTACGGCTGCTTCATATGCTGGATTATCAGTTGTGCCATCTGCTTCATGTTTAAGTAGCGTTGCCTGAACTTCTGGCGGAAGTAGATCTCGCAACTTATTTGCTTCAGAGACCCAGACGTCCATGCTTGCGGGGGAGTCTGCAACGATTAGAGATGTAAGACCAGCCGGACGTGTGATTGCAAATTGCATTCCCAACATACCGCCCCAAGATTGACCGATGATTGCATAGTTATCTGCGATGCCCAGATGTTCGGTTAAGAGAACGAGCTCTTGCATAAATAACTCTGGCGTCCAGAATTCCTTTGGCGCCTCTGGCAAGTGCGTTGAATTACCGCAACCGATTTGATCGTAGAGAATGCAGGCGCGTCCAGTTTGTGCGATTAACTCAGCGATTGGGATGCAGTAGTTATGGCCGGCGCCAGGTCCACCGTGTAAAACCAGCAATGGTGTCTTACCGTTCTTGAGATCGCCAACTACACGATACCAAGTGTTGCCATGCTCCCATTTCATCATTTCACTCATAGCAGCACCTTAAATGGTCGGGGATTGGATTTTAACTTTGGAACGCGCACGCGCGCGATCTTGGTGCCAGGAGATGGATGGCACGCCTGTGCAACACCGAGATCTGCTTGGACAGAGAGGAAGATAAAGGCATCTTCGATAGTAAATCCCCACTGATCAACGAGAATCTTTGCCGCCTCTTCGCATGCGATAGTCATCGCCGCATCTAAGTCGCCAGGAGTTGTTCCGTGGGTATAGAACGAGTCGGCATCTTCAGTTACTGGCCAGCCACCTGCTACACCTTTTATAACATCTACTGAAATCACAACATCTCCGCCGATTTCAACACCGGTACCGGAGATTTCTCCATCACCCATTGATGCATGCATGTCACCAATAGCAAGAAGTGCGCCTTCTTGAAAAACTGGCATGTAAAGCGTTGCACCCTTGCGGTGGAAGTGATCATCCATATTTCCACCGTGGCGGCCTGCTTCAAAGGTTGCGATGGCACCAGATTCAGGTGCAACACCAATTACTCCAAGCATTGGAACTGCTGGGAACGAAACCTTCTCATTCATGGTCACGATGCCATCGCTTACTTTAAAGATTCTAGTTACTGGTGATTTTGATTTGTGAATCAACTGTCCCCATTCAGGGATCACCATGCCAGCACCTTGAGGACCCGGATCAATTGTTTTTAGAGTGACTGCAAGTGAATCTCCAGGCATCGCACCTTCTACAAATATTGGACCAGTTGCGCTGTTAACGCGATTTAAATCAAGTTTTTCAACTGTATCTGCTTCGCTCTGAACTTGTCCGGTAAAGCAATCCCAAGTTTCAAGATGAATAGTTGCACCAGCTTTAACGCGAAGCACTGGTTGCATATCTGCGGCGAATGCCCAGACATGTTGGTCTTTGGTAATGTGGTGATCTGCCTGATACTTCACTTTTCCTCCTACTTAGATTAAAGCGTTGAAAATTTAGCCTCTGAAACGAATGCCGTAATTGTGCATCAATATGTGGCGGTTGCATAGTGATTAAAGTCCTAGAACTCGCTATCTTTCTCACATGTTGCCAGAGTCATTTAAGAGCGCCAATCATTACCTCTCGCGCGATCATCACACCTATAGTTTCGCTAGTACCCATCAGCCGGTGCTTACCGTTGAACCAGGTGAGTTAATACATCTCCAAACCTGGGATTGCTTTGCCGGGCAAGTCATCGTTGACGCCGATCTCACAAAAGATATTGATGACTCCAAAGTAAACCCAGCCACTGGGCCGATCTATGTAAAGAGCGCCGAACCAGGCGATACTTTGGCAGTTACTATTTTGGAAATCATTACCCAAGAACGTGGTGTTGCGCGCTGCTTTGAAGGAGAAGGCCAGCTTTCACACCTTTTAAAAGGTCCTTACGGCAGATTCTTTAAAGTGGTCGATGGCGTTGTAACGATGAACGAACACGTTTCATTTCCAGCAGCGCCTATGTTGGGTGTAATCGGGGTTGCACCTGAATCTGGAGAAATAGCCACTATGCCAGCAGGTAAGCACGGTGGAAACTTAGATAACAACATGAATAAAGTTGGTTCAACAATTTATCTGCCCGTCAAACATTCAGGTGCGCTACTTGGCATTGGAGATATGCATGCAGCCATGGGCGATGGTGAAATCTCCGGTACCGGTGTTGAGATCGGCGGTGATGTCTTAATAAAAGTTGAAGTCATCAAAGCGATTACGACAGATTTTCCTGTAACCGAATTAGATGGCTGCTGGATTACACATGGGGTTGCAGTACAAGATATCGAAGCGGCGATGCGGATTGCCTGCGAACAAGCAGCCGGATTATTGGTAGACCATTGGGGATTTACGATTGAAGATGCCTTTATCTTTCTATCTGTTGCTTGCGATCTGGGCATTGCACAGAACGTTCATCCCAGCACAGGAACAGTAATTGCCAAATTGCGAGTTCCAAAGCTTGCTGCTTGTCCGCGTCCCTTTAATCTTTAACCATTAACTTTTAAGAGATTAAATCGCAGGCCACATCCACGCCACGAATATCACGAAGTGCTGGGCTGTTGATTGCACATTCTGGCTTTGCGATCGGACAGCGGGTATGAAATGAGCACCCACTAGGGCGGTTAAGCGGCGATGGAATATCTCCGACAAGAATTTGACGGCTACTTGCACCGTTTTCACCGATACGTGGGTTAGCTGACAAAAGTGCTTTGGTATATGGGTGCTTGGGGTCAGAGTAAATCTCTTCGACGCTACCGATCTCAACGATGCGTCCTAAATACATCACCGCGATGCGATCTGAAATATGGCGAACTACGCCAAGGTCGTGGGCGATAAATATGTAGGTTAAGCCAAGTTCTTCTTGTAATTCTTTGAAGAGGTTTAAGACCTGCGCTTGAATCGAGACATCAAGTGCGCTTACTGGCTCATCTGCAATGATCAACTCTGGTTTAAGAGTAAGGGCACGGGCTATAACCACGCGCTGGCGCTGACCACCTGAAAACTCATGCGGATACTTTTCGTAAGAACCTTTATCTAGCCCAACTCGCTCTAACAGAGCCTGTGCTTGCGATCTGCGCTCTTCTTTGGAGACACCATTGATGCGCAGCGGCTCTTCAACTATTGCGCCAATCTGGCGACGTGGATTTAGGGATGCATAAGGATCTTGAAAAATAAACTGAATCGATTTACGCAGTGGACGCATCGCCGATAGTGACTTACCAGCAATATTTTCACCTTTATAAATAATCTCACCAGCAGAGGGTGTATCAAGCCTTGAAATCACTCGACCTAGCGTTGATTTTCCACATCCGGATTCGCCAACAATTCCTAAAGTTTGGCCTTGTGAAACTGAAAATGAAACGTCTTCCAGAGCTGAGACTGAGCTCTTTCGCACAGAAAGAGAACCTCCTGCAGTCTTATAAATTTTAGAGAGGTTTTTTATCTGAAGTAGCTCTGACATTTAACGGACACCCTCTTCTAGCAGAATGCACGCTGCACCAAAACCTTGGCTATCTGCAATAAAAGGTGGGACGCTAGAACAAGCTGGCTTTACCTGCGGGCAACGTGCTTGAAATGCGCAGCCGACTGGAAGATTTAAAAGCGATGCTGGTTGACCAGAAATTGTTTCTAGTCGCGATGTACGTGCACGGTCGATGCGCGGAACTGAGTTCATTAGACCTTTTGTATACGGATGTTGCGGAGATTTAAAGAGCGAATCTTTACTCGAACGCTCAACTGCGCGGCCGGCATACATAACCAATACCTGTGAAGCAATCTCAGAGACAACACCCATATCGTGAGTGATTACGATAATTGAAGAGTTATGAGTCTTGCGAAGGCGCTCAAGTAGATCAAGGATCTGCGCTTGGATAGTTACATCTAGCGCAGTTGTTGGTTCATCTGCAATCAGAAGTGCTGGATTTAGCGATAGCGCCATCGCAATAATGGCGCGCTGGCGCATTCCACCAGAGTATTCATGTGGATATTGATCAACTCTCTTTGCTGGATCTGGGATACCAACTTCATCAAGAAGTTCAATCGCGCGCGCCCGCGCTGCCTGCTTTGAGATCGAGCTATGTAGTTGCAACTGTTCACGGATATGCCAACCAACTGTATAAACCGGGGTAAGGGCCGTCATGGGATCTTGGAAGATCATCGCAATATCTTTACCCCGAACCGCGCGAAGTTCAGGATCACTCTTCTTTAATAAATCTTCACCTTGAAATAAGACTTCACCAGTAATTTCGGCGTTGTCATCTTTGATCAGTCCCATAACAGCGCCCATCGAAACGCTCTTGCCTGAACCAGATTCACCAACGATTCCAAGTACCTCACCGGCGTCAATTGAGAAAGAGAGATTGTTAACCGCGCGCACCAAGCCTTTGCGAGTACGGAAGGTGACGTTTAAATCTTTTACTTCGAGTAATTTAGCCACGGCGCACCCGTGGATCTAGCCAGGCATAGAGAACATCAACAACCGCGTTTGCGATAACGATAAAGAAAGCGGCATACATAACAGTTGCCATAATTAGGGGGAGATCAAAATTCTGCAGCGCAGTAAAGGTCAATCGCCCAACGCCCTGGATTCCAAATACAACTTCTGTAAGAAGAGCTGATCCGCCAACGAGTGCGCCAAAATCAAGGCCAAAGAGTGAGACCACGGTAATAAGGCTCATTCGGCTGGAGTGTTTTAAAAGAATCCGTTTTTCACTCGCACCTTTTGCGCGCTCGGTCTTAACGAAATCCTCCTGCATCAAGCCAACAATCTCACCGCGGATAACTCGGATATATATACCCGCATATAAAAGTGAGAGCGTTAGCCAAGGAAAAAGAAGTGAGAGAAACCATTGACCTGGATTTTCCGTTAGAGGTACATAACCTAACGGGGGGACCCAGCGGAAAGCGGTGTCATGAAGCCTTCCTTGCGTTATTAGATTTACAACTTCGCCCAGCCAATAAACTGGTAGCGAGACGCCAATAATTCCGACAACGCCGATCGCTGGATCTATCCAAGATTTACGCATTCCCGCAGCGGTTACGCCCAGGCCTATTCCCAGTAGCAACCAGATAATTGAAGCGCCAATAACTAGCGAGAGAGTTGCTGGGACTGCCTGAATAAGTTGCGGCCAAACTTCTTCACCACGATTTACATATGATGTTAGATCGCGCTGAATAAAGAGGTGATCCATCATTGAGAGATAACGCTCGGGAAGTGGTTTATCTAAATCAAAGGTTGCGCGCACTTGAGCCAACGTTTCTTGGCTAGCGTTGCGGCCAGCGATTCGCGCAGCTGGATCGACGCCAGGTGTTGCAAAGAAGATGAGAAAAACGAGAATGCTGATTGAGGTTAATACAAAGATGGCTGCGCTAAATCGCTTTGCGATAAAGGCAATCACACAGCACCTCGCATACGGGCCTTTGGATCTAGCGCATCGCGAACTGCATCACCAAGTAAATTTAGCGAGACTGCCGTAATTACTATTAGTAAACCCGGCAAAAGTGCAACAAGTGGGCGGGTGTAGAGCAAGCCGAGTCCATCCTTAATGATTGTTCCCCAAGATGCATCAGGTGGTTGAACGCCTATAGATAGGAAAGAGAGCGCAGATTCAGTTAACATGGCAAGGGCGACCATCATTGGAATAAAAACGATAACACTCGGAATAACATTAGGCAGAATTTCACGGAAGATAATTTGACTACTCTTAGCGCCACTTCCGATAGCAGCCTTAACAAATTCACGCTCGCGTAGCGCAATTACCTGTCCACGAATTGGGCGCGCAACATAGGGCACATAGACAAGTCCAATAATAAATATCGGAAGATAGAGCGAACCTGCTTCGAGTGAAATTGGTCCCCATTTAAAACCACTCGTTAATAAAACCACCGAGAGCGAGATAGAGAGTAGATAGACCGGAAATGCCCAGATCACATCTAAAATACGAGAGATAAATGAGTCAACAAATTTACCTGAGTACCCGGCGATGACTCCTAACAAAGTGCCGATCGTTATCGTTAGAAAACCTGCCGTAAAACCAATGAGCAAGGTATTGGTGCCACCGTATAGAAGTCTGGCTGCAACATCGCGGCCTTGGTTATCGGCGCCAAGTGCGTAGGAGCCGATGCGCCAGGTTGGTCCGATGGGATTGACACCAATTCTCAGACCTTCTGTTGATTGCTGGAGAACTGACACCTCTTGCCCATCAATGACAGTCGTTCCATTAATTGAGGAGACGAAGGGATCGGTCTTTGAAACATAGGTGGCATATAGAGGCGCCGACAAAGTTAAGACAACTATAAATAAAAGTAGCGCTGAGGCTATCCAAGTACGACGATCGTGAGCCAGCGTTTCTCGTGCAATTCTTCCAGGACTTTCGGAAAGAACTTGCACTGCTGGCTCACGATCAGTCATACACCCACTCTACCTAGGACTTGCTTACTTTTTCTTCTTGTTAATTAGCGAGCGACTGGTTATTTAACCTGTAGCTGGCTTACCAACATGTAGAACTGCTTCGAGAAGTTGTAGTTCTTTACACGCTTTGACAAGAAGTCAACTTGCTTTGGTGTAAAGGCAACAGCTACAGGAGCCTCATCCATGATGTCCTTATCAATTACGCCCCACTCTTTGTTAGCAGCAGCCTCATCGGTTACAGCTAAGTCCATGGCAGCGATCATGCGCTTATTTATATCCTTATTGCAGTAACCAGCCATGTTGATTGAGGAATCTGAACCTGGTGTAAATGATTCACAACCAAGCAAGATATATGAGAAGTCCATTGCAGCAGGGAAATCTTGATACCACTGGGATAGCGAGATTTGAACCTTGTTATTTGTATTTTGGATGTAGGTAAATTGGATATTTGAAGAAATTGGCTTTAACGTCGCCTTGTATCCAATTTGATTTAATACGCTCTGGACATATTCACCCATCTGCTTATTAACTTCATCATCTGAGACCACAACGCCGACTTTCTGGCCGAGAGTTCCAGATTCCTTTACTAAAGCCTTTGCCTTTTCTAGATCTGGCTCAACCCATTCCTTGGCAGGTGACGCTGTATCTGCACCCTTTGTGTACTGACAGAAGTCAGCGTGCCCTGGGAATCCTGGTGGTAAGAAGGTACAAGCAGGTGATGCTAGTTGTTCTCCACCGAAGATTTTGACCATCGCATTACGATCGAGGGCGTAGTTAACTGCTTGACGCGCCTTAACGTTATTAAATGGTGCGATGTTGTTATTCATTGGTAAGTACCACATCGCTGTAAGGGTATGGACATTGATCTGGTCAGCATTCTCGGTGCCGAGCTCAGATAAACGGTCTGCTGGAATTGGATCGAGCATCCAGTCAGCCTGATCATTTTTGATGGCATTTACTTGCGCTTCGGCCGTTAAACCAAAGGAGTAAACAATTTCGTCAGGATAACCAGCAGGCTGTGCCTCACGGTTCCACTCAACGAAGTGGGTGTTGCGAACCATCTTTAATTCATTGTTTGGATCATATGAAGCAAATGCATAGGCGCCAGTTCCTGGAATTGGATCTGAGCCAGCATCTTTGCTTGGCGCATCAGCAGGCAGTACCACAGCGTGTGGAAGTGCCAACTTGTATTTAATTGTTGCATCAGCACCAGTTAGATTAATTACAATCTTATTTGTTGCTGCATCTACAACGACTCCCTTATCTAAATTACAGGTAGCTGGAGTTGCTAGACACTTATCTGCTCCAACTATTCCGTTATAGAAACCACCAGCTGTTGGTGATGAGACTTTGAAGATACGCTCAAATGATGCTTTAACATCTGCCACAGTGACATCGCGGCCGTCTGAGAATTTAATTCCAGAGCGAAGAGTAAATGTGAGAGTCTTTCCATCAGCACTTACTTCAGGAAGAGCTTCTGCTAAGTCAGGAACAATTTCAAATGACTTTGGACCATCAACTTTGCGGAATGCAAGAAGACCGTCGTATGTAGCCTGATAGAGCTGCCAGAATTGCAGCGTGTAGTTAATGTGTGGATCTAGAGTTCCGGCTGCTCCCTTTGCTACTAAGCGAAGTGTTCCACCAGCTTTTGATTCATCGTAAGCAGCGAGTGCGCCTTCTTGCGCTTGGGCACCTGAACCGGCTTCATCTTCGGCACCTGAACTACAAGCGCTGAGAATAAATGCCAGTGACAGCAGCGCTGCCACAGATTTCGAACGTCTCATCATTCCTCCTAGGAATTCAACGGGGCAGGGATCGCCCCTTGCGGTGGGGAAAGCATTCCATTTAACCTGCAAAAAGGCGCTACCAATTTCAAACTATTTTCGAAAGCATTGCTCTTAGATCCCATCATCCAAGATGGCTATGGCCCCAGATCTACTTTTGAGAGCCAGTAAAGGCCAACGCCGAGTCCATTAAGAGCGCAACATCAAGTGATTCCTGGATCGGCAGTACCCAAACGTCCTGCCCACTAATTTAACAATCAGGCCAACCAGAATAAAGAGCAGACCTAAGGGCAGGCTGGCCATTAAAAACCAGAGATAACCACCGCCACCTGAGCCCTCATCAAACATCGACCCACCCTTGATAACCGAATATAAGAAAGCACAAATAATCGGAAATACTGCAATGAGCAGACCGGCTCGAATGAATGAGAATCTCTTCACGTAATAAATGATAAACAGGCCACCATTCAATAACCCCAAAAATAGGATGAAAAACACGGCCATAAATCCGTTAGCGCTTCTGTTACCCGTTGTGACCATGTTGGAGAAGTAGGTGTAGATACAGATTGCGTTAATAAAGAGGGCGATCAGTAAGACAATCCTTTTGAAAGACATATCGTAAGGGTAGGGCTAAAGATGAAAGATAAAGGGTTTTTTGAATCGGCCCCGGTGATTAAAAGATATCCACACGAAAAGAAAAAAACTAAATCAGTTTTCGTAACTGACTTAGGTTCAGCCTTGCGTACCGCTGTAGCTCATTTGATAGAGCACCCCACCAACTATGGGAAGTGTAGCGGGTTCGATTCCCGCCAGTGGTACGCACACCAAGTGGCCTCACGCTAGTTACGTGGGGCCACTTTGCATTTGTGACTCTGCGTAACTACCCGCAATTAATATTGTGAATATCGGCAAACATATCCGCCTCTCTCCCGGGGCGCTCCAGCACATAATCACCACACACCTGACAGAAGGCATGAAAGTAATAAACCCCAAGCTCTTCCATCCATTTGTAGTCATAGATAAATGAGACAACAACGGCGCCAAAATCTGGCAGTGACCGATGCCCGCGCGCACGATGGGCCGCGCTTTGTGGAGCTGACGAATTTACAGGAAACGGTGCATTACGCCCTAAACAAACATCTGCTATTTCACTCCAAGAAGATGTTCAAGTGCTAACTGATTTAATCTGACAAAAGCAAAACCTTTACCGTTGAAATATTCATCCGTGTTAAATTCTTCAAATGAACTTTGGTCCGCAATTAGTTCATTGTAATTTTCACCTGGGTTTAATGTAGGTATACTAATTTCAGATACTCTTGAATTCCGTAACGCTTGCTGAACTGCTGGATCCGCACGGAATACTTTGGAGCGCTCCTTGAAAATCAGATAGTTCCTCATATTTGCACGTGCAGAATCCCAAACTCCTTCGTAATCTTCGGTACGACTTGGCTTGTAATCGAAATGTCGAGGACCGTCATAAGCTGGAGTTCCATTAGGACCAGAATTTTCCAGAAGATCAATAAGCGTGAAAGCATTCATAAGATCGCCGTGTCCAAATACTAAATCCTGATCATATTTGATTCCCCGTTGCCCGTTTAGATCTATATGAAATAACTTCTTATGTTCGATGGCCTGGGCAATTCCTGCTGTGAAGTTTAATCCTGCCATTTGCTCGTGCCCGACTTCAGGATTTACCCCAAAAAGCTCAGGTCGATCTAGCGTGTTAATAAAAGCTATTGCATGACCTAGCGTCGGCAATAATATGTCGCCCCGTGGCTCGTTTGGCTTTGGCTCAATTGCAAATCTAATGTCATATTTTTTGTCTGTTACATATTCACCAAAGATGTTTAGCGCTTCTCTATATCTTTCAATGGCACCCGAAACATTCTTAGCATGGTCGTATTCCGCACCTTCACGGCCACCCCACATTACAAATGTCTTTGCGCCTAATTCAGCGCCGAGGTCTAGCTGTCGAAATGCTTTCCGCAATGAAAAGCGGCGCACCCCGCGGTCATTGGAAGTAAATGCACCATCTTTAAAGACGGGAGCGCTAAAGAGGTTAGTGGTGACCATCGGTATCTCTATCCCGGTCTCTGCCAGGATTTTCTTTAGCCGTTGGATCATGGTCTCTCGCTGCTGATTTGATGAGCCAAACGGGAATAAATCATCATCGTGGAAGGTCAGGCCATACGCCCCAATTTCGGCCAATTTGGTCACGACATCCTCTATTTCAAGCCCTTTTCGAGTCGGCCCCCCAAAAGGGTCGGTGCCGTTATACCCCACGGTCCATAGCCCAAAGGAAAACTTGTCAGCCTTGGTCGGTGTCAGATACATCTTGGACCTCAATCCTTTTTCAATAATTTGTTGATTAAAACTACAAACTAGCATAAGGGGAAGAAATATGGAATTTACCGGATGCCGCCACAATTGAACATGAGCGTCGATTGCCCAAATTACCTTGAAATCAAGCCCCATAGGATGAGATTTGTCGTATTTTGCCTTATATAGGTAAATAGCGCCACTCAGGATTATTTAAGTTTTTGGCGAAACTTGCGATAAATACTTGCCAATCTCTTGCATATGTTGTTGCTTCAACATATTGTTTGCTCAAATGAATCGAGAGGTCTCCCGGCTTCCAGGTCAAACTGAAGAAATTAGATAGAAAGGGATAGGTGCCAAAATGAGTTTTCCCACTGCTTTATCGACTACTCGGTCGGCCCCGATCATCCTTGATATTCGCCAAATTAGTAAGAGTTACCAGGGAGTGGCTGCACTTGAAAACGCGAGTCTTCAGGTTCGAAAAGGTGAAATCCATGCCGTCTTGGGCGGCAATGGAGCTGGCAAATCTACTTTGATTGGAATCCTCTCCGGAGTTACGCAACCAGATTCTGGAGAGTTTCTTCTAGAAGGCTCTGCACTAGCACCTCGAAATCCAAGGGACGCGATTAAGTCAGGTATTACCACTATCTACCAAGAGCTCTCTTTGGTACCCGCACTTACGACACTTGAAAATATCTTTCTAGGCCGGGAATTAATTATTGAGCGAGCAGGCATGAAGGTATTGCTAGATCGCAAAAAAATGAAAAATGAAGTTATTGAACTTGCCCAAATATTTGGAATATCAAAGGATGAGCTTGATATCCCGATTAGCGAATTTGGAGCTTTGAAAAAGAAAGTCATCGAGATTGTTAAAGCTTTGACTTTTGATGCTCGGATCTTAATTCTAGACGAACCAACGTCTGGCTTGGAAGAAGAAGAACGCCTTCACTTATTTGATCATATGCGTAATTTGCGTAGCAGAGGTGTCGGTCTCATTTGGGTAACCCATCATTTAGATGAACTTCATGGCCTTGCAGACGTTGCCACCATTTTCCGTGACGGCAGAACGCTTGAATCTCTAAATTTAGAAAATTCCACAGTAGGAGAAATTACAAACTTAATGTTTGGAATCCAATCAAATGAAGCAGGCTTGAGAACCAAAAATGATCGTTTACAAAAAGATGATAAGTCCAATAGACCTGAGGTTCTAAGTCTGCATGCAGTAAGTCGAGCAGGCGTGCTTCGAGATATCTCTTTTAGCTTGCATGCTGGTGAAGTTATAGGGATATCTGGATTGGCGGGCGCCGGCAGAACAGAGTTAGCAAGAGTGATCATGGGAATTGATACCCGAACTTCTGGTCAGATTTTTTTAAAGGGCAAGGAAGTTAATTTCAAATCATCTGCTTTTGCCTACAAAGCGGGTATCGCAATGCTCCCGGAAGATCGGAAGCAACTAGGAATTATTTCTGGCTTATCGGTTGCAGAAAACATTTCAATTTCTAATTTGTCAAGTGTCAGCAGGTTCGGATTTATCATAAGCCGGAAAAAAGAACGCGAATTAGCGACCAAGTATAAAGAGATACTTTCAATTCGAACTCCAAGCGTAAATCAAAAGATAAACAATCTCAGTGGCGGAAGCCAGCAAAAAGCAATTGTCGCAAGATGTCTAAATTCCAAGCCATCAGTTTTAATCATTGATGAGCCAACACAAGGTGTTGATGTTGCAGCAAAAACCGAAGTCCACGAACTTATTCGAGATTTTACCTCGAAAGGTGGGGCTGCAATAGTGATTGCATCTGAAATCCAAGAACTTCTAGAACTTTCTCACGAGATTTTAGTGCTCAGAAATGGCTCCATAGTAGGAAGAATTGAAAATGTTCAGAACTCTATAGAAAAGTCCCGAGTAGTAGAAATCAAAGCGGAAGTACTTGCTTTATCTGCCGGAAAAAGGTTAAAAAATGAAATTTAAGAATTTCTTTTTTCGAAGTGTCTCCATAACTGGAGTTCCAATTTTCGGTCTCCTAATCTTAATCGTGGCACTTTTTCAATTTGTTGTACCAATTTTTAATGCAACAGTTGGCGACTACATCACAAATCTTGTTCCTGTTCTTTTACTCACCGTGGGTGCCGCAATTGTGATAATTGGTGGATCTATCGATCTATCAATCGGTACAGTTTGTGGATTAAGTGCGGGAATAACAATGTGGACATTGGCGTCTGGTCTTCCAACCGCTTTATCAATTTTACTAGGCGTAGCGACAGGTACATTTTTTGGACTTCTCAATGGATTTCTTATTACAAAATTTGGAATAAATGACTTCATCGCGACATTAGCGACACTCAATATTTCCGGGGGATTACTCATCGTGTTGAGCCAGGCTACAGAGCTCTACGGAGCAGAATCTGAGTTTTTTACCTCTTTGGTATACGGCAGTTTCTTTGGTATCCCCACCTCATTTTTCATCGCGGGAGCAATCATTCTCTTGATGCAATTTTTGTTGCTCAAAACAATCTTGGGCAGAAGAATTTTTGCAATGGGAAATAGTGGAGCCGCTGCAAATGTCGCGGGAATCAATGTTCGCAATGTAAAACTAGCGACCTTCGTATTATCAGGGACTCTGGCTGGTTGTGCTGGCGTGCTTTTGGCTTCAAGACTTGGTGGAGTTCAAGCCTTTCTGGGTCTTGGCTACGAATTTACGGCAATCGCAGGTGCGGTCGTAGGTGGCGTAAGTCTGGCAGGTGGACGAGGTTCGGCGGCGGCTGCCCTGGCTGGTGGTCTCTTCATCGGAACATTGGCACAAGGATTGCAACTTATAGGTGTCGAGCCAATCTTTTTCGGAATTGTGAGTGGTTTAGCACTGATTATCGGCGTCATCTTTGACCAAAAAATTCAGGATATTGGTCAATTGCGTTCGAGATTTGATAGCCGTGTTTTAGCACAACCTCCTCGAAAGGAGGGAGATCATGGCTAATCAAAGGTTTAACATTTCGATGAAAAAATTTTTGTCGGATCCTATTTTAGGTGTAATTATATTATTACTTCTCGTTGGTGGAGTTGCCTCATTTACTGTTGAAGTTTTCTTTACCTTACAAAACTTTACAAATTTCTTGAGTGGCAGCTATTTTGTGATGTTGTTAGCGATGGGAATGACCGTAGTTCTTATATCCGGCGGTATTGATTTATCTATTGGCGCCGTCATGGCCCTCTGTGCAGGAATTGTTGCAAAATTGGCCTTGCAAGGAATGTCGGTACCCTTAGTAATAGTTTGCGCACTAGCAGTCGGCGCTTTCGTTGGTTGTCTCAATGGACTTCTTGTCACAGTTGTTGGCTTACCTGACTTCATAGCAACATTGGCAATGTCGGCTTTTGCCACTGGAATTCTATTCATCTGGACTAAAGGCACCCCGATCGTGGGCTATATGGATGAGACTTACAAGCAAATCGGTGGGCTAGCTCCGATTTATCGCGAAGTGACAGTTCCTATGGTGATAGCAATAGTCGTTGCATTCGCTTTGGGAGCGATGTTGAAAAAAACCAAATTTGGAGTTCATCTTTTTTCAGTAGGAAGTAACAGATTAGCGACGCGACAATCTGGAATAAATGTTACAAACATACGAATCTTGGCTTACGTGATTTCTGGAGTTTGTGCTGCTCTCAGTGGCATCATCATGGCTGGTCGAAATACCACGGTGCCACCAGATCTAGGGGGCGGTTATGAGGTTCTTGCAATAGCCGCCGCACTCATCGGAGGCGCAAGTCTGATGGGTGGTCGCGGACGAATACTGGGAGCAATACTGGGTGAAGTAGTACTTGCCATGACGATAAATATCATCAACCTTTTAGGTGTTCCGTCAAGCTATCAGAAAATTTTTATTGGTGGAATTTTGCTACTGGCAGTTTTAGTGAACCAGCTTGTCATCTCCTCGCGAACGAAAATATTGATGCGAAGTACAAATAAAAAATAATAGATTTCTTCTACGTCGGGTAGAAGAATGCACTACAAGGATCATGAAAATGATCGAATGAAAGGATCGGAATGAAAAGTACTATAAAAACAAAGACTTTGGTATTAGCTGTTATTGCCTCATTGGTGACCTTAACAATGACCGGAAGTGCCGCAAATGCCATAGGAACATTAAAACAAGACGCTCTAACAGGCACTTCGGCGACAGTTGACACTGCAGCTACAGATGCGGCAATCCGTAAATTGGTAAACGGTCGGACAATTAAGCTCGGCTTTGCTCCTCCGATCCTTTCTGAGGCTTACACCATTGCACAACAGGGTGCATGGAACCAGATGAAAGATTACGAGACTCGGTACGGAGTAAAGTGGGTCTGGACAGAGGAAGCACCGCTGAATAATGCCCACTCCGGTGTGGAAACAACGGGCTTCATTCAGAACTATGTTGCCAAGAAGTATGACGCAGTGTTCGTATGCTCTGCTGCTCCGGCTGCAGTCATGCAACAGCTTTATAAGCAAGGTTCTGCGAAGGGTGTTGAGTTCTACCAGTTTAACTCAACGGAGCAGTTGAATCAGAAATCTCAAGCAACTGATGCAACAGCTGGCTTATCTAGCGTGTCAAACATCAGTTATGACAATCGTTGGCAGTCCGGTGCTTTAGCAGCGCAATACATCGCTAAGGAACTTAAAGGAAAAGGCGAAATTATTATGATCCTTGGGCCAGCAGGATCTGACTGGACAAAACTTCGCGAGCAGGGATTTAGAGCTGTCATTAAGAAGTTCCCTGGTCTTAAGATTGTTGGAGCCGCTGACGGTGGATACGTTCGCGATAAAGGCTTGACTGCTGCGGCAGACTTGTTGACCAAGTATCCAAAAATTAACGCTATCTACGGCGAAAATGAAGATATGGCACTTGGAGCATCAGCAGCAATCGACGCCGCGCGCTTGAAGCACTGGGATGGCAAGTCAGGAATCATCACTATCGGTGCTGATGGACTTGTTTCCGGTATGGACGAAATCCGTAAAGGCAATCTGACTGCAACAGTAAATGTTGGTTATGCCGATATGGGTCGCACCATGATTCGTACCATGTTCGCACACAAAGTACTCGGCATGGATGTCGCTAAATTCATTCGAGTTCCAACAGTGATCGTCGACAAGAGCAATGTCGATATCTTCCAATCACAAATCAAGGCTGAGTTAGCCACAAAGGTTAAGTACTAGCCAGTAGTAGACGCCTGGCGCCGTAGTAATTACGACGCCAGGCATCTACACCCTCAATAAAAAAGGAGTTAGAAGGGGAAATGAAATGAACAAGTCGGGCACGTTAGATGCGGTTGATGTAGTCATTGTTGGATTAGGTGCTGGTGGTGGTCCCGCGGCAAAGGTATTGAGCGAGGCGGGTTACACGGTTATTGGATTTGATAAAGGACCATGGTTGCGTCACGAAGAACACTATTCCGGAGACGAACTTAAGTTCCAAAACCGTAGCTACTTATGGCCAGATGTAAAACTTATGCCCCGCACTGTTCGCAGCGATGTAAATTCCAAAGCTAGAATTTTCAATTTCTCGCCTGTTCCCTCAAATGTTGGCGGCGGAACTAGCCACATGGCTGGATGGACGCCAAGACCTAGACCGTCGGATTTTATTTTTAGAAGTCTCCATGGTGATTTACACGGCGCAAGTTTGGCTGATTGGCCATACCGATACGAACATTTGGAACCATATCTCACCAAAGTTGAATGGGAGTATGGAATTTCAGGCTTAACCGGTGCTGAGAAAGGGGCAGGTTTTAGAAGCAAGCCTTATCCAAGTGCTCCACTTCCTCCAACTCGATTTGGAAAAGCTTTCTATGACGCTTGCAAAAAACTTGATATTAACGCGTTCCCATTGCCGATGTCTCACATCACCAAAGACAATGCATTGGGGCGAGAAGCAATAAATCGCACAAGTTTCTGGAATCAATATGGAGATCCTACGGCGACTCGATCAAGCGTAGCCACGACATTCATACCTGACGCGATCAAAACAGGAAATTTCGAAGTAAGGGCAAATTCCTTTGTAAAAGAAGTAATTGTTGATGATCAAGGGGTCGCAAAAGGCGTTATCTATGTAGATGAAGATGGCATAGAATTTCGACAAGAAGCGCGCGTCGTAATTCTTTCATTAGGCTCCATTGAATCTGCAAGATTGATGTTACTTTCTAAATCTCGCAGATTCCCAGATGGGTTGGCTAATGATTCAGGACTAGTTGGAAAGAATGCGACATTCCACGAATACATTTTTGCAGTAGGACTTTTTGATAAAGACTTTACTGATCCACTCTATGGATTTACCGGAAATTATCAAAGCGGTGGGTCAATGGAATTCTATGAAACAGATGAGAATCGTGGCCATATCGGTGGTGGCATTATTGCAACCACACAAATTGGTCAACCAATTAACATGATTATGCCAGGCAAGCCTAGTTGGGGTCAGGCTGCAAAAGATTCGGATCGAGATTTCTTCAATTACTCAATGAAAATAGGTTTCATCCTTCAGGATATGCCTCAGGAAAGTAATCGAGTTGATTTGGATCCTGATGTGAAAGATATGTGGGGGCTTCCCGTTGCACGAATTACAAATAAGCCTCACATAAACGACACGGCGATGAGCCGCTGGCAGATCAACAAAAATGTCGAAATCCTTGAGGCAGCCGGCGCTATTCGCACTATGCCGGTTTATCTGGGCGATGAATTCACTGGAAATTCCTGCCATCAGCAAGGTTCTGTGCGTATGGGAGTAGATCCTAGAAAGTCTGTACTAAATGAATGGGGTCAAGCTCATTCTGCTGAGAACGTTTTTGTATTAGATGGTGCAGGTTTTCCAACCGCAATGGGAGTAAATCCAACTCTAACAATCATGGCTCACTCTTGGCGCTGTGCTGATTACATCGCCAAAGTTTATCTAAAGGGCAGAACTGAGAAAACTGTTCTTGAACCGCTTAAAAATTTAGGGAGGAAATAAAATATGATCTCGAAATCTGAGTGGGAAATTGTTCCCCTAACTATCGATCCGGACTCAAGTAAAAAGCTTTTCTTTACTGATCATGAGTGGGAAACTATTGAAGCCGCAGCCGCACGAATCATTCCAACTGATCATGATCCTGGAGCAAAAGAAGCACGAGTAATCGTCTTCATCGATCGTTACCTATCAGGAATTGACTACGTGTATGCCGCGGCAGATGGAAGTGGTTTTTTGCGAATGTCTGGACGAGATGCGACTGCCGCTAGAGTCAGTAATGAAATATTTAAGGCTATGTACCGTGAAGGAGTCAAAGACTTAGATCACTTAGCGGGTGAATTTGGATCCAAAAATTTTAAGGAGAGTCCTGCAGAGACTCAAGATAGAATTTTGGAGAAGTTAAGTGGTAGGCCGAAACCAGAACCTATTCGTTTTGATATCCACGAAGTTTATTACTCTCGCCTTCAAGGAAATACCGATCAAGATAAAACTTTCTTCGACACTCTTTGTTTGCATGTTCGCCAAGGTTTTTATTCTGATCCGGTATATGGCGGTAACAAAGATCAAATTGGCTGGAAAGTCATCGGCTTCCCTGGTCCAAAGTCCCTCAAAGACACAATTGATGGTACCTACACAACTGACCCGTACTTCGTCCATGACGTGAGTTGGCCAGAACTCCTGTTGGACTTCAAGGGCGTTGCAGTATGCAAAGTTTCGTGTGCCACCGAAGGAGGTGTCTGCTGCGGGAAATTAGAGATAGAGAGTTAGCACCGGGGATAAAAAAGAAAATAAATTAATTTCAAACTAACGAAAGGGCATAAAATGTCAACGCATCAAGAGAAACTGGATAAGTATGTGGATCGTTCCAACAGAATTATCCCAAACAAGATTGATCTAAAGCGAACTGTTGTTCACTGCTTGGATATTCAAAATCTTTGCCTATCCAAGAAAGGCTCTGACTACGTAGAAAGCGTGGGAGGAGCGCCTTCAGGAGAAGAAACGTTAGTTCAAGCAAAAAAGGTTTTGGATTTAGCGAGAGAAAAAGGAATCACTGTCAATTGGTCTATGTGGGGTATGGACCCAAATGGCTATGACATCGGAATTTGGGGATTGAAGTATCCATCTTGGCGTAAGCCAGATTCACCTTTTAATCACGGAACATTCGATGGTGCCCTCTGTGACGGGTTTGTACCGGCTAAAGGTGAGGCTCTATTGAAAAAACATCGTAATAGCAGCTTCTTTGAAACTGCATTTAATTCATGGCTACTCGAGGCAAAATGTGAATATTTAGTTATCAATGGATCATCTACTGGTAATTGCGTACCCACAACTGCACGCGATGGTTTTGAATTGGGATATAAAGTCATCGTACTTGCCGACTCTGGAACTGCGATTCCTCTAAATCGTGGAGGTCGCAATCCAGCTTATGACAAAGATACTCCAGAAGGTTACGGTCAATACTGGGAAGGCTTGCGCAACATGCAAGCTCAATACGCTGATGTCATGTCAACAGCAGAGTTTATTGATCTTGTAAATAATTCATCAAATTGATGGTGGGGGAGGTGAGCTACCTCGAAGTTGTTTACAACTTCGAGGTAGCAAACTTTCAGTGAATTGGAAGGAGGTGTTTGCGTATGTCTAAAATTTCAGTAAGAGCGAAATTTGGTGGACAGAACTGGGATTCAACGATCTTGGGTTTTGGAACCGTGCCTCTAGGTAATTTTGGCAAGCCTATGGATTCTTCCACTGCTCATAATTTGATTGAAAGAGCCTGGGATGACGGAGTGCGTTTTTTCGATACTGCCCCTATGTATGGACACGGGCTAGCGGAATATCGTTTAATGGATTTTCTACTCAACAAGAAAAGGGAAGATTATCAATTAGTAACAAAGGTAGGGAGAACGTTACTTCCAGCAAAACCTGGAACTTTCGATTCTGCTCCTTGGGTTGATACACCCCCATTTAAAATTGAATTTGATTACTCTTATGACGGCGTTATGCGTCAAGTTGAAGATAGCCTGCAGAGATTAGGCACATACTATTTAGATGTCGTATTGATTCACGACACAGATAGATGGACTCATGGAGATGATTACCAAGCAAGATTCGATGAAGCGGTTGCTGGGGCAGCTAAAGCGCTTGTCAAATTGAGAGATGAAAAAGTAGTAAAGGCTATAGGGTTTGGAGTAAATGAAGTTGATGTTTGTTTGAGCGCTTTAGATCAAGTAGATGTCAATGCATTTTTAATCGCTGGCACTTACACATTGTTAAATCAAAGTGCTGGCCGGGAATTGTTACCAAGGTGCCATGCTCGCGGAGTAGGCATTATCAACGGTCGAGTCTTCGGTTCTGGGATTCTAGCAACCGGTTCAGCAGAGGGTGCCAAATTTGATTATGCGGTTGCTCCTCGGGAGATTGTCGCAAAAGTGCAAAAATTTGAAGAAGTTTGTAAATCATATGAAATCTCATTAGGTGCTGCAGCAATTCAATTTGCAGCAAGGGGACCTGCGATAGCAAACGTTTGTATAGGATCGCGAACCATTGAACAACAAACTGAGAGCTATGCCTGGTTTGAACAATCAATACCAGATGAATTTTGGGCAGAGTTAAAGAAAAAGCAATTGATCGAATAGCAGCACCACTAATACCAATAACAATGGAGAGGAACTAGAAAATGTTTACGGAGTTAAAACATATTGCGCAGTTAGCGGAAGAGACTGCTAGTAAAATGGGGCTTGGAGTCGTAGTTAGTATCGTGGATGTCCATGGAAATGCGGCGTTGCTTCATCGGATGGATAAGGCACCTATGCATTCACTAGAGATGGCTTTTAGAAAAGCCTATACCGCGGCTACTTTCAACGTTGTCACCGAAGACCTAACTGAAAAAGTTCAGCCGAATGCACCACTATTTGGGCTTGCTGTTAATTCCGGAAGCAAATTGATTGCATTCGGTGGCGGTGCTCCATTTATAGTTTCAACAGGTGAACGTTACGGAATTGGAATTTCAGGTGGTACGACTGAAGAAGATATTGACATAATGCGCGCTGCAGTATCTGCCTTTAATAAACGTTAAATTATTCTGCGGAGAATTTATGAATCGTTTTGTGAAAATATTCCTGATCCGGTTTTAAGACTATCGATTGTAAGTCTGGCAAGACCTGGTTATCTATCACTCGCTGTGTTTCGATGCAGATCGAATTGCCTTGACCATATTTAATTCCGTGCCTACCCTTCAAATCTCCCAAACGATTTGCTGAGTAAACTTGCAAGGAAGGTTCAGTGGTTGTTATTGTCATTTTTCGGCCACTGGTTGGGTCATAAAGTATTGCTGACTCTGTTAATTCGCCAGTCGTTTTATTCGAAAGAACGAAAGTATTATCAATACCTGGCCAAGGTTCAGTTGGATTCGTAGGTAGTGAATGAGCAATTTTGGTAAGCTTTTTAAAATCCATCCCAGATTCGGCACAAGATAAGTACCCACCTGCAGGTAGCAATTGAGCATCCATCTTGATTATTTTGTCCGCATTAATCTGCAATTCGTGATCTAGAACGCTAGTTGCACCTGCATCATGAAGGTTCCAATAGATGTGATTTGTTATATTTACAGGAGTATCTAACGAGGCTTTGGCTGAATATTCGAAAATCAATTCATTTATATTTGTGAGAGAACAAGTAAGCGCAACGGACAAATCTCCCGGATATCCGCCTTCTCCAGATTTACTCTCATATGAGAACTGCACTGCTTGAGATCCTGCAACTTCACATAATTCGCTCGACCAGAAAACTCTATCAAGTGATTTCTCTTTACCTCCGTGTAAGTGGTTTCCCCCTTCATTGACCATCAATTGAAATCTAAGGCGGCCTCCATTGAAAACACCCTTGGAAATTCTTCCCGCAACCCGCCCAAGAGTGGCACCAAAATAGTTTCCAACATTTATTACATACTCTTCATGAGTATTAAATCCAAGCACAACATTAGAACAATTACCGATCCTGTCTGGGACCATTAACTCAATAAGTCGCGCTCCAAAATTGGAAAAAGTGGCCTTCATTCCATTGGAGTTCTCAATTACAAATTCTTTGTTCAGAATCCGAACCACCTTTTCTATGGCTTAATTAATCTTACTCTTAGTAAATTCTGGACCCGCAGGGTCATATAAAAAATTCATGAATACCAGTTCTGCCGCCCCAAGGACGACTTGGTTTACGCCAAGTGCTGCGCGACTGATTCGGACAGACTCGTAACTTGGTTTTAAAGTGTTTATTGCAACAATTTTTTGAACTTTCTTGGTGTCCATACTGTAAATAGTTCCCAAAAATCCACCAAGAATAATCAATTCGGGATTTAGCAAGTTAATAAAGTTTGAAATCGCCAATGCCAGATACTCCAACTGTCTTCCGACTTCACTTAATACTGCATGAGACTTGGAGGTGCGTAGGGCATAATCAAATTGATCATAATCTGCAATTTTTAAATTTAGTAGAGATAGAAGCTTCTCTCTCGAGACCTCTGCTTCCACCGTGCCCACCACATTGGCAGAATCCACACCACCAGTTAATGCAACTCTGGTATGGCCCATCTCGCCTGCATAACCTTTATGACCTCTCATTAATTGCCCACCGGAAACGATTCCGCCAGCAATACCGCTAGAACCGCCATTGATAAAGACCATATCTTTTATGCCAACACCAGAGCCAAATACCTGCTCAGCTAAAGTACTTAAGAACGCTTCATTTCCCGCCGAGGTTTTAAACCCTGTGGAGCTTTCAATAAGCTGAATTATAGATACTTCTTTCCATTCCAGGTGGTGCGAAGATCCAATTAATCCATCTTCTTTCCGAATTAACTCCGGTATAGCAAGACCGATTCCAATAATTTGGAAATTTTCTTTGGAAACACTAGTTAGACCATCAATGATTGCATTTGTAATTTTTATTGTTTCAGCAATAGTAGGAGCACCAGTTGTTTCAAATCTTGATTGTTTGTGAACATAACCTCCAAGCCCAATTACCCCAATATTAACTGCATCACTTTCTGGGTTCACAGCTATCGCTATTGCATTTTGATTTGCCACCACCACCGTACTTGGTCGTCCAACTCTTTTGTTTTTCTTATCCGAAATTTCATTTACTAAACCCTGTGAAGTCAATTCTCCGATTAGTGCAGAGATTGTTGATCGATTAAGCCCAGTTCTTATGGAAAGATCTGATCTGGATATAGAGCGTTCATGATGGACGATCTTTAGAACTGTTGAAATATTGAACCGTCTTAAGTCGTCGAGATTATTACCTGCGGACAAATTTCCCGGTGGCGTAAGCTTCAAATTTCCTCCGGTTAATTGCCGTAGATTTTGAACAATAGAATCTTTTAAAAAGTCTGTTAAAGCATCAATAATAGCATGGGCTGGATCTCGAAACTAGTCAATGTAGACCAGATTATTGGGACTACACGGGCAATTTATCGGGACTCGCATATGATTTTTTGACACTTATAGTTTCGAACACTTGATACAAATTTTTAATGATCCGAAAGTATCGACAGTTCGCATTAGTGTTTATTTAAAGTTAACGGAGACTACCCGCAACTAACGTTGTGAATATCGGCAAACATATCCGCCTCTCTCCCGGGGCGCTCCAGCACATAATCACCATACACCTGACAGAAGGCATGAAAGTAATAAACCCCAAGCTCTTCCATCCATTTGTAGTCATAGATAAATGAGACAACAACGGCGCCAAAATCTGGCAGTGACCGATGCCCACGCGCACGATGGGCCGCATCTAGCTCAAGCCCCGCAAGCCCACCAACTTCGGCCACTGCATCCATCTCCACGACCAACCCACACGTGCAGTGCCATTGCTTACCCGCATAGTTAACGTAACCCCAATGCCATTTCTGGTGCTGCCACGAATTCAAATTCGCATAATGCAGCCACGCCTTATAGCGCCCGTACTTACGCATTCCGGATTTGCCATCCATCTTGCTGTGCAGTTCCTCTAGCTTTTCATTTGAAATTGAGACATCGACATAACTCTTCTTATTTCGCTTAGACATAACAAACCAGCCCTTAATGGACCTCATATAGAGACCCGCTCTTCTGGCGGTGTCTGTCATCGCCAGCAGGTCTTCCTTTAGAACCACCGTGCGCGGTTGGCGCGGTTGGTACTAAGCAGCTAAAGGCTTAACGCTTAGTTCTTGACCTACTTTGAGTATAGACCTAGTGACTGTCAGTTCTCGGTTGTATCTTTGAACTATGAAAGAGAAACCAGAGCAAAAGCAGGGCGATGGTCCTTTCTTTATAGAGGTTCCCAAGCCAGTAAATCAAATGACACAGGCAGAGAAAGACGCCTTTGTGGATGAGATTCTCAATGCTATTGATGGGGAACATAATTGAAAAGCTGCCCATTGTGTAAATCTAAAACAAGCTTACGAAAAATCGTTTACGGGTACCCAGATGGACCAATAGATGAGAAGAAGTATGCGATAGGTGGCTGTTGTATTTCAGATAATGACCCAACGGTTAAATGTATTGAATGTGGATGGGAAGGTGAATTTGTGAACCATATAGGACCTAGACCGATGATTCCAGAATCACCTCAACGAATAGATACATCCGTTCTTGAAAGAATTTCAGTAGAAGTCTTATCGGGTATTTCTAAAGAGCAAAGCAAGTTTGCGCCGCTAACTGCTGAGTTAGACGCTACATGGGAGAAAATTGCCAAGGAGGCAAAAGAAATAATGGCTATGGGCTACACCGTAGATATTGTTTCTGAAATCCCAGAGATTGAAATCCCTTACCACCCTTACCGTGTGATATTTGAAGGATCATCACTTCTGGGTGAATCAAATGGACTTGAGAATTTTATGTTGGCACACGGGAAGCTTTCTGAATTAAGGGATAAGGGTCGCGCTAAGTGCTATACCCGATGGTGCAAAGCCTGCACTCTTTATCGTTTGCCACTTCAAAATGACGTGACTGGCCATGTTTTAAAAATCTCTTTTCCAAATGTTATTTCACTTGCCAGTAATATCAACATCGATTGGCGCTGGGAGCGCCCGGATAGTGAATGGGCCAATCAACAGGGTGACCCAGTGAAGGAATATAAGTCTTTGGTGGAACGTAAGTCCAAGCCTGTCTTTTACGTGCGGCTGGAGTCAGAAGAATACATAAACATGCTGTTGGGAGGGCAAAGCGAAAGAAGTAATAGTCGTTTTGTATGGGATTCCCCTGAGGGTATAAGTGTTAAATGTGCTGACTGTGAAAAATGGTTTGCACTCAGCGAAGGCAGGAAATCGCACGATTGCACAACTATAACTAGACCATAGGAAAGCAACACTCATGCTTAAGAGTTGTAGGACATCTATCTAAAAAGCCCTACCAAAGTTATCCCCATCCCAGAAGGTGGTTCTCAAACTCCTTATTGCTTAATGCATGGTGGCTTCTCTTCTTGCGGATGAGAGCGATGGCTTCTTTGGCGCTCATCCCATCTTGCATCAGGATAAGTCCGATCACGAGACCAGAACGGTTGAGGCCGGCTTCACATCGCACCAACACACGGCGTCCTTTCTTCCACTCTAAATACGCCCACTCTGCAACGTGTTCAATTTCTTCGATTATCTCTGGTGCTAGTGGCCCATCTGCAAAACCGAATCGAAGTTCCTTCACCAACCAGCCAACTGGCAGTGCATATGAATTCAGGCTAACCACCACATCAAATGGCTTTGGGTCATTCATCGCAGGCAATCGTTTCTGCCCTTGATAAGTAGTCTCGTATTGACCTGTGCCACCCTGCCACAGATTCAAAGTTATCTCTGAGTAAAGATCAATGTCATCGTCCTCTTGTCCCATTAGATAAGCCTAGTTGCGGGTGCTGACAATGCTGCTGATGAATTGCTCGGATAAACCATTAGGTTGTCAGTGCCCACACGTAATATCCCTTGAATGCTGAACCTTTACCCGACTAGTTCTCAACTTGATACCCACGTCTGGCGACTTGATATTGATCGAAAAAGAAACTTTATATATCAAGCCTGTTCATGCGGATGGAAAACAAAGGTCCGAGATTTCTATGGAGCCGCTTGCACATATGACACGGCATATCAATGGATGAACCACTTTGACTTCAAATCCGGTGATTAAGAGTTAACGGAAGTAAGGCGCGACGGGTATCCTTCACCCATGTCCTTCATCATGTACTCAACCACCTGGTGTGGCTATTGCAAGCGGTTGAAATCTCAGTTGGCTGATCTTGGGGTTACATTTGATGAGATCAATATTGAAGAGGTACCGGGGACGGCTGAGATTGTTGAGAAGGTTAATGGCGGCAATCGCACTGTGCCGACCTTGGTGTTCTCAGATGGAAGTGCGATGACTAATCCTTCGGCTAAAGAGGTAGTTGCAAAGTTGGCTTCGCTTTAACTAAACGGTGAAAGCGCTTCTGTGCGTTTGGGTATTCCTAAATGTAGGTTGATGGCCTTAGGCTGGATGTATGACGCGCACAGTGAGATTTGTGGCGCTGGTTTTACCGCTAGTTTTGTTAGCAGGCAATTCTTATGCCGCAGTTAAGCCAGGTTCTGTATGTAAGAAATCTGGGCAGACAACTACCGTTTCGGGAAAGAAATACACCTGCATTAAATTAGGCAAGAAATTGGTCTGGGATAAGGGATCGGTTGTTTCGAAACCCACTAAAGCCGAGCCGTCTACTGCTGTTCAGCCAGAGACGATAGCGACAAAGAGCGCAGAACCTATGGTCGTAAAGGTCGATTACTCAAAGACTTTTTCAACTGATCAGGGCTATTTCACGGACTTCAGCGGCCCATGCCAAGAGGATAAATCACTAGATTCTGAGTTAACTGAGATTCAAAAATATTACATAGATTTTCAAAATTGTGCAGGGCAAGTGCGGATCAATAGATACGAATTGGGAAAAAACCTCCCAAGTAGCAAATACGATTCGAAATCTGTATTTAGCGACCGTGAACCATGCAAGCTGGTCACGCCAGCTGGGGTCCGAGTAAATATGGGATTTACTACTTCAGAGCCAGAACGAAATCAGAATGACGCGCTGCGCAAATTTCCTTCACCAAATGCTGTAATTCAGTTAATTCCTATTTACTCAATCGACAGTGCACAGCCAAAGAATTCGCCGGCTAAGGATTACGGCGTCTATATGAAGTTGCTCAAGGATTGGTTTGATTATTCCGCTGATTTTCCTTCATCCGTTGAGGTACGAATTCCTAGTCAATACATAAAAATGAACAATAATTTGAGTGATTATCAGATTCGTCACCATACACGTCATGATGCTCCAAATCACATTCGTTTCAATCGAGATCTAGTCGCTGCCGTGGATCCAGTGATCGATTTCAAGGGAGTAAATATCGTAATTGTTGTGCCCCCTGCTGGTTCGGGTGCAAATATTCTTGCGCAGGCATCTATAGGATCCTTAAATACCGCAGAAGGATTTGTGGCTCTAGGTTCAACTCAACAGGCACACCTCGCTTCTAATCCAAGTGAAGAATTTTTATCTGGTCTAGGTCATCCATTTTGGTGGATACATGAGCTCTTTCACGCCGGAGTCGGGTTTGATGATCACTACGGGGACACGTTGCAAAATATCAATACCGAGTACGGCATGGGCTGGCTCACCATGATGACGCCATGGGGCGGAGACTTAACCACTTGGGAAAAGTGGCGACTTGGCTTTATGAAGGATTCGCAAGTTCAATGCCTATCAAAGGGTGGTTCAAGTACACATTGGATTGCTCCCTCGACCGTACAAACTGATGAGAGTAAATCAATTATTATTCGCGTCTCGGCCACAAAGGCGATAGTTGTTGAAACGCTTCGGCCTGCGGGGCTTTACTACAAATTACCAAAGCAGAGTCAGGGGGCATTGGTCTATGAAGTAGACATAACCGAGACACGTCACGGATTAGGAATGAAATTGTCTTTGCCGATCGGGCGAACAGTCACCAGCAATCCATTTTTTATGGCTTCTTACCCACTAAAACAGGGAGAGAGCACGGTTTCTAATGGTTACAAAATAACAATCGTCGAATCAGGAACTTTTGGTGATGTTGTAAAAGTGGAGAAAGTTTCTTAATCGCTTAACTAAGACAAAACCATAGGTTTTGCGATGGTGCGAGGCGACACGAATTAGATTACGATTAGGCGCAAATGAAGGAGTCAGATGAAGAAGTTATTTGCCGCAGTCTTGGCTTTAGCCATCTTTGGGATGGCACCGGCTTCTGCCCACCAACCAGTTGATTTACTAGATAGTGATACCACGCCAACTGTGGGGCCTTTGTTGGTAGATGGCACTGTCTCCTTTGCGATTCGCGCATCTTTTACTAAGCCTGGACAGAAGAAGGCATTTCGTGCGGGGTTGCAAGAGGGTGAGCAGTTAGATGTTCAATACCTAATCATTGATAAGAAACCAGAGAATAAACTGAAGAATTCTAAATTACCGATACTGGTTATAACTTCACCATCAGGTAAGAAGACAACAATGAAATTCACCGAGCGCACCGAGTTCTTAGAAACTTATAGTCGCACGATGTATTTGTATTTATCGCGCATTAGCGAAGTGGCAGAGGCTGGGATATATAGCTTTGTGATTACCGCTCGGGGTAAAGCTGCGATAACCCTTGGGGTGGGCGTGAAAGAAGTGCCCGGTGATGTTGTTAGGTCTAGTAATTAAGTAAGTGTTCTTGCTCTATCAAGAGATAGGGGCCAGGTGATCTTCACACCTAACTTCTCTGCAGCGTTAAGTGCCCAACGTGGATTGCGCAGCATTGCTCGGGCAAGGAATACGGCATCGGCCTTACCTTCGGTGATTATTGCCTCCGCTTGTTCTGCCTCGGTTATCAGACCAACTGCTGCTGTGAGAATGTCGGCTTGGTTGCGGATGGCATCTGCAAAAGGGACTTGGAAGTTTGGCTTGGCATCTATTTTGGCGTTATGTATGGCACCACCAGATGAGACATCTATTAGGTCAACTCCAAGTGATTTAAGTTCTTTCGCTAATTTAACTGAGTCATTTATTTCCCAGCCGCCTTCTGCCCAGTCTGTGGCAGAGATGCGAACAAAAAGTGGTGTTGTTGTTGGGATTGCAGCGCGCACAGCCTTTGTGGTCTCGATTAGGAAACGAGTTCTGTTTTCATAGCTGCCACCGTACTCATCGGTGCGTTGGTTCATAAGTGGTGAATAGAACTGGTGAAAGAGATAACCGTGGGCGGCGTGGATTTCGATTACATCAAAGCCGACTTTGACAGCGCGCTTTGCAGCATCTGCGAATTTTTGGGTGAGTTCTTTTATTTCATCCGTTGTCAGTGCGCGCGGAGTTGGATAACCCTCGAAGGCAGTTGCAGATGAAGAGGTTGCTTGCCAGCCACCTTCTGCAGGTGTTGCCATGCGGTGGTCATCCCATGGGCGCATTGTTGATGCTTTGCGACCAGCGTGGGCTAATTGAATTCCCATCTTTACATTTAGCGTGTGAGCAAAGTCGATTATTTCTTTGAAATTATTTGCGTGTGCATCATCTTCGATTGAAGTACAACCAAGTGAGATGCGACCTTCGGGGATAACGCCAGTTGCTTCAACCATGATCAGGCCAGGTGCGCCGGTGGCGAAGGCACCAAGGTGCGCGCGGTGCCAGGGGCCGATGTGGCCATCGGTTGCTTGGTATTGGCACATGGGAGATACCCAGACGCGGTTTTGGAATTCGGTTTCTCTGATTTTTAACGGGGTGAAGAGTGCGCTCATTGGAGGATCATAAAGGGTTAGGCGCAGTTGGTTGCACAGTGATATTTCACAGAGAATTTTAGGAAATATCAACTAACCTCTGCCTATGAAAAGAATTGTTAGCGCACTTGGAATGGCCGTAGTTTTATCGATTGTTGTTGCACCGGGTTCATCTGCAGCGGTTAAGACGGGGGATGCGTGCAAGAAGGTGGGACAGACAAGTGTGGCTGGTGGGTTTAAGTACACGTGTGTGAAAAAAGGTAGCAAGATGGTTTGGGGCAAAGGTGTTGCGGTCAAAGCAACTGCGCCAGCTGGTGCGGGATATACGTTGGCCAAGGTTAAGGCCAATGCAAGTGCGGCTAGTTGTTGGACTGTGATTAAGGGAAATGTTTATGACTTAACAAAGTGGATTGGATCCCATCCCGGTGGGGAAAGTGCGATTCTTTCGTTGTGTGGGCAAGATGGCAGTGCAGCATTTAGCGCCCAGCATGAGGGCAAGTCAAAGCCTGAATCACGCTTGGCAGGATATTTGTTGGGGCCTTTGGCTAAGTAGTTTTCCTTCGCTGTCGGTGGGCAGGGATAGGTTCATTGGTGAGCGAAGGGTGGTTTGGCGATGTTCGAACTATTGGCGTTGACGGCAGTTATCTATTTGTTTATCAATCGCAAGAAGAAGGTACGCAAGGCGCGCGGGCTCGATGCCGAACTGCGCGAGCTTGTGGAAAGCACCTATTACTCAGATGCGATGGCTGCTGAGATAAAGGGATATTTGTTATCAGTGGTGGGCGATGACCGCGATGGTGCGCAAAAGTTTTCGGATGCGCGAATTGCGCAGGCGCAATCAATTTTGGATAAGGCGGGGCCGGCGGCTTTTTATTGGATGACCGAGATCGCAACGCAGTTAGCGGTTTTATCGGCGGCAAAGATAAATGGAATGGGCACCAACGTGGAAGCAGAACTTGGTTCAGTTGGTGTTACACCGGACGCTGTCGTGCGCGTCGTCGTTCAAGGCTAATTACTGATGGCGGATGAAGTCAGCGACTTCTGGATTACTTTTCATCTCGGCTAGTTCTTGCGCAGATGGCAAGGTTGGGCGATCGCGTTCTACTTTAACTAGGCAGAGGAAACCAAAGACTTCGCTTTCAGCGGCACGAAATTGATGCCAAGCCCAAGATGGAACATAGACAAGATCATGCATTGCAAGTGGCAGAACTTCATCACCGACAAGGCAGGCACCTTTGCCTTTAATCGGGATAACTAAGTGAGTATGTTCGTGCTTTTCAAGAGTTGTATGGCCACCGGCATCTACTTCAAAGTAGCGAACTTCCATGCCATCAACGTGGTCTTCGCCGAATAAAACGCGGCGGGTTACATCTTTAAATGTGGCAGCGCCATCTTCATCTTTATAGACCAGCTCTTCGATGTTACGCCAACGATGAGGTTCATCTTGGATAACGTGGAATTTATTGTGGCTCACACGGTGATTATAGCCGCGCTGGCTATTTAGTGTTTAATTGGTATATGAGCGAACGCAATTGGGGCTTTAAAACAAAGGCTCTTCACGCCGGTACGCAACCAGATCCGCAGACTGGTGCGCGAGCACTTCCTATCTATCAATCATCTGCATTCGTCTTTGAAAATACTGAAGATGCAGGCAATTTATTTGCCCTGCAAAAGTACGGCAATATCTATAGCCGAATTGGAAATCCAACGGTCTCTGCCTTTGAAGAAAAGATTGCCGCCCTTGAAGGTGGCATTGGCGCTGTTGCAACATCTAGCGGAATGGCAGCGCAGTTCTTAACATTTGCAGCCCTTACCGGCACCGGTGATCACGTTGTCGCATCCTCTGCTTTATATGGCGGCACGCTTACGCAATTAGATGTCACACTGCGACGCTTTGGGGTTGATACAACCTTTATTAAAAGCGATAAGGCGCAAGATTTTGCGGCGGCGATAACGGATAAGACTAAGTTTATTTATGCCGAAATGATTTCAAATCCGGCTTGCCAAATCGGTGATATCGAGGCTTTGGCAAAAGTGGCACATGACGCCGGCTTGCCTTTGATTATTGATTCAACTGTTGCGACTCCTTATCTGGTGCGACCAATCGAATACGGCGCAGATATTGTTTTGCATTCGGCGACAAAGTTCTTGGGTGGACATGGCACCACTCTGGGTGGCGTAATTGTTGAATCTGGAAAATTTAATTGGGGTAATGGCAAGTTCCCGACAATGACCGAACCAGTTGCTTCATACGGCGGGGTTTCGTGGTGGGAGAACTTCGGTGAATTCGGATTTCTTACCAAGGTGCGCGTAGAACAGCTGCGCGATATTGGCGCCTCGTTAAGTGCGATGTCCGCATTTTTATTGGTGCAAGGTGTTGAAACTCTGCCACAGCGTATGCGCGATCATGTGGCAAATGCCAAAGTTGTCTCGGAATGGTTAGACAGTGATCCGCGTATTGAGTGGGTTAAATACGCAGGCCTTGCCAGCCATCCACACAATGCGCGCGCAAAGAAGTACACGCCTGAAGGCCCAGGCTCAGTCTTTTCATTTGGTGTTAAAGCAACTGGTGCACTCAGTGGCCGCCAGACCGGTGAGAAATTCATTAACTCTGTGCAGTTAGCCAGCCACCTGGCAAATATCGGTGATGTGCGCACCTTGGTTATTCACCCAGCCAGCACAACACACCGCCAATTAACTGATGATCAGTTAATTGAAGCTGGTGTGCCACAAGATTTGATCCGTATCAGCGTTGGTTTGGAAGATAGCGAAGATATTCTGTGGGATCTAGATCAGGCTTTAAAAACTGCAACAGGTAAGGGTCGCTAATGACATTTACTGAACCAATTGCGATGGAGCGTTTGAAGTACATGCAGGATGCCAAGAACGTAGCGATCGTTGGAGCATCTGATAACCCAGCACGCGCTAGTTACTTCGTTGCCACATACTTGCTATCGGCATCTCACTTTAAGTTATTTTTTGTGAATCCTCGCCTTGATGAAATTCTGGGGCAGAAGGTTTATAAATCACTGGCCGATATTGAAGAACCAATTGATATTGTCGATGTTTTTAGAAAGCCAGCAGATATTCCTGGTGTTTTAGATGAGGCAATTGCGATTAAGGCGAAGACTTTCTGGATGCAGTTGGGTATATCCGATGGCGCATCTGCCGAACGTGGTGTGGCAGCAGGGATAAATGTTGTGCAGGATAAATGCTTGAAGATCGAACATGCGCGCTTTGCTGGCGGGTTAAACCTGGCCGGTTTTAATACTGGGGTCATATCTTCAAAGCGCAATAAATCGATTTAAATGGCTGCAATTGGCGGGCTACTAAAGGCATCACACTTTGGTCCAACGTTAATTGTTACTTCAATTTCTTGGTTCTTTGCCTCCTACTACTGGTGGGAGGGCCCCGCCTTTGTTATCGCCTTCGGGGTATTTACTGGTCAGTTGGTCGTTGGCTGGAGCAATGATTTATATGACTATGAGGATGATTTAAAACATAACCGGGTAAAGAAACCTTTAGTTGCCGGGCTTATCTCGCGCAAGTACTTAACTAATTGGCTGTGCTTTATGGTGCCGTTCGCATTTGTTGCAAATTTGCTTGGCCCGCTTGGATTTAAAGGTGGGCTGGTCTATATGTTTGGTATTTCAATGGGTGTTGCCTATAACTTCTACTTTAAATACAACCGCTTTTCTTGGTTGCCATATGCGCTGGCTTTTGCCGCGCTGCCTTCGTGTGTTGCGATTTCAAAGGGCGTAACCCCGCCGACATGGATGTGGCTCGGGGGAGCGATATTTGGAACCGCAGCGCACTTTATAAATGTAATTAAAGATATGGATCAGGATCGCGCCAGCGGAATCGGCGGTGCGCCACAGCGCATCGGCAAGAGAAATTCCATCGTTGCTGCCATCGTCTTGATTGGTCTGGGAATACTCGCCCTTTTTCTCACGATCTAAAGTTGAGTTAACCGGAAGTTCACTGCTTCAACGCGCGATTGCCGCGCGGGGAAACTATCCTTCTCTCATGTTTCTTCGCCGTAGAGATCTGATGGTTGGCCTATTTGGCGCAGCGATCACATTCATTTCAGGCGCTGCCGTTGCAGCCGAAGTGCCAAAGTTAAAGTGCACGCGCGTGGGACAGAGCGTTATTTATCGCAATCAGAAATTTACCTGCGTTAAAAAAAGTGGCAAATTGGTTTGGGGCAAAGGTGTTCCTGTGCCAGTAAAGAGCGCCTCACCATCGCCATCGGCTAGTCCCAGCGCTTCTGCTACGCCGAAACCATCACCATCGGCTAGCCCAAGTGCTTCTGCTGCGAGCCCAACACCAACAGCGAGCCCAACTAATAACCAAATTAAATTAGCTAGCTCATCTGAAATCCCAACTGGAACGGTAAAAGTATTTCAAGCAGGGCGCACCACAGGGCTTACGGCATCAATTGTTTTGATAAGAGACAGCGCCGGGCTTCGCGCATTGGCTGCTGAATGTCCGCATGCTGGTTATTTAGTTCAAGATAACGGCGGTGGCCAATTGGTGTGCCCGGCACATAATTCTTTATTTAGCGCAAAGGATGGAGAACTCTTGCGCGGGCCAGCCTCTTATGGGCTAAGTCGTTATGTGGTTACTGAAACTGGCGGAGAAATCTTCTTAACTATATGACTTTGATTCGCCAAGATAATTCATGGCTTTCTCCAGGTAATAGTTCAATTAAATCTATGCCTGAATTGAAGGCATCCGGTGGGCAAGTCATAGGCTCCACTGCTAAGACTCTTCTAGAATCTTCTCCACCATCACGATCAGCGGTGTGAATCTGAATCCACTTTGCATTTTCACTGAAAGAAATCAGGACCCCCTTTCCAGATTGAGAAGTCACTAAAATCTCTCTCGGTAAGTCGGGATCTTGCAAGAAAGCGTGATTTATGAATTGTTCTCCAATGATTCGACCGGATCGGAAATCAAAACCATTAGCCACAACATCTACTAAATCAGTTGGTAGGTAGCGCTCGTCATCGGTGAGTAATACATGGCTAGCGCCAAGCTGAAGCATGAAATCATTAACGGATTCGAGGCCAGGCACTGATATATATGGATGAGTCGATGCTCCATAGGGAATGGCAGAATCTCCGCAGTTGGTGGCTGTTAAAGTGCTCAAAAGGCCGAGGTCTTCTAGTTTGTAATGAATTTCGAGTTCTAGGATGCCTGGATATATCTCATGATCATCAATAGTTATGCCAAGGGTGATTTGATCTTGTTCCTGTGAGATCACTTGCCACGGTTTATCGAACACAAGTCCGTGCAGAGCGGTATTTCGGGTGACTTCATTAATGGGTAAGACATAACCGAGGTCACGGAAGGAATACTTTCCATCTTCTATTCGATTTGGCCAAGGAGCCAAGATCTCTCCTGAGAAATATCGTGGGTGAGTTCTTTTCTCGATGAGATTCGAACCAGCAAAGCTAAGTGATGTTAAAGCCGCCCCCATAGTGGAAATTTCAGAAGTGTATTCTCCGTGGCTAATTAAATAGAGAGTTTCTTTTTTCATATATTCATTGTAGATCCGCGTAGAACTAATTTTCCAGGTATCTTTTCTGCCCCGGTACGCTTTTGCCCATTGATGGCCTCAAATAGTCGAAGAGCCGCGCGCGCCCCTAATTCTTCTAGATTCATATCAATCGACGTCAGCTGAGGTTTACATCCCGTTACAACTACATCCCAATTATCGAAACCAACTACAGCAACATCGCTTGGAACATTGATCTGGTTCTCTCGAAGTGTTTCAACGCAACCTCTTGCAATTTGATCATTTCCGCAAAAGACGGCATCAAACTTTGCTTCGCTTTGTAAGAGCGCCAAGGTAGCTGTACGCCCCCAAGACTCAAGCCAATCTCCAAAAAGCGGCCCCGGCTGGACGATTTTTTTGCCGTGCTTGGCAAGCGCATTTTGAAATCCCTTGATGCGAAGTTGCGTAGCGTTTGAATCTTCTCTACCCGCTATATGTGCGATGTTTTTTCTGCCGATGGAAATCAAGTGTTCAGCAATTGTCGCCGCAGAGCCTTCATTATCGGGAATTATTGAAAGGTCTCTGCTATCAGCTGAAGGTACATATGTATATACAACCGGTACTGGAAAATCTGGCCCTAAGCTCTTGCGAGCATTTGAGGAACTTCCCACAACAATAAGGCCATCAATTTTTTTCTGGAGAAGTGCGTTAATGTGAAAGCTTTCTCTGAAGTCATCCCCGCGAGCATCGCAAAGAAAAATTGAAATCTTTTGGAATCCGAGCGCGCTTTCGGCTCCGGTCAATATCGGAAGGCTGAATCGGCCAATAAGATCATCGGTAAGCATCCCTACGGTTCCAGTTTTTGGGGATATGTATCGGTTGGCCAACAGATCTGGACGGAAATTCAAACTTGCCGCCGCCTCTAGAACTTTCGAGCGGGTTGCCTGGTGTACATCGCTGCGATTATTTAGCGCCTTTGAAGCGGTGGCTAGGGAAACTTCAGCCAACTTGGCAACGTCGGCCAGGGTTACATTTGCCACTAGTCGCCTCTTCCAGTTTTGCGGAGTTTCCATCAATTCATTCGATAGTAACTGAAATCTCGAAATATTTCGATAGTTTTCGGAAAATTTCGAAATAAAGATGAGGAATCTGCAGGGATCTCCCTAGATTTATCTCAGCCCAGATCGGGTCACAGGTAGAGAAAGGCAAAGGTAAAACTTTGAACTCACAAATAACTGACAAGTGGCTCTCCCATAAGGCGGCCCGCTTGGCATCAATCGTTGCAGCAGGCGTTGCAGGCTTATTGTTAACAACAATGCCAGCAGTGCATGCAGCAGAGTCAATTACTGTTTGGCACTACTTCAGCGGAAACCCTACTCAAGAGAAGGTCATGACAGATTACAAAGCGATTTTTGAAAAAGAAAATCCTGGAGCAACTGTCGAAAACGTTTATGTTCCTTATGATCAGATGAACTCAAAGTTGATAGCAGCTGCGAGCACTAAGACTGGTCCAGACGTCGTTGTTTTCAACGGTGCTGAAACTAGCCTCTTGGTTGATGGTGGAATTCTTGCGCCAATGGATTCCTATTGGAATGCATTTGCTGACAAGGCTCAATTCCCAGCATCAGTTATTCATAAGGCAAACGGAAAAGTTTACTCAGCACAAGGCTACGTAAACCTACTTGGACTTTGGTATAACGCTGACATACTTGCAAAAATCAAGATGCCACTTCCAACAACTATTGCCGAGATGGAAAAGGCAATGGCTGCGGCAAAGAAAGCTGGATACAAGGGAATTACTTTGTGTGGACTTCCGCAAGGACAGGGTGAATGGCAAGCAATGCCATTCATCTCATCAACTGGTTTCAATTATGGAAACTTGAATGAAAAAGCTCTCACTGATGGTCTAGGAATTGCTAAGCGTTGGGTAGATAAGGGATATCTATCTAAGGAAGCAACTACTTGGGATCAGACAGTTCCGTTCCAGAAGTTCCTAGTTGGGGACACTCTCTTTGCTGAGAATGGAAACTGGCAAGCAGGCGCTGCAGCAGGCGCTAAGTTCAAGTACGGCGTGGCCGCACTTCCTATCGGTTCCAAGGGAAAGATCTACCTTGGTGGCGAAAGCACAGCAATCGGTGCATTTAGTAAGAATAAAGACCTTGCATGGTCTTATCTAAAGAGCACTTACTTCTCAAAGTCAGGACAACTTGTTGTTGTGCCTGTGGGAAGCATTCCATCACGCCTAGATTCTGCAAAAGATAAGAGCGTGACTGGTAACAAGCTACTGAAGCCATTCGCCGCAGAAATTGCTAAGAATGGTGCGAACTACCCACCAACAGAAATACCAGCGACCAAGATTGCTGATGCCCAAACTGCTGGTGGCGTTGCTTGGAGTTCAGTAATTGGGGGAACTGCAACACCTGCAAACGCAGCAAAGAAATATATAGCGGCGATCAAGGCGCTCCAGGGTTAACTCTGGACTAATTGAGAAACCATAGATGACACTTTTAAGCACTAAGTCATCTATTGACGCTATAAGGTCGGCACAACGTAAGGGAGGCCATCTCCTTTATGTTGTGCCGGCCGTCTTTCTTTTAACCCTTTTATCTGCATTTCCACTCTTTCAATTGGCTCGAATGTCATTTAGTGATGTTGGTATTAAAAATATAACTGGTGTTTGGACAAATGTTGGATTTGCTAATTTCAAAGCAATAGCTTCAGATCCCGACTTCAAGCAGATACTTATAAATACCTTGGTATTCGTTGGAATAGTTACTTTCTTGGGCTTAATTCTTGGATTTGTGGCGGCAACAGCATTTAATGACGCAAAAAAATCATCAGATTTTCTGTTGGCCTTTATGGTTTTCATCTGGGCGCTACCCCCAATTGTGAATGGCAGCGTATGGAAATTTCTGCTCGGGGGAGACGGTCTTATAAATGTGCTTTTACAGAAAGTAAGTTTGATTTCTGAGCCGATTCCATTTCTATATGATCCAAAAATGGCACTCTATTCAGTTGCCATGGTGAACTGTTGGGCGGTTATCCCATTTAACGCACTTATATTAAAGGCAGCTTTTAAGAGCGTTTCGAAGGATGTTTTAGAGGCTTCTGAAATTGATGGTGTTACACCACTTCAACAGATCAGATACGTCTACTTCCCTTCATCTCGTCCCACCTTGTTGGTTCTTGCGATCCTCACACTCGTCTATGGATTTAGAAGTTTTGACTTTATTTATGTGATGACATACGGCGGCCCTGGTTTAGCCACAAATACCTTGCCTTTCTTAGGATATATCAAAGCCTTTGTCCTATTTGATTTCAGCAAGGGAGCGGCGATCGCACTTCTTTCTGCAATTTTCACTTCAGGGCTGGCCCTTCTTTACTCACGAAGTGTGCGAAAGGAGGAACAGAATGACTAATGCGGTGAAAAAAGGACGAAAAAAGAGCCGCGGAATAGTAAGACGTTCTGCAAAAACAATCTTCGCCTTTTTCTATGGAATGCCAATTGTTTGGATCATTCTTACTTCATTTAAGCAAGAGACAGATGTCTTCTCTACTCAGTCAAGCCTCTTCTTTTCACCGACGCTTTCGACTTATCGCAAATTGCTCACATCATCGCTCTTTGAATCCTTTACTAATTCGATCATTATTGCCACTTGTGCAACCGTCATAACACTTCTCGTCTCGATCCCAGCTGGATATGCCTTAGCCCGCTTTAGTAATAAAACTCTTGGAATTGGGCTAACGGCCTTGATCATTTTTCAAATGATTCCGCAGACCGCCACGATCATTCCGCTCTTTCAGATCTTCAATAAATTAGGGATGCTAGATACGTTGCCATCGGTGATTTTGGCTGATGCAGCGCTACTTACCCCGTTTGCGATTTTGTTAATGCGACCATTTTTCCGTTCAATTCCCGTCGCACTGGTAGAGGCATCGCAGATCGACGGTGCTAGCAGTTGGCAGAGCTTCTCTAAAATTTCGCTTCCCCTTGCTCGCAACGGCATCGCTACAACCGCAACTTTGATTTGGATCATCAGTTGGGGTGAATTCCTATATGCGGTAAATCTGATTTTGAGTCCGAACTCATATCCAATGAGTGCAATTCTGGCTCAGCAAGTTGGCGGCTTCGGAATATTTTGGCCAGGCTTGATGGCGCTTTCGGTACTTGCCTCATTGCCAGTTGCAATCCTCTTTATTTTTACTTATCGGTTGTTACGTGAAGGACTAACGCTAGGAGCAGTTAAGTGAAAAATAATCTGATGCAACGCGGTCCGGTAAGCAACCTATCCAGTGGCAATTTGCACTCTAAGCCGATTGCGAGTGCGCAATTAGATCACGAAGTTGTGACATTTATGAACTATTGGCAGAAGATGAATTCTGCAGTGACTGTTCCACATATATTCGGGAAATTAAATGAGCTCAGTTATATTTCAAATTTAGCGGCGGTCGTGGATCCATCGTTAAAGCGAAAAGGTATGTGGTTCTCAGACTCGGATGTTTTTAAATCTTTAGAGGCAGCGATCTGGGCATCACAACATGATTCAAGTCTTCTGCGAAAAATTAAATACGATGAAGTAATAGAGATTATTGCTCGCGCTCAAGATGCTGATGGCTACATCAACTCATGGTTTCAAATCGAGGCTCAAGACCAACGCTGGAAGGACTTAGCGAGTGGCCACGAGATGTATACCGCTGGCCACTTAATCCAAGCTGGTGTTGCCGAATCCCGCATAATCGGCAAAGGAACGCTCTTTGATGTCTCCATTAAATTTGCCGATTTACTCGTTAAAAAGTTTGGTGGTAATACCCCCTATGCCGCAGATGGCCATCCTGAATTAGAGACAGCGCTAATCGAGCTATATCGCGAGACCGATGTTAAGGATTACTTGGATTTGGCAGAGAAGATGCTCGAAGGTCGGGGAACTGGGTTTATTTCCAGTCAGAATACGGGCAGATTTCATCCATCCCCACCTGTTTATATCCAAGACCATATGAGTATTCGTGAATCAGAACAAGTCGTAGGACATTGTGTGCGACAGATGTATCTAAATATTGGAGTCCTTGATCTTTATATGGAGACCGAGGATAAAGCGCTGCTCGATGTCCAGGAGAAAATGTGGGAAGACAGCACATATACCAAGATGTATCTAACTGGTGGAATTGGTTCGCGCCATCGCGATGAATCTTTCGGTGATCCATTTGAATTGCCGAATGATCGTGCCTATGCCGAAACTTGCGCTTCGATCGCCTACTTCATGTGGAACTGGCGACTCTTGTTAGCGACCGGTAAGAAACGCTATGCAGATTTAATGGAGCAACTTGCATATAACTTAATTGCTGGATCGACCTCTCAAGATTTCAAGAGATTTTTTTACTCAAATCCACTGCATCGACGTGCCGATCATTTAGCCGCATTTGATGAAGAATCATCTGAGCGGATGGATTGGTATCGCGTCTCCTGCTGCCCACCTAACATCGGGCGCTTAGTGGCTTCGATTGAGCACTATGCAGTAAGTGAAAATCCGGAAGAGGTGCTGATCCATCAATTCCTGCATGGAGAGTTTGGATCAGATACCAATCAGCCATGGAGTATTTCTCTTTCCACAAATTATCCGCAGTCCGGTGCGCTAAAAATTGTAATTAATGAGATGGGCGATCAACGACTGAAAGTACGTATTCCCGAGTGGTGCCACAAATTCGAGGCCAAACTTAATGAGAAAAAGATTGATTCTCCCTTGCAAGAAGGAGGTTATTTGGTATTTCCAAAGTCCTCAACTGGTGACTCTTTTGAAATTAATTTCACAATGGATTTTGAATACATCCACCCGCACCAGCTTCTTGATGCATCACGTGGCATGGTTGCAGTGCGACGCGGCCCAGAAATATATGCCTTAGATCAATCTTGGAATTCATCTGAACTCGTTGTGGAGCATCTTCAGATCAAAACTGATGGAAAGTTTAAGAGTGAGATTGCAAAAGATCTAAATGGCTTGGAATTCACCAAGGTTAAAGTCAACGGTTCATCTCTTGTTGTAGATCGTTCGGGACCTTCATACACATCTGAATCAAAGTCACCAAGAGAGAAAGAGATTGAATTGGTTCTAGTTCCCTATTCCAGATGGGGTAACCCTGTTACGGGTGGTATGCGAGTTTGGATTCC
>CAFBOO010000018.1_pt1 | contig 17679 bp, 15 predicted proteins | sample 7269511 | NCBI WGS metagenome assembly CAFBOO01 (sample SAMEA6814121, study PRJEB35770) | freshwater metagenome | biome: Freshwater; feature: Freshwater reservoir; material: water | place: Czech Republic | collected 2017-07-26 | depth 30m m
AAAGGGTAAAACCGCCGGTCGCGGTGGCAAGGGAACACATGCACGTAACACTGTTCGCCCAGGTTTTGAGGGTGGTCAGCTTCCGTTGGTTATGCGTTTACCTAAGCTTCGCGGCTTTAAGAACCCAGCACGTATTGAATACCAAGCAGTTAACGTTGCAACAATTAACGATCTCTTCCCTAAGGGTGGAGAAGTTAGCGTTGCAGATTTGATCGCAAAGGGCGCAGTACGCGATAGCTTGCCTGTAAAGGTCCTTGGCAATGGCGATATCGCCGTTAAGGTTTCCGTAACAGCGCACGCATTCTCAGCATCAGCAGTTGAAAAAATTGCTGCCGCTGGTGGTTCAACCAAGGTTCTATAAAACTTACAAAAGTTTTCATTGATTTGATAGAGGGAGAAGATTGATGCTTTCAGCATTTGCAATGGCTTTTAAGACACCAGATCTGCGCAAGAAGATCTTCTTCACTCTTTCAATCATGGCTTTGTTCCGCTTTGGTTCAGTAGTTCCAACTCCAGGTGTTTCATACACTGCAGTTCAGAGCTGCCTTACTCAAGTACAAAGTGGTGGACTATTTGGTTTGATTAACTTGTTCTCAGGTGGAGCTTTGATTCAACTCTCTGTCTTCGCACTGGGCATCATGCCTTACATCACCAGCTCAATCATTGTTCAGTTGCTGACCGTTGTTATCCCTCGCTTTGAAACTCTTAAAGCTGAAGGCCAATCCGGTACTGCCAAGCTGACTCAATACACTCGTTACCTAACTATTGGTCTTGCAATCTTGCAATCAACTGGTTTAGTAGCAGTTGCTCGTACTCCTGGTCGTTTGATTTCAGGCTGCAACGAAGCGATAATTCCTGATACTTCATGGCAGCGCATCGTCACAATGATTGTTGTTATGACAGCCGGAACATCAGTAATCATGTGGCTCGGTGAATTAATCACAGATCGCGGTATCGGTAACGGTATGTCTATCTTGATCTTCACATCTATTGCAGCCGGTTTCCCAAGCCAACTTTGGAGTATCAAGGTTCAAAAGGGACTCTTTGCATTCCTAGTTGTCCTCACCGTTGGAATTGCAGTTGTTGCAGCCGTTGTATTCGTTGAGCAAGCACAGCGTCGTATTCCTGTGCAGTACGCAAAGCGCATGGTTGGACGTCAGGCTTACGGCGGAACCAGCACATATATTCCAATTAAGGTAAACCAAGCTGGCGTTATTCCAGTTATCTTCGCATCATCACTTCTTTATATTCCATCGCTAATCGTTAACTTCACAAATAGCCAAGCGGCATGGGCAGTTTGGATTTCTCGTAACTTGGTTAAGGGCGATCATCCGATTTACATCGTTGCTTACTCAGCTTTAATTATCTTCTTTACCTACTTCTATGTCGCAATTACCTTTAATCCAGATGAAGTTGCCGATAACATGAAGAAGTACGGTGGATTTATCCCTGGTATTCGCGCCGGACGTCCTACATCTGAATACTTGCAATATGTTCTCTCACGTATCACAGCGCCAGGTGCGGTTTACCTTGCACTCGTTGCGATTATTCCGATCGGTGCTCTGATTATCTTCGGTGCAACTCAAAACTTCCCATTCGGTGGAACTGCGATCCTGATCGTTGTCGGCGTTGGCCTTGATACTGCCAAGCAGATCGAAAGCCAATTGCAGCAACGTTCATATGAGGGGTTCTTGCGCTAATGCGTTTACTCCTGGTTGGACCACCAGGTGCTGGTAAAGGTACACAAGCTCAATTCCTGGCAGCACATTATTCAATTCCACATATTTCAACTGGCGATATTTTTCGCGCTAATTTGAAAGCTGGCACTGATTTAGGAAACCAAGCAAAAGCATTTATGGATCGTGGGGAATTAGTTCCTGATTCAGTAACAAATGAGATGATAAAAGATCGTCTAACTCATGACGATGCTGCCAATGGCTTTTTGCTAGATGGCTATCCACGCAACGTTGCGCAAGCCGAAGTGCTTCGTACTTTTCTAGTTGAAAGAGATACCCCTTTGCAGGCAGCGCTAGAACTTTCGATTGCACCTGATGAAATAATCAAACGTTTATCTTCACGCCGCACATGTCGTGCTTGTGGAGCATCCGCCGCTGCTGGTGCAACTAGTTGTTCTTCTTGCAACGAAACTGATCTCTATCAGCGCGAAGATGACAAAGAAGAAGTCGTCGCACGTCGTCTTGAGGTGTATCAAGAGCAGACAGCGCCAATAATCGCTTTTTATCGCAGCGAAGGTTTATTGATCACGATACCGGCTGTTGGAACAGTTGCAGAAATCACCGAGCACGCAATTGCCGCGCTCGGTCAGCTTTCTTAAATAAAGTTACCCATATGGCGATTCAGATAAAAACCCTTGATCAACTCAAGGTTATGCGTCGCGCCGGTTTAGTTGTTGCCGACATTCATCAGCAAATTCGTAACGTGATTAAGCCCGGAATGACAACTAGCGCGCTGGACGCAGTTGCAGCGGCATGTATCAAGCGCGGTGGCGCTACCCCAAACTTTTTAAATTACCATGGCTTTCCGGCAAGTATCTGCGTCTCTGTAAACGAAGAAATTGTTCACGGAATTCCTGGCGATCGCATCATCAACGATGGTGATTTAGTTTCAATCGACTGTGGCGCCATTATTGATGGTTGGCACGGAGATGCTGCATTTTCAGTCGGAGTTGGCACAGTTGATGCGCAAGATCAGAAGTTGATGGATGTCTGCGAAGAATCTATGTGGCGTGGAATCGCGGCAGGTCATCTTGGTGCGCACTTATCTGACATCGGTGCAGCAATTGAAAGTTATATCGATTCGCAAGGTAAGTACGGAATTTTGCAGGAATACGGGGGACATGGAATTGGCACTGAGATGCACCAAGAACCGCATGTTCTTAACTTTGGAAAACGCGGAAATGGCCCCGAATTAATCATCGGGCTGGCACTAGCCATCGAGCCAATGATTACTAGGGGTACACATAAGACAAAAGTTTTAAGCGATGATTGGACAGTTGTGTCTCAAGATAAATCACGCGGGGCGCACTTTGAACATTCCTATGCACTTTTGCCAGATGGAAAGCCCTTTGTGTTGACCGCACCTGATGGTGGTAAGGAGCGCTTGGCTGCTCTAGATATAGAGATTTCAAGTCTTCTGATCTAGCCAGTTTTGCACGCTTAAAAGTGCCACGCTTCACAATTGGTGTCCAAAACGTTATGTAAATGACCTTATATATATGGCGTTCTGGCAATAATCTGAGCCACGCCCATCCCTCGTGGGCAACACCTTATAAGGAGAGTCTCAATGTTGAGAAAGAAAATTGCTGGTGCGGTAATCGCATCTGTTGCAGTTGCCATGGTTGTCACAGTTTCACCACAAGCAAATGCAGCGCTCAAAGCCGCAAATGTGGCAAGCGTTGGCGACCAGTGCGTAAAAGCTGGCCGCGTAGCTAAAGCCCGCGGAGTAAATGGTTCAGATTTAACTTGTACAAATGTAACTACAGGAACATCGGCTGGATCACTTCTTTGGTGGTATGCCGACATGAAACCGTTCGGTTCAGTTGAATGGGTATCTTCATCTGCTATCGGTGGAGGGTACGGAACAACTGCTATTGCAATTGGCGAGGCTATGAAAAAAGAAGGTCTTCTTAAGGACTACACAGTTACATACAAGACAAATGCACCTCTTGGTCTTGGATACTTCTATGATCAAAAGGGTCGCAATGACCTTCTGTTGATTACAGGTTTTGCTATGCCTGGTGGTCTTGCCACTAACGGTTCGAAGCTAACAATTACAACAGCGAATGCAGTTGCCGGTGTCATGCGTGAAGCAGAAGCATTCGCAGTGCCTACAAACTCTAAGTACAAGACAATTAATGACTTGATGGCAGACATCAAAGCCAACCCAAAGACTGTTGCTATCGGCGGCGGTAACTATGGTGGAGTTGACCACGTTACTGTTGCAACACTTGCAGCAACTATTGGCGTTAAAGCCCTTGACCTAAACTACATTCCTTACTCAGGTGGCGGAACACTGGTACCAGATGTAATCGGCGGACGTGTTGCTGTAGGAATTTCTGGAACTTCAGAATTCTCATCTTATGTAGCCGCTGGCAAGATGCGAATTCTCGCTGTTACTTCGCCAAAGCCACTGAAGGCAATTAAGGGAAAGACTCTTGTTCAACAGGGCGTTAACCTTACCTTCGGTAACTGGCGCGGAATTCTTGCCCCAGCTGATCTATCTGCAGCTGACCTTCTAAACACTTTGAAGGTTATGGACACACTTCACGCATCAACTTCATGGAAAGACACTTTGGTAGCAAAGTCATGGATTGATGAATACCGTGCAGGCAATGCTTTCTCATCTTGGATCAAGACTGAGAACACATCAATCATGAACGTATTAACTGATTTCAAGTTGATTAAGTAATCGTTTAAATAAACGAGTTAATACTGATCGAATGAAATTGCCTCAAGGCGCAAAGAGTGAGCTCACATTTGTGGGCTCACTCTTTGCTCTTGGTTTACTTGTTTTCTGGGATACCGCGCGAAGTGAGCCGCCGGCATTTAATTTAACGGTAAGCCCAAAAGTTTTCCCTTATGCGATTGCCTTATTTCTTATGGGACTTTGCGCCGTTCTCTTTATCAGAATTCTTCGTGGAGATGTAGCTACCCCCGAAGGCCTAAATCCCGGTGACCCAATTGAGAAATCTGACTATAAGACTTTCTCAATTGTGCTGGCTTCACTCTTTGCATATTTACTATTGATCGAACGTGCTGGTTTTATTGTTGCCGCATTTGTTACATTCTTCGGAATTACCGTCGCCTTTGACAATAAAAAACCGGCGCGTGCGGCGATATTTGGTTCAATCTTTGTTTTAGTTATTTATATTTCATTCACCAGATTTCTTAATGTGGCCCTACCTGCCGGAATTTTAGAAGGTATCCTATGAGTAGTTTTAATTCACTAATGGATGGTTTTGCTAGCGCACTCACACTCAGCAATCTTGGATTTGGATTACTCGGAACATTCCTTGGAACACTCGTTGGAGTATTGCCGGGTATTGGCCCCGCTTTAGCAATCGCGCTTTTATTACCAATCACTTACACCGTCAGTCCAGCATCAGCGCTGATTATGTTTGCTGCAATTTATTACGGTGCGATGTATGGCGGGTCGACAACATCAATTCTCCTAAATACACCTGGAGAATCTGGCTCTGTCATGACCGCTCTCGAAGGCAACAAGATGGCGCGCCAGGGAAGGGCAGGGGCAGCACTTGCAACTGCAGCGATTGGTTCATTTATTGCCGGAACAATCGCCACTGCAATCTTGGCTTTTACTGCGCCATCTATTGCTGATTTGGCGATAAAGGTAGGCGCTGCAGATTACGTCGCGTTAATGCTTTTGGCTTTTACAACAGTCTCATCACTGCTTGGAAGTTCGCAAATACGAGGTTTTATCGCTCTATCAGTCGGGTTGGTGCTTGGACTAGTCGGTGCGGATCTGCAATCTGGTCTGGCGCGTTTAACTTTTGGAAATATGTCCGCAGTTGAAGGGATTGAAACAGTTCCAGTTATTGTTGCTATTTTCGCACTCGGTGAGGCCTTGTATATCGCAAGTAGATTTAAGAAAGTTGGCTGGAACATTTTGCCAATGAAGGGCAAAGCGCTAATGACGCGCGATGATGTAAAGCGTTCCTGGAAACCTTGGCTACGTGGCACCGCAATTGGTTTTCCACTTGGAGTAATTCCTGCAGGTGGATCAGAAGTTCCAACTTTCTTAAGTTACGCTGTTGAAAAAAATCTAACGAAACACCCTGAAGAATTCGGTCACGGTGCAATCGAAGGTGTCGCTGGACCTGAGGCTGCCAATAATGCAAACGCGGCAGGTGCCTTAGTTCCACTGTTAGCCCTTGGTCTGCCAACTTCAGCTACCGCAGCCGTAATTCTCGTAGCTTTTCAAACCTATCAAATCCAACCCGGCCCAACTTTATTTCTTACCGATGGCGCACTTGTTTGGACGCTAATTGCTTCGTTATTCATCGGAAATACACTCCTGCTAATTTTAAATCTTCCATTGGTTCGCTTGTGGGTGCAACTCCTTAAGGTTCCTCGCCCATACCTATTTGCTGGAATTGTGACCTTTGCACTCTTGGGTTCATATGCTTTAAATACTTCAACCTTTGATGTCCAAGTTGCTATCGCTATTGGAATAGTTGGATTCCTTTTCCGCAGATATGGCATGCCAATTACTCCGTTAATTTTAGGTTTGATTCTTGGGCCAAATTTGGAGCTGCAATTTAGACGAGCGCTACAAATCAGCGCCGGAGATTACGGAACTCTCGTTGCTAGTCCACTTTCCAAAGTCATCTACCTGGCACTTTTAATCGTAATAATTGGACCGTTGGTCTGGAACTTCAAAAAGAAGCTTGCTATAAAGAAGTAAATGCAACCTGAAAAGTTATTGCCGTGGGGACGCCCCCTGCTGATTAGCTCAACTCTTACCCAAGCATCAATCTACGTTCTGCGTCCGATGATCACCTATCGCGCGATTGAACTAGATGCCAGCACTATTCAAATTGGAATAATCGCAGCACTTTATGCCCTCTTTCCGGTCCTACTTGCCCTGCAATTTGGTTCACTCGTCGGCAAAGTTGGTGAAGGCAAGTTCATTATCGCCGGCACTGTTTCTATGGCAGCAACAGGGTTTGCGTTAATCTTTGCAAATTCTCTCTTTACCTTAGCGATAGCAACTGCCTTTGCTGGTGTCTCGCACCTTGCCTGCATGGTTGGCGGTCAATCGATGGTGGCACTTCGTGCGCCCCGTGAAAGTTATGATCGCTACTTTGGATATTACACATTTAGCGCATCCCTTGGACATTTAGCGGGACCGTTACTTGCCGCTCTTGTCGCAGGTTCAGATGGCACTCTTCCTAAATCAACATCTGCAGCCTTTTTACTCGGCGGCGTACTTTGTGTAATCGCACTAGCGCCAGTTATCGGTTGGCGCAGAGAAAGACCTTCGGTTGCCGCAAAGGTAAGCGACGAAGGAACTTATTCAGCCGCGCTAGCGTTAATGAAAAGGCCAGGAATCTTGGCGGCTATCTATATCTCACTTGCGATTTCTTCAGTTGCTGATGTGCTGGTCGTCTTCTTGCCGCTCTTTGGAACTGAGAACAATTTTTCACCTTACGCAATCGGAATCATCTTGGCAGTTAGAGCTGGAACAACAATGATTTCTCGACTATTTCTCGGGAAGTTAAGCGAGCGATTTAGTACTTATCAATTATTAATTGTTAGTACAACTGTTTCGGTGCTTGCTTGCGCTGGTATGGCTTTTGCAAAAACACCACTTTCACTTGGGGCAATTGTTTTTGTCGCAGGCTTTTCACTTGGAATTGGACAACCTTTAACCATGTCACTGGTTTCGCAGAAGACGGCTGCAAATGAGCGCGCGTTGGCGGTATCTGCAAGGTTGATGGGCAATCGATTTGGACAATTTATAGTCCCCGCTGGATCCGGCGCACTCGCTGCATCCGCTGGTGCACGCGGAGTTTTCATTGGACTTTCCGTGTTATTGGCAACCTCGCTCTTTAGCGCATCCAGCAGGTAACCTTCACACCATGGAGTGTGCATGAGCCAACAAGATCAAGTTGAGTTCACCCTCTGGTTACGCGAAAACCAGAAGGCATTTCTTCGCGCCGCCAAAGTTATTTGCTTCGATACTCAAAATGCCGAGGATGTCCTACAGGAAGCCCTAGCCGATGTATTCAAACGGTGGAGCAAAATCCGCGAACACGAAAACCCAGAGGCTTATTTAATGCACGTTCTGGTGAGCAAGCACGCAGATATGCGTCGCAAGTGGCTGCGCCGCCAGCAAGAGAAAGAAACTTCTTGGGATCTGGCGGAAAATATTCGCGACTTAGTTGATCAAACAGATGATGTAACTCAAAGGTTGTTGGTTCAGGCAGCTCTTAAATCACTTAGCGCGGCCCAACGCGCGGTCCTAGTATTAATTTACGAACACGGAATGGTCTTACGTGAAGTCGCCGATGTCTTGCAGATTCCGATGGGAACTGCGGCATCGCATCTAGCTCGCGGTAAAGCGGCAGTTGCTGCCTACGTTGAACTTGTGCCAGAACTTGAAAAGTCTGCGAAAAAAGAACTTGGCAATTCAAAGAGCGTAAAGATCGAAATCGAAACGGTAATCGCGGAAGTGGTGGATAACAATGAGTGATGTAGATCCACTAATTAAACGCGAGATGCAATGGATGGCCCTAGGCGTCTTGGAAAATCGTGACCTTGCTCCAATCATTATTGCCAAGGTGCGACGCCGACGAATTCGTCGCGCACTAACATCTGTTGTTGCAGTCTTTGCAATTGCTGGTGCCAGCATTGGTATTTATGAAGTTGTAAACAAGCCTGCAGCAATAATTGTTAATCCTGATTCAGGAGTAAATGGTAATAACGCAGCTACCCAACCAGAGATTATTGGATTGCAATCTGATTACCCAGTCACGTGGGAACAAAGTGTCGGCGACCTTGGCGCAATCAGTGGCGCAGGTGGCATTGGTGACACGCTAGGCGGACTCACTGCAGTTGGTTTAAAAATTTCGTGGGAACGATGCGGAAAAGGACAATGTCCAGTTACTTGGGTTTTAAGTTTAGAAAACAAAACTCAAGATTTGATTTCGACCGCCCCTTCACTTGGGATATTTACTAGCCACACACCGCTAGTTAGCGATTCTCGTCCAACGACCGTTTTGCCAGGTGGCACCGCGCTCTTGGTCTATAGCTTCCCAGAGTTCAAGGATTCGCTGCTGACTGGATCGCGTGAAACGTGGCAGTGGAACTGGTATCTGGCTCAACTCCGTTAGATACGCTCATTAGTTGGCTAAAAATTCACGCTTGGCTCTTTTTATTGCCATAAATAGCGCATAAATTGTCTCCTTAAGAGCGGTAAAGATCGTGAAGCCATACCCATGGCCTCACCTATCTATATGGGGGAAATGTGAAAAAGAAACTAATCGCCGGGGCTGCGTCCCTTGCACTACTTGCGGGGTTGATCACTGTTGCTAATCCAGCAAGTGCTGCAACTATCCGCTTGCCAAAGACACCAATGAATGCCTGTATTGTGCAAAACGGTATTTATTGCATTGAATCAGTAACGCTTACAACAGGCTCAGGACAAAAAATTCCTTTGACCTATGTACCTAGCGGGGCAGAAGTTCCAGCTAAGAAAACACCTTCAGACTTCTTCGCACCAGTTGCGCAAATCAAGGGCGGCAAAGTCGTCGACAACAATTGGTGGTTATCTCAATACCAACGCGATGTCCTGACTTCAGGCAAAATGGTGATGAAGGATCTTTCATCCTTGTTTGGAACAGCTAACCATCCAGAACAGGGTGCAAAGCTTGATCCAAAGACAAATAAATATGACATTAACAAGCCACTAGATTTCTACAGCTACCCAATGGATTGCTTTGATCCGGCAACCAAGACTTCTACCAAGAAGACTTTCGGTGAGTGCTTCAAGGGATCGGTTGCATTCTTGCAGGACAATGAAGTTAAGTTCTTCTTCTTCTATCCAACTGCGGCGGAAGCTGCAAAGCAGATCGTAAACTTCACTGGTATGACATTTATTGACCTTGCTGAACTATCAGCAGTACAACAGCGTCCAGTTCGCGGTACAGCATACGATGCCGTAGCTAAGACATTTAAAGAGACTGAAGGAATAATCATTCCTATCTGGGTTACCCAAAATGCATTGGTAAACGGTTGGGCAGTTGCAGGTACACCGGCAGCAGTTCCGGCACCTGCAGCAGCAGCAACAACAGTTGCTCCAACAACTGAATCAGCAACAGCAGAAGCGGCAGAACTTGCAGCAACAGCGCCACTAGCTCCAGAGCCTGGCGTTGCAGTCGGCACACCAGCTGAAGCAGGTCGCGCACTTCCAGGACGTTGGACACTTCCAGATTGGCAAGGTCTAAACCTTGGCGCACTTGGCTATGACGGACTTTATGTTGAAGCAAAGACTCCTAACGAGTTCGTTTCAAGCATGCTTTTCGTTGATGTTCTTCCAGTACTTACAGGTGCAGACAAGAAGACAAACCTTGCTGGCCAGGTTGGTAACAAGGCATATGCAGTCAGCCTTGATGCAGATCTTGTTATCTCTGTAAAGATTCGCGTTGGCGAAATGCAGACTGGTGTAACTGTTGCCGTTGGCACAGATATTGTTGTTACACAACAACAAGAAGGTGAATACAACGCAGTAACAATCACTGGTAGCCCAGTAACTGTTCCACTTGCTAAATCTGTTAAGGATTGCGAAGGCGAAGCCGGCATTTCTAAGGCGAACGTTCGTCAGTTCCAGATGATTGCAATGGCGGCCAACGATGACACTTCAGGCTTTGGTGTCGAAGGTACTTCCGGTGGAATGTACGTCGGCTCAAACGGTGTCTGCGGTCTTTCAACTCCAGTATGGAGTGAAGCAGACAAGGCATTTACATGGCGTGCAGCAGCTCCTCACTTCGCACCAGATGGTGTGACAGTTAACAAGGGCTTCTACAAGGCAGTAATTCCTACAGCAGACGCAGCACTTCTTTGGGGCATGTCTAATCCAAATGATGCAGCTTCAGCACTTGAGGTATCACTTACAACTGAAGCCGGTGGAACCGCAGCGTTCCTTAAAGCAATCAGTGTTAAGAATGGCAAGATCATCATCGATGTATCTGGCTTTGAATACTCACGTCCAAAGCTCAAGATCGGAATCAAGAAGGGCTATAAGCCTTCTACCAAGATCTTGAACAAGACAACAATCACATGCGTTAAGGGCAAGGCAGTAAAGAAGATCACTGCAGTCAAGCCAGCATGTCCAGCAGGTTATAAGAAGAAGTAGTTTCTCCACTTCTTACATATAGATGACGAGGGCAATAACCGTTCCTCGGTTCGCTAAGAAATTAGTGAACCGGGGGCGGTCTCTCTTTAATCAGACTTAAACGAAATCGAGACCGGGGAATACATGAAACGCATCAGAAAGTTTTCTGTACTGCTAGTAGCAGTTGCTCTTGTCTCTCCCGCCCTGGCACATGGCGCCGATTCATATGATGAACAGCATTTAGCGTCTCCTGCTCCAGCCAAGAATTTCCAAGGATATTTACTCCAAGATTCAGCAGAAATAACTCGATTCAACTCAGGATTTATCAGTTTTAAAGTTAATTCAGCGCAAGGTGTGGAATCAATAACAGCTTGCTCTGCACTTGGGCAAACAGGCTGTGAATTCACTTCAAAACAGTTCTACCGCGCAATCTTGCCAAAGTGCGACTCTGCTAACACAGTTGATTGCATTACCAAGGTCTTTGCTAAGACCGATGACGGTAAGGAATTAGATATTCAACCAGCTGGAATTTTTGCTGACAAAGGAAAGTATGACTTCCAAGGTGACCCTTCCCAGAACTTGCCAACTGGTGGCGGAGCGATACTTGTGAAAATTCCTGATGCACCTCACGCTGGCGGAGATTTGTATTTGATTAAATCTGAAATGGTTGGTGTTCGCGATACCAATAATTCACCGACTGCCAAGTTTTTAATGCAGCGTATGCAGACTGGAATATTTGCTGTTGCCATAGAAAAAGGCACCTTTGGCTTCATGTCTATGTCTACTGATCCAAAGCAGTACCCCACAACGGATTGGCTAATTGGAGCGCCAGTCGGAAATCCTCCTGAAACAGGAAAATGCGTCATGTCATCGGCAACAGAGTGCGCAAAAGGCTATCCACTTCCACAAAACGTTGCATTCGGTTTGCAATTTAGAATGAACAACCAGTTAAACGGTTGGCTGCACGGACGCATGAAAGCACCATCAATAACACTGGTAAAGGAAGCGGCCGGAACTCAATTACTTACTGTCCAGGCAAATGCAATCAAGGTTCCACTTATTGATGTTTGGGTTAATAACGATGTAATGCCCGCGGGGCTAAAGGATTATTACGCTGCACTTCCAAAATGGGGAAGCACAACTTTTGGAACTAAAGACCAACCACTTTCAGAAATTGCTCTACGACGCGATGGCAATGATGGTAACAACGCCAACACAATGAAAGAGTTTGTAAATTGGCTTCCAGTTATCGGTGATAAAGCACAAGGTATGCCCACAGCTTGGATGCTCAAGACCATGATCTCTTTTGGTGATACCAAGAATGAAAGTCCATGTTTTGCCCAGAGCAATGGGTTCGCTGGCGTAGTTTCAACAAATGCGGCTCAGTATTTGGATGGTCCTCCTAGCTTCGATAAAAATGAAGGTGTGTTGGATTACAAAGTTGCAGCGCCACACTTAACTTCTACAGGGGATGTATTCAAAGGAACCTATGACTTGGTTATGAGCTCAGCAGTAGCTCGTTGCCTTTATGGATTCTCTCAAGCACCAATTGGTGCAACGATCTCAATTGTTTCTGAAACGGGAGAACCAAACATTGCCACAACTTTGGTTCGCGAAAAAGATGGTTTCTTAAACTTGGCTGCTTATAACTTCACCTTCTCTTCACCAACAGTGCGAGTTAAGTTGACTCAAGAAAAGGTTATTCCTAAGGCTTCGGTTACAGTCCCTGCCAAGAAGAGCACAATCACTTGCGTAAAGGGTAAGACAAGTAAGAAGGTGACCGCAGTTAATCCAAAGTGTCCAACGGGGTATAAGAAGAAATGAAGCTAAAGAAATTCACCATCGCCGTATCGCTAATAACTTTACTTGCGGGAGTAACTATCCCAGCTCACGCAGTAGATTTTCCAGATGAGCAATTTGTGATCTCGTCACCCCCAGGAAATATTCCTTCATTCGGGGTGGTGATTGAAGACTCTCAGAAACTGAAAAACACCTTTTCAACTCTTCAAGCGTTTACTAGTGATGGAAACCAAATCGGCTCCAGTAAAGTCTTAAGCGAAAACAACTGTTTTGAGTATGGGACTGCGGAATGTGGTCAAGACAAGTTCATGAATTTCATGGCTAATTTGGGTTATTGCAGCCAAGAACTCACAACTGATTGCGTTCAGGGGGTAACTGCTACCAATTCGGCTGGCAAAAAGCTAGCAGTGAATTATGTAGGAGCTTTCCCAGAGAAAATGGCTTACGCATTTAAAGGAAATCTCCAGGCAAACCTACCAACTGGTGGATCTACATTTTTAGTTGATATACCTGAGGCGCCTCACGTTGCCGGCACTCAATATTTGGTGGTTGCACAAGCAACAGGTATTAAAGTTGCCGGAAATCCGCTATTTAATGTAAATGACTTTTCTTTGGGAATATTTGCTGTTTCCAAAGTAACAGGGCGTTTTCAAATTACTGGACCAACAACGGAAGTTGCCGCCTTCAAAGTGCTCGGCATGGTCTCAAACCAACGAGTTCCATTCGATCAGAACACTGGGACAACGGCTCGTTGCGCACAGTCTTCAGCTACTGAATGTTTACTGGCCTGGCCGCTACCGCTAGATATTGATTTTGGTCTGAGCCTGAAGATGCACGCAAAGATAAATGGCTGGTTGCATGGAAGAACAAATAACACTGTTGCCGAAATAACTACAGCAGCAGATGGAGACCAAGTAATTCAAGTTTCAGGGCGTGCTTCCATAGTCCCTAGCGTTTACGCTTGGTTTCCAAAAACAGATATTCCAAAGCAAGTAGCGGATTACTACGCATCGAAACCTGAAGAATCTGCATACGGCACAGGTTTTGGTGATCGACTGGCAGGAAGTTTAGTTTCACCATCCTTGCTGAAGGACTATTTGGATTACCGCGAAAGCCAATTTCCTGAAGCCATCGCATGGTACTCAGCGCTTAAAGATAAAGCACCTATGGCTCCAACGCAGTGGTCAATTAGAAGTACAAATTCTGGGTCGGATCAAAAAGGATGTTTTAGAAATAATGCGAGCCTCAGCGGCATCGTTGCAACGAATTCAAACTTCTTCGTATCTGGTCCACCGGTTTACAATGAAGTAGAAAATTCTCTAGATTATAAAGTTGCATCTCCTCACTTCCTGCCAAATGGCGAAGTTTTTAAGGGTACGTATAACTTGCTGATGAAATCTTCTGTTGCTCGGTGCATCTACGGATTCACTGCTGCCCCGGTTTCTGCAACTGTCTCAATAGTTGCAGCGGACGGAACCGCTCAAGTTGCTACAACGGTCCTTGGCGAGAAAAACGGATGGCTTTACTTAACTGCAAGTGGCTTCACCTTTTCGTCGCCAACAGTGCGAGTTAAGTTGACTCAAGCAGTTGAAGCAGCGGCAACCCCATCCGCATCCGCAAGTGCATCAGCTAAGCCTGCCGCAGCCAAGAAAACATCAATCACTTGCGTAAAGGGAAAGACTTCCAAAAAGGTCACAGCAGTTAATCCAAAGTGTCCAACGGGGTATAAGAAGAAATAGGGTTATGAAAAAAGTACTTGTAGCACTGCTCTCACTTACATTTATCCTGGGAAGCTCCACAGCCGTTGATGCTGCGATTGAATCCGTCGGCGATCCTGGACGTGCGTGGTCAATTCCGAATGACGCTGAACGCGGCATGCATGTACAAGAGTTTATTGATTTCCCCCCAAATGAAATCGCTTCAGAACTTACTGATAATTTGCGTGTCAGAGAATTAAAAGATGATCCAACTTGCAAAAGTACCTCAGATGCGAAATGTATTGGTCGGGATCTAGGATATAAAGCTGTCGTGCCAAAGTGCTTGACCGCAGATGACATTAACTGCACGGAAGATTTTGGGATTATTGATAGCGCAGGATCCAAAGTGAGCGCAAAATTTGGGAGATTCTTTCCAGCCAAGGCTATGAATGAATTTAGTGGCGATCCTTCACGTCATATTCCCAATGGAGTAGCGGGAAGTCTTTATAACCTTCCGCAAGCGTCTCACGACGGCGGAGATGCTTATTATGTTTCTGTAATACTCAGTGGAAGCGTTTGGGGTTCAGGTAAATCAAGTCAACCAGAACTAAATGTGCGCGTTACTCCAGTGAAATTAGAACAGTCGAATTATTACGCTCGCTCTAATGATTCTGAGGGCGCCGGTTGGGCTTTGATTAAGGATGCATACTCGGGGGAAGTTCGTTGGGGGCATCGTGATTCAGGTTGGGAAGGTGACCAGTACTGTGTTGCGAGTTCAGCACAAGAAAAACTCTGTGCACAAAAATATGCATTTCCGGCTGCGACACGTTTTTATGTAACTGTTCGGGTTAGTCAATTGCCAGTTGGTTGGATGCACGGCCGAATTAGTTCTCCCGATATTGAAATTACGACAGGCAGTAGTTATTCAAAGATTGAAATTCAAGGCAATCCAATTGCCGTCCCTGCTGTTTACAAAATGTATCGCTACCCAGAAATGCCGAGCGCCCTTAAGGCTATGTACGATGTTGAAAAGGGTGGATATAAGCCAGATTGCCCCGCGGATGCCAAATATTGTGCAGGAGGAAGAAGCGGTGCATCGACTGATCCGATGGGCAGAAATGTAATTATCGCACCGGATGCGTGGCAAGCCTCCGGAATGGAACAGCTAAAACTTTGGCTTCCCTATGTAAATGACAAGGCAACCGCCCTGCTTTCCTTCTGGAGCGCAAGGACTTTAGGTGCTCAAGAAATGAATGGCGCTAACCGATGTTTTTCTGACAGCACGAAAATAACTGGAATTGTCTCGACGAACTCAACTCAATATTCAGCAGGGCCACCAGCATTTAATCAAGCCGATGGAACATTGGACTACAAAGTTGCATCGCCTCATTACGGAACCACCGGCGATGTGTTTAAAGGTACTTATGATTTGGTTATGCGATCTGAAGTAGCGAGATGCATTTATGGATTTTCAAAAGCTCCGATTAATGCAACCTTATCAATCACTAGTGCCGATGGAACCCCGCAATTAGCAACCACCGTTATTGGTGAGAAGAACGGCTGGTTGTATCTGCAAGCAAGGAATTTCGAATTTTCAGCGCCCATAATTCAGGCAAAACTTACCCAGGAAGCGGAGGTAGTTGTAACCCCAACACCTACCCCAACACCTACGCCGAGCGCCTCAACCAAAGCACCTGTAAAGGCTGTCACAATTACCTGCATCAAAGGCAAGATGGTTAAGAAAGTCACTGCGGCAAAACCGAAGTGCCCTGCTGGCTATAAGAAGAAGTAGAGGAATCTGTGAAAGTTTTTCGTACTAGGTTCTTCCAGACTTTTATAATCATCACAGTTGCCTACCTTGGAATTGTGGTGCTTATCTCGCAAAGTCCAGCCGGTGATTCAGCGGCCATTGATGACAAATTAATTGAGATGAGCTCGGATAACCGTCTTGAATTGTTGGTGCAGATCACTGGAGTTAATCCCCTTGAGGGCACGGCAAACGCTCGTGTATTGCCTTGGCCAAATAGTGATGACGTTGGTTATCGCCTAAAGAGTGGTTGGGTACCGAGTCAGAATGTTGACTTGATTGTCGACTCTGTAATTGGCGCTAGTAATGGCGGAAGTAATACATACAGTTTTGAGAAAGATGTTCCGACTGGCGGCTTTGATGTGCAGATCGATGAGCAACCAGGAGCAGGCGCTAGATCAGATGTGGGCTGGTATCCACTTGATATGTACAACTTTGAAATTCCAATGAGTGCGATTGGCACCTTGGAAAATGGCGATCAAGCAACGCTAAACGTTTTGCCTTTGGATTACACAAAGAAGATTGATACATTTGATATCAACATGGTGCATGGCCTATGGAGTGATGCTTTCACAACGGTAAAGATGGATGATCCAAAGTCATTTGATCTTGCAATTGAGGAATTCAACAATGGACAATCCTCATCTGTGTTCCAAGCAGTTCGATCTAATTCAACAAAACTGCTTGTATCAATTATTTTGTTGCTGATGATTACCGCGATGGTTTCGGTAACGATCATGACTTACATGGTGGTTACGGGAAGTCGTCCACCAACTCTTTCTTCCCTTACTTGGGCTGCAGCACTTACTTATTCTCTGATCTCGCTTCGCGGCCTAATGCCTGGTGGTCCACCGATTGGTATTTTCGTAGACAAAATCTTCTACTTTCCGGCACTTATCGTGACCTTGGTCTGTTCCCTCTGGGTTTTGGTCACTTGGGTTCGTCGCGAGGATTTCCAGAGCTAAAGCCTGCTTTCTGTCCGCAAAATTGGGCGTGTCTAGGGGCTTCAATAGGGGTGATTTACCCGATTTCCCTTTATAAGGGGCGGGGCTTTAGAATGCACCTTCGCGCCAAGCGGAAATCCTGAGGATTTTTGACTGGTGCAACCGCGCCCGCAAACGGGTGTGGGTTCGATTTGAAACAGAAGTGGGTGTTAGTGGCTAGCAAAGATGGTGCCATCGAGATTGAAGGCTCCGTTGCTGAAGCTCTACCAAACGCAATGTTTCGCGTTGAACTAACTAATGGGCACAAGATTCTTGCGCACATCAGCGGCAAGATGCGAAAGAACTACATTCGCATCCTTCCTGGTGATCGTGTGATCGTAGAACTAAGTCCATATGACCTCACCCGAGGTCGAATTATTTACCGTTACAAGTAACGAAAGACTGGAGCAAGACATGAAGGTTAATCCAAGCGTTAAGAAGATTTGCGATAAGTGCAAAGTCATTCGCCGCAAGGGTCGCGTCATGGTCATTTGCGAAAACCTTCGTCACAAGCAAC